>JGI20283J13201_100069_pt1 | contig 35088 bp, 25 predicted proteins | sample Plalitdecfosmids_FD_13201 | JGI IMG/M metagenome (IMG submission 13201)
GACGTCGACCTGACCGCCCGTACCCTGCCGTCAGGGGCTCGGTGCGCCGAGATCGACGGCTGCGACGATGCGGTCGATGATCCGCACGAACCTGGCCCGCTCCCGTTCAGAGAAGGAGGCCATCAGGTCGTGCAGGTGCTTGTTCGTGCCGTCCATCGCGCGCGCGTAGTCGCGGCGGGCAGCATCGGTCAGCTCGATGTACCGGCTGCGGCCGTCGTCGGGGTTCGGGACACGACTGATGTGTCCGCTGTGCTCGAGGCGGTCCACCATGCCGGTGACCGCCGGGCCGGTGAGCCCCAGGTGCTTCGACAGGTCCTTCACGCGCACCGTCCGACCCGCTTCCTCGGCACGCGAGACGAACTGCAGCAGCGTCAGGTCTCCGCTGGAGACGCCGAGTTCGTCGCGCAGTCGGCCGCGCAGTTCGGAGACCGCGGCCTCGAGCCGGGTCAGAGCCGCGTCCAGGTCGACATCGCTCACGACAACGCCCCCTCTGAACGGGTCTCGTCCGGGTCACGATACGCCGCAGTCACCGCCCCAGCGTATCCACATAACGCGGAGCGTGGAACGGTGCGGGTGACGGCATCGGGAGCGAGGCGCTGTGGCTGACCCCGTCCCGACCCCACAGGGCGCCGAACGCGCCGGTGAACCGGTGCGTTTCGAGGTCTCGGGCGGGGATCCCGACTCGGCCGAGCGCGACCTCGCCGCCGTCCACGGCGCGGATCGGTGGTCCGTCCGGCGCATCGACGACGACTTCTCGTACCGGTACACAGCCGTCGGGGACTCCGACGTGAGCATCCGGCGCTCGCAGCTCCGCGGTGCCGTGCGCGGCTCGGTGCCCGTCGGTGCCGACTACGTGGTGACGTGGATCACCAGCGGGACCGCGCACCTGGACTCCGGGCGCGTCCGGATGGAGTTGCGCCGGGACGTCCCCGTGCTCCTGCCGCCCGAGGACGACTTCGTGTTCACGGCCGAGGACCACGACCAGCGGTTGGTGCACTTCGGGCGGGAGTACGTGCACCGCGTCGCGTTCGAACACCTGGAGGTCGACGCCACACCACTGCGGTTCGACCCCACCCGCGCGCCGGAACCCGATACGGCGGAGCGCTGGCAGGGGGCACTCGTGGCGCTGTCCCGGGCGCTGCGCGCCGAGGGGCCCGACTCCGACGCGTGGCACGAGGCCAAGCGGTCGGCGGCCACCGCGTTCCTGGACACCTTCCCGCCGCAGGCGGACGACCTGCCCGCGGTGCTCGGCCTGCCGCGGAACGCCCGGCTGCGGGCCGCCGTCGAGTACATCCACGCGCACGCCGCCGAGCCCGTCACGGTCCAGGAGCTGTCCGAGGTCGCCGGCCTGAGCGTGCGGTCGGTGCAGGAGTCCTTCCGCCGGGTCTTCGACGTGTCACCGCTGACCTACCTGCGCGAGGTCCGGCTCGACCGGGTGCGCGGGGAACTGCTCGAGCTCGACCCGCAGGCCGGGATCGTCGGCGACGTCGCGCGACGGTGGGGGTTCGCCCACCTCGGCCGGTTCTCGGCGGCCTACGCGGCCCGGTTCGGCGAGTACCCGAAGCAGACCCTGCGACGCTGACGACGCCGGGTGCTCAGCGGCCGGATGCCGGCCTCGGCACGGGGCCGGTGCTCGCCCGCACCCGCAGGGTCGTGGGGAGCCGGACGTGGTCCGTGGTCGGTTCGCCACGGAGCATCGTCAGGAGCATCTGCACGGCGTGCGACCCGAGTTCGGCGAGCGGCTGCGACACCGTGGTGAGCGGCGGGGTCGTGGTGGACGCCTGCGGCACGTCGTCGAAGCCCACGACGGACAGGTCCTGGGGGACGCGGAGCCCGACCTCGGCCGCGGCACGGAGCACGCCGATCGCCGACGAGTCGTTCGCGGCGAACACCGCGGTGGGGCGGTCGGCGAGGGTCAGGAGCTCGCGGGCGACGGCCGCGGACTGGTCCTCCTGGTAGCCGCCGTCACGCAGCAGGCACTCGTCGACCGTGATGCCCGCGGCCGTCAGGGCCGAGCGGTACCCGGCCGCGCGGAGCTGGGCGGAGGCCAGGTCGGCGCGTCCCTGCAGGTGCGCGATGCGGGTGTGTCCGAGTGACAGCAGGTGTTGGACGGCCTGCACCGCGCCGGCCTCGTTGTCGGCGTCGACGGTGGCGTGCCCCTCCGGCCCGGTGTGCGGGTCGATCGCCACGACGGGGATCGACGAGCTCGACAGCGCCGTGGTCGGAGTGACGACGATCGCGCCGTCGATCAGGGTGCCGGAGAGGCGGGACAGCGACCGGCGCTCCCAGCCGGGTCGATCGGCGCCGGTCATCAGGCCGGCGTAGGCGAGCAGTTCGTACCCGGTGCCGGTGGCCGCCCGCGAGATGCCCCGGAGCAGCTCGGTCGAGAACGGCTCGAACTCGGGCACCAGGATGCCGACGACCCCGGTCCGCGAACTCCGCAGGCTCCGCGCGACCAGCGAGGTCTCGTACCCCAGGTCCTCGACCACCTGCTGCACGCGGAGCATCGTGGCGGGTGCGACCCCGTCGCGCTGGTTGATCACCTTGGACACCGTCGGGATCGAGACCCCGGCCACCCGCGCCACGTCGCCGATCGTCACCCGGCCGGCACCGGGACGCGCGCCGAGTGCCGAGTCCATGTGCACACCGTACCGCTGCGGCACCATGCGATCGGTAAAGAAAACGTTATCGATATCGATTGACATCGACCTGGAGCAGCAGGCATGCTCTCCGCAGCGGCAGTCGATGTCGCGCATGTCAACGACGACACTTCAGGAGTTCCACGATGACGAGGAAGATCCGTGCCGCGGCAGCCATCGCGCTGATCGGGGCCACAGCACTGGTGGCCAGTGGGTGCTCGGCGGGCAGCGATGCCTCCGAGGACGGCGGGAAGGTCACGATGACCTTCTGGCACAACTCGACCACCGGACCGGGCAAGGCCTACTGGGCCTCGACGGTCAAGGCGTTCGAGGAGAAGTACCCGAACGTCACCATCAAGACCCAGGCGATCCAGAACGAGGACCTGGACGGCAAGCTCCAGACCGCCCTCAACTCCGGCGACGCCCCCGACGTGTTCCTGCAGCGCGGCGGCGGCAAGATGGACGCGATGATCGCTGCCGGGCAGCTCATGGACATCTCCGACTCCATCAGCGCCGACGCGAAGAAGTCCATCAGCGCGGGCACGTTCGCCGGGTACGAGAAGGACGGCAAGACCTACGCCATGCCGGGCGCGGTGCTCCCCGAGGGCATCTGGTACTCGAAGGACCTGTTCAAGGAAGCCGGCATCGAGGGCACGCCCACGACCATGGACGAGCTGAACGACGCGATCACGAAGCTCAAGGCCAAGGACATCGACCCGGTCGCCGTCGGCGCGAAGGACGCCTGGCCGGCCGCCCACTGGTACTACAACTTCGCGCTCCGCGAGTGCAGCCAGAAGACCCTCGAGGACACGGCGAAGTCGCTGAAGTTCGACAACGCCTGCTGGACGAAGGCCGGCGAGCAGCTCGAGGACTTCAACGCCACCAAGCCCTTCAACAACGGCTTCCTGACCACCGCAGCCCAGCAGGGCGCCGGCAGCTCCGCCGGTCTCCTCGCCAACCACAAGGCGGCCATGGAGCTCATGGGCGCGTGGGACCCGGGCGTGATCGCGTCGCTGACGCCGGACGCCAAGCCGCTGCCCGACCTCGGTTGGTTCCCGTTCCCCGCGATCGACGGTGGCAAGGGTGACCCGAAGTCGATGATGGGTGGCGTCGACGGCAACTCCTGCTCGGCGCAGGCCCCGAAGAAGGCGTGCACCGACTTCCTGAACTTCATCGTGCAGAAGGACAACCAGGAGGGCTACTACAAGGCCTTCAACGCCATCCCGGTGAACAAGGAAGCCCAGTCGGTCGTCGACTCGGACTACCTGAAGACGGCCCTGGCCGCCTACCAGGAAGCCCCGTTCGTCTCGCAGTACCTCGACACCCTGTACGGCCAGAACGTCGGCAACGCGCTGAACACCAGCGTCGTCGACTTGCTCGCCGACAAGGGCAGCGCGAAGGACATCGTCGAGACCACCAACCAGGCTGCGGCCAAGGGCTGAGCATGACCCTCGACACCTCGCTCGGTACGACTCCGACCACCGGGTCGGACACGGCCGCGGGGACGTCCCCGGCGGGGAGCGGTTCGCCGCTCCCCGCCGGTCGGCGGACCAAGCGCCGCATCGCGGACTGGCGCAAGCGCGTCGAGATCGCGGTCCTCGCCGGACCCGCGGTCATCGTCTTCGTCACGTTCGTGATCCTGCCCGTGGCGCTCGCCGCCTACTACGGGTTCTTCAAGTGGCAGGGCTACGGCCCGCCCACCGACTTCGTCGGGCTGCAGAACTACCTGATCATCTTCCAGGACAAGGCGTTCCACGCGGTCCTGATGCACAACGGCTTCATCGTCGTGCTCTCCCTGGTGCTGCAGGGGCCGATCGCGATCGTGCTCGCACTGCTGCTCAACCAGAAGATGCACGGCCGAGGACTCGTCCGCGTGCTCGTCTTCGTGCCGTACGTCATCTCCGAGGTGATCGTCGGCACCGGGTGGAGCCTGATGCTCCAGTCGAACGGCGCCGTGAACGACCTGTTCCAGAGCATCGGCCTGGGCGGACTCCGTGCGGACTGGCTGTCGAACCCCGACATCGCCATCTGGACGCTGCTCGTGATCATCTCGTGGAAGTACATCGGCTTCGCGGTGATCCTGTTCCTCGCCGGCCTGCAGAGCATCCCCGAGGAACTGTTCGAGGCCGCCGCCATCGACGGCGCCGGCTACTGGCAGATCCAGCGGCGCATCACGCTGCCGCTGCTCGGTCCGACCATCCGCATCTGGGCGTTCCTGTCGATCATCGGCTCGCTGCAGCTGTTCGACCTCGTCTACATCATCTGGGGGCAGTACATCGCGTCGACCGCGGGCACCTCGACGATGGCGACGTACATGGTCGCCAACGGCCGGACCTCGGGCAACTTCGGCTTCGGCAGCGCAGTCGCCGTCGTGATGTTCGTCATCTCGCTCGTGGTCGCCCTGATCTACCAGCGCTTCGTGCTCCGCCGCGACACCGCGGGTGCACTCACCGAGAGGAAGAACTGATGGCCACCACGAGCATCGTCGCCCCCGGGCGCCGGGCCGTGCGGGAGCGCCGGTCCAGTGCCGCGATCGGACGCGCGAACCCGCTGACCTACGTCGTCGCGATCCTGTTCGTCGCCGCCAACCTGGCACCCGTGCTCTACATCGTGCTGGGCGGATTCCGGACGAACTCGCAGATCACCACGAGCCCCGCCGGACTGCCGGCACCGTTCGAGTTCGGCAACTACGGGTCCGTGCTGTCCAGCGGCATCTTCTGGCAGCAGCTCGGCAACTCCACGATCAGCGCCGTCACGACCACCCTCGGGGTCGTCGTGCTCGGGCTGATGGTGAGCTTCGTGCTCGCCCGCTACCGGTTCGCCGGCCGCGGGGCGCTCTACGCCCTGTTCGCCGCGGGCCTGATGTTCCCGATCACCGTCGCGATCACCCCGCTGTACCTGCTCGTCAAGGACCTCGGCCTGACGAACAGCCTGGCCGGCGTGATCCTGCCGCAGATCGCGTTCGCGCTGCCGACCACCGTCATCATCCTGGTGCCGTTCCTGCGGGCGATCCCCGACGAGCTCGAGGAGGCCGCGTCGATCGACGGAGCGAGCCGTCTCGGGTTCTTCTTCCGGATGGTCGTGCCGCTGTCGCTGCCCGGCGTCGTCACGGTCGGCATCCTGGCGTTCATCGCCAGCTGGAACAGCTACATCCTGCCGCTGTTCATCCTGAACAACGAGGCCGCGTACACGCTGCCGCTCGGGGTCCAGTCGTTCTCGTCGCAGTACTCCGTCGACACCGCCAAGGTGCTCGCGTTCACCTCGATGTCGATGATCCCGGCGCTCGTGTTCTTCACGATCTTCCAGCGCCGCATCGTCGGTGGCCTGACCGGGGCGGTGAAGGGGTGACCGCCACCGACGCGACGCAGACCGCCGGACGCGACCCGCGCCTCCAGGCCGACAGTGCGACGGACGCGACCGCGACGGACGCGACCGCGACCACCGACGGACCCCGCGCCGACGCCCTGCTCGCCGTGATGACCCTGGACGAGAAGGTCGCCCAGCTCGTCGGCTACTGGCTCGACCAGAACGGCGTCGTCGCGCCCATGCAGGGCGAGATGGCGGCCGTGCAGCAGGGCAGCACCCTGGCGGACATCACCCGCGACGGCATCGGGCAGTTCACCCGCGTCTACGGCACCCGTCCCGTCGAACCCGACGAGCGTGCCGCCTGGCTCTGGGCCGAACAGCGCCGCCTGCAGCGCGAGACCCGGCTCGGGATCCCGGCGCTCGTCCACGAGGAGTGCCTGACCGGCCTCGCCGCGTGGAAGGCCGCGACGTTCCCGACCCCGCTGGCGTGGGGCGCGTCGTTCGACCCGGAACTCGTCGAGCAGGTCGGCGCCGCGATCGGTGCGTCGATGCGCCAGCTCGGCGTCCACCAGGGGCTCGCACCGGTACTCGACGTGATCCGTGACCCCCGCTGGGGCCGGGTCGACGAGTGCATCGCCGAGGACCCGTACCTGGTCAGCACGGTCGGCACCGCGTACGTGCGCGGGTTGCAGTCCGCCGGGGTCGACGCGACCCTGAAGCACTTCCTCGGGTACTCCGCGTCGCAGGCGGGACGGAACCACGCCCCTGTGCACGCCGGGGCCCGCGAGGTGGCCGACGTGTACCTGCCGCCGTTCGAGATGGCGCTGCGCGACGGCGGCGCCCGGAGCGTCATGAACTCGTACGCCGAGATCGACGGCGTGCCCGTCGCGGCGAACGGCGAGCTGCTCACCGACCTGCTCCGCGACCGGCTCGGCTTCGACGGCACGGTCGTCGCGGACTACTTCTCAGTGGCGTTCCTCGAGGTCATGCACGGCATCGCCGCCGACCGTGGCGAGGCCGCGGCGCTGGCGCTCGAGGCCGGCATCGACGTCGAGCTCCCGACCGGTGACGCGTACCTCGCGCCGCTCGTCGCGCGGGTCCGCAGCGGGCAGGTGGACGAGGCCCTCGTCGACCGCGCCGTGCTCCGGGTGCTCCGGCAGAAGGAACGGCTCGGCCTGCTCGAACCGGACGCCTTCGCCGAGGACGCCCCCACCGGGATCGACCTCGACACCCCGCTGCACCAGGCACTCGCACGGCAGCTGGCGGCGAAGTCGCTCGTGCTGCTGTCGAACGACAGCGGCACCGCCGACAGCGGCAGCGCTGACAGCGGCACCGCCGACAGCGGCAGCGCCGACGGCGGCAGCGCTCGCGGCACCCCCGTCCTCCCGCTCGCACCGGGGGCCTCGGTCGCGGTCATCGGCCCGAACGCCGACCGCGCCGAGGCCCTGCAGGGCTGCTACTCGTTCGCCAACCACGTGCTCGCCTCGCACCCCGACCTGCCGCTCGGCTTCGCGATCCCGACCGTCCGAGAAGCCGTCACCCAGGCCCTCGGCCCGGCAGCGGTGCGCTTCGCAGCGGGCTGCGCCGTCACGGGCGACGACCGGGCCGGCTTCGCCGACGCGGTCGCCGTGGCCTCCGCCTCGGACGTCGCTGTGGTCGTCGTCGGCGACCAGGCCGGACTCTTCGGCCGCGGCACGGTCGGCGAGGGCAACGACACCGAGTCGCTCGACCTGCCCGGCGTGCAGCGCGAGCTGGTCGAGGCCGTCGTCGCGACCGGCACCCCCACCGTGATGGTGCTGCTCACCGGCCGGCCGTACGCGATCGGCTGGGCGCTCGACGGCGACCAGCCGCGTCCTGCCGCGGTCGTGCAGGCCTTCTTCCCGGGCGAGGGCGGCGGGCTGGCGATCGCCGACCTGCTCACCGGCGAGGCCTCGCCCTCGGGCCGCCTGCCGCTGTCCCTGCCCCGGTCCGCCGGTGCGCAGCCGTTCACGTACCTGCACCCGCGGCTCGGCGGTCCGTCCGACGTCACCGCCGCCGACTCGACGCCGGTGCGACCGTTCGGCTTCGGCCTCGGCTACACCGATTTCGCCTACGACGAGCTCGTCATCGACCAGGACGTCCGCTCCGACGGCGTCTTCACCGCGTCGGTGACGGTCCGGAACGCCGGGTCCCGTGACGGCGAGGACGTCGTGCAGCTCTACGGGCACGACGTGCACGGCAGCGTCACCAGGCCCGAGGTGCAGCTCCTCGGGTACGCGCGGGTCGCGCTCGCCGCGGGGGAGTCCGCGCGGGTCCGCTTCCGCGTCCCGGTGCAGCGCTTCGCGTTCACCGACCGTCGGATGCGCAAGGTGGTCGAGCCCGGCGACGTGGAGGTCTGGGTCGCGTCGCACGCGGCGGCGTCACTGCCGGGAGGCCCGGTGGCAGCCGGCGGGATCGTCGCCTCGGGCGACGGGCCGGTCCGACACCCCGTCCCCGGCACCGCCACGGAGCGCGCCACCGTCGCGGTCACCGGCGCCGTCCACGAGGTCACCCCGGGCGATCCGCGCCTGGTGGAGTGGTCACTCGTCTGACGGATCACGTGCCGTGGTTGTGACCGGATGACGGACAGGAGGCGCGTGGCGACGCCGCCACGGGCCTCCTGTCCGTCAGCGGGTCGTGCTCACCCGACCGGTTCGATCCGGTCGGACAGGTCCAGGGACCAGACGGCGACGCCCGTCACGCCGAGCCGCTCCGCCAGCGCGACCCGCTCGCGCAGCGAGCGTGCGTCGGACCACCAGAGCACCTCACCGCTCGGCAGGGTCGCGGTCCACTCGCCGGCCGTCGCGTCCCACCGGGCGGTCGCGCCCGCCTTCCGGACCCGGAGCCGGGCCTGGGCGTCGGAGAGCTGACCGGCCGGACGCGTCCCCTTCCAGTGGTAGCCGTACCCGGCGACACCCAGCACGATCTGGTCGCGGGGGGCGAGGGTCGCGAGTGCACGGGCGGCCTTCGACGACCACGCGAGCGACCCGACCGGGCCGGGCGCGTCCGGTTCCCACGGGCCGTGCTGGTCGTACGCCATGAGCGTCAGGTGGTCGAGCGGGGCGCGGAGGGCGCGCACGTCGTAGCCCAGGCGGGCGTACCCGGCGGCGGTGGTCGACGCGGACAGGGCGATGTCGAGCCGGACGTCGTCGCCGACGGCCGCTCGGAGCTCACGGGCGAAGGCGGTGAGACCGGGCTTCTCGGCCGAGGTCAACGCCTCGAGGTCGATCATGATCGAGTCCCAGCCGCCCGTGGCCACGTCGGCGGCGAGCGAACGCACGACCCGGGCGCGGTTCGCGGGCGAGGTCAGGAGCTTCCGCGCGATCGGCTCGCTGAAGTCGCCGTCGGCCTCGGAGTAGTTGCTGACGAGCAGCTGCGCGGTGAGCCCGTTGGCGTGCGCCCGGTCGCGCTGGGCCTTCGCGGCACGCGAGGGGGCCGTGACCTTCGTGCCCGTGCGGTCGAGCAGCAGCCCGTCGACGCCGACCACGTCCATCGCGGCGGCGTTCGCGTCCACCAGGGCGGTGTCGGCGTTCTCGGGCTGGAAGCCGGTCACGTCGAACCCGTCGGCCCGGGCGGCGGTCGGGGTCGTGCAGCCGGCGAGTGCGAGTCCTGTGGAGAGGACGACGGCGAGCAGCGCGGAGCGGCGTCGACGCGGGGTGGTGGTCACGGGGAGGGGCGTCCTGTCGGAGCGTGCCCGGTCGGGCGCGTCGTCGGCGCTCCGGTCATGAGGCGTTGATGGTCGTGGTGGGGCGTGCCGGCGGGGCTCCGGCGACGTCGTCGGCGGAGACCGGGCCCTCGGCGTCCGTCGGCTCCGGGCTCAGGACGAGGCCGGAACCGCTCGCCGCGCTGGCGTAGAGCTCGTCGAGCCACGAGCGGTTCACGCTCGGGGACTTGCCGCCGGCGAACTTGAAGTGCAGTCCGCAGTACGGGTGGATCCAGATGCTGCTGCGGCCACCGCCGACGGCGGGGTCGTCCTTCCACGAGAACACGAAGCTCTCCCCGCGGCGGATGAGGTTCACGATGACGATCTGCAGGTGTGTGAGCGCACGGTCGTCGAGGCGGAGCTCGAGGGGTTGCGAGTCGTAGATGAGCTGGCCCATGGCGCTGCCTTCCGTTGGATGGGGCCCGCCGCACGTGCCGGACCCGCGTCCATCCTCCCTCGGTTCCTCGGCCCCTGGCGCTTTTCGTCCATCGGCGGCGCGATCAGTCCCGTTCCGTGCCGGTGGCCGACGGCGGGACGGTCGGTGCCGACCACGGTGGGAGCTCGGCCGACGGGTACCCGCCGTGCTCGTCCGGCGCCCGCAGCATCGGGTTGACCGCGCGCAGCCGGATGCCGGAGCTGTCCCCGGTGACCCCGCGGACGGCGCTCGCCAGCAGGAACGCGACGACGTCGGCCGTGCTGCCGTCGGGGTCGTAGCCGTGCCAGGGACGGCCGTCGACCTGGGCGCGGCGCAGGGCACTGGCGAACGTCGCGTCGGCGTCGTCGACCTCCACCTCACAGTCGAGCACGATCCGGAAGCGTGATCCCTCGCCCGGGGACCCGGCGAGGTCCGACGTGGCGCGCGGGTCCGGGTCCTCCGGGTCGAACGACCGGAGCGCCGCGGACGGTGCGGTGCCGAAGGCGGCACGGTACTCGGCCGCCATCCGGCCGGCGTTGCTGAAGTGCCAGTGCTTCGCGACGTCCGCGATGGTGCGACGGTCGGCCGGTGTCATCGACAGCAGGTCGCGGCGGACGCCCTCGAGCCGTACCCCGCGCAGGTACGACGCGGGCGAGGTCTGCAGCTCCCGCCGGAACGCGCTCTGCAGGCCGCGGGTCGACAGGTGTGCGGCGGCGGCGATGTCCGGTACGGAGATCGCGTCGCGGGCGTGGGCGTGCACGAACCGCAGCGCCTCGTGCACGGTGCGGGACAGCCGTGCTCCGCCGTGCTCGGGACCACTTGCCGTGGTCGGTGCCTGGTCCATACGTGGAGGGTACGAGTCGGTCGGGTGGATCGGCCTCCGACGCCACGACGCCGCCGTTATCCGGGGTGCGCGGATGTGGATCGCACCCGTTCGGGGGCCATTGTGGACCCCGGCGAGGGCGCTTATCGTCCAAGAGGTACTCAAACTGTCCCCCTCCGAACAGGGTCGGAGGCACGGGGACAGATCGGAGGATCTGATGAGTGGTTACGAGCGTGCACCGGGGGTCGCCCCGGTCCACATCACCTCCTACCGGGCTCGGGCACGCGCTGCCCGACGCGGGTGGATCGTGCAGTCCGAGGACGACGTCGACCGCGAGCGGTTCACCTTCGCGGACCTCCGCGCCCGGCGAGGATCGGGCCAGTGAGCAGCGACACCGTCCCGCGGGTCGCCGTCGGCCATGCGCCCCGGACGGCCGAGCGGTGCGGCCGGACCCCCGCGGACGCCGTCCGGACGGTGCGCGCCGTGTACGACGGTCGCGATGTCCGGTTCGCCCCCACCGACCGGTTCGCGTTCCGCCACCGGACGGTGCGCCACCACAACGTCGCGCTGCTGTCGTCGGCGGTGTCGACGGCCGCCGCCGCCTCGTTCACGCCGGACGGCACGCCGGTGCTGGCGTGGTCGACCGCGGGGTGCCTGCGGGTCGACGACGACGCGCCCACCCGGCCCGGCGTGCCGGTGCTCCTGCCGACGGACCGACCGTTCACGCTGATCGTGCCGGCGGGGACCGTCCAGGTGCTGCGCGTGGACGGTGGCTTCCTCGACGCCGTGAACGGGGTCGTCTTCGACCACCGCTTCGCCGGCCGACTGCGATCCCGTCCGGCCGAGGCCGAGGTGTCCCACCTGCTCGCCCGCATCGACGCGGTCGCCGTCAACGCGCTGCACCCCGACCGCAAGCCGGGCGGCCACCTGTCCGCACAGGTGCTGCTGGCCGAGTCCGTCCTGCGGGCCTTCGGCGGGACGGACGCCGAACCGGACGCGCGGCCGGTGCGCCGGACGGTGAACACCGTGCAGCTCGCGCAGGCCTGGCTCGCGGAGCACTGCGACCGGCCGCTCCAGCTCGCGGACGTCTGCGGGGCCGTCGGGGTCAGCTCCCGCACGCTCCAGGAGAACTTCGTGCAGCACGTCGGCGTGAGCCCCATGACGTACCTGCTGCAGGTCCGCCTCGACCGGGTCCGGATCGCGCTCCAGCTCGCCGACTGCGCGCAGACGACGGTGGCCGAGGTCGCGCACCGGTGGGGCTTCCGCCACATGGGGCGGTTCTCGAGCACGTACTTCCAGCGCTTCGACGAGTACCCGAAGAAGACGCTCCAGGCGAGCACCTGACCCGCCCGTGCGTACCCGACAACAGCGGCTGATCGGGCTGGCGGAGCTGGTGTTGCTCCACCAGCCGGACGTCGTGCCGGACAGCATCCTGTTCGAGTGGGGCGACCACCGCGGACGCGACTGGGAGCAGACCCTCACCGTGCACTACGACGTCGGTGGTGGGAGCGCCGGCCCCCACCACCGGCACCACTACTTCATCTGACGGGGCGCTGCAGCCGGTCCGCCAGGAACGCCGCCTGACGCTCCCAGTGCCGGAAGCCGCCACCCTCGTGCCCGTTGTACGGGTACACGACGATCTCGCGGTCGGAGGAGCCGAGGGCGTTGAACGCGGCGAAGGTCGTGCGGGGCGGAACGACGTCGTCCATCAGCGCGACCGAGAACAGCGCCGGGGCGGTGATGCCGGCGGCGTGGTTCACCCCGTCCAGGTAGGCGGCGGTCTCCCACACTCTGTCGGCCGCGTCGCGGTGGACGGCGAGGTACTGCGCGAGCTCCAGGTACGGACCGCCGACCGCGACGTCGGTGCCGTTCCGCCAGTCGGCCAGGAACGCCACGTCGGGCAGCACCGCGGCGACCGGTCCGACGTGTGCCTCGACCAGGGCCGCCGCGGCGATCGTGATGCCGCCGCCCTGGCTGCCGCCGGTCAGGGCGATGCGCTCGGGGTCGATCCCGGGCAGCGTCCGCACCGCCTCGACGAGCCGCACGGCGTCGGTGTAGACGCGGCGGTAGTAGTGGTCGGCCGGTGAGCCGATGCCGCTCGTCATCCAGCCGCTGGCGTGCGGCGCGGAGCCGTGCGGGTCGGGGGTGTCACCGCCGGCCCAGCCGGAGCCCTGGCCGCGAGTGTCCATCACGACGTGCACGTACCCGGCGAGGGCCCAGTGCACGCGCTCGCCCGGACGACCACGGCCACCGCCGTAGCCGAGGAACTCGACGACGACCGGCAGCGCGCCCCGGTCATCGTCCACCGGGCGGTTGACCCAGGCGCGCACCGGGTCGCCGGCGAACCCGGGGAACGTCAGGTCTTCGACGACGAGACCGGTCACCGGGGTCTCGGCCGGCACGAGGGTCACCTCGACCCCCTCGCCCGCGGTCCGGGCGGCGGTGATCGTGTCCGCCCAGAAGGCGTCGAAGTCGGCGGGACGACGGACGTCCGAGCGGTGGGCGCGGAGCGCGTCGAGGGGCAGGTCGGTCAGTGGCATGGGGGTCCTCCGGGGACGATGATGCCCCCGGCGTCCTGCTGGAGGGCGCCGGGGGCGGGGAGTGTCGGATCCGGTGCGTCGGTCAGCGCGCCGCGGCGCGGTACTGCTCGAGCACCTCGGGGTGCGGGTCGGACGGCACCTTGGTCGTCGCGGTGTCCCACGTCGGCAGTGCGCCGGTGAGTGCCCACGCGGCCTGCTTCGCAGCACCCGCCGCGACGTACTCGCCGGGCTCCGGCACCAGGACGTCACGGCCGAACACCTGTGCGGCGACGGCGCGGACCGCCGGGTTCCGCGCAGCGCCGCCGATGAGCAGCAGCCGCTCGACGGTCACCCCGGTGTCCTGCACCGCGGCCAGTCCGTCGGCGAGGGCGCAGAGCATCCCCTCGACGGCCGCCCGGGCCAGGTGCGCCCGGTCGGTGGTCGCCGGCGTCATGCCGAGCAGCGATGCGGTCGCGTCCGGCCGGTTGGGCGTGCGCTCGCCGACGAAGTACGGCACCAGGACGAGGCCGTCGGCCCCGGCCGGCGCCTGCAGCGCCAGTTCGCCGAGTGCGTCGTGGTCGACGCCGAGCAGGCCGCCGATCACCTCGAGCACGCGGGCCGCGTTGAGCGTCGTGACGATCGGGAGGCGCGACCCGGTCCCGTCGGCGAAGCCCGCCACGGTCCCGCTCGGGTCACGCACCTCGGCGTCGCTGATCCCGAAGACCGTGCCGCTGGTGCCGAGGGACACCGCGACGTCGCCCGGGCCGAGACCCAGGCCGAGCGCTGCCCCGGCGTTGTCGCCGAGTCCGGCACCGACGACGAGGCCGGACCGGGCGACCGCGCCGCCGGGCAGCTCGACGTCGGTGGACAGGGTGCCCATCGCCTCGTCGGGAGCGACCACGCGGGGCACCACCACGGCGTCGTCGTCACCCATCGACGCCGGACGCATCGGTCGTCCGAGCGCGAGCTCGAACAGCTCCGGGTCGTACTCGCGGCGCACCGGGTCCCAGTACCCCGTGCCGCTGGCGTCGGATGCGTCCGTCGCCAGGGCGTCGAGGTCGGGGCCGAGCGGGCTCTCGTCCGCCGGGCCGTGGCCGCGGAGCCGCCACGACAGCCAGTCGTGGGGGAGCGCCACGGCCGCGATGCGGGCCGCGTTCTCGGGCTCCGCGTCGCGGAGCCACCGCAGCTTGGTACCGGTGAACGACGCGACCGGCACCAGCCCCGTCCGGGCGACCCAGGATTCCCGGCCGAGCTCGTCGACCATCTGCGCGGCCGCGTCCGCACTGCGCACGTCGTTCCAGAGCAGGGCGTCGCGGACCACGCGACCGTCGGCGTCGAGCGCGACCATGCCGTGCTGCTGCCCGGCGATGGCGACGGCACCGACGTCGTCGAGGCCACCGGCGTCCGCGACGGCGGCACCGAGGGCGTCCCACCAGTGGCGGGGGTCGACGGCGGTGCCGTCCGGGTGGGACGCGCGTCCCTCGCGGACGACCGCACCGGTCGCGGCGTCACGGATGGTGACCTTGCAGGACTGGGTCGACGAGTCGACGCCGGCGACGAGCTGGCGCTCGTCCGTGTTCTCAGCCACTTCGGCGGCAGGCCGCCTCAGCGCGCGGAATGCAGCCGCTGGCGCGTCTGCCTTCAATTCCGCGCGCCCATGAGGTGCTCCATCGCGAGCTGCTGCAGGCGGACGAAGCCGAAGCCCTTGCCGCCGAAGTAGGCGTCGGCGTCGAAGTCCTCGTAGGCGGAGCGGTCGGCGAGGAACGCGTCGTACGACTCGCCGTCGTTGAGTGTCGGCGTCGACAGCTCGCCGACCTTGGAGGCCTCGAGCGCTGCCTGCACCTCGGGGTCGGCGCGGAACGCCTGCGCACGCTCCTTGAGGAGCAGGTACATGCGCATGTTGGCCGACGCGGAGTCCCAGACGCCGGTGATGTCCTCGGTGCGGCTCGGCTTGTAGTCGAAGTGGCGCGGGCCGTCGTACGCCGGGCCGCCCTGCGGGGCGCCGTGCTCGAGCAGGTCGACGAGCGAGAACGCGTTCTGCAGGTCGCCGTGACCGAACACCAGGTCCTGGTCGTACTTGATGCCGCGCTGACCGTTGAGGTCGATGTGGAAGAGCTTGCCCTGGTAGAGCGCCTGGGCGATGCCGGCCGTGAAGTTCAGGCCCGCCATCTGCTCGTGGCCGACCTCGGGGTTGATGCCGAACAGCTCCGGACGCTCGAGCGTCTCGGTGAAGGCGATCGCGTGGCCGAGGGTCGGCAGGAGGATGTCGCCGCGGGGCTCGTTCGGCTTCGGCTCGATGGCGAACCGGATGCCGTAGCCCTTGTCGGTGACGTACTGGGCGAGCAGGTTGACGGCCTCGCGGTACCGCTCGAGCGCGGCCTGCACGTCCTTGGCGCTGTCGTACTCGGAGCCTTCGCGGCCACCCCACATGACGAACGTCGACGCGCCGAGCTCGGCGGCGAGGTCGATGTTGCGGAGCACCTTGCGGAGCGCGAAGCGGCGGACCTGCCGGTCGTTCGAGGTGAAGCCGCCGTCCTTGAAGACCGGGGCGGAGAACAGGTTCGTCGTGACCATCGGCACGACGAGCCCGGTCGACTCGAGCGCGCCCTTGAGGCGGTCGATCTGGGTCTGGCGTTCGGCGTCGGTCGAACCGAACGCGAACAGGTCGTCGTCGTGGAAGGTCAGGCCGTAGGCCCCGAGCTCGTCGAGCTTCTCGACCGCCTCGACCACGTCGAGGGCGGGTCGGGTCGGCCCGCCGAAGGGGTCGGAGCCGTTGTAGCCGATGGTCCAGAGACCGAAGGAGAACTTGTCTGCACGGGTGGGCGTCGTTGCCATGGTGGTCACCGTTCGTCGTCGAAACAAAATGTTGCCGCGCCCAACATAAGCGGTAGTGTTGGCTGTGGCAAGCACGTGATCGCAAAGGAGCGAGCGGATGGCAAGTGAGTCGACGGTGCAGCAACGACTGCGGGTCGCGATGGTGGGGCACGGCTTCATGGGAGCCGCACACTCACAGGCGTGGCGGACCGCCCCCAGGTTCTTCGACCTCGGCACCGAGCCGGAGATGGCGGTGATCGTCGGGCGTGATCCCGAACGCACCGAGGCCGCCCGGCAGCAGTACGGCTGGCAGGCGGCGTCCACCGACTGGCGCGCCGTCGTGGCCGATCCGGACATCGACGTGGTCGACGTCGTGTCCCCGGGGTCCTCGCACGTCGAGATCGCGATCGCCGCGCTCCAGGCCGGCAAGCACGTCCTGTGCGAGAAGCCGCTCGCGAACACCGTCGCCGAGGCCGAGGCGATGACCGCCGCCGCCGACGCCGCCCGTGCACAGGGTGTCCGGGCGATGGTCGGGTTCAGCTACCGCCGGGTGCCGGCCATCGCGTTCGCCCGGCAGCTGGTGCAGGACGGCCGGATCGGCACCGTGCGCCAGGTCCGTGCGCTCTACCTGCAGGACTGGCTCGCCGACGCCGACGGCCCGATGACCTGGCGCCTCGACAAGTCGCTCGCGGGCTCGGGGGCGCTCGGGGACATCGGCGCGCACGCGATCGACCTGGTCGAGCACGTCACGGGCGCGTCGCTCGCCACCGTGTCCGGCACCCTCGAGACCTTCGTGACCGAGCGTCCGCTGATGGCCGAGGGGGTGGGGCTCTCCGGCACCGCGTCGAGCGAGCGCGGGCAGGTCACCGTCGACGACGCCGCGTTCTTCACCGCGCGGCTCGACGGCGGCGCGGCCGACGGTGCGATCGGCACGTTCGAGGCGACGCGCTACGCGACCGGGCGGAAGAACGGTCTGACGCTCGAGATCAGCGGTTCCGACGGCGCGATCCAGTTCGACCTCGAGTCGATGAACGAGCTCCGGCTGTACGCAGGCTACCTCTCAGCCGGCTTCAATAGCACAGCCTAGCTCCGCACCGCGCCCCCATGTTGAAGCAGACCTAATCAACGTAAGCTTCGTTCCACAGATCTGGTGTCAAAGTGGCGTCACTATGCTTATATAGACAAAGAGGATTGGGCAGACAAAGACACCAAGAGCAGTATTGTGTCTTTGTATGGGGCCATGTGTCCAGCCCTTGTTAGCTACATGCCTAGATCATGCGACAGCGGAGAAACCTCTTCGTGGATTTTACTTCATTGACTGACAGGAAATACATGCGGCATGGAGAACCGTCCGTCAGCCGCATCTGAACAGCCTGTTCCAACTGGCGAGCAAATCCACAGCTATGTCGCAAAACATGGCATCATCATCTATAACACCCACCATCATCATTACCATGGTAGCTCAAATAGCATCAGCCCAGGAAGACATCAATCTGGAGCGAGCCAGCACTCACACGAAGATATTGGTACGCGGGGCGGTAGAGTTTCGATAACTGTGCCAGCTCAGCAAGATCATCAAGCAGTCACTAAGAGCCCCATCGAAGCTTTCCGTTCCAGCTCGAGAGACAATGTATTACGCGATGAACAAAACCCAAGAGCTACAGAGTGCGGTGGAAATGATGCTGCGAACGGACACGGCAAGAGAGCAGTAGAAACTGGTACAATATGCCCCCTCCTGGATTGGTCAACAAAGGGCGAACAAGAAGCAGCCAGGCTGTTTCCTTCGAGCACATCTCGCCTGGTATCCATTAACGATGGTGAGAATATCACCCCCGCAATCACAGTGTCGCAAGAATTAGGAGAGTGTATCAGTAAAGCGTTTCGTGCACAACGCCGGTACAAAAGTCTTTGGACAAAGATCGATGAGGATGGAGCTGAGACTGGAGAGAAGAAAGCACGAGCGGTGAAGGATGCGGAACGATCTGATGAAGAGCTGGCGAAATTCGATATGGCGATGGAAGCATTGTCGAATGCACCTACATCAGAGCAATTTGAGGAACGAAGAACGCTTGTTACCCGAGCTTATGTCACTCGCGTAGATCTAAATCGACTGTTAGATGCAGAAACTCAGTTATGGGGAGATTGTAACTTGGGTGAGCAAGCTTGCAGAGACGCATGGGAGGACGTCGGAGCATCGCTACTACCAGCTTGGCTGCGAGCAGGTATTATAGAGTCTGATTCAATTGATGAAACAAGACTTCCCAAAGGAGATGAGAGAGGTATAACCCGACGAATCGACTGTGAGCCGCCCACAAGCCTTCGTCGTCTTCGCGATGATGTTAAAGAGTCTGCCGACGCCTTGCGTAAAACGCGTACTCGCTTTGAGCATATGTGTCACCACTATTCGAGCTGGGCACCATGGGAGGATGGTGTTGCTGCAGATTTCAGAGACGGCGTAGTGAAGCCAGCGTTTTTGGATATGTTACGCGATGAGAAGGTAAAGCTGGAAGAAGCCAGAGTTGCTTATCGCCGAGCGGTGGGTCGAGCTTGGCGTGAGAAGATTCCCGATGTGGAGTTAGACTTTGATTGTGGCGAGGAGCTGGAAAGTACCGAAACGCTGTTACTTGACGAAGAAGATGCGATGTTTTTGAAGGAAGTGCCCATGAACGCACTGGAGGCTTGGAGACGACGGAACTTGAACTGCGCTCCAGCTGAAACGCCCCTTTACCCAATCGAAGAAAGAGGTTTTGCAGAGGAGGTTCAACCATGGGAGAGCAAAAGCAAGGCACCGACTGAACCTCATTCGGAGCAAAACGATCCAATTGTTCGACACAAAAGAACCAAAAATGAACTGGTTATCGACAGTGATAACAAGAATGGCAGAGGCCACAAGACAAGGAGACGCAATCGCACCAAAAACAGTCCAACGGTGTCACAAATCTCTATAAAAACTCGAGATAATAGAGTTAGACACGCTTCACGATCGAAAGAAGACCGACATCCTAAAAGATTCCAACGACAAACTGACCTACAGCGCTTTGCTAACATGGACCGCGATCAAAGGCACGACGTCGTTGCCAAGTATAAGCGACGTTCAGTCACAGACTTCTTCAAGACTTCTAGGCGCCGATTATAGCAACCAGAACAGAACTAACTAGCTGCTACTAAAGATGTTAGTGGTGTTTGACGACGCGTTCAAACATCTTCGGGTTATTCGTTGCAACATCTCCAAGCACTTCGCACTGATCTTGAGTCTAATTGCTTGCTAACGTATAACCACGACAGCCTTCGCAATCGCCTGGTCATCTGGAAATACTTATTATGGGTCTCTTGCATTCTTCCTGCGAACCAATCCAGGCAAGAAAGCCTTCTGAGGTCCACATGAGTCTGGCATTCACTCTATGTGTCCGTGCCAACTCGATGGACACTCACCGTTCCTGGTGCCTAGGCACTGAGTTCTCGCTCACGGTCTATATACTACAAGAACTCTTCCTATCTGCCTAGCTACCCAACGTCCAGCAATAGAGTCAGCTACTTATCTAAGTACTTCGATCGACCCCCACCCGAGAAATGGACCAATGCGCTTTTCTCACAGGTATGGACACTGCCGCTCGACCAGCTGCGTTTGGACGCCCTCGAGCTTCATCAAACCCTGTGTTCTCTACATCAACAATCCATGGGACGCACTACATTGACAGGACCAGCGGCAAACGCGTGTACATAGACTTAACCTGAAGACATTTTCGAAGCCCAAGGGCGAAGAGTGGTACTCCCACATGTACGCCAACGTTAACGTAGACAAGGTCGTATGGCAGGGCACCTACGAGGATATCTATCCCAGCTCGGACGAGGTGTCCTCGCCTGAGGGGTATGCACTTCTCTGCAGTTACAGCTTCATGGACGAAGCAATGTCCACCATATCTGTCCCTGGATCGCCGCCAGCGTTCAAGAGGCCTAACCATCAAGACTTTCCTCTCAAGATTGCGCCTGACTCTGGCTACCATTATAGCGACGAGCATGCAGAACGCGCTCCGCAACAACAATACGAGCCCGCTTTCCAGGCCATCGCGACGATGAACCCTGATATCCGCTTCAACGACGTGGATGTCGTGATCAACCGCACTACGATGCTGAACCTCATGAAGTGCGTCAAAAACGCTTCCTTCCAAGCGTTTCATCTTGATCTCGACTTCGAGAAGAACACTCTCTTTATCGGAAGGAAAGTGCGCAACGGAAAGGTCAGGTCCGCTGCTAACACCTACGGTCGTAACTTCGAAAGCGCCCTCACAAATACCGAGATTGACGGCGCCACGAGCCATCACCGCTTCATCAAGTACAAATTTGGTAGCCTCATCATAGTCGTACGCCATGAGGTCGACGCATACGACCCTACTATCGAGTCACCGCGAGACCCCGATGCACCACCGAGTACTCTTCCTACCTTTGTCCCTGGTGAGCACGCCATCGGAACCATCCAGCACGAAGGCCCACAGAAGACTGCTATTCTTGTCCAGGGTAAGGTGGTGCCTCAATACCAGATCCTGGAGCTGAAGAGCAATGCAAGTTCGCGACCGATCGATCAGATGTGGTTTGGCAGAACTCCTACTTGCTGTCTCGGCGGGAAGCACAACGCCCAATTTGACGGAACATACAGACAAAAGGACATCCGGATAAAGAAAGTCACCCAAGCTGGGAGCAAGTCAGACAGCTTCAAGGGGTTCGAGAAGTGGGAGAAGGGCAACCAAGAGGCGCTACAGAAGGTTGTGACACTACTCCAGCTGTTACGGAAGACCGTCGGGGAGGATACTGAGCATCATTCCGCAGTTTTTGTAGCGATGGGAAGTGACGATATCAAGGTGTATGAGACGAAGGAGAGGATTGGCGCACTGCCTAAAGAGATTGTGGAGCGCTTTTGGGATTAGAACGGTCCTGGTTCACGTGCGCGATACCTTGATCGATGTAGTAGTGGTAGCTACTTCTCAAAGAACGAGGGTATTATTAGGTAGAAGAAGACGTCTCGGTAGGCTTAGCCTCGTTGCAGATGTACAGACAATGAATTTCGTTGTTCCCATTCTCATCATGATGTATCGCAAACCTGCCTGATACTCTGGTAAACACAAGATGCTCAGACACTCGCTGAACAGTGAGCCAGATGCCCGTGGAAAGCCCCGTGTTTCGCGCCAACACCACATGGTGGAGCGTATACCAAGGAAACACCCATTTCTCGCATCAAGATTAGCCAGTCAGATCTTGTCCGTGAAATCGTCAGCATGTTGTGCCAATCACCGAAGCCTCTTTCCAGCCGATTCAATATTTCTTTTAAACCATTATCCTACCGCCGACCATTACTCTCACTATGCATCGTCATGACTGAACTTGTAAAAATGGCTCTGTTAGTGGTCCCGGCTGCGTGGAAAATGTTGTAGAATTGAACAAAGAAACGGCCCTTTGTTCGTTCGGCAAGTCCAGTGTTGTCTGTAGATATGTTAGCAAGCCTCACTCCACTGCCATCTTGACACCTTCCCCTCGTCATAAGCCTTCAGGTGTCTCAAAAGATCGCCTCAGCCACTCAACCATTGAACACACACATTACGTTAGCCATGGCTAGGACCAGTTCGCGTCATGGCGGAAAGAAAAACTCAACCGACGACTTCCATCCCGCCGGAAGGAGAGAAAAGGGCGATATATACAAATCCAGACGCAGAATGAACGTCTATAATATAACCAATCACTATCACAATAGTGACGAATCGCGGGTACGTCACAACCCAACTGCTTCAACCCCACGGAGAGCAGGTCTCAGATATGGAGGCGATAGCAACACGAGTGTGAGTTCGAAAGCCAGAGGTGGCGAACCACCATCAAGCGCTGCTGGAAGACCCCAAACTGGTGACAACGCCTCACCACTTCAAGCTGAGGCAAGCCCCTGGCAGCTAAAGGGTGATTATGACCCAGAGAGACTCATTTCCAGTAGGCCCGCCGCTATTATAGCGATCAAAGAGGGTGAAGAATCGAAATTGGCTATCCGACTGTCACCTGAGCTTGCAACGTCGCTAGAACGCGCGCTTCAATTCGCTGGGATATGGCATAAGACCTACTTGGCAGGGCAGGAGCGACATGAGCGAGCCAAGATATTGGAAGTCGATCACACCGAAGCTGTGGCTAGAATCGAAAGGCGCCTTGCCAATTTGAGAAGGGAAGGACAAGTTGAAGATGAGGACCAGGCTGAGTACAGAGATTTGGAATCACATCGTCGACGCGCACTCGAGGCTCGGGATAGCGCCCAAAGAACGATTAGGCTGATAGAGGGTCAGTGGAGCGGTAATGATTTTGAAATGAGAGCTCGCTGGCAGGACGTAGAGAAGTTGTTGAAGCAAGTGTGGGCAGATGCGCATATGCCTCTACGAAAGATAGCCCGAGCATTACCGAGGCAAAGGACCCGAAGCTTATCTCGTCAGAACCAGGATGATCGGGAGGAGATGGCAGGCCGGATAAGCCAACGGGAGGTTGGGGAAGAGAGGCCGGAACAGCGCAATGACTGGCCTAGTGCTCATCGAGCAGAAATAAAGACGCCCTTTGACAAGAGAAAACTTGTTGATCCGCATAGTGAAGTTCTCAGTGCTATAGCGAGACTTTCACGTCGCCATAAAGATCTTATTCGGGCCCGGGATCGATGCGAGAACTATTGCCATAATTACGATCGAGAAGGAGCCAGGTACCTCAAGGCCGTACAAAACTCAAATAGTTCGAGGTCCTCCAACAGCATCAGGCAGGAGTTCAACAAAGCATTTCTCAGCGACGTGATACTTGACAAGAAAAGCTTGCAGGCCGCTAGAACCGACTACCTAGCTGCTCATGAGGAAGCTCGCAAACTCAGAATTCCCAAGAATTGCATCGATTTCGTAGAATCTATCGATCTGCAGAGCTGTGATACCGGTATCGTCATGGAGAAAGATGCTGTGAACCGCAGGGCCACCGGAGACGATCAACATAAGCTCGACAGCCGTATAAGAGCTTGGCGTACGTTGACTACTGCGGATTCATTACCGCAGCAGATTATTGTCGAAGACAGTCCGGATCGATTGAGCTCGGCCAGTTCAGCAGGTCGTACGGAAAGTTCTGTAGACACTGATGCATCCCGAGGTCTGTCGAAAGGCGCCGTTTTGAAAGGTGACGCTGGTAAACGAACGCGCGCAACACGTGAGCGCTTACAGGGGCAGCGTTCAGACGCAAGGACTGCATCCTCCGTAGTTCAAGGAATTGACACTGGTGTGAATGCCGACAAGGAGCTGAAGTCAGGCTCGGGGCCCAACCCAGAGACGAGAGCCAGAGAAGACAGGGGACCAGAAGTTAAGCTTTGGAAGCCTTCGGATGGTATCAAGTTTGCGCGGCCACCAGAAAAGGCACCAGATGCGAATGATGACAAAGACACAGTCGACCCCATTCCACCTGTCAAAGTTTCGCCACGCGGAGGCAAGAAGTCGATTGCTTATTTCTTCAAAGCCCGGCCCAAAACGTCCAAATTAGCTATCGATCCTGGGAAGACGGCCAATACTTCGATTGCTGGTGAAGCAATGTCAGGAGAGAAGAGGAAAAGTAGCTCCGACGGACCACCTTCCAGTAAGAAATGGAGAAAATCTGAGAGGCCGACCGCACCAGACTGAAGTGCCGACGTCCGTTGAGGTCTTAGACTCCATCCAGGTAGGTCGCTAGGTGCAGACAGACTGTCATCCGTTCCCGAAGTATCGCGGTAGATCGACGACTGTAGGGCGCACCATGTGCACAAATAGTAGGACGCATTACTGCTGAGAGGCTGGGGTGAGCAATGCAAAGAGTCTCAGGCTATCGTAGGGGCTGAAAAGCTGCGAATGAGGATTCTCGGGGCCGCGAGCCGAGCTCGTCGACGATCAGAGTGCACGGCATGATGAGGCAACATCCATGTAGGTATCGCGCATTGTAGACGTGGCGTTTAGAGATGAAGTCGCGACAATTGTAGATGAAAAGAGGTAAGGCAGGCGAAGATGCATGGCGGGTGAATGACGCTTGACGCGATATTACGTAAGCGGGGTAGCCTTTGCTTCGGCATCGTCGCACGACCGTGCCTTCCCGATCTTCTTCCTCCTCAACCTACATCACTTGGAAGAAGCCAAGGTATCAACTTGTTTTTAGCCATCTGCGTTGCATTACAAAAATTATACAGTCGTTTGTCTCACTATAGACCAATCTGATTCAGCACTTCCAAAGCCTTTACGCGTGTCGTGCAGGCGGACAGCTCTTCCGCCATCGACCAACGCTACAGTCTCTATGAACGAGATGCGCACACTACCCTCGGCCTACCAGTCACTGTACTCACTCTCATCACTATAGCTATAGTAACCTCCGTCACTTCGGTATCCGTCGTCATCATCGTAGCGCGCACCAGCCCGGCTGTCACGTGCTGGCGTGTTGCGACGGCCACGACGCTCGTACCTCTCACCGTAATCATTATATTGGCGATTATCACGACCGTCGTATCCCTCATCGTAGCGATTGTCACCTCGATTATCTCGATCGTCTCGGCCGCCTATTGGCGAACGATATCCTGGGGTATCATCCTGACTATTTTCGTGGTCGTTGCGGCCCTCGTTCGCACCATCGTAGCCTTCCTCGCCGCCGCCGTTCACAGCAACCTGACAATCTTGAACATTCTCTTCATCTCGGTACTTGCGATAATCGTAATGCGCGATATTCTGCTGCCCAGTACCTGTGTTCAAGTGGATGTTGTTGTAGTCACCGCTGACGGCGATGTGACGGACGATTCCACCAAACTGCCTTGACTCATGTGAGCGGGCGGGAACGATCGCGTGGTCTTCATTGAGCGGCACGGAAGGTTCTTCAGGGTAAGCAGGAGGCGGTGAAGGAACTTCGGGCTCCTCACGTCTGCCAACAACGTCCGCCGTGCTCGTTAGCGCGGTCGAGCGTTTTGGTAGATGGACGCCATTCGCAGCATCACGCATGCGCTGACCTTCTTCTGTATACGAATGTAGCCCCGACTCTAACCAGTCATCTATTTCATCATGGGCTTCGTCTTGAGTTGGACGGATCACTCGCATGGCAGCTGGGCCTCTTGGTGCGCCTTTTGGTATGTATGACGGCACTACGTATGCGTTCATGCGACTTAAGGCTTGGGCATCAGATTCTGACATTCTCACGTGCTCCAAACGATGATGATGATGCGTGTTGAAAAAGTAGACGTTCAGGCTCAGTGGTGAGTTGTACTGCTTCGTGGCAGAGAGTGTAGAGTTGTAAACGCTGCTTTGTGTTTAAGAAGAAGAGATGGAGGTCGGTAGTGTTATGTGATGAGAGTAACTGACACATTCACAGATGTCAGATGATCTACTTTCACTTCTCTAGGTTGCTACTGAGACCATGCGGAGGTCCAATGACGTTCACTCGCATTTCAAACATCCAGACAGGACCATCTTTCTGGAATCAGAAAGACAAACTCGGACGACATCAGTGTGCATTTCTCAGAGGCTACATTTGCGTCCATGTCATTCCATTCCATTGATGCGCACCTTCCCTCAAATCCTTTGTATCGCGCTAACAACAACAAAGCATTCACGCAATACCTACACATTCTTAACAATGAGCATTGTGCAAGCGCAGTGAGCAGCTTCCTAGCATGGACCGCTTCATCAAGATACTCACACGCGTGCACTCTCACAGTCACGCAGGGCATCTTACATACTGTCACCTCATTTCACCCCAGCATCATAATCAAGATGCCCCAATGGACATGTGAAGTGTGCCGCTGGCCGAACGAAGAAAATGCTGAGTCGTGTACACAATGCGAAAGATCGACACGTGACGGTAATCCGGGTATGACAGAGGGCGAGTCTAGCTCGGAAGAAGAGCAACCTGAGACACCAGAGAAGGATGAAGTGCCGCAAGAATATGAGTTGCCTGATGAGGAAGGTGAAGTGGGGGAGAATGAGGATGAAGATGAGAATGGAGAGGAGGACCCATGAAGAAAAAGACGTTAAATCTACCTGAAGAACAAGAGTGCAGTACCCGTTGCCAACAGGCTCGTAGGCATCATCATCCGCCCATCTATACTATTCAGCCACATCACTTCCAACCTCCTACAGCAACGACCAAGCCAAAACCACCGCGACCATCCCGCTTCCCACAACAGGACTAAGTCTCCCCGCCGCACCAGTCGGCGCAGGCGACGCCGCCGCATCACCACCTTCTTCCGTCGCAGAACCCACATTCGCAATCGCCACACCACTAACATCCGTCCCATTCTGGCACTGATCATCCGACAGCAATTCCGCTGTAGCGTTGAACATGATATCCGCGCACTGTCACCTGTTAGCTTCGACCCTCCCATCCTAAAACACCCAGGCTCGAAAAACTCACATTATACAAAGCACTCCCACTATGCCCCAACTGAATAACCTGCACCGTCGCCATCAACCCATTAATCCGCTCATCATCCAGCCCACTGTACCCCGCCGCTTTAAACCCTTCTTCCAAGTTCGCTTTCCCGGTTTCCTTCATGCAGAACACGCCGGCGCCGGTTTGGTTGAACATTTCCAGCAACGTGATGTTGAAATTCGTTGCGTTGCTGCCGAGGGCTAGGTTCACGGAGGTGAGGGCCGAGGTGTGCGAGCCGTTGATTATGGTGGAGCCGCCGGTGGGGGGCCAGAGAGTTCCTCGGGGTGGGTTAGTGGGTTTGAAGGCGGGGGTTGGGGGCTTGGAAGTATGTTGGGAAGGAGAAGGAAAGAATGGGATGCGTACGGTTCGCCATGTCTGTTGTTTCGTTCACGTTGGCGCAGGGGTAGATCCATTGACTAGCTGGTTCTTCGAAGGAGCTACCGCGCCATGTTGGTGCGAGGAGCCGGAAGTGGGCGTTTGCGCCCGCGGCGAAGGCGGCGACTGTGAGGAGGGTGGTTGACAACATGGTCGCGGTGACAGGTAGAAAGTGATGCTGCGAGTAGGTTCGGTTGTAGGGGTATAGACGAGGAGGTGTAGAAGTAGAAAGATGTAGAATGTGAAAGGAATCCGTTCTCTCAACCAGCGTACAGCATCTGACATGCAGCCGCCAAACCCTTTATACCCACCCCAGCTTCCAATACATCTTCCTCTCCATCGTCTCCGCATGCAATTCTACCCACATGCCTGTCGTGCTAGCGGAAATCAGATGCCTCTGTTCCGCTGCCAAGCAAGCACGAAGAAGCCTTTCCTCGCCTAACCGCGACCACGGCATTGGGAAAGATGTAGGACCCAATTAGAGGTGAGACTCAGAGGTAGAGAGTTTGGAACCGGTGTGCACGCATCCACTCATGATTGTAGCGAACATGTTGTGGCGCGAGCTATAGCTGCGACCCTGCATACGGACCCCAGGATAATGTGCTCAAGTGAGCAAGTTTATGTCTTGGCGGGGTTTGACGGCTTCGCAACCAACCTCGAGCTGAACGGAAGCGGAGGGGGGATTATGGCACGCCTCTCATGGCTAAACTTTGGGGTGAGTGTAATGAATGCGAGATAGAAGAGGCGGGAAGCTGGTGTTGGCCGTGGAGTGGAGTGGTTCTGAAGCCGATTGTAGAAGTCGCGGGAACGCTAACGCCAATGAGGTAAAGCCTGGATTACTGCATGGCATCTGGGTACCGCAGATCAACACGAACACGCACAGAGAACAAGAAGCTTGAATATGAACATGACTGTATTGCAAGGTCTGGTATCATAAAGACTCACTAACCAAAAACTCCATACCCAATGCCATTCCCAATGCTACGACCCCAGCGCCAAAAAAACCATTCATCAAAACATGCTACTTTTCTTCTTCTTGATCTTCTCGGCATTGCTCTCACTCTGTGTTCTCAACCCCCAGAAACTTTTCTTAGCCTTGGCAACCGGCTTGGGTAGTCCATTGCTGAAGAAGCTGCTCTGACTAGCAGCGGGCCGATGTTGTACAGGTGCTTGCAGGTATACACCTTGGGGTTGCTGCATGCGCGGGGGTTGTGCGGGAACGGGTGCAGGGCGGGGCGCTGGACTGGGTCTCTGGTTCTGCCATCCACCCTGTACGAGGGGTGAGGAGTGTCGCTGAGGCTGTGGGGATGGGCGCTGGAGGAGGTTGGACTGGTCTCCGAACTGCTTCTTCAAGCGTTCTGTCTCCTTGTCGATCTCGGCCTGTTTCCGGCGTCGCTCCTTCTCTTCGCGTTCCTTCTGCTTTCGCTCCTGCTCTAGGAACTGCAGCGTCTTGCGTTCTTGTTCCTCCTCCTGCCTGCGCCGAGCTTTTCGGTTTGCTTCTTCTTGTCGCTTCTGCTCGCGTGCCTCGGCCTCCACTTGTGCCTTCAGTCGCGCGGTCTCGGCGTCAAGCTCCCACTGCGCCCGTGGATCTAACCTTGGCCCCGGCTGCCGTTGTTGTGTTGGGCGCTGCGGTTGAGGCGGGCGGTGCTGTTGAAAAGGTCGCTCAGGTTGGACGGGTTGTGGAGGCTGGCTGGGCCGGGCCTGGTTGGTAGCTAGCGGTGGAAGTGAAGAGCGCTTGGCGGCATTGTTGTTGCTGGTATATGAAGGTGGAGGTACTTGTGCGTTCGCACCAGCACCGCCGGCGGGCTGAAGGGCAACCTTCTCGGGTGGGTATTGCGACGATGAAGGGGTGTAGGCTGGCGGCGGAGGAGGCTGTGGTGTCATGACTGGTGCTGTGATGTTCGGGCCTTCGAGCGGCGATGAGCCCTTCCTCGCGCGCACACCCGCGCTGTTCTTCCGAATGTTGGCGTTGATGTGGAACTGATCATTCAGATCGCTGAAAAACAGATCGCGTATTACAGCGGCCCCTATGAGCAAAGCTACCTCCAGCCCCTTGTAGTCCTCAATCTCGACGCGGTAGAGGTTGGACTCCATGATTGTAAGCTCCTTCAGGCCAGAGAACAAGGCAACGGCAATGTCCGGCTCCTTGCTCTTCTTGACCTTCTTGCCGGTGGGATCGGTCGATTTGCCAGTCATGTAGCAGGTCATGTCTTTGCCCAGCCTGCCCTCCTTTCGCCAGGCAAAGTTGACTTTGGGCGTGTTCGCATCGCTGCCGGGGTCCGCAAGGCTGCGATCGAGAGTCGAGTTGCTCGGGGTCCTGAAGGTGACCTGGGGTATGCTGAACTCCCAGCTGACGGTGCTGCTCCACTTCGCTGTCGAGTGCTTAACGACAACGCGCGAGTCGGGGTTGTAGAGCTGGATAGCGAATTCGGTGGGGTAGATGGGCTGGGGCGGGGGAGGGACTCCGCCATTCCTGCGAATCTCCTCCTGGGACAATGTTGGGTGCGACCATCCCGGCTTCGCAAGGACTTCGCCGTATAGGACCTCGGGGTTGCGCGAGTCGAACAAGGCTACGGCGTATGTGTTCTTCGCCTCGTGGGAGGCCGGGTCGACGTGGTGCAGGGCATATTGCGCCTCGGGCTCGGAGCCGTTCTGGGTGAAGTAGAAGGATTCGTGGTGCTTGAGCTTGTCGGTCGAGGCCTTGAGAAAGAAGGCTAGAGAGTGGTTAGTACCACTACCGCTATTGATATGGCGATTGGCCCGAATGGCTGGGACACGTACTGGGGAGGTTCTCGTCTAACATTGCGTCATGTTATACCCGTCTGGATGCTGCGTGTGGTTTGTGATGCGACCAGGTGCCTGGAACGAACGATGAGCTGGCAGGTTAGTGGATGTGCGGCGGCGGCGTGGACATGTTATGGCTGGTCGACCGGATACGCGTCTCCCATGAGGCTGTACGCACATCCCTGCAACTGCGCCGGGAGCCGCTGCCCAATGACGCTGATCTGCCCCGCTTATCCGCTATTCTTGGTCAAGTCAGCCTCGCGCGAACCGTTCTTCGCGCATCCACGTGCTGCTCTCATTTTCACTCGCTCATTCGTATATCGTACCTTCACCATCCCACCTGCCATTGGACGTTCGCAAGAGTCGACCCTCTGATATATGACGCCAAGTAGGCTTGTGGCATGTTGACGATGCTTGCGCAATGCACCCCAGCGGCGTTTCATTGCGGCCCGCAGCACAGCCGACCGAGTGATGACCGCAGCTCATCGACATTTCCAAGCTCAGCGCTATAGCTAACTTCGCTTGCTAGTCGCCTTGCGATCGAGGCTTGTCAACGGTTCACCAACTTGGCATCTTCGATTGCCCTGGAATTACGACACGCCTACGCGTCTTTTGGCCAAGCAGCACGCATGCGTCTCGCAAGGCATGCTGCATTGAGATCGATATCCACCCCGCAGAGACGGGGAAGCGACTCTCGGCCCAATGGAAGCTTCAATCTTTCAACGGATGCACAAATTATCAAAACTCAGACTCTGCTTACCGACGCAGAGGAGGTTCCCCTGATTAATGACAGCTTGACAGTAACGGCTATCTATCTTACCATCACTAATCACGGGAATTCTACGTGAGTGCCAGGACAGAGACATACAGTCGCCCCATGCACAGTGTGTCTCTTAAACGCGAGAACGGAAACAGAAAAGCAAGAAGGAAAACAAAGCGATGGAACACAAGCGCTTTACAAACCCCAAGACCCTCTACCTCTGTTGACTCTCATCATTTTCATTTGCCTCTCGCCACCGCGTCCCTTCGACACAGAGTACACATACCAGATCGTTCCCTGGCTGGTATGACCCACGCCATGCATAGTTCATTCGCAAGACTTGAACGTCATAGAGGTCTCGGAAGAGGCTCACACTGGCGACTTCAGCCCTACAAAATTCATGGGGTGACTTTATGATGAAGAGCGATCAATTGACCGCTACAGCTCAGCCGCTTCGCCACCAACGCACCGTACTGGAGCTACTGCCTGAGCATGATTCTGTACCCATAATCGCAAATATGCTACGATAGAAGCTAGGACACTGCGCGGAAAAGTACACGTCTTGATCTCTCTTCGCGGATCTGGTTGCCAATTTAGACCAGGCATTATTCACATAATGTCATCGAAACAATATAACATTGGATGGGGTAAGGGTTCAGACACATTCTTATTCGGGAAACATGTATTCACTTTTATTGAGAGGTCGGATTCACGAGGTGTTTGACGCACGCAATTTTCGACTTGGTTCCGCGCTAGCTGCTATTATCCAGCTGGACCCTGATCCTACGTTTGCACCTTCCACCGACTTGCATTACCACATATTGCGACATCACTTGTCAACGTCCGCAGACCAACTATCCTCACGTGTCCACGGTATCCACATGACCAGTCATGACTGAACGAGCACCCGCCGCCGACGCACGCCTGCAGCAGGTTCTGGAACATGTCAACACCACTTCTGATATCGGCGCCGTCGCAGCCGAGACAACTGCCTACAATACGTTTACCAGCGCAGCAACTCTACCAGGAAGCAGGCTTTCTAGTGCTGCTACATCATCGATTAAACACGGCAAGTCTGGGTCGTCGGAACATGAGGCGGCCCCATCGACAGCCGAGGTGACTACTCTAGGACACGTCCTGTACCGCAGTGCTGGTATACAAACACTTCCACCAAGCAATGCCGATGGTTTCCGCAAGATTTACGATCGCGAGCCTACACACCAGGAGCTCGTCAGCAAAATTGGATCTGCCGCACTTGGTCGCTACAAGCCGGGACCATCAGCGCACGACGTCGTTCAGAGCGCGCCATTCCCCGCTCCAGACGTTTCCAATAGGCGTGCAAACTATGTCACCTCATCGTTCCAGACCAAGGATGTAGCGCAATGCAAGAAGGATCTTCTAAAAGCAAAGGTCAAGGCATCGCTGTTAGTTAACAAACAGCGCGACGCAGCTCTGTCGGCAGGATACAAGGTCTGGTCGGAAACAAGAGACGACTACATCGTACACTCAGAGCAGCTCGACACCAGTGTTCAGTTTGATCACCAAGGCAATGCAGCCAACGCAAATGTTGACGGTCTTTCCCTACTCAACATCTACGGCGAAGAGATTGAGCCGCGCTCCACTGTCACCTATCTCACGCAACTCTCGAATAGCGGGACTCCAGAGACAGAGGCTGGGGTTGACGTGAAAGCAAGGGAGTACACCTTCAGCGCAGCTTCAAGTCTTACGCCGCCACCAACGCCGCCCTCACTCAAACAACACGACGCCAATGCCAATGGGAGCACACCTCAGCGCGTTCCTACTGTCGAAACCTGCATACCGAGTGAGAAGTCCGATCCACCGTCCGTTGAAGATTACGGCTACGTTCAACTCGTCCCAAAAGAAGCCAGAAAGCAAGATGTGGACGGGGACAGTGGTCAGGAACAAATGCAACAGAAGAGAAAGAGATCAGAAGTAGGCGAGGAGGACCCCACGGAGGGCCAAAGAAAGAATCCGGCCGTGATTGAAAGCAATGAGGGAACCGTCATGGTGTTTGGCGGTGAGAGATTTGCGGATGAGTATATTGTTTACGACGCCACAATGTCGAATAATACAAACTCAGACACGTCATCTCGGTCGCCTTCTAACATAAGCAAGAAGAGAAAGTCTGTCGACCAATGCGAGCCTGAAGTAACTACCAGACCGCTAAAGCGCTTCAAGTCGTCAGCCACTGACACCGATCCTTTCCCCGTCAGAACGGATACTAAGACAGACCGTTTTGTTCAAGACAAAGATGGCAGTGTCGCGCGCAATGACGCGTCGACTGCCAGTATCAAACGCGCACAACGCGACGAAGTTCTTAGGGAGGCGAAACGACACCGTGGTCGGTCGAATTCTCCAAATCGGCCACGCGAAGGCCAACATCACTCCGAGGATGATCGCCACTCGCGCAATTCACGAAGAGATCGGGAGCCCAGACGGCGAAGCCGATCTCCCGCTTCTAAACCCAATGATGATCGTTATAGGTCAAGAAGCAGCACTAGACAACCGTCTGAGAGCCCATACCAAGAAGGGCGTCGACTCCACACGACAGAGTCGCAGCCACGCCAGACAGGCCCAACACATGGTCTTGCCAAGATTGACGCGACAGAGCAGAAAGGAACGGAGAAGCACGCACAACGCTTAAGTGACTTGGACGAGACAGTCCTTGCACGTAAGAAAGAAGACGACAGGCGAATGGAGCGAGCGAAGCAGATTACCGACGAAAAGCGAGAGAAGCATCGTCAACAGGAAGAAGCCGAGATACAGCGGGCGAAGCAGATCACCAACGAAAAGGTGGCAAAGCGTCGTCAGCAGGAAGAAGCCGAGATGCAGCGAGCGCGTGAAGCAAAAAACGAACGGAGGTTGGAGATCGAAGAGAAGAAGCGAGCTCAAGAGGAAGAGTCTCGTCGCCGAGATGAGGAAAAGGACAGGCAACGCCGCCGCCGCCGTCGCGGAGACTCACAAGAGAGGAGTAGCAGCAAACGTGCGACAGTAGTGGAACCACCAGCGGAGCCAGCTGCGCCGGTCGACAGATATGCACTGGCACGAGAAGTTGAGGCACGACGCCGAGAAAAGATGTTTGCAGCGCGTTCTACTGGTGAGGTGGACAGTCGAGCACACGAACGGTCAGCTGCCACAAACAAGCGTGGCAGTAGATTAGAAGTAGAGCCAAAGAAGCCAGAAAAGAAGGTGGAAGATGACAAGGTAAGTAAGCCGAAAGCGAAGCCGAGACCGAGTCGGACTGCTCGCGGAGAGATCGAGCGTTACGATCCGAAGAAGAGGTTTGGACGTGGCGAGTAGAGCTTGTTTCTAGTGTTGAGGTGGGTACAGTGCGGTGGTATGAGGATCACTCCAAACAAGGGAAAAGCTGAACGCCCAGGAGCCTACGTCGCTGTTAGGCCACCAACTTCGAAAGCTTTTATCTTGATGTAGGCTCTAAAGTGTTCGGTTTTTCCCTTGAATAGTGTGGGATGGTGTTTGGAACAAGGGCTCACTGGTGGGTCTTTGTCATTTGGATTGATGGAAGTCCGGAGGTAGATAGCTAGTCTTTCCGTAGTATAAATATACAAGAATTTACAAACGCTTATTGGATGATAGATGGTAGTAGTATATAGATCGCAAGGTCGTCTTTCCAACGACCACGTCCACAACGCCCTCGCTGCGCCGTCTCTTCCAACATGTCCTGTGTCCATTCAAAGACATAGTGACCGTTCTTTACAATGCACAGCACTTTATCGATTTCCGATGCAGCGACTAGGCGTGTGCTGGCGATATCGGCCAGCTCATCCATGAGCTTTTGCCCTCTTTCACCTCCATTCACTTCGACTTTTGCAACCCTCCGCTGCCGCTGGTCACGCAGCATTGGGGAAGCTAGGGACCCACACTAGCGATCCTCAGTCACCGTCGCATTCTCATCTCGCGATAGCCCCAGCTGGACAGACTTGCTGTCCTCTACTCGCAAGCACGATCGTATCTATACCAAATCTCTTACGGATACTCATCACACCGCCCCATCTCTGCCTCTGTCATCAACAAGCAAGATGCTTGCATCACCACTTATCGCCAATATGGCTTACAGGCGCACCCTCAACTCCTGCATCTCCAAACCCCACATCACCCATGTGCAAATCCATCTCAACCGCAAGCCACATTCAGCAGCACGAACGACGAAGAAGCGCAACCAGAAACTTCGCCGGATAGACATCCAACCCCCTCCCCTTACCGGCTCAAGCTCGAAGCACAAGCCCTTCGACCTTCGCTTCGTGCGACACATGTCCACCTGGCGGTCTATAGCACACGGCTTTGTAGAGCAGGAGAAAGAGCGGTTGAAGTCTAAGGAGGGAGATGAGATGGAGTGCGAATACGATACTATGGACCAACTGGCCGCGTTCGAGGCGAGCGGTGGGGTGTTTGGTAGTCCACCTACCTCTCCCGCGTCGTCACCATCGTCGTCTCCAAGTAACCATACGTGTTCCTAGGCTGTTTCCTG
>JGI20283J13201_100071_pt1 | contig 34889 bp, 24 predicted proteins | sample Plalitdecfosmids_FD_13201 | JGI IMG/M metagenome (IMG submission 13201)
CGCGACATGCGATCCCAGCGCATAATCGGGCGGGATCGCGCGCGCGACCAGATCGGCACGCTGCGGCTTCACCCGCGGATCGACGTGCTGCCCGTAATAGCTGTATGGCCAACCGTAGAAGGCGCCCGGCCGCACCGACGTCATGTAATCGGGCACCAGATTGGGGCCGAGCTCGTCGCGTTCGTTGATCACCGCGTACAGCGTGTTCCTGCCGGGATAGAAGGTCAGCCCGTTCGGGTTGCGCAGCCCGCTGGCGAATATCTTCGATGCGCCGCTCGCCGGGTCGACCTCCAGGACCGCCGCACGCCGCGTCTCCGCCTCCGGCCCGCGCTCCATCGCATTGCTGTTCGATCCGACGCCGACATACAGGCGCGACCCGTCGGCGTTGGCGGTCAGGCTCTTGGTCCAATGGTGGTTGATCGGCCCGGCGGGCAAGTCGGTGATCTTGACGCCCGGCGCGGTGATCCGCGTCTCGCCAAGCGTGAAGGGGAAGGCGACGATCGCATCGGTGTTGGCGACGTACAGCCGTCCGCCCGTCACGGCGATGCCGAACGGCGCGTTGAGGTGATCGACCAGCACCGATCGTCCGTCCGGGCGGCCATCGCCGTCCGCGTCGCGGATTAGGGTGATGCGGTTGCTCGGCGCGGGCGTCTCGCCACTCTTGGTCTGGGAGTGCGCACGCGCCATGATCCAGTCACGGATCGGGTCCTTGGGCCGTTGCACCGGCTCGCCACCGGTGTTGCGCGATTCGACAACCAGCACATCGCCATTGGGCAGCGCCAGCACGTTGCGCGGGTTCGACAGCCCGGTCGCCAGCGCGTCGATGCGGAAGCCCGCCGGCACGGTCGGATGCTCGCCCGCCGCCCAGCCGACGGTCGGGAACACGCCGACGTCGGCGATCAGCTGCTCGTGCGGCGCGGGCAACGCCGGGTGCGCGCCATATTGGCTGTTGGGATCAACCGCCTGGCCGCTACCACAGGCGGCGAGCGGCAGCAGCGCGGCCGCAGACAGGATCACTCGCTTCATCGTACCGCTCCTTCTGCCGGCATCGCCGATCGCCACGCCCAGCCGGCGATCAGGCCCAGCACCACCGCCACGATCGACAGCAGCAACCCGGTCGGCACCACCGCGGTCCAGCCGTCGCGGGCGTGGATGAAGGAATTGAACACCTCGACGATCCAGGCCGACAGCAGCAGCACGAAATGCAGCCGCAACGCGCCGTTCGTGGCGCGCCGCGCGCGGACCAGCTCGACGATCAGCACCAGCCCTGCGACGCCGCCCGCGATCAGTCCGACCAGCAGCAGCCAGGACGAAAAATCGAGCCACATCATGTCGGGCGCACTGGTATAGACGATGTCGGTGATCAGCGCTCCGACGAAGCACAGGATCGGGATCGGCAGCAGCATGGGATAGATCGGATGCCCCGCCACCGCCATCGGTGCCCAGGGGTAACGTGCCACGTGCGTTGCCATCGGCGCTGTCCTCGTCGCCCGCGGTCGGCGGGCCAGTGTGGTGAGTACGAGCCGACACCGGCACGGGTTCCCTCCGCGGTCGTGGCGCCTCGCCGCGAAAACATCTTAACTTACGGTAATCGCAGGAACTCTGCTCCCGGTAGACACGTAATGGCGGCGATGAGCGGGTGGCGGCGCGGCAGGCGCAGCCCCGCCGGAGCAGGGAGCGGCCAGATGCTGGCGATGAATTATCGAGGGCCGTACCGGGTCCGCGCCGACGAGAAACCGATGCCGCGGATCGAACATCCTGAGGATGCGATCGTCCGCGTGACGCGGTCCTGCATCTGCGGGTCGGACCTGCACCTCTATCACGGCATGGTCCCCGACACCCGCATCGGCATGACCTTCGGCCACGAATTCTGCGGCATCGTCGAACAGGTCGGGCCGGAGGTGCGCAACCTGAAGCCCGGCGATCACGTGCTGGTGCCGTTCAACATCGCCTGCGGCAAATGCCATTTCTGCCAGCAGGGCCTGTTCGGCAATTGCCACGAATCGAATGCGCAGGCGACCGCGGTCGGCGGCATCTTCGGCTATTCGCACACCGCCGGCGGCTATGACGGCGGCCAGGCGCAATATGTCCGCGTGCCTTATGCCGATGTCGGGCCGATGGTGATCCCCGACTGGATGGACCCGGACGATGCGGTATTGTTGACCGACGTGGTGCCGACCGGCTACCAGGCGGCGGAGATGGGCGGCATCCAGCCCGGCGATACGGTGGTCGTGTTCGGCGCCGGGCCGGTCGGCTTGATGGCGGCGCGCTCGGCGTGGCTGTTCGGCGCGGGCCGGGTCATCGTCATCGACCACCTCGACTATCGGCTCGAGTTCGCGCGCACCTTCGGCCCGGCCGAGGTCTATAACTTCCGCGAGGTCGACGACGTCGTCGTCTTCCTCAAGAAACAGACGGACTCGCTCGGCGCCGACGTGTGCATCGACGCGGTCGGCGGCGATGCGGCGGGCAACGCCCTGCAATATGTCTTCGGCACCAAGCTGAAGCTGGAGGCGGGCAACGCCATCGCGCTGCACTGGGCGATCAATTCGGTGAAGAAGGGCGGCATCGTCTCGATCGTCGGCGTCTATGGCCCGACCGGCAACATGGTCCCGATGGGCAATGTCGTGAACAAGGGGATCACGATTCGCGCCAACCAGGCGTCGGTGAAGCGGCTGCTGCCCCGGCTCATCGACCATATCAAGGCGGGGCACATCAACCCCAAGGCGATGATCACCCACCGCGTCCCGCTGACCGACATCGCGGACGCCTATCATCTGTTCTCGGCAAAGCTCGACGGCTGCATCAAGCCCGTCCTGCTGCCGAACGGCGCGTGACGGGAGGAACGGCGATGACCCAGCTGACCACGACCAAGGTGCCGGTCGACACCGCGACCATCCCCGGCTGGGGTGTCGACGTCGATCCGGCGAACAACCCGACCTACCCGATGCGGCACATTGAGGAGCAGCGCACGCGCGGGCTCGACTGGGCGCGCCCGGTGCAGCAGCATCCCGACGTCGAGATCCTCCGCTCGATCGAGCACAACCGTCAGCCGGCCGTGGTCGGCACCTCCACCCCGCCGAGCGGCCTCAGCGGCGCGATCCGCCGCTACGCCTTCCGCCGCAGCGAATCCGACTGGTGGCATTGGCTGCTGCTGATGGGTGCCGATCGCATCAACGTCGTGGAGGGCGTGGTGCAGGACCTGTCGCACGGCCGCGTCCCCAACATCCCGGGCGAAATGGGCATGCGTGCCGAATGGCGCCACAACAAGCGCGGCTTCGCCACCAAGGTCGGCATCGCCGCCGCCGCGTCGCTCGCCGCCTATTGGGCGGTACGCAACCGCCGCAACGACGATCCCACACCCTTGCCGGCAACCGACCCGACTGGCGGCCCGGAGGAATAGAAGGCAATCGGCCCAGCCGCTTCCGGACATCCAAGGCCTGATCCGAAGAAGGGCACAACACGCCCATTCACGACCAGGTCCAAGGCCAAGACCGGATGCGCATCAACCACACCGTCACCCCGGACTCGTTCCGGGTCCACCGTTCCGCGATCCTCACCGTCCCGATTGCGCGGCACCGTGGATGCAGGAACCAGTCCGGCATGACGGGACAGAGCGTGACGCCATCGCGAGCCAGTCAATCATCGGGCAGCGCGACCGGTGACGACACCCAACATCGCCCCCCAATAGTCCGTCACCCCGGACTCGTTCCGGGGTCCACCGTTCCGCGATCCTCAACGTCCCGATTGCGCGGCACCGTGGATGCCGGAACCAGTCCGGCATGACGGGCAGAGCGTGACGCCATCGCGAGCCAGTCAACCACCGGGCAGAGCGACCGCCGACGACACCCAACATCGCCCCCCAATAGTCCGTCACCCCGGACTCGTTCCGGGGTCCACCGTTGCACGATCCTCATCGTCCCGATTGCGCGGCACCGTGGATGCCGGAACCAGTCCGGCATGACGCGGCCAGGCGTCACACCATCGCAAGCGAACAAACGACGGGCGCAATCGCCAGTCAGCCTCGCCGCAGCGCGCCCACCGTCAGGCGACACGAACGCCCCCACCAATGCCGCCCCGCCCGACGCGGCCTATAAGGCAACGATCACCCCTGGTTCTCATAGGCGAGTTGCAACACGCCCCAATGCTGGCCCTCGACATAGATCGAGGCGATCACCTGCTTCAGCAGCACGATGCCGCCACCCGACACCGGCCGGCGATAGGCCTTGAGGCAGAACGGCTCCTCGGTGCGCACCTGCACCGCGGTCTCGGGATAGTCGAAGATCATGCCGGCGCGCGCATGCTCGCTGTTCCAGGCCGGATCGCCGGGTCGTTGCGGCTGCGAGCGTTCCGGCATTGCGACCGCGCCGAAGCAATGCCGGTCGGTGAAGGTCATGCCGAAGAACCCGGGCAACGCCCGCGCCGCCTGCTGGTGCGGACGGGCGAGCCGGGTGAGCAGCGCCATGGCCGGATGCGTGAACAGCGGCGGGTCGCTGCCCTCGACCGGCGCATAATCCTGCGAAAGCACGCGGTCGCGGCTGATCTCGCCGGCGCGGATCGCCTCTTCGACCCCCTCGGACACCGCCTTGGCGACGCTGAGGCCAAAGCCGATATACGGTCGGTCGGGAATGTCGGCGTCACTTTCCGCCAGCATCTGCAGCAGCCCGTTGGTATCGGCGCTGACGCCTAGCACCCGCTCGGACAATTGGTGCAGTCCCTGCGCATTGTCGGTCGATGTGCTCGACAGCGCGGACAACCCGGCCCCCACCTCGCCCATCGCCGCGACCATCGATCCGATGCTGTCGGCGACCGTGCGGCTGTTCCGCGACAGCCCGTCCATCAACCCGCCCAGCCGGTCGACCAGCGTCTCGATATCCTTGGTCCCGCGATGCGCCGATTGCGCCTTGGCGACGCCGGCGTCGACGCGGCCGAGCATCATGTCCGCCTCGCTGGTCAGTGCACCGATCGAGGTATTGATCCGCGTCGTCGCCACCGCGGTCTCGGTGGCGAGCTTCTTCACCTCCGCCGCGACAACCGCAAAGCCCCGGCCCGCCTCACCCGCCCGCGCCGCCTCGATCGTCGCGTTGAGCGCCAGCAGGTTGGTCTGCTTGGCGATCGCGTTGATCGTCGCGGTCACCTGTCCCACCTCTTCCAGCGCGGACGTAAAGGCGCCCAGGCCCTCGTGGATGCGGGTCACCTGCGCAATCAGTTCGACGACATCGGTGGTCGCCGCGGCGATCTGGATGTTGGAATCGCCGATCACGGTATGGGCGCCCGCGGTGTTGATCCGGGCATCCTTGGCCGCCTCGGCGACGTTGGCGACTTCATCCGCCAGCCGCTGCGTCTGCATTTCGATCCGCTCGATCGTCTCCGCCTGCTCGGTGACGCGGTGCGACAGGGCCGAGATATCGGCCTGAAGATCCAGCGTGCGGATTCCAAGATCGCCCGAGATACGGGCTGCGTGGGTGACGGTCTGGCGAAGCGACAAGGGTGATGTCCTGGCTGTTCCGGCGATCCTAGCCTGGATTAGATTAAAGCCATGTTATCTGTCTGATTTCGACTGAAAGTTTCGTCGACACCCAGACACCGCAAGCGATGTCTTTCTAACATGACGAAGCGGCCAGGATGAACTATTGAAAGCAGGAGCAATGGGTTAAAGCCCGGCTCGGGGGGAATGGCCGTGGTCGATCTGGAAGAGCGCGATTACCATGACGGGCTCGCCCAGGGGGGTGAGTGCGGTCGGCTGATCGCGGCCCGCGACTGGGCCGGCACGCCGCTCGGGCCGATCCGCGACTGGCCGGCGTGCCTGCGCACCGCCACCGCGCTGTTGCTGCGTTCACCCGTGCCCGTCGTCATGCTGTGGGGCGAGGACGGCGTGATGCTCTACAATGACGCCTATGCGACGATCGCGGGCGGGCGGCATCCCGATCTGCTCGGCGCCAAGGTGCGCGAGGGCTGGCCCGAGGTCGCCGACTTTAACGACCATGTCATGCGGGTCGGACTGAGCGGGCGGACGCTCGTCTATCGTGATCAGGAGCTGACGCTCTATCGCGACGGGCACGCCGAACAGGTCTTCATGAACCTCGACTATTCGCCGGTGCTCGACGAACGTGGCCAGCCCGCGGGTGTCTTCGCCGTCGTCGTGGAGACGACCGTCCGGGTGCTCGCCGAACGGCGCCAGGCCTTTCTGACGACGCTCGAAAGCCAGCTGCGCGAACTCGACGATCCGATCGCCATGGTCGAGGCCGCTTCGGCGGCGCTGGGTCGCCACCTCGGCGTGGCGCAGGTCGGCTTCGGCGAGATCGACGTGGGCCAGCAGAATGTGGCGATCCAGCGCGACTGGAGCGACGGTCGCCTGCCCAGCGTCGTCGGCAGCTGGCGGATGGACGATTTCGGGCCCGATTTCGCCGCGGCGCTCAACGCCGGCGAGGTTGCCGCCGTCACCGACGTCCACCTCGATCCGCGCACCGCCGCCCCGGCGGTCGCGGCCACCTATGACGGCATCGGCATCCGGGCGCTGCTCGATCTGCCGCTGGTCCGCGCCGGACGCACCGCTGCCGTCCTGTTCCTCCACCATTGCGAGCCGCGCGAGTGGAGCGCGGCCGACCTCACGCTGGCCGAGGATGTCGGCGCGCGGCTCGCCTCGTCGTTCGAGCGCGCGCGTGCGGAAAAGGCGCGCGACCGCGCCGCCGCGCTCAGCACGGCACAGAACCAGGTGCTCGAACTGGCGGTCAACGATGCCCCGCTGGACGTCACGCTCGACGCCATCGTCGGCACCGTCGAGCGGCTGTCGAGCACCGGCATGCTCACCGCGATCATGCTGCTCGACGACACCGGCACGCGCCTGCTCCACGGGGCCGCACCCAGCCTGCCCGATGCCTATAATCAGGCGATCCACGGCCTCGCGATCGGGCCGCTCGCCGGATCGTGCGGCGCTGCGGCGTTCCGCGGCGAACCGGTCTACGTGTCCGACATCCGCACCGATCCGCTCTGGGCGCACTTCCGCGACCTGGCGGAGGCGCATGGCCTGCGTTCCTGCTGGTCGATGCCGATCCGCTCGTTGCAGGGCGCGATCCTCGGCACCTTCGCGATGTACCATCGGCACAGCTGCGAACCGACGCCGGCGCATCTCGAAATCGCCGACTTCGTCGCGCGCACCGCCGGACTGGTCATCGACCGTTCGCATGCCGAAACGCGGATGCGGCGCAGCGAGGCGCGGTATCGCCAGATCGTCGAAGGGGCGGAAGATTTCGCGATCGTCACCTTCGATGCCCATGGCTTCGTGACCAGCTGGAACAGCGGCGCGGCGCGCATCGTCGGCCATGACGCCGCGCATGCGATCGGCCGCCCGGGCGACTTCTTCTACAGCGAGCACGACCGCGCGAACGGCGTCTTCGAACGCGAGGTGGAGCGCGCGCGCAGCGACGGCCGTTCGGTCACCGAACGTTGGCACCTGCGCGGCGATGGCACGGTGTTCTGGGGATCGGGCCTGATGATGCCGCTGGCAATGGATCATGGCGGCTACGTCAAGATCTTCCGCGACCGCACCGGCGAGCATGAGGCAGAGGCGGCGTTGCGCGACAGCGAGGCGCGGCTGCGCTTCTTCGGCGCGCTGGAGGACCGCCTGTTCCGCGCGGGCGATGCGACCCAGGCGATGGGCGCCGCGGCCGAGATGCTGGGGCGGAAGCTGGGCGCGTCGCGCTGCGCCTATGCCGACGTCGCGGCGGACAGCGACCGCTTCTGGATTCGCAGCGATTTCAACGCGCCGGGTGTCGCCAGTTCGGCCGGCGAATATAGTCTCGACCTGTTCGGCCCGCGCGCGGCGGCGGACATGCGCGCCGGGCAGACGCTGGTCGTGCACGATGTGCAGCGCGAGCTGGAGCCGGGCGCGGGTCGCGAGATGTTCCACGCGATCGGCATCGATGCGATCATCTGCTGCCCGCTGATCAAGGACGATCGGCTCACCGCGATGATGGCGGTGCACCAGAACCAGCCCCGTACCTGGACCACGGCCGAAATCGCGCTGGTGCGCGAGGTGGTGGAGCGCTGCTGGGCGCATGTCGAGCGGGTCGGCGCGGAGGCGCGGCTGCGCGAGAGCGAGGAACGCCTGCGCCTCGCCGTCGACAATGCCGATGTCGGTTTCTGGGACGTCGACCTGCTCACCGACACGCTGATCTGGCCGCCGCGAACCAAGGCGATGTTCGGCATTTCCGCGCAGGTCCCGGTGACGATGGCCGATTTCTACAACGGCCTCCACCCCGCCGACCGGGAGGCGACGACCGCCGCGTTCCAGGCGGCGGCCGATCCGGTGCAGCGCGCGCTCTACGATGTCGAATATCGCACCGTCGGTGCCGAGGACGATGTGGTGCGCTGGATCGCCGCCAAGGGGCGCGGCCTGTTCGACGCCGATGGCCGCTGCCTGCGCGTCGCCGGCACCGCGGTCGAGGTCACCGCCCGCAAGCAGGCCGAGGAGGCGCTGCGCGACCTCAACGTCACGCTCGAGGCGCGGATCGCCACCGCCATCGCCGAGCGCGAGGAAGCGCAGGATGCGCTGCGCCAGAGCCAGAAGATGGAGGCGATGGGCCAGCTCACCGGCGGCGTCGCGCATGATTTCAACAACCTGCTGACGCCGATCGTCGGCAGCCTCGACATGCTGCTGCGCAAGGGGATCGGCACCGAGCGCGAACAGCGGCTGATCGCCGGCGCCGCACAATCCGCCGAACGCGCCAAGACGCTGGTCCAGCGCCTGCTCGCCTTCGCCCGGCGGCAGCCGTTGCAGGTCGTGCCGGTCGATGTCGCCCGGCTGGTCACCGGCATGGGCGAGCTGGTGGCGAGCACCACCGGTCCGCAGATCAAGGTCGCGGTGGAGGCGCCCGACGATCTGCCGCCCGCCCGCGCCGACGCCAACCAGCTCGAAATGGCGATCCTCAACCTCGCGGTGAACGCGCGCGACGCGATGCCCGACGGCGGGACGCTGCGCATTTCCGCCAGCGCGGCGTCGGTGCGTCCCGGTCATCCGGCCCAGCTGCGCCCCGGCCATTATATCCGGCTGTCGGTCGCCGACACCGGCGCCGGCATGGACGACGCGACGCTCGCCCGCGCGGTCGAGCCGTTCTTCTCGACCAAGGGCATCGGCAAGGGCACCGGCCTCGGCCTGTCGATGGTCCACGGCCTCGCCTCGCAGCTGGGCGGCGCGCTGACCATCCAGAGCCGCCCCGGCCTTGGCACCAATATCGAGCTGTGGCTGCCACGCAGCAGCGTCGCGCCCGGCACCAGCGACGTCGTCCGCGACACCGCGGCGATACCCGCCACCCAGGGCACTGCCCTGCTGGTCGACGACGAGGAGCTGGTCCGGATGAGCACCGCCGACATGCTCAGCGACCTTGGCTATCGCGTGGTCGAGGCGGACTGTGCCGAGGATGCGATGCGACTGGTGCAGGCGGGCGAGCGGTTCGACCTGCTGGTCACCGACCATCTGATGCCGGGCATGAACGGCACCGATCTGGCCCGCGCGGTGGTCGCCGAACGGCCCGGCACGCCGGTGCTGCTGGTGTCGGGCTATGCCGAAAGCGAAGGCATCGCCGCCGGCCTGCCCCGGCTCACCAAGCCGTTCCGCAAGGACGAACTGGCTGCCAGTCTCGCGCTGCTCGCCCCCTGACGCCGGGCGGCGTCGCGGCGATGCGGTTCGACCCGCCCGGCCCGACCGCCGGTGCGTCCGCGCCGCTGGACCGGAGCGGCGTTGCGCGGCAGGAGCGGCGGCGATGATGACGGGCGTCCCATGCTGAGCCGGGCCGAACAGGCGACGGTCAATCTGGAAGACGCGCGACGGCTGCGCGCCGAGGGCGTCACCTATCGCGCGATCCGGCGCCGGCTGGGGATCAGCGCCGCGCAACTCGGCCTCATCCGCCGCACGCTCAAGCGCGAGAAGGCAGGCGCGACGCGACTGCGCGGCCAGGACCCCACGGCATCGGATCGCGACCTGCCCATCGCCCGCTCGGCGCTGCCCGCCGGGCTGCGACGGCGGCTGATCGCGGCCGGCCACCGCACGCTCGGCGACCTGGCAGACCGGGTCGCGGATTCAGAAGGGCCGAGGCTCGAAACGCTGACCGGCATCGGCCCGTACAAGGCCGAACTGGTCAGGCGGCTGCTCGACCAGTTCGGCCTGCTGGCCGGATCGGACGACCTGCGCGCCGACATCGAAGCGCTGTTCCCGGACCTTGCCGACCCCGCCTGACGCCCGCCGGTCCGGCGCGGTTCACCCCTTCGCGGCGGCGGCGGCCAGTTCCTCCAGGTCGAGGTCGCGCTCCAGGTCGTGCAGCGTGTCGTCGTCGATCTGGCCCGCCCGATGCAGGCGCACGAGTTCGTCCCGCCCGGCGACGACCGCCGCGATGATCACGTCGAAATGGCTGGCGATCGCCGCCGTCCGTTCTTCGTCGGTGCCGTCGAAGGCGTCGGCTGCGGTCGCGCGGGTGCGGTAGCGGCGCAGCAATTGCGGATGCACCAGCGTGCCGTCGTCGGCATAGGCGCGCGCCTCCACCGCCTTCAGCTGCGCGGCGAACATCGCATGCTCCGCCGCCGGCAGGTCGAGCGGCGGCAGGCTGCGCTCGTCCTCGGGCGGCCGCGCGGCGCGGATGACGAGGCCGAGCGAGGTGCCCTGCACCAGCACCGTCACCAGGATCACCGTGAACGCGGTCACCAGCATCAGGTCGCGGCCCGGAAAGGTCGCCGGCAACGACAGCGCCACCGCCAGGGTCACCACCCCGCGCATCCCCGCCCAGCTCATCACCAGGGCGGCGCGCGGCCCCATCGGACAGGCCCGTCGCCAGCCGAGCCGGCGCAGCAGCAGCAACAGGCCGTCGATGCCGTACATCCAGACGAAACGCGCGCCGATCACTGCGGCGACGATCAGCAGCACCGGTTCCGCCATCGTATCGACCACGGTCGCCATGCCGCCGACCCGCGCCAGCACCGCACGCAGCGAGAAGCCGATCAGGATGAACACCGCGGCTTCCAGCATAAACACCAGCACCTGCCAGAATGCATGGGCGCGCACCCGCACATTGGCGGTGAAGACGACATGCTGATACCATCCGCATGTCAGCCCCGCGGCGACGGTCGCGATCACGCCCGACACGTGCAGCCACTCGCCGGCGATATAGGCGCTCCAACAGACCAGCACGGTCGCCACGATCATCAGATGGTCGTCGCCCAGCCGGCGCAACAGCAACACCCACAACGCGCCGATCGCGCCGCCGACCGCGATGCCGCCCGCCACCAGCAACAGGAAACTGCCCGCCGCCGCGCCGATGCTGAAGCTGCCGGTCAAGACCGCCGCCACCGCGAAGCGGAACAGCACCAGCCCCGCCGCATCGTTGAGCAGGCTTTCCCCTTCCAGCAACGTCGTCAGCCGCCGGGGCAGCTGCACCCGCTGCAACACGGCGCGCGCCGACACCGCGTCGGGCGGCGACAGGATCGCGCCGAGGGCGACACAGGCCGCCCAGGGCAGCGTCGGCATCAACAGCTTGGTAACCAGCGCGACCGCGGCGGCGCTGAAGAACACGGCGCCGACCGCGAGCGACAGGATACCGATCATATGCCGCCGGAACGGCGCGAGCGCGGTGAACCAGGCGCCGTCCATCAGCAACGGCGGCAGGAACAGCACCAGCACCAGTTCGGGATCGATCGCGATATTCGGCAGGCCCGGCAGGAAGGCGAGCGCCCCGCCGCCGACCAGCAACGCCGCCGCCGGCGGCAGGTGAAGCCGGCGCGCGACATAATGCAGCCCGAGCACGACGAGGAACATCGCGATGATCAGCTCGAAATTGGCTACCGGGTGCATGGAACGCCTTGGATCGGTGGGACGGCACCTGCTTTGCGGGCCGGCCGGTGACGGGTCAATGGCCCCGCCCGGCACGTTGACCTGTGTTCATGCGCGCAGCGTGCATTCGGCTATGCTGTGACGCTTTTGGAAGGACCATGATGATCGCCCAGCCATCGACCCACCGCCGCGGACGCCCGTCCTGAACCGCGCGGCACTGCGCATCCTCGGCGGCCTGGTGCTGGGCCTGCTCGTGGGCGGCCTGATCGCCGGACGGGCGGCGGCGGGACCGATCCTGGCGGTGGCCGGACCCGTCGGGCGCCTGTGGCTCGATGCCCTGACGATGACCGTGGTGCCGCTGGTATTCTCGCTGCTGGTCACCGGCGTGATCGGCGCGGCACAGGGCGCGCGCGGCAACCGCGTCGCGCTCCGCGCGCTGCTCTGGTTCGCTCTGCTGCTGCTCGGCGGCTGTCTGGTCGCGGCGGCGAGCACGTCGCTCATCCTGCACCTGTGGCCGGTCGGCGATGCCGCGGCGGCGCTGCGCGCGCCCGGCGGCGCCGCACCCGCGATCGGCGATGGGACGGACTGGATCGCGGGGATCATCCCCGCCAATCCGATCAAGGCCGCGGCCGAAACCGCAATGGTCCCCATCGTCGTGTTCGCGCTGTTCTTCGGCTTTGCCGCGACGCGGGTGGAAGGCGAACTGCAACAGGCGTTGCACGTCTTCTTCCGCGCCACCGCCGCGACGATGCTGGTCATCGTCCAATGGGTGCTGCTCGTCGCCCCGATCGGGGTCTTTGCACTCGCGCTCGGCCTCGGCGCGCGCGCCGGGGCGGGTGCGGCGGGCGTGCTGGCGCAGTATATCGCAGTCGTCGTCGCCGCCTGTCTGCTGATCGCCATCCTCGCCTATGTCGTCGTGACGGTGGCCGGGCGGATGTCGCCGCTGCGCTTCGCGCGGGCGGCGCTGCCGGCGCAGATCGTCGCGCTCAGCACGCAATCGTCGCTGGCGACCCTGCCCGCGATGGTCGAGGCGGCACCGCCGCTCGGCGTGGCGACCGACGCGGCCGGCATCGTCCTGCCGCTCGCCGTGTCGATCTTCCGCGCGGCGAGTGCCGCGGCCAATATCGCGGTCGCCCTGTATCTTGCGGCGCTCTACGGGCTTCAGCCGGGTCTGGGCGTGGTGGCGCTCGGCGCGGCGGTCGCGGCTGCCGTCAGCCTCGCGGCGGTGGGCCTGCCGGCGCAGGTCTCGTTCTTCGCGACGATCGGGCCGGTGTGCCTGGCGCTGGGTGTGCCGGTGGAGTTGTTGCCGGTGCTGCTCGCCGTGGAGACGATCCCCGATCTGTTCCGCACCGTCGGCAACGTCACCGCCGACATGGCGGTGCTGCGGCTCGCCGGCGCGACGGGGTCAGCCGGTGCGGGTCAGCACCGCGGCGACTAGGGCGATGCGATCGACATCGGCATAGGCCGGCTGCACCAGTTCCTCGCCGAACACGTCCGGGTCGATCTCGCGATAGCGCAGGGTGCAGTCATGCGCCGCCGCCGCCTCGGCGAGTGCGATCTTCAGCGCGTCGCGCCCGCGCACGATGGCGCTGCCGGTGTACAGGATCATGCGCCCGGCCGGGGCGAGCCGCTTCGCTGCCATCACCGCCATGTCGAGCGACACCTGCCCGCCGTGCATCGCGCCGCCGTCCCGATACAGGCGCTTGTCGTCGTCGATGATGTACGGCGGGTTCGCGACCGCGATATCGATCGGGCCGGGCACTGCGTCGAGCGTGTCGGCGCGGTAGAGTTGCGCGGCGACGCCCGCCGCCCTGGCATTGACCCGCGCGAACCGTAGCGCCTGCGGATTGACGTCGGTCATGTGCAACCGCAGGTCCGGACAGGCGGCGGCGGCGACGATCGCGCCGATCCCGGACCCGGTGCCGATATCGACCAGCTGCGCCGCCGGGCGGACGGGGCAGTCGTGCAGTTCGCGGACGATCAGGTCGGCGAACCGATAGCTGTCGGGGCCGAAGAACACCGCATCCGCGTCGTCGGTCGGATAGGCGGAGTGGACGAACACTCGCTCGTCCAGGGCCGACACCCTGATCGTGGCGCGTTGCCATCCGTCCCGGCCGTGCAGCACGCCGGCGGCGGCCAGCACCGCCTCCACCTCGGCATCGATCGTTCCGGCGCGGAACGGCAGGCTCCAGCCGAGCGCATCCTCGATCGTGCGGGCTTCCTGCCGATCCGGGCGGGCGACGACGCGCGCATGCGTGGCGGGCGTCGGCGTGACGAAGGCGTAGCCGCGCTGGCGCAGCAGCGCGAGCAGATGGACGAGATGCTCGTCCGGCGTGACCTGCGGTTCGGCCAATGGCGCCACTCTCAACACGCAGGATTCCCTTTCACCGATCGTTGACGATACGGAACGACGCCGGCCGCACCCGGTTCCAACCGGTGATACTGACCCGGATCAATCCAGCTAACGAACTGAAAGAGCATCATAATGCGCGCGGAACGACTTTCCGCCGGTGACGTTTGCCAGCCTGATCTACATTACGGCGGCGCTTGCAGCCCCGATAGAATGGAGGGGCGATACGACGATGCAGGCCAATGACAATGATGTCTTCGGCGCACTGATCCGCAAATTGGAGCGGCTCGGCACGCTGGATGACGAGGACCGCGCTGCCGTGCTGGCCTTGCCGGTCACGGTGGCCCAGGCGGGCAACAACAGCTATCTGGTGCGCGAGCGCGGCTCGGCGGGCGACTGCTACCTGATCCTCGACGGCTATGCCTGCCGTCACAAGCTGTCGAGCAACGGCGGGCGCCAGATCGTCTCGTTCCACATGGCCGGTGATATCGTCGACCTGCAGCATCTCCTGTTCACCGTGGCGGATCATAATATCCAGTCGATCACCGACATCCGCTTTGCGCGGATACCGGCGACGGCGTTGCGCGACCTGGCGCGGCGCCGGCCGATGGTGGCGGAAGCCTTGTGGCGCGACACCTTGATCGATGCCTCGATCTATCGCGAATGGGTGCTCAACGTCGGGCGGCGCGACGCCAAGTCGCGGATCGCGCACATGCTCTGCGAATTCGCGGTGCGGCGCGAGGCGGCGGGGCTCGGCTCGCCGGAACGCTTCGACCTGCCGATGAGCCAGGAACAGATCGGCGACGCGACCGGTCTCACGTCTGTGCACGTCAACCGCATGCTGCGCGCGCTCGCCGACGAAGGGATGATCGCCCGCGACAATCGCGATGTGCAGATCGTCAACTGGTCCAGCCTGCGCAGAACCGCCGATTTCGACCCAATCTACCTCCACGCCGCCTGACAATGCTGACTTTTACCCCCATAACCCTAGACGCCAACCACGGCGACGAGGAGGCCGTGCTGGTGCTGCGTGCGGAACGGCTGGTGGCCATCGCATCGCGACTCGGAGAGCATCATGGCGGCGCAGCCGGTGAATGGTTTGTCGAAATGGTGTTCAACGACGGCTTACGGATCGCCGGTTTACGTTGCGCGACACTGGAAGACATGACGACGCTGATCGAACGCGGCTGAGGTTCAGTCCGGCTCGGGCGCTCGCGCGGTGGTTTGGCGCAGTACGAGGCCAGCCGGAATGGTTTCGGAGCGCGCCGGCACCGCGCCGGTGCGGCGCTGTTCGATGATCAGTTGCACCGCGCGGGATGCGACCTCGGCAATCGGCTGGACAACCGCGGTCATCGGCGGATCGGCATAGCGCATCGCCGGCGTATCGTCGAAACTGATGATCGACAGATCGTGGGGGATGCGCAGCTTGCGCTCGCGCGCCGCCTCCAGCGCGCCAAGCGTCATCTGGTCGTTGCTGACCACCAACGCCGTGGCGCTGACGCCGGGCGCGAGCAGTCGGTCCGCCGCCGTGCGGCCGGACGACTGGCTGAAGTCACCGAGCGTCAGCAGGTCGTCGGTCGCGAGCCCGACCGCAGCCATCGCCGCGCGCCAGCCAGCCACGCGCCAGCCGCTCAGTTCGTAGTCGTTGGGGCCGGCAATGAATCCTATCTTGCGATGGCCGAGGTCGATCAGATGCTCGGTTGCGAGCCGCGCGGCGCGTTCGTCGTCCATGGTGAGCGTGATCCCGCCGCCGGGCGCGGTCGAGCCGATTCGCGCGAAGCTGATGCCCTGTTTTTCCAGCAGGTCGATGATCTGGCGATTGCCCGAGTGGGGCGGCGTGAGGATGATCCCATCGGGCTGGACCGCCGCGATCGCCGCCAGCAGTTCCCGTTCCAGCTGATCACTGTGCGTGTCGATCAGTTCCACGATCATCCGATAGCCGTGCTCCGCGCAGGTCAGCATGCTGCCGAGCAGCATCTGATCGACCCAGTCGGTGCCACGCCGCGACCGCCAGTCGGCGATGGTCCGCTCACGATCGTTCAGCGCCAGGATAAAGTAGGAATGCGCGCCCGCCATCCGCTGCGCCGCGAGCGAGGGAACGTAGCCAAGCTTCTCGATCGAGGCCTGCACGCGCTGCATCATGTCGGGACTGACGTTCGGCGCCCGATTGACGACGCGACTGACGGTTTGCAGCGACACACCCGCGTCCGCCGCGACGTGTCGGATCGTCACCGATTGTCGACGCTTGGCCATGGCCATCGCCGGTCAGCGCCCCATGCCCTGCGGCGCGACGCCGCAGTAGCGAGCGACATAGGCGCCGTGTTCGGGCAATCCCGCGACCGTTCGCTGCACCGTCTCGCGCAACGATCCCAGCAGGCTGGCGAGTTCGTCGTCGCGCAGCTTGGCGGCGATCGGGTGCCAGCTGCGCGGCATGATCCCCTGCCCCAGCATCACCTGGACCCAGCTGTTCTCGGCGAACAGTTCCTCGTTGCGCCGGAACACGCGACCAGTTTCACGGAACAATTCGATCTTCTGCACCAGACTGTCGGGAATCTCCATCGCGGCACACTGGCGCCAGAACGGGCTGTCGCGGCGTTCGGTGGCCTTGTAGTGGAGGATCAGGAAATCGCGGATCTGCAGCATGTCGAGGTGCTGCTGGTCGTTGAATTCGGCGATGTCGCGCGGGCTGACCGGACCGGCGGGCAGCATGCGGATCAGCCGCAGGATCGCCCGCTGGATCAGGTGGATGCTCGTCGATTCCAGCGGTTCCATGAACCCGCCCGACAGCCCGATGGCGATGCAGTTGCGGTGCCATTGCTTACGCCGCGCACCGGTGACGAAGCGGAGCATGTTCGGTTCGGTACGCACCGCCCCTTCGACGTTGCCAAGCAAGCGGTCCAGCGCCGCGTCGCGATCGAGATAGCGGGTGCAATAGACAATGCCGTTGCCGGTCCGATGTTGCAACGGAATGCGCCACTGCCACCCGGCATCGTGCGCCATCGCACGCGTATAGGGCGGTGGCGGCCCGACATTGTCCGTCTGGACCGCGATGGCGGCATCGCACGGCAGATAGTGCGTCCAGTCGTCGAAGCCGGCGTGCAGCGCGCCTTCGATCAGCAGCGCCCGGAAGCCGGTGCAGTCGAGGAACAGGTCGCCCTCCACCCGCTGCCCGGAGTCGAGTACCAGCGCAGCGATGTCGCCGCTGGTGCCGTCGAGCTCGACCGAGGCGATCCGCCCCTCCACGCGCCGCGTGCCATCCACTTCGGCCAAGCGGCGCAGATACTGGCCGTACAGCGTCGAATCGAGCTGATAGGCATAGTTCATCCGGTCGTCGGGCAGGTGCGCGAAGCGACCTTCGTTGGCGGCGATCAGTTCGAGGCAATAATCATCATAAGGCGCATCATGCCCCTTGGTCAGTCCATGCAGCCAGAAATGCTGGAATCCCGCCGACCAGTGATCGCGACCGGTCGGGCCGAAGGAATGGAAATAGCGTTCGCCGCGCTGCTTCCAGTCTTCGAACAGAATGCCGAGTTTGAAGGTCGCCTGCGTCTCGCGCATGAATTCGGCTTCGTTGATGCCGAGCAGCCGGTTGTAGGTGACGAGTGGCGGGATGGTCGATTCCCCGACGCCGACCGTGCCGATCGCATCCGATTCGACCAGAGTCAGGTCGACAATATGCCCCATGGTGCGCGCGATCGCCGCTGCGGCCATCCAGCCCGCGGTGCCACCGCCCGCGACTACGATCCGGCGGGCCGGGGTCTTGCCGGTCATCGCCCCAGCGCCCGCAACAGAAAGGCGCGTAGCCGGCCGGCGCTTTCGGGCGTCAGCGGCGCCAGGATGCTGCGCGCGCGTTCCGGGATATGCGCCGCCGCCTGGGCCGCGTCATCGAAGACGTAATAGTCGAACATGTCTCGCCAATGCCTCTTCTGATCCTCGGGCAGGTCGCGCACTGCCAGAATGGCGTGGTTGAGCGCATCCTGCGGCTGCCCCAGCCAGCGCGGTGTCGTCCGCCACCAATAGTTCACCAGCACGTTGAACGCCGACAGCCCTTCGACATGGTGCCACCACATTGCCGGAATGTAGAGCGCGTCCCCCGCTTCCAGTTCGGCGACCTGCGCCTGCGCCAATGCGTCGCGGAACCGGGGATGCGCGGCGAAATCCGGATTGTGGAAATCGACCATGCTGACCGCGCGTCCAGCCGGCGTATTGTCGACCGGGCCGAGATACAGGTTGTGGAACTGTTCGCGCGGGAACAGCGTGAACCGGCGCCGTCCGACCGCGACACAGGCAAGGTTGTCGGGCACGTCGTTGTGCGCGGCGATGCGCGTCCGCGTACCCATCCAGATGCTGGCGAGCGGTGCACGATCGCCGAGATCGACCTGGTTGGCTTCATGCAAGCCATGGAAAAACCCCGTCATGTCGATCGAGGCGAGGTAGATCGGCCTGGCCTCACCTGCCCGTTCGTTTGCATCGATATGGGCGAAGACCTCCTCCAGCTTCGACTGGAACGTCGCGAAGTTCATGCCCATGGCCGCATCGTAGAACAGCCGTCCGTCGCTGTTTGCCGCCCCGACCGAAACGGTGAAGGGCACGTCGCGACGATGGTCGAGGATGTACGCGCGTGCGGCCTGTGCCGATTGCTGCCCCGCGCGCACCAGCGGCCAGTCCGCGACAAGGCCGCGCACGACGAAGGGCGTGTCGGATTCGCGCAACAACGTGTCGAGCTGACCCGCGTTCGCGACCGTCTCGATGCGGACCGGGGGTAACCCGGCGAAGATGTTCGCTTCGTCCTCAGCCAAGGCGCAAGGTCGCGTTCTTGCGCGCGATCAGGCTCGCAAGGTTGCTCTGCGAGGCGAGCGCCATGAAGATCGGCATCAAATGGCCGTCGCGGTGCAGATCGTCGACCTGCGATCCGTCGAGATCGCGCAACCGATCCTCGTCGATCACGTGGAAGCCGACCAGCCGGTTGGTCGATCCATCGTCCAGCGTCACCTCGACGGTCAGCGGTTCGAGCAGATCGTGGCGCTGGAGCGCCGCGAAGAAGCCGGCGCTTTCGCGATAGCCGATGTCGAGCGCACCGAGCTTGTCGATCATCGTTTCAAGCACGGGCGATGGCTGGCCATCGGCGTCAAACAGGCGCGCGCCCTCGCCCCCGCCGATGCGCGGACTCGCCATGTCGATATGCACCTGCCCGCCCTCGGCGCCCGGGTGGGCGGCGCCGATCAGCAGCGGCTGGATGTCCATCGCCAGCGGGATGTAGCGAGCGTCCCAGCGATCGCCGTGCAGATACAGGTTCTCGCCGTTTTCAAAGCCGAACAGGGCGAGCGCGACGGTGGAGCCGTCCTCCAGATTGCGGCGGAACAGGATGACATATTCGTTCTGCACGCGCCGGAATTCATCGGGCACGACGAGGCAGCTCATCAGCGCATCGCCCATCGCCGCGCCGCGTTCGTGGCGAATGCGGATTTCGGCGTGCGCTGCGGCAGTCAGGATGGCGTGGTCCGGCATGATCAGTCTCGTCCCGTAGAGCGTTGCGCCGAGGCGCGTTCACGGTGCAAGGCATCGAAGTACGCGCGCTGCGTCGGCAGCCCTGCCCCCAGCTTTCGTCCGCGTTGACGAACCTGTGCCAGTGCATCGGCGATCCCCGGCGCGGCTGCGGCTGGAGCAGGTGCAGGCCAGCCCATGCCGTACAACACATATTGGTAGCTGGCCGGAGGAAACACCTCATCCGCCTGCGGCAGGTCGTAGGTCGACGGCGGCTGGTCGCGCCACACCGCGAGCAAGTCCGCCAGCCGCGGTGGCATGTGCGCCGGATCGCGGTGATCGCGCCAATAGGGTTCTTCGCGCGCGCTGAGCACGTAATGCAATTTCAGAAACTCGACGATCCGGTCCCAGCGGTAGCGGAACAGCGTGTCGAAGCGCCGCGCCTGTAGCGGCAGGGCCGATCGGTTGGCAGGGAAGTTGGCGAGCAGCGCTTCGATCGACAGTTCGACCAGCACGATCGCCGACGCTTCCAACGGCTCGAGGAACCCCGCGGACAGGCCAATGGCGACGCAATTGCCGACCCAGAACCGCTCGCGGTGGCCCGACCGGAACACGAGCCGCCGCGGCTTCAGCGCCGCGACGTCGACGCCCGGTGCGACGCGGGCGAGATAATCGGTGAGCGTCGCCAAGGCGTCGTCGTCGTCCATATAGCGCGAGGCATAGACACAGCCGATCCCGCGCCGGCTGGGCAAGCCGATGTCCCACAGCCATCCCGCGGCGTGCGCCGTCGCGATCGTCTGCGTGGCGATCGGACTGTCCGCCGCAACCGGCAGTTGCACCGCCAGCGCCCGATCGTTCGGCAACGTCGCCGAGCGGTCGACAAACGGGACGCCGAGGGCCGTGCCGATCAGCAGCGCCGCCTGTCCCGTGCAGTCGATGAACAGGTCGCCCGCGATCGTGCCCGTCTCGCGGGTTTGCACCGCGGCGATATCGCCGTCGTCGCTGGTGCGCACGTCGGTGACATGATCGCGCACCAGCCGAATGCCAAGCCGCTCGACGCCGTGCCGCGCCAGCAGGGCGGCGAACTTTGCCGCGTCGAGGTGATAGGCGTAATTCAGTGCGCCGGCATAATCCGGCATGTGACGCTGGCGCGGCGCGAGCCCCTGGTCGCAGATCGACGGTTGCGCGGCGACCGCGTCGGCAAAGCTGCGATCGGCGGCATGCGCCTGCCAGCCGGCGACGATCGCGCGCGGTTCGCCCGGCACCGGCGGTACGAAGGGGTGATGGTAGCTGTCGCCCACCGTCCCGGTGCGCCAGCCGTCGAAACGCGATCCCTGTTTGAACGATGCGTCGCAGGCGAGCAGGAAGTCCGCTTCCGCAATGCCGATCCGTTCAAGGGTGCGCCGCATCGTCGGCCACGTGCCTTCGCCGACGCCGATGGTCGGAACTTCAGGCGATTCGATCAGCGTGACATGCACCGGCGCGGCCAATGATTCCGGCGCGCGGGCAGCGATCAGGCACGCCGCCAGCCAGCCGGCGGTGCCCCCGCCGACCACGACGACCCGGTCGATCGATCCTTGCGTGGTCATGCGTCCGTCCTATCCCTCGATCCCGGGGCGGCAAGGCGAAAAGAGTCGGCTCCGCTACGAAGTCGACCCTTTTCGCAATCCCCGGACCTTGGGCGTGCGATCAGAAGTTGAAGCGAACGCCGGCGGAATAGCGGGCATCCTGCTTCACCACGAACGTCACGTTGCGATCCGAACGCCGGTGGCCGCGACGGTCGGCCCCCGTCAGGTTGATCGCTTCGGCGAAGACGGTGATGCCGGGGATGAATTCCCAGCTGGCGCTGGCATCCACCTGACCATAGTCCTGGGTGTAGAAGGGGTTGATCCCGCCACCCGCCAGGAATTCGGCACGCCAGTTATACGACACGCGCGCCTGGATGCCGTTCTTGTCGTAATAGGCGCTGGCATTGGCGCTGTCGGACAGGCCGTTGACGGCGAATTGCGACACGCTGGCGGGCAGCGCATTGTTGAAGTCGGCATCGCCGTTGACGATCGTGTAGTTCAGCTGGGTGCCGAAGCCGGTGTTCCAGAAGCTGTGCTGGATCGCGAATTCGAACCCGTTGATCGTCGCGCTCTGGTCGCTGTTGAACGGCGTCGAGATGACGAAGTTCACCGGCGCATCGTTCGGCGAGCCCAGGATCGTGCCGTTCACCACGCTGCCCGGGTAATTGGCGCCGATATAGTCGCGGATCTGCGCAAAGGTCGCGTTGGCGCCGAGCGCGGCGAGCGCCGCCTGATAGCGCGGTCCGTTCGCCGGATTGGTCAGGCCGAACGCCGGCCCGTTGACCTGCGTGGAGCCGATATAGTTCGACACCTTCTTCCGGAAATAGCCGACCGACATGTAGCTTTCGGGCGTGTAATACCATTCGGCCGACAGATCGATGTTCTTGGACTTGTAGGGCACCAGATTGGGATTGCCCTGTGCGCCGGTGCCGCCGCCGACGCGGAACAGCTGGTCGAGCGTCAGGCCGCCCTGCAACGAGCCATAGTCGGCGCGCGTGATCGTGTGGCTATAGGAGGCGCGCAGCTTGACGTTGCGGATCGGCTGCATGTCGAAGTCGACCGAGGGCAGCCATTCGTCATACGAGCCCGAGAAGGTGGTGAAGGCGCTGCCCCCACCATAGACGACGTTGAACTCGTTCTGCGAATTCTGCCGCGTGCCGGTCGGGATCGGCACCAGCGCCGACGATTTCACCGTCGTATTCTCGTAGCGCAGGCCGGCGATCAGATGCGCCGGGTTGGAGAACAGATCGAACTTGTTATTGATCTGGAGGTAGGGCGCGACCGTCTTTTCACGGATGCGGCGGTCGGTCGTGAAGGGCGTCCGGCAATCCCCGTCGCCGCCGCAGATCTTGTACGTCTGGTCGAGCAGGCCGACGACCTGTTCGAAGCTGTAGCCGTAGAATTGCTTGGCGATGTCGCTGCTGCCGGCGCCGTTGACGCCCGAGAACTTGCTGGGGATGTCGATCAGCTTGAAGATGTCGTCGGGGAGCAGCGCTGCCGCTGCCGCACGCTGGGCCGCGCTGTCGCCGCCGGTGCCGCCCCAGGTGTCGTTCTGCAGCACGCCATAAGCCGAGCGCACCTTGTTATCGACATAGCTGAAGCCCCAGTCGATCGAATCGAGGAAGCTGCCGTCGTGATCGTAATGCGCCTTCAGCTGCACCTGGTTGATGCGGTCGCGGAAGTAGGAATTGCGGAAGGCATTGCCGGTCGGGACGATCAGCGCCGCATTGAGCGGATCGATACCCGGCTGCATCGTGTAGGAGATGACCGGCAGATCGTTGTCGAAGTTGATCGTCTGGCTCTGCACGCCGAAGACGGCGGTGCCGAGCGAATTGCTGTTGCCGTATTTGTTGGTCGGCTTCGATTCCGCCGTCGAATGGTGCGCGTCGAGCTGGACGGTGACGCCGCCGGGCGCATCCCAGGTCAGGTTGCCGCCGAGCGACTTGTTCTCGGTGCGATAGGCGGTCAGCGCGCTGGAATAGGACAGGTCCTTCGCTTCCGCGGCAGTGAAGCGCTCCGTGTAGAACTTCGGGCCGGCGACCGGTCCGTCGGTCCAGGCCGACGAGGTGTCGTTGTGGTTGAACCAGATGCCGACGTTGGCGTTGCGCGTCTTCACCTCGTTGCGTGAATAGGTGTAGTCCGCGGTCGCGGTCAGGGTGTCGGTCGGCCGCGCCTGGAGCACGAGCTGGCCGTTGATCCGTTCGCGGGTGATGTCGTTGACGTCGTAGGACGCATTCTGCGGCACTTCGTATACGTCGGTCGGATCGGGACGATTGGTGATGTTGGCGGCGCGGCTGCGCTCAAGAGCTGCGCGCGCGATCTCTGCCGGCGTATTGTCGCGGGCGAAAGCGTCGGCACGCGACAGGGCGCCCCAACTGTTTTCGTCCGTCTGACGCACCGATCCGAGAAGGCCGTCGCGCCAGCCGACGTTCGCCTGGTTCACCGAAGCGCGCCGCTTCTGATAGACGCCGTTCAGCAGGATGCCGATCCGGTCGTCGGCGAAGGTCGTGGAAAAAATGCCCGACACTTCGGGCGTGATGTCGTTCTTGCCGTTCTGCGAGGTGTCGATGACGCCGCGCGCGGCGATCGAGCCGCGGGTGCCGACCTTGTCGAACGGACGCGGCGTGCGGATGTTGATCGTCGCACCGATGCCCCCCGACGGGATGGTGGCGCGGCCTGACTTGTAGACCTCCAGCGCGGCAATACCCTCGGACGCTAGATTGGCGAAGTCGAAGGCGCGCGAGCCCGATGCGCCGTTGCCGTCGCCGATCACCGAGGTCGGCAGCTGACGCCCGTTGAGCACGACGAGGTTATATTCCGGGCCGAGGCCGCGGACGGTGACGAACGAGCCTTCGCCGTTGGACCGGTCGATCGACACACCGGTGATGCGCTGCAGTGATTCGGCGAGGTTGGTGTCGGGGAACTTGCCGATATCCTCGGCGGAAATCGCATCGACGATACCTTGCGCATCGCGCTTGATGTCGGCCGAGGCGCGCAGCGAGGCGCGGATGCCGGTGACGACGATATCCTGGCTGCCGTCGGTCGCACTATCGGTGGACTGCGGTGCGGTTTCCGAGGGGCCGGTGTTGCCGAGGGTGGCGGCGGCGTCCTGTGCCCAGGCCGCTGCGGGGATGCCCGCGAGCGCGACGAGCGACGTGCCGATGACCAAACGCGAAAGCGAGCGAGCCGTGAAGCCACGCATCCTGTATCCTCCCTGATTGCGGCACGCATTGCTCGTGCCTTCCCACTGTGAACGTTCACTTCAATTTTTGTGGTTCCTTGTCAAGACGAAGTCCGCGCTATTGTGAACGTTCACGCGATGTGCTGTTTATATGGAATTGGTGTGACAAATCTGCACCGCCCGGGGTCGTGCCCCGCGAGCCTCGCTGATGAGGACGCCTGCACGATGCCGGAGCATCCGGAGGAGAGACGATGATGAAACTGCTGTACGCTGCGCTGGCGGGCGCATCCCTGACGGGTATCGTCCATGCCGACGCCGATGCGCAGTCGTCCGCGCGGGCCGCCAGGGCGCGTCCGGCCAGCGCCACAACTGCCGCCCCGCGCGTCGCCGCACCGGCGCTGACGATGGCCCAAGCCCGCGCGCGCGCAGATGCGATCGTCGCCCGGATGACGCAGGACGAGAAGCTGGCGCTGGTCCACGGCCTGTTCCCGCCGATGGCGCAGGGCAAGACGCCCAATGCCTTGATCCCGTCCGCCGGCCACATCGACGGCATCGCCCGGCTGGGCGTACCGTTGGTGCGCGAAAGCGACGCCTCGCTGGGCGTCGCCAATCAGGTGGAACAGCGCGTCGGGGACGTGGCGACCGCCCTGCCCTCCAGCCTCGCCACCGCCGCCACCTTCGACCCCGCCATCGCCCATGCCGGCGGCGCGATGATCGGCAGCGAGGCGCGGGCGAAACGGTTCAACGTCCTGCTCGCCGGCGGCGTCAACCTGACCCGTGACCCGTGGAACGGCCGCAACTTCGAATATCTCGGCGAGGACCCGCTGCTCGCGGGGACGCTGGCGGGCGCGCATATCGCGGGCGTGCAGAGCAACCGCATCGTCTCGACCGTCAAGCATTTCGCGCTCAATGCGCAGGAGACCGGGCGGATGATCGCCGATGCGCGGATCGGCGAGGCGGCGTTCCGAATGAGCGACCTGCTGGCGTTCGAGATCGCCATCGAACGCGGCCGGCCCGGATCGGTGATGTGCGCCTATAACAAGGTCAACGGCGACTGGGCGTGCGAGAACGACCATCTGCTCAACGACGTGCTGAAGCGCGACTGGGGCTATGGCGGCTGGGTGATGAGCGACTGGGGCGCGGTGCATTCGACCGCCAAGGCGGCCAATGCCGGACTCGACCAGCAGTCCGGGCAGGAACTGGACAAGGCCCCCTATTTCGCCGCGCCGCTCCAAGCCGCCGTCGAGCGGGGCGCGGTATCCGGGAAGCGGCTCGACGACATGGTCGCGCGCTATCTCACCGGCCTGATCGAAACCGGCGCCTATGACACGCCGGTACCGGCCACCGCGATCACGCCGGATTATACGCGCAACGCCGATGTCGCGCAGCGCGCGATCGAAGCGGGCATCGTACTGCTGAAGAACGACGGCGACCTGTTGCCGATCGCGCGCACCGCGCGGCGCATCGTGGTGATCGGCGGCAACGCCGATGTCGGCGTGCTGTCGGGTGGCGGATCGTCGCAGGTCCGCTCGGTCGGCGGTGCGCCGGTCGAGATCCCGCTTGCCTATGGCGGGTCGGCGTCGTTCGCGCGGATTACCTATCACGCCTCGTCGCCGCTGCTCGCATTGCGCAAGGCGCTGCCGGGTGCACAGGTGACCTGGGTCGATGGACGCAACCTCAACGCGACCGTCGCCGCCGCCAAGGCCGCGGACCTCGCGATCGTGTTCGCGACGCAATGGACGACCGAGGCCGACGACGTGCCGACCCTGCGCCTGCCCGATCATCAGGACGCGTTGATCGCCGCGATCGCTGCGGCGCAACCGCGCACGATTGCGGTGATGGAAACCGGCGGCCCGGTGCTGATGCCGTGGCTGAAGCAGGTCCCCGCGGTGGTGCAGGCCTGGTATCCCGGCCAACGCGGCGGTGAGGCGATCGCCAATATCCTGACCGGCAAGGTCAATCCGTCCGGTCGCCTGCCGATCACCTTTCCCGCCGACGCCTCGCAGCCGGTGCGGCCACGCCCGGTCGGGCTCGATCGCCTGACTGCGCAGGAGGTTGCGGCGGCCGCCGATCCGGGCGCCGCCGCCGGTCGCGCGCCCCAGAGCTTCCCGATCGACTATAGCGAGGGCGCCGACGTCGGCTATCGCTGGTACGAGAAGAAGGCGATGACGCCGCTGTTCCCGTTCGGGCATGGCCTCAGCTACACCCGCTTCGCTTATCGCAATCCGGTGGTGACCGGCGGTCGCACGCTGCGCGTGACGTTCGATGTGGTGAATACCGGCACGCGCGCCGGTGCCGACGTGCCGCAGATGTACGTGGCGCGGGACGGCGGCGCCGCGCCGATGCGGCTGGCCGCGTTCGAGCGCGTGACGCTGGCGCCGGGCGAGACACGACGGGTCACGCTGACCGCCGAGCCGCGGATCGTCGCCGACTATGACGTGAAGCTGCCGGGCTGGCGGATCGATGCCGGGCGCTATCGCGTGGCGCTGGCGCATGACGCGGCCGATCGGGCGATGGTGTCGTCGGCGACGCTGGAGGCCGCAACGATGAAGCCGTAAGGCGTGCAAGCGGTTGCCGGGACGGTGGATCGCGGTCAGGGTGGGACGCGCATGGCCCGTCCCACGATCGCCTCTGTCTCGCCGCGGCGCCGCTCGCCCGCGTTCCTGCTGATCTTCGCGCTCGCCAACGTCGGCGGGGTCATCGCGTATTTGCCGCTGCTCACGCTGCTGTTGCCGCTCAAGATCGAGGTGCTGAGCGGCGGCGCGCGGATCGGTGTGTTCACCGCCTGCGTCACTGCCGGCGCGATCGCGGCCGGCCTGTGCAACATCCTGTTCGGTTGGTGGAGCGACCGATCCTTGCGCGCCGGAATCGGCCGCCGCCGCTGGATCGCTGGCGGTCTGGTGGCGACCGCGGCGAGCTATGCCGGCGTCGCCGCCGCGGCGAGCCCGGTGACGATCGTCGCTGCCATCGTCGCGTTTCAGATCGCGGTGAATGCATTGCTCGCGCCGATGATGGCGATCATGTCGGAAGAGATTCCCGATGCGCAGAAGGGGATTGCGGGCGGACTCCTGGCGCTGGGCAGTCCGGTCGCGTCCGCGCTATCCGCCCTGCTGGTCGGGCAGGCGATGCTGACCGAGGCGGCGCGCCTTGCCCTGGTGCCGGTCGCGGTCGCGGCCTGCGTGTTGCCGCTGTTGCTCGGCCGCGGCACGATCGCCGCCCCTGACGGTGCCGGCGACATGCCGACCCCGACGATCCCGCGACGCGATCTTGCGATCGCGGGTGTATCACGCCTGCTCGTCCAGGTCGCCGGCGTCGTCACCCAGGCCTATCTGCTCTATTATTTCGAAAGCGTCGTGGCGGCCGGCAACCGCGCCGCGCTGCCGCCGCGGATCGGGCACCTCCTGACGCTCGCCTTCATCCTGCCGCTGCCGATCGCGCTGGTGCTCGGCCGGCTGTCGGACGTGGCGCGACGGCGCAAGCCGTTCCTGCTGCTGACCGCCACGATCGCGGCGGGCGGGCTCGCCGGCATGGGTTTCGCCCGCGACTGGAGCACGGCGGCGGCCGGGTTCACCGTCTATGCGATCGGATCATCGGTATTTGTCGCGCTGCACGCCGCCTTTGCGATGCAGTTGCTGCCCAACCCCCGGCATCGCGGTCGCGACCTGGGGCTGCTCAACCTTGCCAACACGCTGCCGGCGCTGCTGGGGCCGCCATTGACGTGGATGCTGGCGACGCCGCGCGATTTCAGCGCGGTCATGCTGATGCTCGCGGTACTGACGCTGTGCGGCGGCGTCGGGATGCTCGGCGTACGGGCGTGGCGCTGAAGGCCTAGCGCCGCCAGTAGCGGACGTAATCGATCGCCATCCGCTGCGGCAGCGCGGCATCGTCGATCCCGCGCGCGCCGCCCCAGTCGCCGCCGACCGCCAGATTGAGGATCAGCTGATATGGCCGCACGAAGGGCCAGGCCGCGGTGCCGCCGGGCTGGTCGTTCGCCACCCGCATATAGGCGCGGCCGTCGATGCCGATCAGGATCGCGTCGCGCCGCCAGTCGAGCTGGTAGCGGTGTAATGCGGTACAGGCGGTCGGCACCGTCACCTGCGCGCCGCGCTGGGTACCGCGGGCATGGTTGAACGCTTCCGTGTGCAGCGTCGCATGGACGACGTTCGGGTCCCGGCCGACCATCTCCATGATGTCGATCTCGCCCATCGCCGGCCAGGTGCCGGTCGCCGGCAGCATCCAGATCGCCGGCCACGTGCCACGGGCGCAGGGGAGGCGGGCGCGGATCTCGTAGAATCCGTAATTGAAGGCGTGGCGGCTGACGAGTTTGGCCGAAGTGTAGGCCTGTCCGCCCCAATCGGCGGGACGATCCTTTGGCGGCGTTTCGCGCCGCGCCTCGATCACCAGCGCGCCGTCGACGATCCGTGCATTGGCGGGTCCGTAATATTGCCGTTCGTGATTGTACCAGCCCTGGGCATTGCGCGACCGGTCGAAGTGCCAGATCCGCTCATCGACCCTGCCCCCCCGGAATTCGTCGCGGAACGTCGGACGGCCGGACGGCGCGGCCATCGGCCGGTCGACGCGATGAGCGGCCGCTCCCAGCGTCGGCGCGGAGGGCGTTGGTGCCGCGGCTTGCGCGAGGGCGGCGGCGATCAGCGCGAGCGGCATCATTGCACCGCCGGACCGGCGGGGTAGCGCTGCAGGGTCTGGCGGATCGCTCCGGGCCGGGCCGCGGCGCCCGCGCGGTTGACCGGGTGCGCGATCACGCCCTTGCCGCCGCCCAGCGAAATGGTGGTGACGTTGGCGATGCGGACGCCGGGCCGGTCGGGGACCTCGACCGCGCTCTCCAGCACGATACGGGGATCGGCGGTGAAATTGGCGTAGATGCCCATGCCGGTCGCCTGATGCGTCCTGACCGTGTCCGCCACCTTGTACGCCGCCCAGCCGCGCGTCGCGCCCGCCATATAGGCGGCCTGGCTCGGCGGGTCGTAAGGCAGTTCGTTCTGGTAGAAATAGGTGCGGCCACGCTCGCCGGTCCACAGCGTCTGATACCGTTCGAAGTGTTCGACGAACAGGCCGTACAGCGTCACGTCGTCGCCGTTGACGACCAGTCCCTGTCGGCCGACGCTTTCGTCCCAGCCGACATGGACACGGCCGCCCTCGCGATCGCCGTGATCGGCACGCCAGATCCACAGATGGTCGCCGATGACATGGTGGCTGTTGATTTCGAGGCAGGTGTCGGCATTGCCGACGGTCGCGCCGCCGACGCGGAAGAAGAGATCGGCGAGCAGCGTCGGATCGGCGCGATGGTCGCGGCTGGACCCGCGCGGGCCGATCTGGACGAGCACCGGCGACGGAGTCGATCCGGCGTCGATCAGCAGCCCGGCGATGCTGACGCCGCCGACGTCGGCGACCGTGATCGCCGGTACGCCGCCCTCCGCCAGCAGCGTCGCCAGACCCAGGCCGAGCAGGATCGTGCCCGGCCGGGTAACCCGCAGCGGCCGGCGCAGGCGGTAGACGCCGGGGGTGAACAGCACATGGCGGCCCGCCGCCAGTGCCGCGTCGATCCGCGCCGCCGCCATGTCCGGTCGCGCGATCAGGAACTGCGTCAGCGGGACTGCACGCGCGTCCGCATCGGCACCCCAGCTCGGACCGACGGCGTCGCGCCGCACGCCGGGAACGATGACCTGCCAGACGCCGTCGGCGGTGACGGTGAGGAACGGCTTTTCGCGGATCACCGGGACCGAGGGGAGCGTGGTGAAGGGCGGTTCTGGAAAACTGGTCGCAGGTGCGCCGGGCACGCCCATGAACATCATGTTCCAGTTCGACCCCTGCCAGCCTGCCAGATGCGTGTTGCGGGTGAACCATTGCTGCTGGCTGCCGGAGCGGACGACGCCGTCGATCCGGCAATCCGCCATGAACCCGCCGCTCGACCAGCCGCCGTCGTCGAGTGCGAGGTCGCCGGACAGATGCACCCGGCGATAGGGTGCCGCCTGCGACACCGCCCAGCGGTCGCGGCCATCGGGCGGGCGCACCGCGCAGTTTTCGACGCTGCGCCAGAAGTTGACCAGCGCCATGCCCTTCGCCCAGTCCGCCTCGGCATGGACATGGCCGGTGATCGTGACATCGCCCGGCTGGCGACCGAGCCCGGCGACCTGGGTGAAGAATCCGACGTTGACGTCGACAGCATAGCGGCCGGGCCGGAACAGGATGGCGTGGCGAACGTCGGTGAAATGCGCGCGTTCCTGCTGGCGGAAGATCGCGTCGACCCGCGCCTGGACGGCGGCGGCGGGCATGCCGGGGTCGACGAGGAAGACGTTGGGTCCGAAATCGGGTTCGTCCGCTTTCCGTGGCACGGCGCGGCCGATGCCCTCCGCCACCATGGCGCCGGTCAGGCCGCCGATCACCGCGCGCCGCGTCGGTCGTCCGTTCCGCCCCTGCTGCGCCACTGTCACCCTCCCCCTTATCTTCTTGAGGCGGCAGGGTAACCAACCAGCCGTCCGGGGCACAAGCGATCATTCCATCGCCAGGAATCCGGTCACCGTCAGCCGTCCGGTGGCGGGATCGGCGGACAGCGTCGCCCCCGGGCTGATCGCACCGCTGTGCAGCGCGTAGCTGCGATAGACCACGGCACGGTTGTACGCCGCGGCGACGCGGTCGATGCACGCGAATTGCGCGGTATCGCCGGCGATATAGGCGGCGGATGGCGGATCGGCCGCCACTTCGTCGTTCAGCGTCGCGAAGTAATCGGCTGCCCGCGCCGCATCGACCGTTTCGTAGCCGGTGGCGCGATGGCGATAGAAAGCGGTGCCGTCGATCGCGGTCGGGCTGAGATAATGGACCAGTGCGATCCGTTCGGCGCCATAGGCATCGACGTGCGGCAGCCGCTGGCCCGGGTGGAGTGCAGCGGGCGGCGTGGTGACGATCGAAAAGCTCGCATCGATCACGTGCAACCGGCGGAAGCGTCCGAACGCCCGGCCCATCGCTTCGGCGATCACCGGCAGGTGGTGCCGCAGGTAATCGGGCGGCAGCAATGCGCGGATGCCGGGATAATGCTGTCCCCCCGGCGCGAACGCCGCCGCCATCGCTGCGGTGCGCAGCGCATCGGGATCGGCGGCGAAGCCATCGATCACGGCGAGCGGCTGGCGTTCCTCGCCGACGCTGTGCCGCGCGACGCGGCGGCCTCTGGCGGCATCCCTCGGAATCATCGGGCGATCTGTCCGCGCGGCATCGTCTCTCCTCTGCCGCGCTGGCGTACACGATCCGCGTGGATCGGTGGAAGGGCGCGCGGCCCGTCCCGGCACGCGCGGCATTGCGCAGGATCGCGCTTAAGTATTAAGCCGGAACAACATTCCGCCTGTTCAGCCCCGATCGTCCGAGAGACACGTCACCCCGGCCTCGTACCGGGGTCCACTCAGCCGCTGGGACGTCGAAAGAGGCTCTGTCCGGTGGATGTGCCGCCCGGTGGATTCCGCAACGAGCCCCGGGTGACCGGCTGTTCGGAGGCGTCCGGTCGGCCATGCGACATGTCGATCCGCTCCAGGCGGCTGAAGGATAAGGGGGCGGGCAGGTGATGGTGGAACGAAGCAGCGGCAGGCGCGAATCGATCATCGGCACGCGGTGGCCGCTGTTCTGGGCGGGCTGTGTCGCGATCAGCCTGGGCGTGTTGCTGCACATGCCGATGCTGGCGATGGCGCATACCATGGGCAACCACCTGTCGGGCATGGCGATGGACGGGTGGATGTACCTGGGCATGGCGCTGATCGGCGTCGGCGTGCCCGCGGCAATTATCGGTGCATTGCCCGGACGGCGCCCCGCCCATGACGCGAGCGCGGGCACCGCGTTCGAGGCGCCGGACGCGACGCCACTGACCCGGTCGCACGCGGCGGTGCTGGTCGTGCTGACGCTCGGCCTGATCATCGATACGATGAAGCCCGCCACGCTCGGATTCGTGCTGCCCGGCATGCGCGGCGAATATGGCATCGCGAAATCGACCGCCGCCCTGCTGCCGTTCGTGGCGCTGACCGGGACCACGGTAGGGTCCTTCGTCTGGGGCTGGCTGGCCGACATCTACGGCCGGCGGGTGTCGATCCTGCTGTCCACCATCCTGTTCGTGTCGACCTCGATCTGCGGTGCGATGCCGGCGTTCGGCTGGAACCTGGTCATGTGTTTCCTGATGGGCTGTTCGGCCGGCGGCATGCTGCCGGTCGTCTATGCGCTGCTCGCCGAGATCATGCCCCCGCGGCATCGCAGCTGGGTGCTGGTGCTGGTCGGCGGCACCGGACTGGTCGGCGGCTATCTGGCGGCGAGCGGCGCGGCGCACCTGTTCGAGCCGCTGTTCGGCTGGCGCAGCCTATGGCTGCAGGGGTTCCCCACCGGCCTGCTGTTGCTGGCGATGGCGCGCTGGATCCCCGAATCGCCACGCTTCCTGCTGGAACGCGGCATGCACGCCGAGCTTGCGGACATGGCGCGGCGCTTCGGCATCGTTCGCCGTCCGGATCGTCGGGCGGCGGTGGCGGCCGGTGCTGCGCCGATGCAGACGCGGGCGCTGACGGTGGCGCTGGTGACCACGGCGCTTGCGTGGAGCCTGGTCAATTTCGGGCTGTTGCTCTGGCTGCCGTCGGATTTGCAGGAGCGCGGGTTCAGCGCGGGAATCGCCAGCGGGATCATCGCCAGTTCGGCGCTGATCGCGCTGCCGACGATCATGATCGCGGCCTGGTTGTACAGCCGGTGGAGTAGCAAGGGCACGCTGATCGCCACCGTGCTGCTGACGCTGGCCGGGCTGGTCGGCGCGCTGCTGCCTGCCCCCGTCCTGTCGCAGCCACCGGTGCTGATCGCTGTGATCGCGCTGCTGGTGGTGGGCACCAACGGTTTGATCGCGGTGCTGCTGCCCTATGCGGCGGAGAATTACCCGCTCGGCGTGCGCGCCCGTGCCACCGGGCTGATCGCGGGCAGCAGCAAGTTCGGCGGCGTCGCCGTGCAGCTCGCCGCGTTCGCCGGGCTGATCCCGACGCTGGGCGGCGCAGCGGCGGCGCTGCTGGTGCCGATGGGCGTATCGAGCCTGTTGATCGCCCGCGCCGGTCGCGAGACCCGGGGCCGCAGCCTGCGTGAGCTGGAAGCGGCGGCGTGATGCGCCGGCGCTACCCCGCGCCCGCCGCTGCCGCGCGCAAGGCGGCGGCGTCGAGCACCTCGATCCGGGCATAGGCGAGCTTCAGCACGCCGCGCTGCGCCAACAGGCGCAGGTGGCGGTTGAGCGTCTGTCGCGACACGCCGAGCATCACCGCCACCTCCTCCTGCTTCAGGTGGAGCATGCCGTTCGCCTCCCCCGCGCGGCCGGCGAGCAGCCTGGCCAGCCTGGCCGGCAAAGGCAGCGAGACGCTCTGCGCGATGAAATCGAGCGCGACGCGCTGATGCTGGCAGACCAGCCGCCCGAGATCGAGGTAGAGGCCCGGCCAGCGTTCGGCGAGCCGGTGGAAGGCCGCCATCGGCACGTGCAGGACGCGCGCGGGACCGAAAGCGATGGCATCGTGCGGGCGCGGCCCGTCGTCCAGCGTCGACACCTCGCCGAACCAGGTGCCCGGGCGCAGGATCAGCGCGAGGAATTCGTGGCCCGCCGCCGGATAGCCCTTCAGCCGCACCTGCCCCGCCAGCACCGCCCACAGGCCGTTGGGTGGATCGCCGGTGGCGTAGATCAGCCCGCCGGCAGGCACCGACCGCGCGCGGGCCTCGCCGAGGAGCGCGTCGCGGCGTTCGCCGGGCAGGCGGCCGAACCAGCTGTCGGCGTCGAGCAGCGCGCGATCGATCGGGTCCATGCGAAATCATCGCGTCCGAGCGGCAATTGTCAACTTCGCGACATTCTTTCGGCGCGGCGCGTGCCATGCTGCGCGCAACGATAACGCATGAGAGGATGACCGATGGCGACCGCATTGCAGCGCACGAGCGTGCGCGACACCGTATCCGAGGCGGAATGGGCGCTGCGCGTCGATCTGGCGGCGGCGTACCGGCTGGTGGCGCTCTATGGCTGGGACGATCTGATCTTCACCCATTTGTCCGCCCGCGTGCCGGGACCGGAACATCATTTCCTGATCAACCCTTATTCGATGATGTTCGAGGAGATCACCGCGTCGTCGCTGGTCAAGATCGATGTCGAGGGGAACAAGGTCAGCGACACGCCCGCGCCGGTCAACCGCGCCGGTTTCGTGATCCATTCCGCGATCCATGCGGCGCGCGAGGACGCGGTGGCGGTGCTCCACCTCCACACGCCGCAGGGACAGGCGGTGTCGGCGATGGCCGAGGGCCTGTTGCCGCATACCCAGACGGCGATGATCGCCGGCCATGACGTCGCCTATCATGACTTCGAGGGGATCGCGACCGAGCTGGACGAGCGTGAGCGGCTGGTCGCCGACCTCGGCACGCGCAACGCGATGATCCTGCGCAACCACGGCACCCTGACGGTGGGCGCGAGCGTGCCCGAAGCGTTCATGCGAATGTATT
>JGI20283J13201_100203_pt1 | contig 34820 bp, 19 predicted proteins | sample Plalitdecfosmids_FD_13201 | JGI IMG/M metagenome (IMG submission 13201)
GCATTCATCGCGGCTACAAAATACGTCTTCGACTTGCTGAGAACCGGTGTTGTAAACGTCGCAGAATGTTGCCCATCAATAGGTGCCATGTCGCTCTCTCCCTCGTACCAGTTATACAACTTTCCATCCGTTGCGGCAGCCGAAAGATCGGTCGTTCCTGTTCCGCAAATCTGACCAGCGCTCACGCTGCTCAGCGTCGGTTTACTCAACAATGTCAGGGTGGCTTTTTGTGTCAGTACTTGTGCACTGCAGCTTGCGCGCTGTGCAGAAATGCTGACTTCGCCGCCATCCTGTGGCAATGCATCTACATTTATCGGAATCTTCACTTCTCCCCCGTTACCTGTTATTGGCGACGACACGGCCGAACCATTCAGCATGGCCGTGTACTGCACACCCGCCTGCGAAGTAACTAACGTTACGGTCGCTGCTGTATTGCCCGCGCAGATCGTCTCGCCTTTCACTTGCAGTTGCGTGTCTACGGAAGGCGCGTCGAACCGGAGTTCGAAACGTCCCTTCAATGCAGCAACGGTCGCTACGCTGAACGTGTAGGTGGGGGTCGTTGCAAGCAATATCGTTTTGTCAAGCAGCCTGTCGTACAGCACAGGAGTGATCTCCGTGTCGAAGCTTTCGAGGCCTGTGAAATTAAACGTATAATTCCCTGTCACCGGGGTACCAATGTCGATCGGCACAACTCTGTCGCAGGCTTCGCGCGAGATAGCGTTAATAACCATACGCTCGTTGTTGCTTGACAAGGTTGCCACATTAAGCCCGGGATCTGCCAGAAACTTGAGGCCGTCGTACTTATAATCGTATGCTGCGGTTGCGCTGTCCATAAGCACCACTGCGAGGTGATCGGTTACGGCACCGCTGGTCATTGCCAGACGCAGCAGGTTGTCGGGTTCGCCTTCGCGTATGAACTGAGATTGGCCGGCGACTTTGTGTGACTCGCGGAAACGTACGCTCTTGGCGCCAGCGGCGCTAGTGGCCGTTACCCAGAAGGCCTGTCCCTGTGAGAGGTTGCCGTTAAACGAATTGGCAGGCACAGAAATGCCGGTGCCGGCGGTATAAGCTATAAGACCAGTAGCCGCAGCGTTGTGGTTGTTATCGGTTAAGTAAATCGTAGCGCCTACGCGAAGACTTGAGCCGAACACCAAATCCCAGTCAACTGGTGCGGGGTAGGGATTGCCCACGAGGTTATAGCCGGCATTCACGCCCATTGCACCTGTATAGGTAACAGCGACGTTGACGTCCCATTGACCCAGCGTGCCATGTGAATCCAGAATAAGCGGCGTCACCGTATGCGTGCGTCCAAAGACAGCATATCCTCTGCCGTTAACGATAGGTGCAACGGTCGATGATCCGGATGCGGGATACGCTACGTAAGATGCCGTAGCATTGTTATAGGTGAACATTGATGGCTTAGTCGACTGGATGAGCACACCATCGAACGTGCCGGTTGAGGGATTGCTGAAGGTGCCGGAAATTGGAATTTCATTTTGCCAATCCGACACCATTGTCGTGGTGGTTGGCGCAGACAGATAGCGATACTGTCGCGTCGAATTTGCATTCGGAAGATAGCGCTGCACGATGACGCTGCCATTGATCCGGCCTCTGTTATTTGCAGCCGTACCAGGCATGGCCGGCACATACGCCGTGGTGCTGGCCGTTGACACCAGCGTAAGCCTGTTCGTTCCAACATTGACGGTCGTTATTGAGTTGACCGCAAAACTGTTTGTAATAAGGATCGGCGAAGCCAGCGTGAATGTGCCGCCAGTTTTGTTGACGACCATGTTCACGAAAGAGTAGGTTCCGGCAAGCGATGTGTACGATTGATTTGCGGCACCATTAAACGTGAACGTACTGGTTCCGGGTACCAGGGCGCCGGTAGCATCGACGCGAAAGTTCCCACCAGCGCTAACATTGAAATCGTTGGTATGGAGACTTCCCCTCCAGACGCGAATGCCTGCCGCCGCGACCATGCCTCTATCCATAGCGACAATACCTGATGTGTTTGCAGTATTATTGATCGTTACCGCACTGAGAGCTGTTCCTGAAGCAGGAATCTCGAAACCGGTTGTGATACTCGGCGCACTGAACGTGGTGTACTGCACATTATAAACACCGGCCGCACCGATAGAAGAAGTCAGGAAGCCGTTTGTCCTGTAGATGGTTCCGGCGTTGGCCATCTGCGCGCCAGCCGTAGCCGCCACGTTACCCGCATACAGGTTGAGCCGCGTGATGTTGAGTGCGCCGGTCGTGGTAAATGTACCAGCCCTCGCCATCTCAAGAATATTCAAGGCCCCGGATAAGGGCACTGTAGGCGGTAAGGCGCCTGCACCGCGCACGTACAATCGACCAGCCGACGTAGCGGAAAGTGCTCCGCCCACAGCTGCCGTTAGCGGCCCGTAGAGTTGCAGGGTGTTATTTCCCATGGCGAGCGTGCCGTTCGTGAGCGCAAGGGTTCCATTGATTCTTAGCGAAGCCGTAGTCTGTGTCACAGTTCCTGCGCGATTGATGGTCAGGTTGTTCATGCCCGTGCCACCGAACCGGGTAAGGCGGAGGTTAACGCTGCCCGTGCCGTTCAGAACCAGGTTAGACCCGGCGTTGTATCCGAAGGCAGCGCTGGCCGCGCCATAGGCGAGGCCTTCCACAGTGAGTGTACTGTTGCTGGCAATACGAAGTAAACCTGTTTGAAGCGTTAGCGTACCCGTTGTGAATGTCACGCTCTGCCGAAGGTCAACATTCGCAGCGTTGTTGATGGTGGTCGAAGCATTTGGCGTATCGGAGTACATGTACTGTCTCGCAGCACCGCCGTATACAATCGTACCGTTGTAGGTACGCGTTCCTACCACCCTTACGTTTCCAAGCGTTGTCGAATTCCGGATCGCGCCGTTAGTACCCGTATTGGTAACGGTTAGGCTTGTTCCGGTCGCAATGGTAAGTGTGCCGGGGCCGGATAAGTGACTAGTCGGTGCAACGGTAAGATTACTGGTACCCGCTGTTGAGTAATTGATGACGAACGTCGGCACGGTAGTCGAAGTAAACGTCTGAACGCCGGTGCCGTCAAATACCATTTGAAGAGGTTGCCCGCCGGTGCTGCGAAGTGCTCCGGTCTTGGTATAGTCGCCCGCAATGTTGATCGATGTTTGACCGGCGCCAGCACTCACGTCGAATATTCCGGCCGTGATCAGGAGATCACCGGCGATATCGAAGTCAACGTTACCACCAGCGGAAGATGACCCTACAGTGCCAGCTGAACTGGTCGTAAAGTCACCATTTACGTTTACGGCCACGTCCGGGCTGTCGGAAAATATAACATTGGCTCCGGTGGCTATCGAAAGGTTTCCGCCGGAGGGGAAGCCTACATTAAGTGTGTATGGGTTGCTGCCTGATATGGTTAAAACATTTCCGCCAGTATTAACGAAGGAAAGATTTCCCCGCACTGCAGTAAGCAACCCGCCAAGGTCAATGTCGATTGACATGCTCGGCGTATTCCATTCAAAATTACCAAACGTCTGGTTTAACACGCCAGGAGCCGCAATAGTAACCCCGGTTATGCGACACGTCGATGTTGCGTTCCAAGTCGCGTTAGGCAAGCTAGTTACACCGCTATTGGCAAACTCATAAATGGACCCCGCATTAAAATTAAGCCGTGACGCAGTCGTGCTGACGAAGTTCCCGGTTTGAATAAGGGAACCATTTACATTTATGAATGGACCATTTCCAGATCTTATTAGGGATGCTCCTGCGTTGATATCCAGTGTGCCGTTCACCGTCATGATGGTTCCCGCAACATTTGGAATGGTCCAAATTCTGGGACTCTGTATTATAACAGAACCATTGATATTGATCAGCTGATCGTTAGCCGAGTTCACATTCATCGTGATCACGTGCCCGGCCTGAACGGTGATGTTGCCGGCGGCAACGGTTAACGGCGCAGTTCCGGCCGGACCCCAGCTCCCCGCATTATAAACCTCCCAAACTAAACTTGCCGGAGTTGGTGACCACAGGCCTGATGCGATGGTTCGATAGTCGCCATTGGTCTGCCCGAACACATACGAAACTCCTAAACAAAAAACCAGAGTAAAAATCCCTCTCATCATACGACCGGATTTGCGCTTTATCAACAAAAGTAAAGAAAGTTTTCCTACCATTTTCAATTACGACCTTGCCTGTTTGATCGGATTATTTATTCTCTAGTAACCACCGACCCGGTCCTTTCTTCCGCTCCCCTTTTCGGCCGCTAAACTTCTCAATCTCAGGCACTTTTGACGCACCGGGAACAGGCGCGCAATCGCCTGTGCGTGCGGCATCTGGCACCGTTCCAGCAATCATCACTTGAAGTACTCCGCTAACTGGGTCCTGGCGGTATTCGGTCGGTCAAGGCACCGTTACCGGCACCCGCACCCCTGACGCAAATACATCCTCGACGGTTGGCTTCCGTCGAAACTTTGGTCGTTATGAGGCCGAAAAGGCACGCACCGCAACCGCTGCTCCCCTAGCAATATTCGCCCCAAATAGTACAGCCGCCTATCGACTCGGGCCCAATCTACTCCGTTCACACGTTAGCGACCAATGGTTAAGAAGGCAACACCATCGTTCACCAGCAGACCCGGATGGCCTCAATAACGCGCGCACGGTCGCCGTCAGCCAGGTTCGATCCCGATGGCAGACAAAGGCCAAGGTCGAACAGTCTCTCCGCCACGCCGGCGCTATACGCTGGAGCGGAACGAAAAACGGGCTGCAAATGCATGGGCTTCCATACCGGCCTGCACTCAATATTTAACATCTCCAATGACGCGGCGATTTTTGTCCGGTCCGTGCCTGCCGCGCCCGGATCTACCAACATAGTCGTAAGCCAACGGTTGGTGTATGTGTTAGGCGGCTCGTCGACGAACGACACACCCGCCAGGTCACCCAGGCCTTGTCGATACGCATCGAAGTTTCGCCGGCGCTGCTGCACGCGCTCGTCAAGTACCATCAACTGGCCACGGCCAATTGCCGCAGAGACGTTGCTAAGCCTATAATTATATCCAATCTCAGAGTGCTGATAGTGCGGCGCCGGATCACGGGCCTGTGTTGCCAGAAACCGCGCCTTAGCGATCCAGTCTGCATTCTCCGACAGCAATGCTCCTCCTCCAGACGTTGTAATGATCTTATTTCCGTTAAAAGAGTAGATGCCCAGGTCTCCAAAGGTACCCAGCGCCTTTCCCTTGTAAGTTGAACCCAGCGCCTCGGCGGCATCTTCAATAACGGGGATGCTATGCGCACGCGCAATAGCCATAATCGCCTCCACATCCGCTGGGATTCCGTACAGGTGCACCAGGATGATAGCGGCAGGCGTCCGGCCCGTTCTCCTCTTTCTATCCTCTATGCATTCCGACAACAATGTCGGATCCATATTCCAGGTCTTTTCCTCTGAATCAACAAATACAGGCGTCGCCCCTGCATAAGCGATTGGATTGCAGGATCCTGAAAATGTGAATGAAGAGCAGATCACTTCATCTTCGGCCTTCACCCCTAGTATGATCAAGGCAAGATGAATGGCCGCCGTGCCTGAACTCAAGGCAGCACAATGTCCGATCCCCGCGTAACGCGACAGTTCTTGTTCAAATGCCGTGAGATGTGGCCCTACCGGTGATATCCAGTTTGTGTCGAATGCCTCTTGCACAAACTTTTGTTCCATGTCGCCCATGTGAGGCGACGACAACCAGATTTTCTCCTTCATCAGTGTTTGAAATCGGCGCGCAAGCTACGAAAAAGCGCGCGACGTCTGAAGTAAACATAAATTCAAGTGAGGATCAATCCCGTAAGGAACCGTTAACGGTATGAAAGGAATGAAAGGCGAATTAATAGCTAAGGTTCTTGAGCTGCACGTTATTCAGCACAGTGCCCATGAGCCTTCCGTTAATTGAACGCAAGTACTTAAGCGACTCCTTATCCATGTTCGAAATGGCGGCATCCGCGCGGAACACTGGGATGACTTTGTCCGCGAAATCAATGAGCTCCTTAGAATCAGAGTAGTCGTTCAATGCAGGGCCCTCCAACAGAATATAATCGTATTGTTGCGTCAGACTCGAAATCATTTCTTTAAAATCCCTACCCGCCATGATCTCGGATGGGGAATCTCTTCCACCCACATTGCCTATAATATCTACATTCACAAAGCGTGTCTTGTGCACAATCGATGCCTTCGTACGGGCCCGTTGCATACGGGCAACCGCATCGTCCTCGTCCTGCATGGCTCGGCCATCTTTGCTCTCCTCTACCAGCAAATCGTCTTCCTCCTCCTCAAACAGCAATGCCTTGCGCAAAAGCTTCCGGTTCTCTCCGCGTCCACGGGGCAGCAACGCCTTCGTCAGCGAGTTGTGTCTGAAGTTCGTATCGATGATCAGCACCTTCTTGCTCACCAGGCTCAGGGCATACGCCAGGCTGATGATCAGAAATGTCTTTCCCGCTTTTACCTGGGTGCTGGTGATCAAGAACACTCGTCCTTCCGCGCTCTGAACTTCATACCGCAGCTTGCGAAGGAAGTGAGAGAAAACTTCATACTCGCGGTTGGCCGTACGGTCACTGAATATCTCACGCATGTTGAAGTCTTTGCTTTTCAACACGTTTACAGAACCCAGATTCTTAAGTCCGGTTGCTTTCTCCAGTCTCGTTCCGACGCGGATATTGGGATCGATCACATTCACCAGGAATATGACAATCGCCGTAAGCAGAAAACTTCCCACTCCCGCAACGGTCAACCAGAGAACTTGCTCTGATTGCTCGGCTGTGTAACTGGGTTGGCCTTCCAATGTTTGCCGAACCGAACTGCTGCTCACCATCGACTTGTTCTTGGCAGCGTCGTATTTATCCTGTGCGTTAATATACTCTGTTGACGCAAGCTCGACTTCACGCTCATAGTCCGAAGTGTTCAGCTGCTTGGTGGAGTTGTTGTTGATCTCTGACTTCAGCTTGCGAAGCGAGAGTTCGATGTTTGCAAGATCTGACTGTGTGATCTCCACCTTAAGTTTCAAATCGTCGCGCTCCTTTTCAAGGCGCTTCAGTTCTTCGGCAATCTCTTTGTTTTTGGCGACTGCCTCCACACGCGAGTTTTCCATTTGCAAATCCTCACGCAGACGGGAGATGCGCTGACGATTCCCCTCGGCATCTGCATTTTGCAAATCATTTATTTGACGTTTCAGTTCTACGATGCGCGCATTGACAACCTGGATTTCATCCTGGTTAAGTTTACCCACGCTTGATTTCTTCTGGTCGATATTCTTGTCGAGCGAATTAAGCAACAGCTTTTGCGAGTTCAACTCCGAAGACTGCCGTTCGCGCTTCAATTCATAGTCGGTGATGAGCGCGTATTTTGATTTCGTTTCGTTGTCCTGCGTAATGGCGCCGCTGTTCACCTTGTAGTCGTTCAACTGCTGCGTTTTCTCGTCCAGAATTCTCTTCTTTTCCACTGCAAGGTTTTCAAGAAACTCGAGTGACTCGGACGAACGCTCTGTCTTCTGTGTCTTGTTGTAGCGAATAAATTCCTGGCAGACAGCGTTTACTGCCATGGCAGACAGGAACGGATTTTCCGAGAGAAACTCCACGTTTACAAAATCGGAGGCGGCCAGCCGGTGAATATTGAGTGTCTTTGCCAGTGTTTCATGATCGTAGCCGTAGCCCTTGATGATCCGGTACAGCAGCTGATCATTCGGGTCAAACAAGTTCAAGGTCTTGAACTTATCCAGCTTCTCGCGGAACATCGCTTTGGACTTGATGATCTCTTCCGTTTCCAGTGATCCTTCGGCTTTGACCGGGTCGTACTCGCGAAATGGCTTGTCGGCTTCGAGGTCGTGAAGCATAAGCCTGTACGACACCAGCGACAACACAGAAGCCGAATTCATAGATTCGATGACGTTGTTGAAGTTGGTATTAACGTCGAATGGCGTGCTGGGACTGTCGCTAAGCTTAGCAGCATCTTCGGAAGTGAATCCGGTGGCTATCTGGGCGGTAGAGCGAAATTGCTTATCGCTACTGGAGACGAAATAATAGGTGGCTGCTACAGACAATAGCGGTACACAAATGAGCAAAAGCCATTTGAAACTGAATAGTCCGGACCTGGAGAAAAAAGCCATCTTAAAAAGTCAATTTACTTAAATTTTGTACTTCGCTGGCCACATTTTATCAGGTATTCCTCAAATATCGATTGAAAACAAAGATTGCTACAGACGAAGTTATTTATAGAACCTGATTCGCACCATTTCTTTACTTTGAATGGTGCTTTCAGACTGTTCAGTGCTGAAGATAATTCGATTACCTTCTATGCCCGCCTGTTTAAAGAAATCCAGGATATTCAATAATCGGGCCTGATAGGTCTCCAATGGCTTGTCGGCCGGCTTCATCGCAATAATGTTGAACTTGATATCCTTGTGGGTGATCAGACCGTTCTTTATCCGAATAAGATTTTGCTTCTGGTAATCGTTCAGATCGCTTACTCCCCCATCAAAATAAAGCAATGGCTGCAAGGTGAGTCCTGCAACGCGTTGGATCTCTTCCTCCGTTAAATAATTTCGGCGGTCGACATCAAATTGGGACTTTTTCTCAAAAACCTGTGTCTTGAACAAGTCCATCTGCTTGAAGCGGTTCGAGGCAAAGTACGCGACGGTATCGCCATAAATAGAAAAGTAGGCGTCCAGGAATTTCGAATTCACCTGCTCGCCTAGGTTCTTCGGGGCAGACCATATCTCATAAGAATCGTACAGACGGTCGCTGTAAAAAATATCGCCGTTGCCCTGGCCGGAGTGCCCGCTGCTCGTGAAGTACAGCCGACGTTTGTTGGCCGACAGGAACGGTGACATTTCGAATCCGGTAGTGTTAATCGTTGAGCCGAGGTTTTTAGGTGTAGTCCAGTCTCCGCGATCATTCTTCACACTGATGTACAGATCTTCCCGGCCCCTGCTGTCAGGCCCGTTCATCGAGACGATCATAACCATCTGATCGGGTGTTACATAAACGCCGAGATATTCGTCTGGTTCAAGTCCTTGTACGGAGGTAAGACGGGACCGCGACCAGGCGTCACCCTGCCTTGAGATAGCGTAAACTCCTTCCGGGCGTTTTGCGGAAGAGGTGCGCATGAAAAACAATACATCGCCCTGCTCGGCGACACCCACCGCAACGCTGTTGCTTCTGTCATTCAATACGTCCGGATTAGTGGCTTTGGTCCAGGTTTTGGAAACGGGGTCGAGCGCACTCATCCAAATATCGGTTCCGGTGTATTTGCCACCACGGTTGAGGTCGCAAAACGAGCGCGTCAGGTACAATGTCTTGCCATCGTTCGATAGGATCGGCATCACATCGTCGCATGCCGAATTTACGTTATCGGGCAGCTTCTCCGCTACTCCAAACTCCCATTCCTGTGCGAAAGCTATTGCCGGCAATATCGTTAACCAAACAAATAATAATCTCACCATGTCTGCGGGCTCAGGCGTTTGAAATTATTCAGGCGCACGGAAAGTATTAGTTCGTGGCTTCCGTCGCTGAATTGCTGCATTCCTCCCGTGGATATTTCGTATGAATAAGATGCGCCCAGCATTTCATTGAGATTGAATCCCAACAAGGCCACGAGGTTGTGTGTGCTGCGATAACTTGCTCCAAACCAGATCTTTTGTTCTATGTACATCTTTGCGTTATAGTCGATCGCTAATTTATTGTCGGTTTGCCAGAGCGCAAGTATACTCGGTTTCAGGGTCAAAGTCGGACTTAGCGGCCACGCGATTCCAGCCATAATCGTGCCCTTGTAAAAGGGATCTGCGCCCGTTACCTCCGACGTTTTCAGTGCTGCATTGAACAGCGGTAAATACGAAATTCCAAAATAGAATTTGGAACTGTAGATCAACGCCCCTGCCCTAACACTAAGGTCAGTGTGGTTCGCGCCGTTCGCCCGCATGCTCATCCAGAATGGGTCGGGATTTGTTTGAAACGCAAGCTCTAACGCGTTGAGGTCTATCCTGGTGTTGTCGATAATCACGCCTGCCCCTGCGGACAATCTTAACGTGTTCGTCAACGGGTAATGAAACGCATAGTTTATACCGCCGCCCACGCGCGCGATTGGGCCAAGTGACTCACTGAAAACATTTACTCCAAATCCATGTATCGCGCGTTTGAGGGCGGGAACATCTTCCTTCTTTCGCAACTTATTGACGTTACTGGTCGTGCGAAGTGAATGGAGGTTAAGGTCGAGTGGTTCTTTGAGACGAAAGTTATAAGCAAGATTCAGCCATTTGGGTGCGCCGCCGCCAAAACCTGACCACTGATAGCGGTAACCAAGTTTGAGATCTTTATATCCCTCGATGCCGGAAAAGGCGGGATTAAAAATCGGCGCATATTGAAATGCCTGATTCGTCCCGGGAACATACTGGGCCCGCAGTCCGCTGGCAAATAGGCAAATCGTTAGTATCGTTAGTAAAATTCTCGCCATGTCGTGTGATCTATCTCAGTAATGTAACTGCACCCTTGTAGCGCACCTTGTTATAGTGCAGATCAATGGTGTAGTAGTAAGTGTCCGTGGGCAGAAGTGATCCGTTATAAATACCTGTCCATGGATCGTTAAGACCCTGCGTTTGAAACAGCAGTAATCCGTTCTTGTTGTACACCTTTATTTCGGCGTCGGCATAGAGGTCTGTGTCTTTCGGTGACTTGATCACCCACGTGTTGTTTACATTGTCGCCTTCATTTGGTGAAAAGGCAGTAGGAATCTCCAGGTCTTCAAAAGTATAGATCAACTGGATGATGCGCGCATGCTGAGCGCTGGACGATGTTCCATCGGTAATCTGAATGTAAACGCTCCGCGTATCGAGCGTAAGGTCAAGCGCGTCGACGTAATTATAAAAGACATTTCGGATTGCCGAATCATATTCTACCGTTGTCGCTGTGCCAGAGAGTGTTAAAACTCCTCCGTTGAAAGAGCCTTTGATCTTGTCGCGGTTGTCAAAAATCAATCGATCATTTAACTCGCGGTACTGAAAGCCGTCCAATCGCTTAAAACCGATCTCGGCGCCTTTGATGAGATCTCCATCCACGTCCCAGCAGTGAAACTGCCTCGTGAGGTGCACCGGAATTTCGCTACCCAACTCATACTTTAAGGTGTCGTTGTCGAATTCCATGGTAAACTCGGGGATGTCATTAACCGGCGCAATGGCGATCGTGAGCCTCGCACCTTTGTCGCTCGCCGGGTAAACCCCGAATGGGTCTGCTGCAGTCCACCGAAGGCTGTCTGTTCCGTTGAAATTGGTTGCTGGCGTATACACGATGGATGATATCTGGTCCCGTTTGAACTTCTCACTCAAGGCAACGACCGTGCCGGCCGATGTGTGAAGAATTCCGTGCATCGGTAGCGATATGATCATCAGCTCGTCAAGCGCCTGTCCATCGGGATCGTAAAAACCTGCAGGATCGAAGTCACCGGCCGCCAGTGACATCTCCGCATCTTCCTGGATCTTTAACGTGATGTCCGTAAGGACGGGCCTGGAATTGATCGTTAAGGTGAAGGTGCCGTCTAATTCAGCACCAGCTTCATCGGTAATCCTGATAGGCAATGTAATATTCGGCTGCTCCGTTGCCGACTCAGGTGGTGTACCGCTGAAGGTTGCATGGCCGTTCGCACCGAGCGTCATTGTCAACCACGGCGGCAACGAAGAGGCAATGATCGTCAGATCGTCATTGTCCGCGTCCGTTACCACGAGTTCATACGTATATAGTTTGGCCGGTTCCGCAATTAGCAACGGAGTTGACGCCAGAACGGGTATGTCGTTTATAGGGTTAACAGTTATCTTGAACTTCCTCTCTATGAAATTTACATTCGGCGCCGGCGTGGCAAGGCCGTTGTCAGTTAACCTAACCGTCACATTCGCCGTTCCGAACGCATCCTTCTTTAATGAATACTTTAATGCCCCGGTGGTGCCGGAGATAGCGCCAGCAGCCTGAGGCACAATCTCGAACAGGGCTTCATTGTCCGTGCTCACGATCGGCACAAGTGTCTGCGCCGACTCCGGAGCCCCTCCTCCAGGGCCCATGCCGGACAAGGGTATGCTTTGTTCGCCTTGCGTGTCTTCGTCGAGCGTAACATTTACTATTGCATTGAGCGTAGGCGCATCGTTAACCGGTGTAATCGTTATGGCGAAAGAGCGTTCGAAGCCGGGGGCCTCGTCCAGCAGCTGAACCTTGATGTTAACCACACCGGATTCATTTGCATTCGGCTTGTACGATACCACAGCTGACGTTGTGCCAGGGGCCAACAGCATCTGGGCCGGCTGTGTGATGAGCGTCGTGTTATCCGAAACGAATGACAACGACATCGCCTGTGACTCGAGCGGACCTGCAGAAATACCGCTAACGGTAAATGTTTGCACGGGCGCATCCTCCGGCACGGTGATCCCGGCTATCGGATTAAAGGTTGGCGCATCGTTTACAGGGTTGATGATCACCTGGAGCGGGTACGTGTTGCTGTAAGCCACTCCGTCGTACACGCGGACGTTGACGGCAAGCGTGCCGAATACGTTTGGATCAGGAATGAGCACCGCGCCGTTAAATGTGTAGTTTGTTCCTGGCAGGATGCTTGGAATGCGTTGTCCTTCTGGCGTGTCGATATCCTGCGTCTGGAGGTCAGCAATTGTGATTTCGCGCTGGGTGTCTTCAGACATTGTCACTACGTTCTGACCTGTGATAATGGGCGCATCAGAATCATTGGTGACGGTAATGCGCAGCGGATACACGTTGCTGTTTGCCAATCCATCATTCACCTGCACACTTACCTGAATTTCACCGTTGAAATCGAGCGAAGGGGTAATCAGTACTTCCGTTGTCGACACCGGAGTGAACGTGTAATTTGTTCCCGCGCTGGCGGCAAGTGAAAAACCATTGGGGAAAGTGTTGTCAACATCCGTCACGTCCAGATCGCTTAGTTTAATTGAAATCGGAACATCCTCGACCGTGCTGAGTGCGGTTTGACCAATAATCTGAGGTGCATCGTTTACCGGAACTACGTTGACCTGCGCATCGAATACAGCGCTGTTCGCCTGGCCGTCGCCGGCGGTAACCTTAACGGTGATCAAACCTGTTACATCGGCCTTTGGCTTTATCGTGCTGCCTGAAACGATAACATAAGGCGCATCGGCCGCCGGAGGCAATACAGCAATGGTATATGAGGTGGGCTCGGGATCGTTGATGGTAAACTGGCCGGCCGAAAGCGTAACCTCAGATTCCTCATTGGTTGAAATCGTGGTCTGGGAAGCGATGACCGGCGGATCGTTAATCGGATTCACAGTTACCGTAGCGTTAAAGGGTGCACTATCCACCTGACCGTCGTTCACCTTGACGACAACCGTTAATGCGCCGTTTACATTAGCTGCAGGCGTAATTTGATTTCCGTTGGTTACCGTGTAATTCGTACCCGGCAGCACCACGAGCGTGCGTTGCGCCGGATCGCTGTCCGGATCATTGATCGTAAAACTGCTTAATTGAATGGTATACGTCTGGTCTTCGTCCATCGTGATGGTGCTGGGCTGGCCGGCAATCACGGGGGCATCGTTCGTGCTATTAATGGTGATGGCCACGTTAAATACTGGCCCTACTCCGCTTCCATCGCTTACCAGTACGGGCACAGTCAAGGGTCCGTTATAAGACGCATTCGGTGTTATCGTAGTCGGCCCTGTCAAGCTGTAGTTTGCGCCACCAGTCGGCAGCAGTGTCAGTTGGCTTACATCGTTATCGGGATCAAACACATGGAGCAGAACAAAGTCCAACGTGATGGCTACACCTTCATTAACAGCGATCGGCTCCTGCGAGGTAATAACTGGCAAATCATTTATCGGCGCGACATTAACCGTGAACGTGCGGTCTGTAGAATTGGTACCGTCCGTTACCGAGATGGTAATAACTCCCGTACCATCGAGATTGGCTGCGGGGGTAACATTGATGTTGCGCGAGCCGCCCGATCCGCCTAATACGATGTTCGGAAATAGTGTGGGATTATCAGTGGTGGCAGAAATGTTCAACGTAGCCGCCGGTGTTTCAGGATCGCTGATTGTAAAGCCGATGTTGCCAGTGGACACATCCTCGTTGATATTCCTGTTGGAAATAGCGGAAATGGTCGGCGCGTCGTTCACTGCCGTAACGGTCAGTAAAAAATCGCGTACAACAGTATTGGTGCCATCGTCCACCGTAATAGAAATCGTTGTCGTTCCACTCTGGTTAAAAGCGGGTGTCAGGGTGACCGTACGATCCGTGCCGCTGCCCCCTAACACGACGTTGGCAACGGGCACAAGCGTTGTGTTGCTTGAGCTGGCGGCAACGCCAAGGCTACCCGCAGCCGTCTCGACATCACCAATCGTAAATGCAATTGCCCCGCTTCCGGAGTCTTCGTTGATGGTTTGATCCGCAATAGCCGAGACAGTCGGAGCGTCATTCACGGGCGAAACAGTGATCTTGAATGTACGCGACGCGGTAGTCGTCCCATCGCTTACGGTTACGGTGACATTTGCGACACCCGATACATCTGCAGTGGGCACAATGCGGATTGTTCTCGATGCGCCCGACACTCCCAATTCCAAGTTGACCGGAGTGTTTGGCACCAGCGCGGTATTATCAGATACGGCTGTAACGTCCAGCGTACCGGCGCTTGTTTCCAGATCGTTCACCGTGAAACCAATGCTGCCTGTGGGGGTATCCTCATTTGTTGTCTGATCGCCAATGGCGGTGATGGTCGGGGCGTCGTTAACAGGTGTAACGGTAACCTGGAATGTTTCGGTCACAACGTTCGTCCCATCGTTGACAGTAACCGTGATGGTAGCGCTGCCGTTTTGATTCGCTAATGGCGTAACGGTCACCGTGCGGGAACCGCCGGACCCGCCCAATACTACATTCGCGTCAGGAATAAGACTTTGATTATCAGAAGCTGCACTAACGGACGGGCTGGGCGTATCTGGGTCAGTTACCGAGAAGGCAATAGCAGACGTGGCACCGTCTTCATTGATGGACACGTCAGCAATGGAAGAAATAACGGGCGGATCTTCGATCGCAGTCACGGTTACGTCAAATGTAGTCGAGACCGGCGTTGTGCCATCCGTTACACTGAGGGTAATCGTTGCTGTTCCACTCTGACTGGCCAGCGGAGATACGGTAACGGTCCTGTTCGCACCGCTGCCACCCAGCACTACGTTTGCAACAGGAATCAAAGCTACATCGGAGCTACTGCGCGACACGGTAAGTGATCCGGCTGAAGTTTCAACATCACCGATCACAAATGGAATGGAGCCAGTCGTAGCATTCTCGGCGATCGTCTGACCCGGAACCGTAGTGATAGTTGGTGCATCGTTAACGGAACTAACGGTCACATCGAACGTGGAGACGGCAAACAAGCTGCCGGCATCGGTAACGGTAACAGTGATTGTCGTTGAGCCAAAGGCATTAGCCAACGGTACCGCTGCGACGGTGCGCGCCCCACCTGACCCGCCGAGCGTAATGTCGCTGTTCTGTATTACAGCTTGATTTGACGAGACAGCTGTAACGTTGAGGGTACCCGCCTCTTTATCTGTAACCGTAAAATTAATGTCGCCTGTTCCGCCTGCCTGATCCTCCGTCAGATTCTGCGCAGCAATGCTCGTGATCGTGGGGACGTCGTTCACCGCTGCTACATTAACAGTAAACGCGCGGGTCCTTTCGCCTCCGCTGGCATCTACGACATGGATGGTTATGTCCGTTGATCCTGATTCGTCGGGTGCCGGGGTAACGGTGATCGTGCGAGAGCCACCCGTTCCGCTAATAACAATGTTGGCATCGGGAACAAGCACTGTGTTGCTGGAGGTGCCCGTTGCCACGAGACTCGCTGCTGCGGTTTCCACATCGCTAACAGCGAAATTTATAGCGCCTGTATTGGAGTCTTCATTAATGCTCTGTGTGGGAATCGTCGGGGTTATCGTCGGCAGGTCATTCACCGGATCAACAGTAACCGTAAATGTCTCCGTAGTGGTCTCAGTGCCATCGTCTACGGTCAAAGTAATCAAACTCGCTCCTGAAGCGTTTGCAACGGGCGTGATCCGTACCGTCCAGTTGCCTGGCGAAGTTTCGACGAGCGCAATACCACCGGTTGCAACGACAGACGTGACACTCGAGGTACCCGTAACCGTAAGGTCTTCGGGAGCGACGTCTATGTCGCCTACTGTGAAGCCAATAACCGCGCTCGGCGTGTCTTCATTAATTGAAATGTCATCGATAGCCGAAATGGTAGGGGGTGCATCAATCGCTGTAACGCTCAAAAGAAAAGCAGTTTGTGCAGTCCCGCCGTTTTCGTCGGTGACGGTAAGTGTAATGGTCGCCACACCAGATCGATTAATCTTTGGAATAACGGTAACATTTCTTGAGGATCCGTTCGTGAGCACAATTTCAGCCTGATCAGCAAGGCTGACATTCGATGAAAGTGATGACATCACCAACTGAACCTGCGGCGTCTCGAAGTCAGTGACCGTAAATGCAAGCGGACCCGTAGACGTGTTTTCATTGATGCTTTGATTCGCTATCGAAGTGATTGTAGGCAGGTCATTGACTGAGTTGACGGTCAATAAAAAAGTCATATCCGCAGACGACATTCCATCGCTTACGCGCAGGGTAATATCGGCAGTTCCATTCGCATTTATGTTCGGCGTGATCGTCACGCTGCGATTAGCACCGGTTCCCCCAATGGCAATGCCGCCCGCATCAACGAGTGCCGGATTTGACGAGCTGCCCAATACGGTAAGTGTGTTCACAGGAGTGTTTGGATCGCCTACGCTGAATGTCAGGGAGCCGGTAGAAACATCTTCATTGATTGTTTGAGCACCTAGCGTACTCACAAAAAATGGCGGTGCGTTCACTTCGACCACGTTCAGTTGAAAGGTTGTTTGTCTGGTGGCGCTGTTGCCGTCCGTTACAACAAGTGTTATTGTGGTCGTGCCAAATTGCCCGGGCGCGGGTGTGATCGTAACGGTGCGATTTGCGTCAGTTCCAGCCACTACAATGTTACCTGGTGGCACGAGCGTACTGTTGCCAGCAGAGCCACTCACGGTAAGCGATGCCGCCGCGGTTTCTGCGTCGGAAACTGAAAAGTCGAGCGCCGCCGTAGAGGTGTTTTGATCGATTGACTGGTTGGTGATAGCGGTGATGCCTGGAAGATCGTTAACAGCAGTAACGGTCGCATTGATGGTCGCCGCACTCGTGAGAACGCCATCGGAAGCGGTCAGTGTAATCTGCGTTGATCCGTTGGCGTTTGCCGCCGGCGTTGCAACTACCGTCCAGTTATTGCCCGAACCGCGCGTAACGACGATGCTGGCGCTGGGTATGAGCGCTTCATTTGCCGAGGTCGGTACTACATTGATGGAGGTTGGGGCGGTATCGGCATCTGTAACTGTAAATGCGACTGGCGCGCTCGTTATATCCTCCTGAGTACTAACATTAGTCGTCGCCACGATTACAGGCGCGTCCGGAACGTCGGTCACCGTCAGCAGAAAAGAGGACGTTGCCTGAGCCGAACCGTCCGTTACAGTTACGGTAATTGTAGCCGTTCCAGATGTACCGGCCACGGGCGTCAGGGCAATCGTGCGTGCCCCATTCGCGCCGCCCAAAACAATGCCTGCCGCTGTCACGAGTGTCGGATTGTCGCTGACCGCCGAAACGTTAACTCCTGAAAAACCTTCCTTATCTGATATCGTAAAATTTATGGCTCCTGTCGTACCACCTTCTGTTATGCTCTGATTGGCAATGCTTGAAATGGTCGGCGCGTCGTTCACCGGTGTGACGGATACGGCCACGGGATCGGTATCGGTATGGCCATCATTGTCGTCGGCCATCAGTATGATCTGCGTTGCTCCGTTCTGATCGGCCGCAGGCGTCACCGCCAGCGTCCACGTGCCGGGTGTCAGCGTGGCGGCAAGGGAAATATTGCCGTTTGGAATCAGCGTTGGATTAGCGGACGAAGCAACGAGTTCAAGACTTGCCGCCTGCGTATCACCGTCGGTGACGGTAATGGTTACGGTACCACTAGGAGTGTCCTCGGCCGTGGTAAGACTGCCGGAAATATTGATCACAGGAGGGAACGCTGGAGCAGGCGTGACAGTAAGCATAAAGGCTTCGACAGCGCTTTCCGCTCCGTCGGTTACTGTCACCGTTATGTTGGCTATTCCTGAAGCGCCGGCCAGTGGCGTAACGGTAATAGTCCGCGAACCGCCTGAGCCTCCCACGACAATACCTGCGGGGAGCACGACTGCTGCGTTGTCGCTTACCGCTGAAACAGTGACGCCCGTAAAGCCGTCTGCGTCTGCTATGGTAAAGCTCAACGGCCGTGCTGTTCGGCTCGATCTTCGGCGACAGCTTCGGGCTCGTGAACGCGGGCCTCCGCGCCATCGGCCTCGACGGCGTGGCGTGGCTCTCGACGCCGTGGGCGATCCAGGTCACCATCGCCATCCTCATCACGTACCAGTGGACCGGCTACAACGCGATCATCTTCCTCGCGGGCATGCAGGCCATCGGCACCGAGGTCTACGAGGCCGCGAAGCTCGACGGCGCCGGCGCGATCCGCACCTTCTGGTCGGTGACGCTGCCGCTGCTGCGCCCCACGATCCTGTTCGTGCTCGTGGTCTCGACCATCACCGGCCTGCAGAGCTTCACGGAGGCGCAGGTGCTCACGGCCTCCTCCAGCACGACGAACCCGAACTCGGGCGGCGCGGGCCAGGCCGGCCTCACGACCGTCCTGTACTTCTACCAGCAGGCCTTCAACTACAACCGCTTCGGCTACGGCGCCGCCATCGCGTGGGGCGTGTTCCTGCTCGTGGTGATCTTCTCCATCATCAGCTTCCGCCTCGGGTCGGAGAAGAAGGAGAAGGTCGTGCGCGCGCCCGGCACGAGGAAGGGAGAGCGCGCATGAGCGCGACCGTCCACGCCGCGGGATCCGCCGCGACCCGCGTCGCCGACCGGGCCTCCGGGCGCGCGCGGTCCGACGGGGAGCGCACCGGCCGTCCCGCGGGGCGCCGGCAGCTGCCGCCCGGCCGGGTGATCCTGCACGGGATCCTGTTCGCCGGATCCATCGTGAGCCTGTTCCCGCTCTACTGGCTCGTCGTGATGGCGAGCAACACCACGAGCGACATCTACAAGTCGCCGCCCGTGCTCGTGCCGGGGCCGTACCTGTGGGACAACATCCAGGCCGTGTTCCGCACGATCGACTTCGGCGGCTCGCTGATGAACACGATCGTCGTGGCGGTCTCCGTCACCGTGCTCGTGCTGTTCTTCGACTCCATCGCCGCGTTCACGTTCGCGAAGTACGAGTTCCCGGGGCGGCGGGCGCTGTTCGCGCTGCTGCTCGTGACCTTCATGCTGCCGGCGCAGCTGTCGGTGATCCCGCAGTTCGTGACGATGATCAACCTCGGCTGGGTCGGCCAGCTGCAGGCGCTCATCGTGCCGGCCGCGGCGAACGCGTTCGGCATCTTCTGGCTGCGGCAGTTCATCATCTCGAGCGTGCCGGACGAGCTCATCGACGCCGCCCGCATCGACGGCGCCGGGTTCTTCCGCCAGTACCTCACGGTGTGCCTGCCGCTCATCCGGCCGGGCCTCGGCTTCCTCGGGATCTTCACGTTCATCGCCGCGTGGAACGACTACCTCTGGCCGCTGATCGTGCTCAACGACCCGGGCACGCTCACGCTGCAGGTGGCGATGAGCCAGCTCAACAGCGCGCACGGCAAGGACTACGGCATGGTCATGGCGGGCGCTCTGCTCGCGGTGATCCCGCTCATCCTCGTGTTCCTCGTCGGCGCGAAGCAGTTCATCGGCGACATCGCGAAGGGCGCGCTGAAGTGATGCGCGCCCCGCTGCGCACGGCGCGGATCACGGCGGTCGACGACGCCGCGGGCCTCGGCACGGCCGCGGCCGACGTGGTGCAGGCGTTCCTCGGCGAGGACCCGGCGGGCGTGCTCGGCGTCGCGACCGGATCCAGCCCCGAGCCGCTCTACGCCGAGCTCGGCCGCCGCCACCGCGAGCGGGCGCTCGTCACCGACGGCCTGTCGCTCGTCGCGCTCGACGAGTACGTGGGCCTGCCGGCGGGGCACCCGGAGTCGTACCTCGCGTTCGTGCGGGCGCGCATCGCCGGGCCGCTCGACGTGCCGGACGCGCGCGTGGTCGTGCCCGACGGGGCGGCGGCGGATCCGGCGGAGGCGGCGGCCGAGCACGAGCGGCGGATCCGGCGGCTCGGCGGCGCGGGCCTGCAGATCGTGGGCATCGGCGCCAACGGGCACCTCGGGTTCAACGAGCCGGGCTCGCCGTTCGACGGCGTCAGCCGCGTGGTGCGCCTCGCCGCCGCCACCCGGTGCGACAACGCGCGGTACTTCGGCGGCGACGCCGACGCGGTGCCGACGCACGCGATCACGCAGGGCATCGCGACGATCATGTCGGCCCGCCGGATCCTGCTCGTCGCGTCGGGGGAGCGGAAGGCCCGTGCTCTCGCGGCGGCGCTCGCCGGCCCCGTGAGCGAGCGCGTGCCCGCCTCGATCCTGCAGCGGCACCCGCACGTGACCGTGGTCGCCGACCGGGCCGCGCTCGCGGGGCTCGACGAGCGGGGCTGATCCGCGGCTCGCCGCTCGCCGCCTGTCGCTCGCCGCTCGTCGCTCGTCGCCTATCGCTCGCCGCTCCGCTCCACCTCGCCTCGTCCCGCCCGCCCGCCCCGTCGCGCCGCCGCGCGCACCCGTCCGCACGGAGGATCCGCATGTCCCACCTCGACGACGTCGCCCCCGGATCCGCGTCGCGCCTCGCCCCGCGCGCGCGGTTCGCGACCGACGCGCCCGCCCTGTCGCTCGACGGCGACTGGCGGTTCCGCCTGCTGGCCGAGGCGCCGGTGGACGCGGCCGACGCGCTCCCCGCGGTCGCGGATCCCGCCCTCGACGACGCCGCGCTCGACGCCGCCGGCTGGACCACGCTGCCGGTCCCGTCGCACTGGGTGCTGCACGGCCACGGATCGCCCGCGTACACGAACCTGCAGTACCCCTTCCCCATCGACCCGCCGCACGTGCCCGACGCGAACCCCACGGGCGAGCACCGGCGCGCGTTCCGGCTGCCGGCGTCGTTCGCCGACGCGGAGCGCGTGCTGCTGCGCACCGACGGGATCGAGGGGCTCGCCACCTTCTGGGTCAACGGCGTCGAGGCGGGCTGGACCACCGGCAGCCGCCTCGCGACCGAGCTCGACGTGACCGCGCTGCTCGTGCCGGGCGACAACGTGCTCGGGATCCGCGTGCACCAGTGGTCGGCCGCCTCCTACCTCGAGGACCAGGACCAGTGGTGGCTGCCCGGGATCTTCCGCTCGGTGGAGCTGCTCGCCCGCCCGACCGGCGCCCTCGACGACGTGCGGGTGCGCGCCGACCGCGACCCGGCCGACGGATCCGGCCTCCTCGACCTGGAGGTGGACGGCGCGTTCCCCGTGGTGGTGCGCGTGCCGGAGCTCGGGATCCACGCGACGTGGGAGACCCCGGCCGACGTCGCGCCCCTCGCGATCCCCGCGGTCGAGGCGTGGAGCGCCGAGCTGCCGCGCCTCTACGACGCGACCGTGTCGTCGCCCGGCGAGACGGCGACGCTGCGGATCGGCTTCCGCACCGTGCGCATCGACGGCGACGCGCTCCTCGTCGACGGCCGGCGCCTCACCTTCCGCGGCGTCAACCGGCATGAGTCGCACCCCGAGCGCGGCCGCGTGTTCGACGAGGCGGAGGCGCGCGCCGACCTCGAGCTGATGAAGAGGAGCGGCGTGAACGCGATCCGCACCTCCCACTACCCGCCGCATCCGCGCCTCCTCGACATCGCCGACGAGCTCGGCTTCTGGGTCGTGCTCGAGTGCGACCTCGAGACGCACGGCTTCTGGGACGTCGAGTGGCGGGACAACCCGTCGGACGACCCGCGCTGGCGCGATGCCTACCTCGACCGCATCGCGCGCACGGTGGGCCGCGACCGCAACCACCCGTCGATCGTCATGTGGTCGCTCGGCAACGAGTCCGGCACCGGGCGCAACATCGCGGCCATGTCGGCGTGGGTGCGGCGCACGGATCCCACCCGGCCCGTGCACTACGAGGGCGACCTCACGGGCGAGCACACCGACGTCTACTCGCGGATGTACCCGACGCTCGAGGAGATCGACTCGGTGTGCGGCACGCCCGTCGCGAGCATCCACGAGACCACGGGCGCGACCGGCGCGACGCAGCGCGCGAAGCCCTTCCTCCTGTGCGAGTACGGGCACGCGATGGGCAACGGGCCCGGATCCCTCGCCGACTACGAGGACGCGATCGACCGCTGGCCGCGCCTGCACGGCGGCTTCGTGTGGGAGTGGCGCGACCACGGGCTGCTCGCGCGCACCGCCGACGGCCGCCCCTTCCACGCGTACGGCGGCGACTTCGGCGAGCCCGTGCACGACGGCCCCTTCGTGATGGACGGCCTGCTGCTCTCCGACGGCACGCCCACGCCGGGCCTCGCCGAGCTCGCGGCGGTCATCGCCCCGGTGCGCGTGCGGGTGGCGGCGGACGGCGGATCCGTGCGCGTCGAGAACCGGCGGCACACCGCGTCCACCGACGACGTCGACCTGGTCTGGATCCTCGCCCACGACGGCCGGCAGGTCGCCCGCGGGATCCTCGAGCACGCGCCCCTCGCGGCAGGCGAGACCGCGACGATCCCGCTCCCCGAGGAGGCGCGCGTCGCCGGCCACGCGGAGGAGGCCCACGTGGCCGTGCAGGTCGTCACCCGCCACGACGCGCCCTGGGCCGAGGCCGGCCACGTCGTCGCGCAGCACCAGGCCCTCGTGCGCGACCGGCCCGCGCCGCGACCCCGGCCGGTCGGGCGCTGGCACGGCGACGCGCTCGGCGTCGGCACCTTCGACGCGCGCGGCGACCTCGTCGCGTGGGGCGGCGTGCCCGCCCGCGGCCCGCGCCTCGAGCTGTGGCGCGCGCCCACCGAGAACGACCGCGGCGCCGGCCAGGGGTCGTACGAGCTGGCGGAGCCCGAGCTGACCCACGGCCGCGGCGCCGAGGAGACCCCGCCGTCGGCCGACCGCTGGCGCGAGCGGGGCCTGCACCGCCTCACGCACCGGCTGCTCGGATCCACCCGCACGGCGAACGGCCTCGAGACGCGGATGCGCGTGCAGGCCGCGCACTCCGGCGCGGGCGTCGACGTCGCCTTCCGCTGGACCGCGACCGACCGCGGCCTGCTGCTCGCGACCGAGGTCGTGCCGTTCGGCGTGTGGGACTGCACCTGGCCGCGCGTCGGCGTGCGGATCGACCTGCCTGCCGCGCTCGCGGAGCACCCGGTCGCGTGGCACGGCACCGGGCCCGGCGAGTCCTACCCGGACAGCCGCACCGCCGTGCGGGTCGGCCGGTTCGCGTCGACCGTCGACGGCCTCGCCGTCGCCTACGCGCGCCCGCAGGAGACGGGCCACCGCCCGGGGCTGCGGTCGCTCGTGATCGGCGACGGATGCGCGACGCCCCTCACCGTGACGACCGTGCCCGACGCCTCCGGCCACCGCGCGGGCTTCCAGCTCTCCCGCTGGACCCCGCAGGAGATGACCGACGTCGGTCACCCGCACGAGCTCCCCGCCCCCGACGGGCTGCACCTGTTCCTCGACGACGCCCAGCACGGCCTCGGATCCCGCGCGTGCGGCCCCGACGTGCTCCCGCGCCACGCGCTCTGGCCGTCGCTGCGCACGTGGGAGGTGCTGCTGGGGTGAGGAAGCGGGCGGCGCCGTCCTCGAGGCGGGGAAGTGCAACTAGTCATTGCACTTCTCGCCGTCGGATCGACCCGTCACCCACCTCGAGAACCCGGCCTGATCGCGCAACGACCTGTTGGGCACGTGCTCTGCCGTAGGAGGCCGCGCTCTGGCGCGCTGTCCGGGAACCGCGGGCGCCGTGAGCGTCGAGGGGACGCCCATCCGCCGGCGCTAGGCTCCATGCGCGCGCATGGAACTGATCCGTGCGAGAAGGAGCGAACATGAGCACCACCTACCGCGTCGGCTACCTCGTCGGCAGCCTGTCGTCCACCTCCATCAACCGGGCCCTGTCGCTCGCGCTGAAGCGCCTCGGCGCGCAAGCCGGCCTCGAGCTCACCGAGATCCCCATCTCCCCGCTGCCCTTCTACAGCGCCGACATGGACGGGGACTACCCCGAGGTCGCGAACGCGTTCAAGGCGCAGATCGCCGACGCCGACGCTGTCCTCATCGTCACGCCCGAGTACAACCGCTCGGTGCCCGGCGTGCTCAAGAACGCGCTCGACTTCGCGAGCCGCCCCTACGGCGAGAACGCGTTCCAGGGCAAGCCCAGCGCAGTCATCGGCACGTCCATCGGCGCTGTCGGCACGGCCGTCGCGCAGCAGCACCTCCGCAGCATCCTGTCGTTCCTGGCGTCGCCCGAGCTGTCGCAGCCCGAGGCGTACATCCAGACCACCGAGGGCCTCATCTCGCCCGAGGGCGCGATCTCGAACGCCGGCACGGAGGAGTTCCTCCTCTCCTGGCTGCAGGCGTTCCACGCGCACATCGAGCGCAACCTGCAGGCCGTCTCCGCGTAGTCGGCGGCGCACGACGCGAGGGGCCCGGGCGGATCGTCCGGGCCCCTCGTCGTGCGCGGGGGTCAGCGCCGCAGCTGGATCCCGAGCACGTCGCGCGTGCGCCCGCCCGGCCGCGCGTGCACCGACACGGAGACGACGCCGTCGGGGGATCCGGCGCGCATCGTCTCCGTGATCGTCACGTCGAGCGCGTCGTCGCCGACCTCGCCGCCGAGCTCGCGCGGATCCCCGATGGACGCCTCCACGCCGCCGACGCGGATCGCCTGGCCGACGCCTTCGCCGACGCCGTCGAGGACGGGACCGCCCGCCGCCTCGCGCCGCAGCAGCACGCGCACCACGGTCGCCGTGCCCGCGGGATCGCGCAGCTCGTACCCGAACCAGCCGGTCGCGCTCCGCCAGTGCCGCCCGTCGGCGCCGCCCGCGCGCGTGCCCTCGCCGCGGAAGCCGTGGTCGACCTCGGGCTGCTGCTCGCCGGCGACCACCTCGTCGACCACGTCCGCGTCCGTGCCGGCCGCGTCCATCGCCGCGAGCTCGGCGGCGCGCGCGACCGGGTCGGCGCCCGTGGGCCAGACGAGCGTGTGCCGCTCGTCGTGGATCCCGGCGAACGGCTCGAGCGCGACCTCCACCCGCTCGCCGCCCCGCCACGCGTCGAGCCGGAACGCGAGCGCGCCGCGGTCGACGAGCGTCACGGCGTCGGCCGGGTCGGCCGCGGTCACCACGGGCGTCCGCTCGAGCGGCACCTCCGGCGCGGGCGACACGTGCCCCATGCGCGAGTCCTCGGCGAGCGACGTCGCGATCCCGTCGCGGCCGTCGCGGGAGGCGAGCGCGACCGGGCCGTAGCGGAACGACGTCCACGCGGATCCGTCGGGCAGGCCCTCGGCCCGCACCTCCATCCCGAAGCGCACGGACACGACGGCCTCGCCCGCCCAGGTGCGGCGGATCGGCACCCAGGCCGCCCCGGGCACCACGGCCACGCGCTCGTCGCCGACGCGCACCTCCATCGACGTCGCCCAGCCCGGCCGCCGGAGCCGCAGCTCCAGGTCGACGGGCGCGTCCGCCGTGATCGTGACGGTCGCCTCGCCCGTGCGCGCCACGTCGCCCGCGATGCGCGCCCGGATCCCGCGCGCGGCCCAGTCCAGCTCGGCCGGCACGTAGAGGTCCACGAGCAGCGCGTCGTCCGTCCGCGCGAAGACCTGCTCGCCGTAGCGCGCGTGGTTCTCCATGCCCGTGCCGACGCAGCACCACATCGACTCGCCCGCGACCGAGTACACGCGGTGGTGCGCCGGCCGCAGCGACGTGAAGTAGACGAGGCCGCCGTGCTCGGGGTGCTGCGTGGAGAGCACGTGGTCGAGCATCGTGCGCTCGACCTGGTCGAGGATCGCCGGGTCGCCCGTCCGCGCGAACCGCAGCTTCCCGAGCTCGAGCATGTTGTAGCTGTTGCAGGTCTCCGGCCCCTGCTCGTCGAGCACCATGGGCGCGAAGTCGCGCGCCGGGTGGAAGTGCTCGCGCACGCTGTTGCCGCCGATCACGACGCTGCGGCGGTCGACGACCGACTCCCAGAACGCGTCCGAGGCGGCGAGCAGGCGGGCGTCGCCCGTCATCCGTCCGAGCCGCTCGACGCCCGTCACCTTGGGGATCTGCGTGTTGGCGTGCAGCCCGTCGAGCTCGTCGCGGCCGGCGGCGAGCGGATCCACGAGCGCGCGCTGGGCGAACCGCCGCGCCTCCGCGAGCAGGTCCGCGCGGCCGGTGATCCCCGCGAGCGTCGCGAACGCGTCGCACATGCCGCCGTGCTCGGTCGCGAGCATGCCCTCGAACGCGTCGTCGTCGAGGTGCGCGGAGACGCCGAGCCACCAGTCGGCCATGCCCTCCGCCATCCGCAGCGCGCGGGCGGATGCGGCGTGCTCGTGCGCGTGCAGCAGCCCGCGGAGCGTCTTGTGCAGGTTGTAGAGCGGCACCCACCTGCCCTCGAGGTCGAAGGTGTCGGCCTCGATCCGGCCCTCCGCGATGGTGCGGCCGAACTCCCGGCCGTCGGGCACGCCGCCGAGCCAGCCGTCGCCGGCCGCCTCCTGGCAGCGCTCGAGCACGTCGAGCATGTGCTCGAGCCGGGGGAGGAGCCGCGGGTCGCCGGTCGCCGCGTGCAGCTGCGCGAGCGCGGAGAGCAGGTGCCCGCCGATGTGGCCGTCGAGGCCAATGGCCTCCCAGCTGCCGTACGACGGCACAGGGGAGTCGAGCCCGGCCTCGCGGAGGTAGGGCGCGAGCAGCCGGTCGGGGTCCATGCGGAGCACGTGCTCGACGTCGGTGAGCTGCGCGTGCCGGAGCGGCCCGTCGCCCAGCCGCACGGCGGAGAGCGGGAACGACCGGGTGGCGCCCGGGCTGGCGGCGGCGGGGCGCGGGGCGGCGGGGGCGATGGTCATCGGGGTCCTCTTGACGGGCTGTACATCGATGCACATAATCTAGTACAACGATGTAGAAGGTACCAGGGCGGTGCGTGCGGCCACGCGGCCGAGCCCCGACGGGCCGACACGTCACGGACACGAGGAGCGCGATGAAGCGGACCACGACGAGGCTGGCCGCCGCGGCGACCCTGATGATCACGGGCCTCGCGCTCTCCGGCTGCTCCGCGGGATCCGGCGACGCGGGCGACGGCACCGTGCAGCTCTGGATCCGCGACTACGAGAAGGCGCTCGTCGAGCCGCTCGCCGACGCGTACAACGCCACGCACGCGACGCAGGTCGAGATCACGCTCGTGCCGTCGCCGAGCTACGTGCAGAAGCTCGCGACCTCCATCGCCGGCGGCGACCCGCCGGACGTCGCCGCGCTCGACCTCGTCTTCACGCCGTACTTCGCGCAGGCCGGCGCCCTCGTCGACATCACCGACCGGGTAGACGCGTTCGGCTACGCCGACGCCTTCAGCCCGGCGCACGCCTCCGTCTCGTCCTTCGACGACCGCACCTACGCCGTGCCGTTCACGGGCGACGCCTCGGTGCTCTTCTACAACAAGACGCTCTTCGCCGAGGCCGGGCTCGACCCGGAGGACCCGCCGACGACGCACGCGGAGATCCGCGCGGCCGCGAAGGCCATCACCGCGCTCGGCGACAGCACCTACGGCTACTCCATCCCCGGCGCGTGCGGCGGCTGCCTCATCTTCGGCTTCACGCCGCTGATCTGGGGGAGCGGCGGCGACGTGCTCACCGCCGACGGCCGCACGGCCACGCTCGACAGCCCCGAGGTGACGGAGGCGCTCGAGCTGATGCGCGGCATGTGGACCGACGGCAGCATGCCGTCCCTCGCCCGCACCGACGCCGGCCCCAACACCGCGACCGCGTTCCAGCAGGGCAACGTCGGGATGATCGCCGACGGCACCGCCACCATGGGCGCGCTCGTCGCGGGCGGCCAGGTCGACTTCGGCGTCACCCCGCTGCCCGGCAAGGACGGCGGATCCGCGTCCTTCGGCGGCGGCGACACCCTCGCCATCCTCGAGGGCTCGGACGACGTCGACGCGGCGTGGGAGTTCGTGGAGTGGGCGACGGGCGACGAGGCGCAGACGATCCTCGCCGAGCAGTCGGTCGTGCCCATCCGCACCGACCTCCTGGACGAGGTCTACGTGCCGCAGGATCCGCGCTACGCCGTGTTCGCGGACGCCCTCCGCGTCGGCCACGTGCCCTTCAGCCCGGTCGAGAACGAGCTGTTCAACGACAACAACGGGGTCTGGGTCAACCTGATCTCGCAGTCCGTGTTCGGCGGCGGCATCGACGACGCGCAGCGCGAGGCCCAGGCCGACGCGCAGCGCATCCTCGACTCCGTCGTCTACGTCGAGGAGGACGAGAAGTGACCGCACCCGTGATCACCCGGCTGGAGGGCGCCGTCGCGTCCCCGGCCCCGGCCCGCAGCGCGGTGCGCGACCGCGGCGGCATGGCGCGGAGGCGGCGCCGCACCGGGATCCTCCTGGTGCTGCCGGCCGTCGTCATGCTCGTCACGTTCTTCATCTGGCCGCTGATGCGCACCGTCGCCATGTCGACGTACACGTGGCCGCTCCTCGGCAACCGCGCCTTCACGGGCCTCGCGAACTACGTCGAGGCGTTCCAGGACGCCGCGTTCCTCAAGGCCGTCGGCTTCACGCTCGTCTACACGGCGGTCGTGACCCCGGTGCTCCTCGTGGTCGGGTTCGCGCTCGTGCTCCTCATCCAGCGCCGCACGCGCACGGCCCGCGTCTTCCAGTCGATCTTCTTCCTGCCGGTGGTGGTGGGCCTCGCCTCCGCGAGCTACCTCTTCCTCTTCATGTGGCAGCCGGTGATCGGGCCGACCATGACGGCGCTCGCCGGGCTCGGCCTCGTCGACGTGTCGACGAACATGTTCGGCGGGCCGGTGACCGCGTTCCTCGTGGTCGTGAGCATGGTGGCGTGGAAGTCGGCAGGACTGCAGATGCTGCTGCTGCTCTCGGGCTTCCAGTCGATCCCGCAGGAGGTCAACGAGGCGGCCGAGGTGGACGGGTCCACCCGCTGGCAGCGCTTCGTCTACATCACCCTGCCGCTGCTGAGGCCGACCCTCGCGCTCGTGCTGGTGTTCAGCGTGGCCGGGTCGCTGCTGGCGTTCGACCAGTTCTACATCATGACCGCGGGCGGGCCGGACAACGGCACCATCACGGCGGTCTACGAGATCTACCGCTCCTCGTTCATCCGGCTCGACCTCGGCTACGGGGCCGCGCTCTCCATCATCCTCATGGTCGTCCTCGGCCTCGTCAGCGCAGCCCAGATGCTGCTCCTCCGGAACTCGGACCACGCATGAGCACCTCCGCCCCCGCCCGCCCCGCCTCCTCCGCCGACGCGCACGCCGCGGGCGCGTCCCCGGTCCGCGCCGGCCGCGACCGCGACGCCCGCGGCCTCGGCGCCGTGCGCGCATCGATGCCGCGCCTCGCCTGGTACGTCGCGTGCGGCTGCGTCGCGCTCCTCTTCCTCTACCCGCTCGGGATCATGCTCGGCACCGCGCTCACCGCGCAGGACGGGTCGGTCGGCCTCGGCAACCTGCAGCGGCTGCTCACGCCCACCGGCGGGCTCGACCTCGTGACGAGCCTCCGCAACAGCGTCGTCGTGTCGCTGCTCGTGACGGCGCTCACGGTCGTGGTCTCGACGCTGGCGGGCTACGCGTTCGCTCGGCTGCCGTTCCGGGGGAGCGACCTCGTGTTCTTCCTGGTGCTGATCACGTTCATGATCCCGTTCCAGGCCATCATCACGCCGCTGTTCCTGACGCTGATCGAGCTCGACCTCGACAACAGCCTCGTGGGCCTCTCGCTCGTGCTCGCGACCTTCAACCTGCCGTTCGGCATCTTCCTCATGCGGAACTCGTTCGCCGCCGTGCCGGCGAGCCTCGAGGAGGCCGCGCTCATCGACGGGAACACGCCGCTGCAGGCGATGCGCCGGGTGATGCTGCCCATCGCGATCCCCGGCGTCGTCTCGACCGCGCTCCTCACCTTCTTCTCGGCGTGGAACGACTTCTTCGCGACGCTCATCCTCATCACGGACCAGAGCCTGTACACGCTGCCGGTGAGCCTCAACATCCTGTCGGCCGGCCAGAACAACACGGTCGACTGGGGTCTGATGCAGACGGGGGTCGCCGTCACGGTGATCCCGTGCGTCGTGCTCTACCTGCTGCTGCAGCGGTACTACGTGGCCGGCCTCATCAGCGGCGCGGTGAAGTAGGGCCGACGCCCGACCCGCGTGCGAGGCTGGGGCGGCGCGCGGCGACCCGGACCGCGCACGGACACGAGGGGGAGCGCATGGCGGCGACCATGAGCGACGTCGCGCGCGCCGCGGGCGTCTCCATCAAGACCGTCAGCAACTACTTCAACGGCTACCCCTACATGCGCGACGGGACGCGGGCGCGGATCGAGGCGGCCGTCGCCGAGCTCGGCTACCGGATGAACGTCTCGGCGCGGAACCTGCGCTCCGGCCGGTCGCGCATGATCGCGCTCGTGATCCCCGAGCTCGACAGCGCGTACCTCGCGCCGCTCGCGCAGGACGTGATCGACGCGGCCGACGAGCTCGGCCTCAGCGTGCTCGTCGAGACGACGGCGGGGCGGCGCGACCGCGAGATCGGCGCGCTCTCGGGCCTGCACCGCCAGGTGCTCGACGGCGTGATCTACGAGCCGCTCGCCCTGCACCAGGAGGACGCGGACCTCATCGACCTGAACGTGCCGCTCGTGATGATCGGCCAGCGCTTCCTCGAGGGCCTCGCCGACCAGGTGCTCATCGCCGACCGGGACGCCGCCCGCGCCGCGGTCGCGCACCTCGTCGAGACCGGGCGGCGGCGGATCGCGCTCGTCGGCGTGCGGGACGCCGACGAGCCGACGGGCGCCGCGCTCCGGCAGCGCGGCGCCGAGGACGCGCTCGCCGCCGCGGGCATCGCGCTCGACCCGCGCCTCCAGGTGGATCCCGGCCCCTGGCGCCGCGAGGCCGGCGCCGCCGCCATGGCCCGCCTCCTCGACGACGGGGTCGAGCTCGACGCCGTGTTCGGCTTCAACGACTCGCTCGCGCTCGGCGCCCAGTGGACGCTGCAGGAGCGCGGCCTCCGCGTGCCCGAGGACGTGGCGGTCGCGGGGCTCGACGACACGGAGGACTCCCGCTTCGCGCAGCCGCCGCTCACCACAGTGTCGCCCGGCCGCCGGGCCATCGCGCGCCGGGCGGTCGCGATGCTGGCCGAGCGGATCGAGCGCGGTGCGGACGCGGGCGCCTTCCGCTCCGAGACGATGGGCTTCGAGCTCATCGTGCGCGGGTCGACGGTGGCGAGCGGGCGCTGATCCGGCCGTCGACGCCCGCCGCTCACGGGGATCGTGCCGTCGGCGACGTCTCGGTAGGGTCGTCGCCATGGATCGGGAGCCCATCCCCCTCGGGGTCGCGGTGATGGTGCCGCTCCTGCTCGCGGCGGCCTGCTTCTCGCTCGTCCGCTCCGCGTGGTCGCTGGTGCTCTACGGCGTCCTCGTGATCGGCCTCGCCGTGGTCTACCGCGTGACGTCCCGGCGACCACGGCGGCAGGCCCGCCCGGTCGTGGAGGCGGGGTCGAGCCGCCCAGTGAGGTAAGGCTATGCTTACCCGCGGCCCGGGCTCCCCGCCGGGCCGACGCCGGCCTCGACCCCAGGAGACCCATGCCCCGCGCTCGCGCCCTCGCCCGCCTCACCGCCACCGCCGTGACGGGCCTCGTGCTCGTCGCCCTCACCGGATGCGGCGCCTCCGAGGAGGTGCCGGCCGCATCCGTCGCCGACGCCGGCGAGGGGTCGACGACGTACCCGCTGACGCTGTCGAACTGCGGCCACGACGTGACGATCGACCGGGCCCCGTCGCGCGTCGTGTCGCTCGACCAGGACTCCACCGAGATCCTGCTGTCGCTCGGCCTGCAGGACCGCATGGTCGGCACGGCGTCGTGGACGGATCCGGTGCTCGACTCGCTCGCCGACGCGAACGCGCAGGTGCCGCGCCTCGCCGACAACGCGCCCACCTACGAGGTGCTCCTCGGCGCCGACCCCGACTTCGTCACCGCCTCCTTCGGCCGCCACTACGCCACGGGCGGCGTCGCCACGCGCGACCGGCTCGCCGAGACCGGGATCCCCTCCTACCTGTCGCCGACCGACTGCGACTCCGACATCAGCATCAACGGCGGCGGCCAGCGCACCACCCCGCTCACGGTCGACGCGCTGTACCAGGAGATCCGCGAGATGGCCGAGGTGTTCGACGTGAAGGACCGCGGCGAGGCGCTCGTCTCGTCGCTCCAGCAGCGCGCAGCCGCGGCCACCGACGGGATGGACCTCGGCGGGGCGAAGGTCATGTACTGGTTCGCCGACACGAAGACGCCGTACATGGGCGGCGGGTTCGGCGCGACGTCGCTGCTGTCGCGGCAGATCGGCGCCACGGATGCGTTCCCCGAGGTGCGCGACGACTTCGTCGCCACGGGCTGGGAGGACGTCGTCGACCGGGATCCGGACATCCTGGTGCTCGGCGACCTCCAGCGGAACCGGTTCCCCGGCGACAAGCTCCAGGACAAGACCGACTTCCTCACGAGCGATCCGCTCACGCGCGACCTCACGGCCGTGAAGGAGGACCGCATGGTGGCGCTGCACGGCGCCGAGATGAACCCGTCGATCCGGTTCGTGGACGGGCTCGAGAAGATCCGGGCCTGGTGGGACGCGCGCGGGGGGAAGCTCTGAGCGCCGCGGCCCCGCGGGCGCCGTTCCCGGCGGCCGCCGCGCGGGTGCGCGCCCTGCCGCACGCGCTCCGCGTGGTGCTGCTGGTCGCGCTCGGGATCCTCGCGCTCGCGCTCTCGGTGGGCGTCGCCGTGACCCTCGGGCCGGCCGACGTGTCGCTCGTGAACGTGCGCGACATCCTGCTCAACCACGCCGGGCTCGCGAGCATCCCGGTGCGCGTCTCCGAGGACGCCATCGTCTGGCAGGAGCGCCTCCCGCGCGCGCTCGTCGCGGCGGCGTGCGGCGCGGGCCTCGGCCTCTGCGGCGTCGTGCTGCAGTCGCTCCTGCGGAACCCGCTCGCGGATCCGTTCGTGCTCGGCGTCTCGTCCGGCGCCTCCACGGGCGCGGTGCTCATCGGGGTGCTCGGCCTCGGCGGCGGCGCGATCGGGATGTCGGGCGGCGCCTTCATCGGGGCGCTCGTGGCGTTCGGCTTCGTGCTGCTGCTCGCCCGGTTCTCGTCGGCGGGCACGGCCGGCGTGATCCTCGCGGGCGTAGCCAGCACGCAGCTGTTCTCCGCGCTCACCTCGCTCGTGGTGTTCGCGTTCGCCGACTCCGACGAGACGCGCGGCATCACGTTCTGGCTGCTCGGATCGCTGGAGGGCATGCGCTGGGACGAGGTGGGGCTCAGCGTCTCCGTCGTGGCGATCGGCGCGGTCGTCTGCCTCGCCTACGCCCGCTCGCTCGACGCCTTCGCGTTCGGGGAGGAGGTGGCGTCGTCGCTCGGGATCCACGTGGGCCGCACCCGCACGATCCTCCTGGTGGTCACCGCGCTCCTCACCGCGACGCTCGTGAGCATCGCGGGCGCCATCGGCTTCGTCGGCCTGGTGCTGCCGCACGCCGCGCGCCTGCTGTTCGGCCAGCGGCACGCGCGCGTCGTGCCCGCCACGATCGTGCTCGGCGCGGTCTTCATGGTGTGGGTCGACGCGTTCTCGCGCCTCGCGTTCGCGCCGACGCCGCTGCCGGTGGGCGTCGGCACGGCGCTCGTGGGCGTGCCCGTCTTCATGCTGCTGCTGATGCGGAACCGGGGACGGGCATGACGCTCCGGGCGCACGACGTGCGCTGGACGCGCGGCGGGCGGCTCGTGGTGGACGGCGTCACGCTCGAGCCGGCGCCCGGATCCACCGTCGGGCTCCTCGGGCCGAACGGCTCCGGCAAGTCGTCGCTCCTCAAGCTCCTGCAGGGCGCCGCGGCGCCCGACTCCGGCAGGGTGACGCTCGACGGCGACGACCTGGCGGGGCTCCGGCGCCGCGACGTCGCGCGCCGGGTCGCGACCGTCACCCAGCACGGCGAGACCGAGGTCGACATCGTGGTGCGCGACGTCGTGCGCCTCGGCCGCACGCCGTACCGCACGCTGCTCGGCGGCGACACCGCGGAGGATGCGGCGGCCATCGATCGAGCCATCGCGCACGTCGGGCTCGAGGCGAAGGCCGACCGCGCCTGGCGCACGCTCTCCGGCGGCGAGCGGCAGCGGGCCCACATCGCCCGCGCCCTCGCGCAGGAGCCGCGCGAGCTGCTGCTCGACGAGCCGACCAACCACCTCGACATCCGCCACCAGCTCGAGCTGCTCGCCCTCGTGCGCGACCTGCCGGTCACGACGGTGATCGCGCTGCACGACCTCAACCTCGCCGCGATGTTCTGCGACAGCGTGCTCGTGCTGCGCGAGGGGCGCGTGGTCGCGGGCGGGCATCCGCGCGACGTGCTGACGCCGGAGCTCATCGCCGACGTCTACGGCGTGCGCGCGGTCGTGACGCACGACCCGGCGGTCGGCTGCTCGCGCGTGCTGTTCGACGCGGCGCCGCTCTAGGCGGGGCGCCCGCCCGTCGCCCAGGATGGGAGGACGGCCGCGGGAGCGCGGCGCGTCGACGACGAGGGGATCCGACATGGGCACGATCCATCTACTAATCCTAGCCTTGCGAGAATTCGCCTTGGCCTCCATTGTAATCGCCCCCTCAAGAAATAACATCGAGCAGGAAGTGCTTCTCCTATGAGCCGACGAGTATCGTCCAAC
>JGI20283J13201_100133_pt1 | contig 34690 bp, 27 predicted proteins | sample Plalitdecfosmids_FD_13201 | JGI IMG/M metagenome (IMG submission 13201)
GTACAACGACACCTAGACCACTGTTCACGAGTTCTCCGTTCTGCGCTGTTCTGGCGCGGGTGGACGCCGGGCTGCGTGCCGGTCGGGTCCGGCAGTGCGGCTCCGGGCGTGGAGCTGATGATCGGTCGGGTGACGATCGAGGCGGTGCTTCTGCGGGTGGTGCTGCAGGCGCCGGGCTCGCGGTCGGGTCCCGCGGCGGGCTGGCCTTCGTTCTGATGACGACGCTAGCGGTCCCCCAAAGTGCTGACACGGTCAATATGCGTTCGCATGCACCCAGTTGGGGGGACAAAACGCCACCTGTCGTTCTGTCGGCGGCTAGGAGGACAGGTTCTGTACCCCGTCCTGTACCCCGACTGGTCCCCCTCCTGCCCCGCCGCGGTGCGAGGGCCTCGGGCCCTCCGGCCGGAGTCGCACCCCCTCCCGGCCGACCGGGTAGCGTCGCCCCCGTGGCGACTCATGACGAACCGAAGGTGGGACGGATCCCCGTCACCGGCCTGACCCCAGCGACCCCCGACCGCGCGTTCCCGACGAAGGCCTTCGTCGGCGAGGTGGTGCCCTTCGGGGCGACCGTCTTCAAGGAGGGGCACGACCTCATCGGCGCGACCCTCGTGCTCGCGGGCCCCGACGGCGTCGAGGCCCGGCACCGCATGACGGCCGGCGTGCCCGGCACCGACCGGTGGACCGTCGAGGTGCAGGTCGAGGCCGAGGGCCTGCACACCTGGGCGGTCGAGGGCTGGCGGGACGACTGGGCCACGTGGCTGCACGTCGCCGAGATCAAGGTGCCCGCCGAGATCGACGTCGAGGTGACCTTCCAGGTCGGCAGCCTCCTCCTGGCCGACGCGGTCGACGACTACCCGCAGACCACGCTCGTGCGCGACGCCGCCAAGGCGCTCGTCAACACGGGCCTCTCCCCCGCCGCGCGCCTCCGGGTCGCCACCGACCCGCGCCTCGCCGCCGTCTTCGAGCAGCAGCCGCTGGCCAGCCTGGTCACCCGCAGCGCGCCCGAGCAGCTCCGCGTCGAGCGCACCCGCGCCGCCGTCGGCAGCTGGTACGAGTTCTTCCCCCGCAGCGAGGGCGCCAAGAAGCAGCCCGACGGCTCGTGGCGCAGCGGCACCTTCCACACCGCCGCCCGCCGCCTCCCCGCCATCGCCCGAATGGGCTTCGACGTCGTCTACATCCCGCCGGTGCACCCCATCGGCCGCACGTTCCGCAAGGGCCCCAACAACACCCTCGAGGCCGGGCCCGACGACCCCGGGTCGCCCTACGCCATCGGCTCGGCCGACGGCGGGCACGACGCCGTGCACCCCGACCTCGGCACGATCGCCGACTTCCGCTGGTTCGTCGAGACGGCGAAGAACTCCGGCCTCGAGCTCGCCCTCGACCTCGCGCTGCAGTGCTCGCCCGACCACCCCTGGGTGACCGAGCACCCCGAGTGGTTCACGCAGCTGCCCGACGGCACGATCGCGTACGCCGAGAACCCGCCCAAGAAGTACCAGGACATCTACCCGCTCGACTTCGACAACGACTACGAGGGCCTCAGCCGCGAGATCCTCCGCATCGTCCTCTTCTGGATCGACCAGGGCGTGACGATCTTCCGCGTCGACAACCCGCACACCAAGCCCGTCATGTTCTGGGAGTGGCTGCTCGCCGAGGTCCGCGACGTGCACCCCGAGGTGGTCTTCCTCGCGGAGGCCTTCACGAAGCCCGCCATGATGCAGGCGCTCGCGCAGGTCGGGTTCCACCAGTCGTACACGTACTTCACCTGGCGCAACGAGAAGTGGGAGCTCGAGGAGTACCTCGAGGAGCTCTCGCACGAGACCAGCCCCTGGTACCGCCCGAACCTCTTCGCCAACACCCACGACATCCTCACCCCCTACCTGCAGCACGGCGGCCGGGCGGGCTACAAGGTGCGTGCGGCGATCGCCGCCACGGCCAGCCCCACCTGGGGCGTCTACTCGGGCTACGAGCTGATCGAGGACGTCGCCCGGCCCGGGTCCGAGGAGAACATCGACAACGAGAAGTACGAGTTCAAGCCGCGCGGCTGGGCCGCCGCCGAGGAGGCCGGGGCGTCCCTCGCGCCGTACCTCACCCTGCTCAACCGCATCCGGGCGAGCCACCCGGCCCTGCGGCAGCTGCGCAACCTCGACGTGCACTCGAGCGACGACGACGCGATCCTCGTGTACTCGAAGTACCTCGGCCGGGCGCACACGCGCAGCGGCCGGGCCGACGGCATCATCGTCGTCGCCAACGTCGACCCGCACTCGGCGCGCGAGACGATGGTGCACCTCGACGTCACCAAGTTCGGCCTCCGCCCGGGCGGCACCTACACGGTGCGCGACCTGGTGACCGGGCAGTCCTGGACCTGGGGCGACGACGCGTACGTCCGCCTGGACTCCTTCGTCGAGCCCGTGCACATCCTCTCCGTCGACCTCGACCGCGCCCCGTAGGAGCACCCCGTGACTGAACCCGACACCCGTCGCCCCTCCGACCCGACGCCCCCCGACGTCCCGGTCGCCGCCGTCGCCCCCGAGGCACCCACGGCTCCCCCGCTCGACGAGCACGAGGCGCGCGCCGCCGCCGCCGGCAGGCACGGGCACCCGCACCGCCTGCTCGGCCCGCACCCGCACGAGGGCGGCACCACGGTGCGCGTCGTGCGGCCGCTGGCCGAGGGCGTGACGGTGACCGACGACTCCGGCACCCGCGTCGTCCTCGAGCACGTCGTCGACGGCCTCTGGCAGGGCACGACCCCGGGCGCCCTGGGCGCCTACGAGATCGAGGCGACGTACGCAGGAGGCGCGCCCTGGTCCGCCGACGACCCCTACCGCTTCGGGCCCACCGTGAGCGAGCTCGACCTGTACCTCTTCGGCGAGGGCCGCCACGAGCAGCTCTGGAAGATGCTCGGCTCGCACGTGCGCGAGCACGAGGGCGTGCGCGGCACGTCGTTCGCCGTCTGGGCCCCGCACGCCCACGCGGTGCGCGTCACGGGCGACCTCAACGGCTGGGACGGATCGCGGCACGCGATGCGCAAGCTCGACGGCAACGGCGTCTGGGAGCTCTTCGTGCCCGGCGTCGACGCGGGGGCCTACAAGTACGAGATCCTCACCCCCGACGACGCCTGGGTGGAGCGTGCCGACCCCATGGCGCGCCGCGCCGAGGTCGCCCCCGCGACGGCCACGGTCATCACGAAGGCCGCCCACGACTGGGCCGACGACGCCTGGATGGCCCGTCGCGCCGAGACCGACGTGCACCAGGGCCCGATGAGCATCTACGAGCTGCACGTCGGCTCCTGGCGCCCCGGGCTCGGCTACCGCGAGCTGGCCGACCCGCTCGTCGAGTACGTCACCGCCCTCGGCTTCACGCACGTGGAGTTCATGCCGCTCGCCGAGCACCCCTTCGGCGGCTCGTGGGGCTACCAGGTCACCGGCTACTACGCGGCGTCGAGCCGGTTCGGCAGCCCCGACGACCTGCGCCACCTCATCGACCGGCTGCACCAGGCCGGCATCGGCGTCATCATGGACTGGGTGCCCGGCCACTTCCCCAAGGACGAGTGGGCCCTCGGCAAGTTCGACGGCCGTGCCGTCTACGAGCACCCCGACCCGCGCCGTGGCGAGCAGCCCGACTGGGGCACGCTCGTCCCGAACTTCGGCGACTCGCAGGTGCGCAACTTCCTCGTGGCCAACGCGCTGTTCTGGCTCGAGGAGTTCCACATCGACGGCCTGCGCGTCGACGCGGTGGCGTCGATGCTCTACCTCGACTACAGCCGGGACGACGGGGAGTGGCTGCCCAACCAGTACGGCGGCCGCGAGGCGCTCGAGGCGATCTCGTTCCTGCAGGAGACCAACGCCACCGCGTACCGCCGCAACCCGGGGATCGTCATGATCGCCGAGGAGAGCACGAGCTGGCCGGGCGTCACGCGCCCCACCAGCGAGGGCGGCCTCGGCTTCGGCCTGAAGTGGAACATGGGCTGGATGCACGACACCCTCGACTACGTCGAGAAGGACCCGATCTACCGCGGCTACCACCACGGCGAGATCACGTTCTCGTTCCACTACGCGTTCAGCGAGAACTTCGTCCTGCCGATCAGCCACGACGAGGTCGTCTACGGCAAGGGCTCGCTCTTCACGAAGATGCCCGGCGACGACTGGCAGCAGCGGGCCAACCTCCGCGCCTACCTCGCCTACATGTGGGGCCACCCCGGCAAGCAGCTGCTCTTCATGGGCTCCGAGTACGGCCAGCCCACGGAGTGGAGCGAGGAGAACGGCCTCGACTGGTCGGCCCTCGACCGGCCGGAGCACCAGCAGCTGTTCGGCCTCGTCCAGGAGCTCAACGCCGTCTACCGCCGTCAGCCCGCCCTGTGGCAGCACGACTTCGACACGGCCGGCTTCGAGTGGATCGACGGCGGGGCGGCCGAGCAGAGCGTCGTGGCCTTCCTGCGCAAGTCCGACGAGGGCGGCCGCCTCGCGGTGCTCGCCAACTTCTCCGGGCACCCGGTGACGATGCGCTTCGGCCTCCCCGAGGCGGGCACCTGGCGTGAGGTCCTCAACACCGATTCCGGCGAGTACGGCGGGTCGGGCGTGGGCAACGGCGGCGCGGTCACCGCGTCCGACGAGCCGTGGGCCGGGCGCCCCGCCTCGGCCGACGTGCAGCTCCCGCCGCTCGGAGTGGTCTGGCTCGAGCTCGAGCGCTGACCCGTCACCCGCACGACGAAGGGCGCCCCTCCGGCCGGAGGGGCGCCCTTCGTCGTGCTGCCGGGTCGCACCGGGCAGGCACAGCAGCCGGGGTCAGTACAGCAGCATCGTGAGACGGCGACGGGCGGCGACGACCCGCGGGTCGTCGGTCCCGACGATCTCGAAGTACTCGAGCAGGCGCGTGCGGACGGCGTCCTTGCCCGCGGCGTCGAGCTGCGGGAAGAGCGTGAGCAGGCGGTCGAAGGCGTCGTCGACGTGCCCCCCGCTGACGTCGAGGTCGGCGACGGCCAGCTGCGCGGCCGCGTCGCCCGGGGCGTCGGCCGCCGCCGTGCGCAGGTCGGCGATGGTCGCGCCCTCGAGGCGGGCCAGGAGCGACACCTGGGCGAGGCCGGCCACGGCCAGCTGGTCGCGCGGGTCCTGGGCGATGGCGGTCCGGTAGGCGGCCTGGGCGGCCGCGTAGTCGCCGCGGTCGATGGCGTCGTAGGCGTCCTGGTGGTGCGGCGGCAGGGGCTCCGGCGCGGGCTCCGCGGCCTCCTCCCCCTCGACGGCTCCGGCCACCGTGACGGTGCCCGTGACGCCGTTCTGCGCCGCGAGCTCGAGCACCTGGTCGAGGACGTCGCGCACCTGCGCCTCGGGCAGTGCGCCGACGAAGAGCGACACCGGACGCCCGCCGACGACCGCGGCGACGGTCGGGATCGACTGCGCCTGGAAGGCCTGGGTGAGCTGCGGGTTGGCGTCGACGTCGACCTTGACGAGCAGCAGGCGCCCGCCGAGCTCCTCGGTGAGCTTCTCGAGCACCGGGGACAGCTGCTTGCACGGCCCGCACCACTCGGCCCAGAGGTCGACGACGATCGGCACGACGTTGCTCAGCTCGAGCACCTGCGAGAACGTCGCGTCGGTCGCGTCGAGCACGAGCGAGGGCACCTGCACGGTGGCGGGGGCGCCGGAGGCGTCGGCCGGGCCGGGCGCACCGGGCGCGGGCGCGCCGGGGCCGGGTGCGCCTCCTGCCGGTGCGGGGGCGTGCTGGTGGGCGGGCTGCGACGAGCGCTGCACCAGCGACGAGAGGTCGACGGCGCCGCGCAGGCCGGCGGGAAGGGGTGGGACGTTGCTCACGGCAGCTCCTTGGCTGAGACGAGTGACTGGCTGAAGCCGAGCAGGACGACGCCGTCGTCGCTGCCCACGGGCGGGACGGAGAAGAGCAGCTGGACGCCGTAGGTGGCCTCGACGCCCTTCGTGGACTTCTCGATGCCGAGCAGGGTCTTGACCTGTCCGGCGGGGTTGACCTCGGCGCCGGCGGCGGCTGGCTTGACCGTCTCGACCTCCTCGAGCGCCACCGACACGATGGCGCCGGCGTCGTTGGTGGCGAGGGCCACCGCGGGGCTGTCGGCGACGTTCGAGGCGTAGTCGATGGTGGCCGTGGTCGGCAGGGCGGCGCGCTTGGCGTCCTTGTAGGGCTTGCCGATCTTCTCTCGCAGGGTGTCGCCCTCGGACTGGAACAGGGCCGCGAACTCGCTCTCGTCGCCGTTGCGCAGGATGTCCGCGTAGTCGGCCGCGATCTGGTCCGGCTGCACCTTCAGCAGCTTGACGTCGGGCGCCAGCCGGGCGGCGCCGACGACCGCCGGGGCGACGGTCGGGAGGGTGGCCTGCGCCTCGAGGCTCGTGAGGTAGAGCACCTTGTAGGGCTCCCTCGCGTCCTCCTGCAGCAGGGTCAGCGCGACGGGCGCGACCGCGGCGTCGTCGCCCTGCACCACGACGAAGGCCGTGCGCGGCCACGTGTCGGCCTGCTGCGGGAGGGTCAGGGTCACGTCGCCGTCGGGGATCGCGGGCGGTCCGGCGATGGCCGGGTCCTTGGAGCGCAGCGCGTACGCGGCCGTGCGCTGCTCGAGCGCGGGGCCCGTGAAGCGGGTGCCGGCGGCCGTCGCGTCGAGGGCGGCGTCGGCCTCGGCCGCGGTCGCGGCGATGCGCCCGACGACGCGCTCGGCCTGCTTCGCCGTGAGCACCGGGGGCTGGATCTCGTCCGCCTCGGGCGGGGCCGTGGTCGTGCTCGGGGTCGGGGTGGCGGCCGGCTCGGAGGCACCGCTCGGCCAGTAGTCCGCCGAGCAGCCGGACAGGGCGAGCGCGCCGACGAGGACGACCGGCACGACGGCGAGGCGCGAGCGCCGGCCGCGGCGGACGCCGCCCTGGCCGGGCACGCGGCCCGGACCGGCGGCCTGCAGCGCCTTGCGGCTGGAACGACGCGACGCGCGCACCGGGCGGCCCCCGTCTCCCCCTCGACGGCGCGGGCCGCGCAGGCGGCGGTGGTGGCGCAGCGCCCACACGTAGAGGCCGAGGCCGATCGCGAGCAGCACGAGCCCGCCCGCGATGAGGGGCCCGGCGGCCGGAGTCGCGGTCGACAACGGCCAGGTGACGCTGATCTCGTCCGGCGCGGCGGCCGTGCCGTCCGAGGCGACGACCAGCGAGACGTCGTCGGGCACGTCGATGGTGAAGGCGAGGTCCGAGCCCTCGTACTCGCGGTACCAGAGGTCGGAGCCCGCCGGGTCGGGGACGGAGTCCTCCGTGCCGGCGACCGTGCGGGAGGCCAGCTCGCCGGCCTCGTCGTCCCAGCTCACGACGTCGTGCCGGGCGTCGCCCACCCACGCCTCGACGTCGGTCGTCCGGGCGTAGGCCGCGAAGGCCTCGTCACCGCCGGTGATCCGCACCGTCTGCCGGCCCTCGTGGCCCTGCAGGGCCGACGCCGGCACGATCGTGACCGGCGCGCCCGAGGTGGTGACCTCGGAGGTCACCGACGACGGGGGCGCGAGGACGGTCCGCTGGGCGACGCCCAGCCCGACCGTCACGGCCGCGAGCACGACGACGACCGCCGCGATGATGAAACGCACGTAGCTCTCCCTCCGTGCCGCCCCCCGGTCGGGCCGGAGCACCGGGGGCCCGGGCTCGCACGGGCCCGGTCGCAGGACAGGGCGCGGCAGCAGTGACAAAGACGGCTCAGCGTAGCCGCCGACCCTGGGAGCCGTCCACAGCGTGCCGGGCGTCGTCGCGCCTCCTGCGACCGGGCCCGCCGTGCCGTGCCCCCGCAGCTCCGGGCCGAGGGCGCCGGGTAGCATCGGCGATCCGGGCGCGAGCACGACCGCGCGCCGGACGAGGACCCAGAGGAGACGACACGGTGGCAGCTGACGAGAACGAGTTCGGCACCGAGCTGCGGGGCTACCGCAAGGAGGAGGTGGACCGTGCCCTGGGCGACCTGCGGCGCGAGCTCATCGCCTCGAACGCGTCGCGGGCCCAGGTCGCGGCCGAGGTGTCGCACCTGCAGGCCCGCGTCGACGAGCTGCAGTCCGAGCTCGACGAGACCGGCTCCCCCACGTACTCGGGCCTCGGCACCCGCCTCGAGCAGACCCTCCGCATCGCCGAGGAGCAGGCCACCCGCCTCGTCGGCCAGGCCGACGTCGACGCGGAGCGCCTGCGGCACGAGTCCCGGGCCGAGGCGCAGCAGCTCGTCGCCGACGCGACCGAGCGCGCCGCCGCCCTGCTCGACGACGCCCGGGGCCGTGCCGCCGCCGAGCTCGAGGGGTCGACCGGCGAGGCCGACCGCCTCCTCGCCCGGGCCCGCTCCGAGGCCGACCTCGTGCTGCAGGCCGCGCACCGCGACTCCGCCGCCGAGCGGGGCAGGGCCGCCACCGAGGCCGCCGAGAACGTCGCCACCGCCCGACGCGAGGCCGCCGCCCTCCGCGCCGAGGTCGAGCGCGACAGCGCCGAGCGCCGCGCCGAGGTGGAGCGCGAGCTGGCCGAGGCCCGCGACGAGGCCGCCGAGCTGCGCCGCGAGTCCGAGCGCGTGCGGCAGCAGCTCGACGCCGACGTCGAGCGGCAGGCCGCGGACCTCGAACGCGAGTCGACCGGCGTGCACGAGGCGCTCGAGCGCCAGGCCGCCGAGACCCACGAGCGCCTGGCGCGCGAGGTCGCCGAGCACGCCGAGCGGCTCGACCGCGAGGCCGAGGAGCAGCGGGCCGAGCTCACGGGCGAGGCCGAGCGCGTGCGCGCCGAGCTGGCGAGCGAGACCGCCTCGGTCCGCGCCCGCCTCGCCGACGAGCAGGCCGCGCAGGAGTCGCGGCTCGCCGCCCAGGACGAGGCCGCCCGGTCCGAGCTCGAGGCCGAGCGCGCCCGGGCCACCGACGAGCTCGAGGCGGAGCTCGCCCAGGCCCGGACCGACGTGGAGCTCGAGCTCGTCGCCTGGCGCGACGAGGCCGAGCAGGAGCTCCTGCAGCGGCACCACGACGCCGTCGCCGACATCCAGGGCCACCTCGACGTGGCGCGGGCCGAGCTCGCCGACGCGACGAGCCGTGCCGCCGAGATCCGCGCCGAGACCGACGAGCTCGCGGCCACGAGCCACGAGCAGGCCCGGCGGACGCGCGCCGAGGCCGACGAGCACGCGCGCACCGTCACCGAGGCGGCCGAGGCCCGGGCGGCGGCGCTGCTGCGCGACTCCCGTGCGGAGGCCGACGCGCTCACCCACGACGCCGAGGAGCGCCTGGCGGCCCTCCGCCGGGAGCGCGACGGCATCGCGGCGTACTTCGAGAACCTGCGCGGCATGCTCGGCACGACGGGCGAGGCTGCGCCAGAGTAGACAGCACGAGGCGTCGTCCGGACGGGCGCGCCCGCGACCGTCGACAGGAGCCCTCCCGCGTGAAGATCAAGGACCCCTTCCGGCTCGGCCTCCTGGCCGGGCTGGGGGTGCTCACCGCGCTCCTCATCGGCGGCGCCGTCGGGCAGCTCTCCACGATCCTCACCTACGTCGGGGCGTCGCTGTTCATCGCGCTCGGGCTCGACCCTGTCGTGTCCTGGCTCGAGAAGCGCCGCGTCCCCCGCGCCCTGGCGATCGTCATCGTGCTGCTCGTGGCGATGGGCGCCTTCGTGGGCATCGTCTTCGCGATCGTCCCCGTCCTGGTGCAGCAGATCACGGTGCTCGTCACGAGCCTCGTCGAGTACCTGCAGAGCGTCACGACGCAGCAGTTCGTCGACAACCTGCAGGCGCTCGTGCCCGAGGAGTTCTTCGACGTCCAGGCCACCTTCGACCAGCTGCTGACGTTCCTCACCGACCCGCAGAACGTGGCGACCATCGGCGGGGGCGTGCTGGCGGTGGGCGTCGCGGTGGGCAACGGCGTCTTCGGCACGATCGTCGTGATCATCCTCACCATCTACTTCACGTCGTCGCTCGGCTCCGTCAAGCGCAGCCTCTACCGCTTCGTCCCGCTCTCCCGCCGCGCCAGGTTCGTCGACATCTCGGAGCAGATCACCGAGTCGGTCGGCCGCTGGGTCGCCGGCCAGTTCACGCTCGCGACGGTCAACGGCGTGCTGAGCTTCGTGTTCCTCACGATCATCGGCGCCGAGCTGCCCGTCGTCTTCGCGTTCGTGGCGTTCCTCGGCTCGCTCGTGCCCCTGGTCGGGACCATCAGCGGCTCGGCCGTGATCGTGCTCGCGCAGGTCGCCCTGCTCCCGGGCTCGCCCGCCACGTGGATCACGGCGGCGATCTGGTACCTCGTCTACATGCAGGTCGAGGCGTACGTGCTCAGCCCCCGCATCATGGCCCGGGCCGTCGAGGTGCCCGGCGTGCTCGTCGTCATCGCCGCCCTCGTCGGCGGCACCCTGCTCGGCGTGCTGGGCGCCCTCGTCGCGATCCCCGTCGCGGCCTCGGTGCTCATCGTCCTCCGCGAGGTCGTCGTCCCCCGGCAGAACACCCGCTGAGGCACCCGTCGTCGCCCGTCGACGGGGAGGCGGCAGCGCAGGAGTCCCGGATCAGGCGGGAGCGCCGGGCGCGGGCCACGTGGTCGGCAGCGGGAGCGCCTCCGGCGCCACGCGCTGCACGATCTCGGCGAGCACCCGGGTGGTCTGCTTCTCGCCCACCCAGAGGTGCTTGGCTCCCTCGACGGCCACGAGGTCGACCTCGGGCACGAGGGCGAAGCGTCGGCGGGCCTCGTCGGGCCGCAGGTAGTCGTCCAGCTCGGGCACGAGGGCCGTGAGCGGGACGCCGCTGCCCGCCCACCGGGCGAGCTCGGCGTCCGTCGTGCGGTGCAGCGGCGGGGACAGGAGGACCACGCCGGCGAGGTCGTGCCCCAGGCCGTGCTTGAGGGCGACCTCGGTGCCGAACGACCAGCCCACGAGCCAGGGGGTCGGCAGCCCCTCGTCGGCGACGAGCCGCAGCGCCGCCTCGAGGTCGGCCGCCTCGGCGACGCCCTCGCCGAAGCTGCCCTCCGAGGTGCCGCGGGGCGAGGAGACGCCCCGGAAGTTGAAGCGGAGCACGGCGACGCCGGCGAGGGCGGGCAGGCGCGCCGCCATCTTGCGGACGACGTGGCTGTCCATGAACCCGCCGGCGGTGGGCAGGGGGTGCAGGGCGACGATCGTGGCCACCGGGTCCCGGTCGAACGGCAGGCTCAGCTCGCCGACGAGCGTGAGGCCGTCGCTCGTGCGCAGCTCGACGTCCCTCCGGTCGGCGGGCAGCAGGACGCCGCCCCTGATCTCGACGGGCTCGGTGTCGGTCACGCGATCCTCCAGCAGTGGGCGTGCCAGTGTCGCCTGGCCGCGAGGTCGGCGGCGTCGCCGAGGAGGCCGTCGGCCCGCCAGACGACGACGTGCGCCGTGCCGGGCGCGATGACGAGGCTGCACCCCGGGCACGAGTACTCCTTGACGGCAGCGGCAGCGCTCACCGGCTGGACCGTGTAGTCCCTGCCGCCGCGCTGCTCGGTCCGGCGCCCGCCGAGGACGGCCTGCGCGAGGTCGCGCTCCGGCTCGGCCGGCTGCGCGCCACGGGGGCGACGGGGCCGGTTGCTGCGGGGCATGCCCTCCAGCGTAGCGACCGGGGCCGGGGCCCGGTCGCGACTCCTGGCGTCGGGGAGGCTCAGTACCAGTTCTTGGCCTGCGAGTGGGCCCACGCACCGCAGGGGGTGCCGTAGCGGCCCGTGATGTAGCCGAGGCCCCAGGTGATCTGCGTGGCCGGGTTGGTCTGCCAGTCGGCCCCGGCGCTCGCCATCTTGCTGCCGGGGAGCGCCTGCGGGATGCCGTACGCACCGCTGCTGCGGTTCGCGGCGAAGGTGTTCCAGCCCGACTCCTTCTGCCACAGCGACACCAGGCAGTCGTACTCGCCGGCACCCCATCCGCGCTGCGCCACGATCTCGGCCGCGATGGCCTTGGCGCTGCCGGGGTCGGGCGTGCCCGCGACCGGGGCGGCGCTGCTCTTCGGCGCCGCCTTCGCCGCGGCCCCCTTCGTGGCGGTCGGCTCGGGCTCGGGCGTCTCGGTCACGACGGGTGCCGGGGGCACGTACTGCGTGATCTCGTAGGCGTCGCGCGAGGCGGTGGCCGCGGTCACGGCCGAGTCGACCGTGAAGGACTGGCCCGGCGCGACGAGCGCGGCAGCGCCGCCGGTGGTGGTCGTGGCGGCCTGCGCACCCGAGAGCGGGTTCACGAGGGACGCCGAGACGAAGGCGAAGGAGGCGCAGAAGCCGAGCAGGGGCAGCACGTGCCGACGTCGACGGGCGACGGGCCCCGTGCTGACGGTCCGGCCCGGCGCGAGGCGCAACGGGGCGGTCGACGAGCGGCGGCGGCGAGGGGCCTCGACGCGCGCACGCTGCACGAGGGCGACGCGCTCGTGCGAGGCGTCGGGGATCGGGGTCGCGGAGTGCTTGGCCATGTGTGCCTCGAGGTTACCCGACGCTCCCCCGGCAGGACCAGCGCCACGCGCGCTGCGGGTCGGTCAGCGCACGGCGAGCATGACGTCGACCACGGCGTCGAGCACCAGGTCGACCTGGGCCTCGCGGTAGCCGCCCCGCTTCGCCCGGAACACGCTGGACCGCACGTCGTCGATGCTCAGCGGACGACCCGCCGTGAAGTAGGCCTGCAGGCGACGCACGAGGCGGTCGACATCGTCGGGGTGGTACCCCTGGGTGAGGAACGCGACGCGGTCGAAGCGGTGCCCCTCCGGACGCTCGAAGCGCGCCACGAGCTGCTCCGCGACGCCGCGCGCGTCGCCGTACCACTCGGCCTCCGAGCCGGAGGCCAGGGCCCGGTCGCGCTCCCGGCCCGCGAAGGCGTCCTCGAGGCGCTCCAGCGCGGCGTCCACGTGCTTCGGCGAGTAGCCGCCCTTGCGCATCGTGAAGGCGGTGCGCCGGATGCGCGCGGCGTCGACGGCCCCGTCCCCTGCTGCCTCGTCGGCGGTGTAGGCCCGTCGCGCCTCGGCGAGGAACGCGTCGACCTCGTCGACGTCGTAGCCGAGCTGGCCCTTGGCAGCGGAGGGGAACGTCGCAGTCACCCGGACATCATGTCAGGCGAAGACGAGGTAGAGCGCGTAGGCGACGGCCGCCGAGGGCAACGTGCTGTCGAGGCGGTCGAGGAACCCGCCGTGGCCCGGCAGCCAGGTGGAGATGTCCTTGATGCCGAGGTCGCGCTTCATGAGCGACTCGGCGAGGTCGCCGATCGTCGCGGTGACGATGATGAGCCCGCCGAACACGAGGCCGAACCACCAGGGCTGGCCGAGCATGAACACGCTGAGCAGGACGGCCACCACGAGGCTGATGACGACCGACCCGCCGAAGCCCTCCCAGGTCTTCTTGGGGCTGATGCGGGGCGCCATCGGGTGCTTGCCGAAATTCAGGCCCGTCGCGTAGGCGCCGGTGTCGACGGCGATGACGACGATGAGCCCCGCGAGGGTCCACCACTGTCCGCCCGGCTCGGCGGCCAGCACGACCATGAAGGTGCCCAGGAACGAGCAGTAGATCTGCACGAACGCCCCGGCGCCGAGGTCGCGCACGAGCTCTCCGGCGGAGGCGCGGTGCGACGGACGCAACGTCTCGACGAGGCGCCACGCGCTCACGAGCAGCACCCCGACGACGAGCGCCAGCCACTGGCCCCGGGCACCGAGGTAGAAGGCCGCCGGCACCATGGCGAGGCCGATGAGCACGCTGGGCAGCCGGGGCACGTCGCGCCCCGCGAAGCGCAGCGCGCTCGCCAGCTCGAAGCAGAGCGACGCGATGAGCGCCGCCGCGACGACCATGAAGAGGGCCTTGACGAAGACGAGGCTCAGGACGACCGCGGCGCCGAGGCCCACGCCCACTGCGATCGCGGCCGGGAGGTTGCGTCCGGTGCGCGCGGTGAGCGCGGCGTTGCGCTCGTCCATCTGCGCCTTGCGGGCACGGAACTGGGTCTCGAGATCCTGCCGCGCCGCCTGGGCGCGGGCGTCGAACTCGGCCCGCCGACTGCCGAGGGTGGTCTTGCGGGCCGAGCCGGGAGCCTCCGGCCGACCGTCGTCGGGAGCGTCGCTCATCAGACCTCGAGCAGCTCGGCTTCCTTCTTCTTGAGCGCGTCGTCGACCTGGTCGATGTAGCCCTTCGTGATGGCCTCGAGCTCCTTCTCGGCGCGGGCCACCTCGTCGTCGCCGACCTCGCCCTTGAGGGCGTCGAGGTCGTCCTTCGCCTTGCGGCGGACGTTGCGGACCTGGACCTTGGCGTCCTCGCCCTTGCCGCGGACGATCTTGACGAACTCCTTGCGGCGGTCCTGCGTGAGCTCGGGGATCGTCACGCGCACGATGGTGCCGTCGTTCGTCGGGCTCGCGCCGAGGTTCGGGAAGGTCGCGATGGCCTTCTCGATCTCCTTGAGGGCCTGCTTGTCGTAGGGCGTCACGATCATCGTGCGCGCCTCGGGCACCTGCAGCGACGCCAGCTGGGCCAGCGGCGTGGGGGTGCCGTAGTAGTCGACGGGGATCTTCTGGAACATCGCCGCGTTGATGCGGCCGGTCCGGACCTGCCCGAAATCGGTCTTGGCCGACTCGAGCGCGCGGTCCATCTTCTCGCGGGTCTCGGTCAGTACGTCGGTGATCGCCATGGTGCTCCTCAGTTCGTGTCGAGCTTAGCCGTCAGTTGCTGACGAGGGTCCCGATGCGCTCGCCCCGGATGGCGGCGGCCACGTTGCCCTCGCCCTCCATCCCGAAGACGTGCATGGGCATCCCGTTGTCCATGCAGAGGCTGAACGCGGTCGAGTCGACCACCTTGAGCCCCTGCACGAGCGCCTCCTGGTACGTGAGGCGCTCGAGCTTCACGGCCGACGGGTCGTGCCTCGGGTCGGCCGAGTAGACGCCGTCGACGCCGTTCTTGGCGACGAGGACCTCGTCGGCGCCGATCTCGAGGGCGCGCTGCGCGGACACCGTGTCGGTCGAGAAGTACGGCAGCCCGGCGCCGGCGCCGAAGATGACGACCCGACCCTTCTCGAGGTGCCGCTCCGCGCGACGCGGGATGTACGGCTCGGCGACCTGCGTCATGGCGATGGCGGACTGGACGCGCGTGGCGGCACCCGCCTGCTCGAGGAAGTCCTGCAGGGCGAGGGCGTTCATGACGGTGCCCAGCATGCCCATGTAGTCGGCTCGGCCGCGGTCCATGCCGCGCTGGCTGAGCTCGGCCCCGCGGAAGAAGTTGCCGCCGCCGACCACGACGGCGATCTCGACCTCGGCCGCGGCCGCGGCGATCTCGCGCGCGATGGCGCCCACCACGTCGGGGTTCACGCCCAGCTGGCCGCCCCCGAACGCCTCGCCGGACAGCTTCAGGAGGACCCGTCGCCGCTTCGTCGTCCCGTTCGTCATGTGCACTCCTCAGTGTCGTCGTGGCCCTGGGCCAGGGTAGCGGTGCCGCGCGCGGGTGCTCGTGCGCCCCGCGTGTCGCCCGCGAGCGGCGATCAGCACCGGGCCCGCGCGCGACGACGGGGTCCGGGACGCGTGCGTCCCGGACCCCGTCGTGGTGGTGGCTAGCTGCCGACCTTGATGCGGGCGAAGCCCGTCAGGGTCAGGCCGGCCTGCTCGACGACCTTCGCGACGGACAGCTTGTTGTCCTTCGCGTAGGCCTGGTCGAGCAGGGCGATCTCCTTGAAGAAGCCGGTCAGGCGACCCTCGATGATCTTGGGCAGCGCCGCCTCCGGCTTGCCCTCGTTCTTGGCGGTCTCCTCGACGATGGCGCGCTCCTTGGCGACCTGGTCCGCGGGGACCTCGTCGCGCGAGAGGTACGTCGGCGCGGCGAACGCGACGTGCTGCGCGATCGAGCGCGCGGTCTCGGCGTCGTCACCCGTGTAGCCCACGACCACGCCGACCTGCGGGGGCAGGTCCTTGCTGGTCTTGTGCAGGTAGATGGCGAACTCGTCGCCGTCGACGCGGCGGACCGAGCGGAGCTCGACCTTCTCGCCGAGCAGGGCGGCCTCGTCGTTGATGAAGGCGCCGATGGTCTGGCTGCCGTGCGTGACCTCGAGGGCCTCCTCGGTCGACGACGACCCGGCGGCCGCGACGGCCTCGAGGATCGTGTCGGCCAGGGCGATGAACTTGTCGTTCTTGGCGACGAAGTCGGTCTCGCTCGCGAGCTCGATGAGCGTCGCGTAGCCCGAGCTCGCCTTGGCGGCGACGAGGCCCGCGGTGGTCTGACGGCCCTCGCGCTTGGCGACGCCCTTCAGTCCCTTGACGCGGAGGATCTCGACGGCCTTCTCGATGTCGCCGTCGGCCTCGACGAGCGCGTTCTTGCTGTCGAGCATGCCCGCGCCCAGGCGGTCGCGGAGGGCCTTGACGTCGGCTGCGGTGAAGTTGGCCATGTGTGTGGCGTCCTTTCGTGGAGTCGGAGGAGGGGGAGGACTACTTGGCGTCGATCGCGGCGGCGTCGGCGTCGGTCGCCGTGGCGACGTCCTCGGAGGGCTCGGCGACCGGGTCGGTGACCGGCGCGCCCAGGGGCTTGTCGGCGACCTGTGCGTCGGCGTCGTTCTCCTCGGTGGGGAGCGCCTCGGCGGCGGCCTCGGCGGGCGCGGCGTCGGCGGCAGGCGTGGCGTCGGCGGCGGGGGCGGCGTCGGCGGCCTGGCTCTGGGCGAGCAGCTCGGCCTCCCACTCGGCCATGGGCTCGACGGGCGCCGCGGCGTCCTCGGGCTTCTGGTGGCGCTGCACGAGGCCCTCGGCGGCGGCGTCGGCGACGATGCGCGTGAGCAGGCCCACGGAACGGATCGCGTCGTCGTTGCCCGGGATCGGGAAGGTGATCTCGTCGGGGTCGATATTGGTGTCGAGGATGCCCACGACCGGGATGCCGAGCTTCTTCGCCTCGTCGATGGCGAGGTGCTCCTTCTTGGCGTCGACGATCCAGAGCGCGGAGGGCGTCTTGGTGAGGTTGCGGATGCCGCCGAGCGTCTTGTGGAGCTTGTCGAGCTCGCGCTTCTTGATCTGCGGACCGGAAAGCAGAGTTCAAGGCAGATGGCATCCCACATCATGGTGTACTTGCGCGGTTGAATGGATACGACCCGGAGAGAGGCACCAAGATCGTTGGTCACAGAGGATACTGCCTGACTGGATACGGTGTCTTCCTCAACCAAGCGCTCATCAACTACGGCCTTGAGTTCCTGGTAAGCGCGCAAAGCACCGAGTTCTACAGAACGCTATACTGACATGATGATTCTCCAGTTCAGCAAAGGCTTCACACCCAATCAACCGCCCTTCTTCATGCTGCGCGACCAGATGGCCAAGACCGCACAACTCTCCGATTTCGACGAGGAACTCTACAAGGTCACCGAGAGCAAGGACAAGCCAGAGACCGACAAGTACCTCATCGCCACCTCAGAACAACCCATCTCCGCCCTTCACTCCGAGGAGTGGCTACACGACAAGGAACTGCCCATAAAGTACGCCGGATACTCCACAAACTTCCGGAAAGAAGCAGGTTCGCACGGCAAAGACGCATGGGGAATTTTCCGGATACACCAATTCGAAAAGGTTGAGCAGTTCCTCCTCACGAACCCCGAGAAGTCATGGGAAGCTTTCGACGAGATGCTAGCCAACTCTGAGGAGTTCTACCAGAGCCTAGGTCTGCCTTACCAGGTTGTTGCCATCGTTTCTGGTGCGCTGAACAACGCTGCTTCGATGAAGCGCGATCTTGAGGCCTGGTTCCCTGTCACAGGTGGTGGAGAGTACAAGGAGCTTGTTTCCATTTCCAACTGCACCGACTACCAGACTCGCGAGCTAGAGATTAGACATGGGATTAAGAAGTTGAACGCTACGAGGAAGGAGTATGTTCACGCGCTCAACGGTACTCGTAAGTTACTCCCGTACCCCATCTTCTCGCTCGAGAAGGGAATCATGAAACTAATTTGTGTATTACAGTATGCGCGACTGAGCGAACTCTCTGCTGTATCCTCGAGAACTACCAGACACCCGAGGGCTTCGTCGTGCCTGAGGTGCTAAGGAAATACATTCCGGGTCAGCCTGACTTCTTGCCTTTTGTCAAGGAGTGGAGGGCGCCCAAAGAGCCTATTCCTGACAGGACAAAGTAGGTGTTTGTTGCGCGGGACGGAGGGTGCGAGGATGCATTGGCGAACGGCACTACGCTGGGGGTTGCAAAAGGAAGAACTATACGAACGCCGAGTAATAGCCTTGGCGGGTAGTGAGTAGTTCACGAACGAGATTACGAAAGAGCAATTCCACGCATCTTAGAGTGTTGAGATGTCAATGTGATCTAAATGATATCCTCCATCCCTAGAAACCACCCTGAAGGAAACAAAACATCTCCTTCTGATCCCCTCATCCCTCCTCCCCGCCACCCTCCACCTAACCATCACCGCCTCACTCTCCCCCTGTCTCCCCCTCATCCACAAGCCTATTCTCCCAACTCCCCAACCACCTCCACCCCCTACACACCTTATCCAGCTCTCTCAGCGCTTTATCCACATCCCCCGTATCAGTATCTGTCTTCCTCCCCTTGAACTCGACAAAGAAAACATAATGCCAATTCCGCACTCCACTCGGCCTCGTATTTATACTCGTCAGATTAATCCCATGACGTGAAAACACCGTCAGACAATTCGCCAGCGCACCAGGATTCGAATGCTCGATGGTGAAGGTGATGAGTGATTTCCAGGTGTTTGCGTTATTAGAGCTGGTTGATGGCGTCGTAATAGTAGTTCTGGAATTTGGCGCGGTAGTCGTCTCTACACCCCCATCATCGTCTTTCCGGCGTATGACGAAGAACCTCGTGCTGTTACCCTTCTTGTCATTGATCTCCTTCGCAAGCACATCCAGTCCAAAGAGCTCCGCAGCGATTTCACTAGATAGTGCGGCGGACTCGCCGGTTTTATCTTGACTCGCGATTTCCGCTGCTTTGCTCGTAGAACTCACGTCGTGCCTCTCAGCCGTCTTGAGGTACTTATGCAGAAAGTTCTTACACTGGCCCCAGGCTTGCGGGTGCGAGTACAGTTTCTTGATATGAGACAAGTCGTTTCCGTCATCCCCCTTTCTTCCATCTCCATCTCTTTCGCTGGTACTTGAAGCACTCGAATACCCCAACAAACAGTGCTTAACAGCCACATACGCCTCTCCCGTAACAAGAATATCAGGATACTTGTTGTTTAGGTCGGCGAAGAGGTCGAGGGTAAAGACTACGCTGCCGTTTGAGCTGTTTTCAAAGGGCACGACGCCGCGGTATGCGATGCCGGATTGGACGGCGGAGAAGACGTCTTCGATTGTTATGGAGGGGGTGAGGGTTACTGGTGGCGTTGTTGGTGATGCTGGGGGGAAGGCGGAGAGGGCGGCCTGTGGGGGGTGTTGTTAGGATGTGGATGTGGGGGTTGGGTGTGAGGGTTGATCTTGATGGGGGAAGGAAAAGAAATATGTGTGTACTCGGATTTCTGTGACGGAAGGAAGGATATACGGAAAAGTGGTTGTGACGAAAGACTGAACCAGTGACATTGTCTGTTCAAGCTGATGGCTAGATTTGAGTGGGGGAACTCAATCACCTCTATTCCGCTTTTTAATTTGACTCACCTGATGTGTGTAGCTGCCCTCAGGACCTAAGAAAGCCACGATCGGTCTCTTTTCATCTGCCATGTTTGTGCGTGGTTCCTGAGATGTTGCGTATGTACAAAGATAAATCACCAAATCTCGGAATGACGTCGGAACCCGGTATCGGCGCTAGTAAAAGCAAAGACTAACTTGTCATCCCCATGGGGCGTGTTGCGCCCTAATGTTTGTCTTGAAATTGATCGAAAGGGTGGGGCCATGGACAAAGCACAGAACGTCACGCGCATCACTCAGAACATTCAGTCTCATTCTCAAATCAATTTTATATTCAGCTGGAGTAGAGCGAGCGACAAGCTGACGCATATTGGGCGAGCAATCTGCCTGTCCTTCTTCCGTAAAGGACTACTTTTCAAGAGGTTCGCAATCGACAATTGACGGTAGCCACCGTTCTGGATCCCTATGCTTTCTAGTCCTTATTGTAGCTAAGTTAGAGCTTCTCAGACCGAGGTTTGAAGAGGTCGAGCCTGTATGAGGCTGCTGCCTCTCCATGCAAGCGAGAGCGGGTCGTGGTAAGAATGGTGCTGGTCGACCTTGTAAAAATTAGTCAATGGTTGCTGGGGGACGGATACTAGTCGTACATTGCAAACCCTCCATAGGCACTCCCATCTTACAATCTGGAAAGGCGAAGTGTCGTTGCTTCGACTACTCCGGCCTTGATCTCGGACACGTCTTTTTGACTTTTCGCGCAGGTAGCGGACGTTCCGTCACTCGGAGCGAGTGGGGACGCTACCTCGCAGTCAGCGAGGACGCACAACCGTCAATCATCGTAGAATTCATCTTCATCTTCGTCGAAGTCTTGCAGTTGCTCAAAGTTGAGCGCATAACGGAGGATGGCGCCGATACCACCAAAGCCCTTGACGAACTGGTTGCCCTCGGATGAACGGTCGGAAACAAACTCCAGGTTGGCACCAAAGTCGCGGTACTTCTCGGCGAGCCACTCAAGCATGGAGCCTTGATCGATGACTTCCATCTCTTGGCCGGTTTCCTTGTCCATGAATATGCTTCGGTCCTCTTCTTGCTGCTTGGTGGTGTGGAGGATGATTTCCGCGCCCGCAGAGCTCTTGAGAACCCAGCGAGTAATCTCCAGGTTCTCAAAGACGATCAGAGTCTCAGCAGCACCAGCCTCCAGAGCCTTCAGGGTGTCGTCGATACCGTAGCAGACCTTGCCGGAGTCCTTGGAGATGTGGTCAAAGTACTCGTTGATGAGCTTCTTCTCCTGAATGAACTTGACGTTGCTGAGGGTCTCGCCAGCCAACTCGATGGCCTGGTTGAAACCGTTCTCGCCTCCGTAGGACACATCGACGACCTTGATGACCTTGGACTGCAGACGGTTATCGAAGAGATCGGATTGGTTAAGGTCGTTCTTGAAGTCGGCGGAACCAGCGAGAATGATACCGGCTACGTTGACCTTGTCGGCGGTGATGAAGTTCTGTACAGCCAGTTCGGCGACCTTGCGGACGTAGTTGTGGCGCTTCTCTTCACGAAGACGGGCGAAACGCAGAGCGGATTGACCACCACGGCCGTGCTTCTTGGGGAGATCGACGGAGAACCTGCACCGATTAGTGAGCTGTATGCTAAAAGGTATTGGTCGCACTCACTTGTGGACAATCTCACGCGTGTTTCCAGACAGAGTGCCAAAGAGCGCACCGTTTCCGTCCATGATGATGAAGCCAAACTTCTGATCCGACTCTAGCAGTTCGCTCAGGGCCTCGGTGTGGAATTTGTTGTCGCAAAGGTATAGCGACGTGTTGATAGGCTTGAAGGGCTCGAAGTCGATGTTGATCTTGCGCTCCTTGCCTTCCGCGGTGATAATTTCACCGCAGTAGACAACGAGGCCATTGGGCGGGACCTTTGAGTAGAGCTTGAGGCGCTGCTGGGTCGAGGTAATGGCCGACAGGACGGAGAGACGGTTGACGCGCGACTTGATGTTGGAGGCGGTACCCTGGAAAATTAGTGACGGCGCCGGCGCAGGGTGTCCTGGTACTCACGAATTCTTCAGCCAACATCTTCGCGGCACGTGAAACCTGATCCTTGGGCGCTACACATGGTCAGTCTGCGGCATTTTGCTAGGTCGTCAGGTGTCACATACGGATGATGAGGGAAATCATGGATGTGCCATTCCCGCGGGCTGCTTCGAGACGCTTGATTAGCTTCTTGACCTTCCAGATCTCAATGTTCTTCTCGGCCTCATTGGGCTGCTCATTCTTCCCGGACGACATGGTCGCGGCGGTGGTGTCGAGGTGAGGTAGTGGTGTTGGTGGGGTCGAGAGATTTTCTTGTTCGGCGAGGGGCAAGAACAAGCGACGTAGCTGCCGACTGGCGGCGGGAGGAGGGTGGAGAGCGCGGCCTGTGACTACTGCGCGCCTTGGCTACGTGAATGCGAAAGTCTTCAGGAGAGGCAAACGGCAGCCCACTCGGCTTATGTGAATTTATTTGTCCCTGACTGTGCCCGTAAGGCAGCACAGTCACGGTAGGGCAGTCGACTGGGCGCTGACATGGGCTCGCTTGCACGGCCACTCAGCGAGCGGCGGGCATGGAGAGCAGCAGCAGCGCATGTGCAGTAACCCGTTATCAGCGCGTGCCTTGGGTAGCTCCGGCTGGGGGCAGCTATGACGGCAGACCGGCGGGGCCGCATGAATCCCTCGTGATAGCCATCTTGACTTTCTGCGTCTTTCTATGGCAGAAGTGTCTCGCTCGGCGCTTCTTTATATAATCAGGACGGTCATGGATAGCGGCTATCACCCGCAATCCACCAGGCGCAATCTCATCCCGACGATAGCCAGCTATCGACTCAAGTAGCTCCCGCCTCCCTGCAGGGTTTGAATCAACAGTTTTAGACGATATATCGCCTGTCCTGCCCCATACGTTCTTCTTGGTCGCGCCTGCTCCATCTGTCGTGACGCCCTGACGTACTCACCATGGATAACAGAGGGAAGCAGCCATCCGCCTGGAGCGCCTACGACTCCAACCGCCCATCCATCGACTCAGATACGGAGAGCCATGTGCAGTGGGACGAGCTCTCGAGGCGGCCCAGTGGAGAGAGCAATGCCGGGAGGTGGACGGGCACCGCGGGAGAGCTGCGCAGGCGGAGGTGAGCATATCGCGCCGTTCGCGTGACACGGCAGCTAACAGAAAGCAGGTCTTCCGTAGGACAGCAGATTAGCGCGCTGGGCGAAGTTGGAGGCGTCAACAGCATCAACAACTTTGCGCGATCGTGGCAGCGTGCAGCAGGCTTCTTCGAGATCACCCCCGTGCGCCCTTCCTTCCGCGTCGAGACAGACGACGAAGACGGCGACGACACAGAGGAATCCGACTTCTCGCGCAGCGGATTGCCCACACCAGTACCCGACCAACGATCCGCCCTGCGACAGGCCTTCCAGAACGAGGGCAGACGCGCATCCGACAATGCCATCACAGACGAGGAGAATGGCGCGACCGAGCGGAGCCAGCTGCTGCCCAACGGCGTCGAACAGCGCCTGCGAGGGAGAGGGTCGAGCATCTTCCAGATCGAACCTTCGCTATCGTCACCCTTCGGCGCGAGTTATGGCACGGGATACGGCAGTCTGAGTTCGCGCGTCAACGAGTCGTCCATGCGCCATGCCGGCCGACTCTTCACAGAGCAACAGATGAAGGGCGTTGGGGAGCCAGAACAAGAACGAGAGCCGCTCCTGGTCAAGCAGGTTGAGGAGGATGGACACATTATCAACGTAGTTGTTGGTCAATCCACCCTACCCCAGACAATCTTCAACTCCGTCAACGTTCTGGTCGGCGTTGGACTGCTCACGTTGCCACTTGCGCTCAAGTACTCTGGATGGCTGATAGGCATGGTTTTCCTCGCATGGTCTGCCATAGTGACTGGCTACACTGCAAAGCTCCTAGCCAAATGTCTCGACGTTGATGGTTCTCTCATTACCTTTGCTGATCTTGCCTACGTCTCTTTTGGAACCAAAGCGCGAGTGGCCACCAGCATTCTGTTCTCGCTGGAGCTACTAGCAGCATGTGTAGCATTGGTCGTGCTTTTCGCTGACAGTATGGACGCTCTCATCCCCGGTTGGGACGTCTTCCAATGGAAGATTGTCTGCGGGCTGATCTTGATACCATTGAGCTTCCTACCCCTCCGCTTTCTGTCATTCACATCTATTTTGGGTGTAATGTCTTGCTTTGGAAGTGAGTCAATAACCACATGCTTCATATACGTCAGCTAACACGAAATAGTCACCCTCGCTATCTGGGTCGATGGACTTGCCAAACCCGACGCTCCCGGCTCCATTCGTCAGCCAATGACCCAATATCTGTTTCCCGACAACTGGATGACCGTACCACTCTCCATTGGCCTTCTCATGTCCCCTTGGGGTGGCCACTCCGTCTTTCCAAACATCTACCGTGACATGCGCCACCCGTACAAGTACAGGAAAGCGGTCAACGTCACCTACATCTTCACCTACTTGATCGATGTCGGTATGGCCTGCGCCGGTATCCTCATGTTCGGAGACGGTGTCAAAGAGGAAGTGACGAGCAACATATTCCTTACCAAGGGTTTCCCCCAGGGCATCTCCGTCTTCATCGCCATCTGCATCGCCATCATTCCGTTGACCAAGATCCCGCTCAACGCACGCCCTATTGTCAGCACGTTGGAAGTTCTCTTCGGTCTGGACACGCGCTCTCTGGCCATGTCCTCGTCCATCGACGGCATGAGCGGACTCACTCGAGGAGCGCTCAAGATCACACTTCGCATCGTTACCATCGTTATATTCGTTATCATCGCAATCGTATTTCCTTCATTCGACCGCATCATGACACTTCTCGGCAGTGTCGCCTGCTTTAGCATTTGCATCATCCTACCCTTGGCGTTCCACTTAAAATTGTTTGGAAAAGAGATATCTAGTGGGGAGAAGACGATGAATTGGGTGTTGATTGTCGTCAGCACTATTATGGCTATCATCAGCACTGTTTTTGCTTGCCTACCCAAAGAGATGATTGGGGCTTAGGAACGAAAGTATGGAGATCATGACGATGTCGGAATGACAATAGTTGTCTGGTAATGTGTTTGTTTAGTAAAAGTTTGATATCCGGGTGGTAATAGGCATGGCGTTCTTGTGCATTTGAAGGGTTGTTCTCGATATGAAATATTATTTTGCATAGCATCAAGTGAGTTTGAGGTCTGCATTCTCCCAATGTGCTTCTTGAGTGGTGGCCCAAATCGAGGCTAGATTGCACTCCACTTTGCTCTTTCTCCTTTCACTGATGGTCTTTGCCGCTTAGACTAACTTGACTTTATCGCCTAGTTCTGTCTCTCAACATACACTCTTGATTAGCCGAGGGCATTCGTTCATCGCAAGTTCCGCTCCATGAGGTTTCCACTGTTGTCGGCGGCTTCTACCCTGGCCATTGTTATCACATTCGCCCATTGCGATACTACCTTCACCTCCAAGACCAACGTCACCTTTACCAACGAAAATCACTTCGATGTCCGAGCCGACGACGACCCATGGACACTGTCTGTCGCCCGCGGTGCCAAACTCCTCCAAGGCATGAAGGCCAGCGACGCCGAAGCTGCCACTCTCTACAATCTAGGCACCACTGCCGAAAGCCCATTCGACGGCGATCTAATCGACAAACTACGCGAATGGGGCTACAACGATGCGACCGACGCTCTCGCCAAACAAGCAGACCCGGAATGCAATTTCGACAGCCAGAACGGGCATATGCTGAAGAAAGCCTTTGGCGATCTAGGCATTGGGACAAAGAGCAAGAGCCAAGGCGGCCCAAACCAATGTTTCCTCATCGAGCATTTCGACAGTCCGGCTGTGAAGAAGGGTGACGATGGCAAGATGCCCGCCAAAGCCGACCAACGGTACGACGTCTGCGAAAAAGAATACCGCGTCACGAATGCGGAGCACACCCTTGGCGTCAACGCAGAAGCAGGCGCTGTATACGCCATTCAACTCTCTTCCGCCGCAAAAGCTGCACGCCGTCTATGGAAACGCGCTCCCCTTGCCGAGGAACTCCCAGCTATACGCAGCGTCTCCGACATCGCATGGGCGTTCTGGAATCGCGTGCATACTGATGCGGAGAGTCTGCAAAATATCAAGTACCTGTTCGTCACAATGATCATCAACAAAGAAACAAATCAGCATGTCAAGCGTGCGCTGGGCACCCTATCACCGCCGAAAGAGGATGCGGAAGGCTGGCCAGGACATGACTTCAGCCTGGAGACGGACGCGGGAAAAGCGCTGCTGGGAAGTCCTGTTGGAAGGTGGGCTGGTTACTTCCTTATGCAGCATAAGAGACAGTTGGGTGGTAACAAATACATCTCAAAGGTAAGAGTGTTCAAGTCGGAGAAAGAGGGTAGTTGGCCGTACTTTTTATTCTATGTCGATGGCGCCACAGCGTCTGCTGCGAGCGACGAGGGGATTATGGATCTAGCTGGGAAACCCAGCGAGCCTCGAGTAGTACGGAAAAGTGAGGATGGAAGGCGTATTGTTCGCGAGCATGTTGTGAGAATGAAGCTGTGAAAGCCATGAAGTTGAGCGTCAAGCGTTGCTTTCAACCATAGTCATCGAACCTTTTTCAGTATAGCACTCGTGAATACACACCAACTCAAATCAACGCATGAACAAACATGGAGGATCCAATGTCGTCTTCAAAGGAAACTCAGTGTAACAACTGCGATGGTGGAATACCCCAAGGCTGACTAACCCCCATCGGTCCCTCCGCGGCTGAACCTCCGATGCGCAAAGCTTCAAGTACGTCAATCCAGACAAAAACTACAGCCCGCACTTGCAACCAGCCACACCGTCTCCGTCCTCCACCCGAATAATCTCCCGATACATACCGGCGCAGTCTCGCGACCACACATAAACACAAGAAGAAAAGATGGATTCCCTAGGTGGTGGCGGTTTCGGCAATGCCGACTTGAGCAAGCTGTCCGACCGCGACAAGCAGGAACTGCAGCAATTCGCTATGAATGAGGGACAGAAGGCTAGGATTCAATCTTGTATGTTTTGGAACTCTCTTAAAAGCTTTCTTGCGACGAATTGAGTCTATGCACCATACCTCTACCACCTCCCTCTGTGGATACAGCCGTCATCGACCATCACACCCTCCACCCAAAGCCCTCCCACTTCCTACGATCCACCCTTCAAAGTAACAATAAACTAACTCAATTGTTCAAAACAGCGATACACTCACTCACCGACACATGTTTCCGCAAATGCATCCCCGCGGGTACCGTCAAGGCGGGCAAATTGGACAAGTACGAGGAGCCGTGCATGCGGCAGTGTGTGGATCGGTTCTTGGATGCGAATATGGTTGTGCTGAGGGAGTTGGAGAGGTTGAGGGGATAGATGGTATATGGGAAGAGAGGGGGTGATACAGGTGATGAGAGAGGATGTGTATGATAATGAGGGGACTTTATGATCTGTATAACACTGCATGACGGGGAGCGTCGGGTGTATGGCATTTGGAATGGAGATATTAGGTACATGATAGACATTGCGCTGCGTCCAGCATTGCATTGATCTCTCCTACCGAGCAAACTTTCATGGCTATTCGAATGTTTCTGTGGCTGAAAGATCGAGCTATGTTGCTTATCCAGGAATCACAATTGAGGAAAGAACGATGTCACAGCACGGAAATGTAAAGGTTGTTGAGGACCAAGTCCAACTTGGCGTCATGTGGAAATCTGATTCATTCGAGTCACCGTGACTACGTTTATCCCATGAACGCCCGCCATGCATATCACATCGCTTTTTCCATTGCCGGGTATAACCAGACCCTATCATGACCATGCCTTCCCTTATACAGAGACCACCTCTTTAAACGATGGCGAGCTTGGTGGCCGCAATGTCGAGAGCGTCGACATCGGCGGTGAGGCGGCAGAAAGCCTTCTTTGAGCCGTCGGGGCGGATCAGGGTGTTGATCTTGACGCAGCTGACGTCGTACTGCTTCTTGAGGGCGGCGGCGATTTGGCGCTTGTTGGCCTTGACGTTGCAGATGAAGACGAGGGTGTTGTTCTCCTCAATCTTCTTCATGGCCGACTCGGTGTTGAGAGGGTGGATGAGAACCTTCTCCGCGTCCATGCGGGGGGCATGGGGGACCGACTTGCGAGGGTACTTGCCGGCGCGGGACAGCTCGAGGGTCTTGGGGCTGCGTCACGTTAGCAGGCAACATCTCGCAGCGTTGGAGTCGGGCATACCGGTGGAAGCTGGTGTTCTTCCTGATCGCGCGCTTCTTGTTCGCATACGACTGTCATCTCGTTAATTGTGCCCATCACACGAGAAGTACAGCCCGTCAGAGGTATGTTTCTGACACGACTCAAGAGGATCAAGGGAGGCTTACGCCGCGGAGGGCCGCTTTGGCAGCAGCATTGGCCTGCTTGCCAGTCTTGGTAGGGGCTGTCAATGATGTTAGCGATGAGCGCAATGGGAGGGTCGCTGATCGAGGCGCATTCGCAAAGTTCCCTTTTCCACAGACAGCTGCCGTGGTCCGGTGCCACTTTGCGACATGTATGCTCCTCCTCGATCTCGCGGTTGCGTGTTTGCGTTGACATACTCTTGGATACGGCCTTGGGTCCCATTTTGGCGGTTGTGGTGGTCCTGGAGTTAGTGTCGAGAGTCGCAATCGAAAAGTTGTGGTTTTTGCTCCGGCTACAAGTCGAGTGTGGGAAGAAAGCACGCTAACACACTAGCGCCAAATCCTTGCATCTGAGCTCTCGGCTTCGCTCGACCATCACCTTACCTCAGCCATGTGACTGCAACATCAAAATCGTCATGGCCGTCAAAAAGCGCCAAAAGACTCTGTCGCATGGCCGACCACCCGTCAGCAAGCCGAAAGAGCGGATGACCTCGGAGCGCTCCAGGACTATCATTCGCACCCATCACCGACTACAGAAGGAGCATGCAGCAGCTCTGAAGAAAGGGGATGTGAGCTCAGCAGAAGAGATTGCGCAAGCTATCGAGAGAAATGGAGGCATCAAGATGTACCAGGCTGCAAGCAAGCAAGGTCAGGCGAAAGACAGGGGTGGTGATTCTAGCAAGCTGTTAGTCGACTGGCTCCAGCAATCCAAGGTTTTGGACCCCAAAGCACGGGATCGTCGTAGGGCTGGCGACGCTGAACTCAGATGTCTCGAAGTCGGAGCTTTGTCAACTAAGAACGAGATCTCCAAGTACGCAAGCGTCATCGACATGACGAGGATCGATCTGAACAGTCAAGGGCCAGGCATCGAAAAGCAGGATTTCATGGAGCGGCCACTTCCTACATGCGACGACGAGCGCTTCGATATTATCTCCCTATCTCTCGTACTCAACTATGTCCCGGATGCAGTTGGTCGAGGCGAGATGCTCAAACGCATCACCAAGTTCTTGAGAAAGGGCGTTGCATGGACTGAGACGGCCGATTCTGTGTTGCCAGTTCTATTCTTTGTTCTACCTCTACCGTGCGTCGACAACTCACGCTATCTCGACGAAGATCTGTTTCTGGGAATCATGGGCGATCTAGGTTTTACGATGAGATTCAGCAAAAACACTTCGAAGCTGTGCTACTACTTGTTTACCTTGACAAATGAGCCCAAGGCTACGACGGCTGAGAAAAGGAAGATCAGAGACGGACCGGGAATGAACAACTTCTGCATCGTTGTGGAATGAACGTCCAGATGACGGCAGCTTGTCATTAGTTGCTAGATTACGCCGTCCACAACTTTACTCGGCGACGAAGCAAGGCGAGAACGCGCTCAAGCGCAATTGGTTCGTCATACAGGTCATAGATGACCAGGAAGAAACTACTCTCGTATTCTTTGGGAAGACCAAGATGTCGCGACATCGCAGCGGTTCTGGTTGGCATGGCGCGTTCCAAGCGGAGACTTCGGCGTGTGTGCTGTCACTGCGACTACGACAATTTTGGCTACACCCAAATGCAAGCGGATTTTCAGCGAACAATCTCTCTGGAAGAAGCCGATATTTATATTGATGGTAGGAGTACCACCGACGCCATCGCGGGGCTGTTGTTGTATGCTCTAGCCTGTTGTACTTGTATGGGGAAGACTTCGGATCCACATCTACGCATCCTTACATCCGTTTATGGACTCACAGTTCTGATATGGTCAACAGTCTACAGATCGGGTTCCATCTAAGCGCAACGTGGAGAACGCGGGATCATGTAGCAGGTTCGTCGACGATGTTGCGGGCGCCTACCGAGTCAACAATATCCACCGGACCATCACCGGACTACGCTCGGTATTTCGTGTAATATATACACTGGTTCTAGACTCACTAGTAGTTACCACGCGACTGTACTACACGGCCGATAAAGTCCCGAAGTGCCACAAATCGGTTTCCTTGAAACGCTTTGGTTCCCGAATTAGTATCGCATAGCCACACAACACGCTCGCGGCGTTACTGCTAAACTACGCATCATGCTGCGACTGCGCAACAAGCAGTTGTACAACGTCGCTTGCGGTGTTCTACTTTCAAAATCCGGTTCCCGGCAGCGAATTTCAGAAACTGCGTGTTCCCGTCTTCTCATCTTACGCATGTTTGATCGCCTTTTAGCGCATCCTACGCCTTAGCGCCACACGACTCACAATGCCCCCAACTCATCATACCAAGCATTGACACAAGCATTTTCTGAAACGGACTCTGACTTGCTCAACCCCAAACGCCCGTCAATCAACGGATGCATATCACTGGGGCTGGACTAGAAACAGGCGAGAAGCGCGTGGGTACCTGGCCGGCATTTTCCCGCTACGTTCGGTGGGTCGAGACAACGGAATTGGTGATCAAGAGATGAGCTTATTCGCATTCCTCCCGAGCGCAAATTTCCACATGTTAGTTTACTGCGTGGCGCTCCGTTGGGTTAGTCAAGTAAAATGAGATGTAAGCGTTGTTCGAGGCCTTTATGTAGGGCGGGGACGCCCTTTCGTAGAGCTTCAAGCTTCTGGTAACTCTCTCAACACGAAGTCGAACTTCCATCTTTCTTTGCAAGCCGCTGAGCTGCTGCCATTCATTACTTGGACTCGTTGATACGATCCTATACAGTCTTTTCCAACAAGTCGTCGTTCGAATTCCATCTTCCGTCACTCCATCAAACAGTCATCAGACACCATGAAGTCCACCTTCTTCTCTCTTCTCCCCATCGCGGGTCTCGCTGTTGCTGAGTCCGTCTGCTCCCAGCAGACTGTCACCACAACTGCAACTGAAACAGTGTACGAGACTGCAAAGCCCGTGGATGTCGCCGACGCCACCGGTAGCAAGTCTGGCGCTTGCTCTTCCAGGAGCACTGTATACACCACCACCTACGAGAAGGTCTACGTCACTGTCTCCCCCGATGCTGGCTCTGCTACTCCCGATGCTGTCGAGGATATCACATCCACCAGCACCAAGGAGATCCTCACCACCGTCACCGTTCGCCCAACCGGTGCTCCTTATGGCAACGCCACTACCTCTGCTCTCTTCAAGCCTGCAGGATCTTCCGACTCGCCCTCCTACCCTACCATGAGCGTCCTCCCGACCACCAAGCTAGACTACAGCTCGCTCGCCTACACTCCCATTCCCCAGAGTGAAGCATCAAAGTCCTACGCTGCCGCCCAGTCATCCAGCGCTGCCGCAGTGCCTGCCTCCGAGTCCAAGGCTCCAGCTCCTGCCGCATCCCAAGCCGCGGCTCCCGCTGACAAGGCTGCCGTCTCATCTGCCGCCTCCAAGCGCGGCGAAGCCACTTTCTACGGCGGAAACACTGAGGGCGGCATGTGCTCTTTCGTTGGCTACACCATCCCCGCCGGTCTCTACGGCACCGCGCTCTCCGACTCCAACTGGGACAACGGCAACGCCTGCGGTGTGTGCGTCAGCGTAACCGGCCCCAACGGTAACAAAATCACCGCCATGGTCACCGACCAATGCCCAGGGTAAGCAATCCCACCGTACAAATCTCACAAAAAACACATACTAACCCCACCCCCAGCTGCGGCCCCAACCACCTCGACCTCTACCCCGACGGCTTCGCCAAACTGGCAGAGCCCTCCAAGGGCATAATCAACGTCGACTGGACCCCCGTCCCCTGCGGCATCACCACCCCCATCGTCCTCAAGAACAAATCCGGCACCTCCAAATTCTGGTTCAGCATGCAAGTCATGAACTCCAACGTCGCCGTCTCCAAACTCGAAGTCTCCACCGACTCGGGCAAGACCTGGCAGGCGACTACACGTAAGCCGTACAACTTCTTTGAGAACCCGGCTGGCTTTGGCGCGGATAGCGTCGATGTTAAGATTACGAGTGAGGGGGGTAAGGAGATTGTTGTTAAGGGCGTCAGTATTGCGGCGGATAGTAAGAAGACTGCTGGGGGCAACTTTGCTTAGAGTGCAGTGAGACTGAGAGAAAGGGAAGAGGAGAGGGGTTTGGTTGATGGGCTTGGGGTTTTTGATGATGGATGATACTTTTGATTTAAGCGATACCCTTCTTGATGCCTTGTTGATTCGCTTCTAAATATCTTTCGTGGTATATATCTTTTTGTCTGCAGCGTGGACTGCAGTTGCTATCTGAATGAATAAAGCAATGTCATCATTCAACTTTTGAAGTGTTTGTGTGCTATGTTGTGCCTAAGTCTTGTCCAAGTTGTGCTTCGTCGAAGCTAAGGAGCGACATTATACAACCGCGTCTGTGCAGTTGGAGGCTGGCATACTTTATTTCAACTTCGCACTGACGCGGCGTCAACGGGATCGCTGTTTATGCATGTCCAAAGATACGCCAGACGTGGCATGCGCCACAGTAGCCCTTCACACATGCCTCGATTGCCGTGAGTTGTCACGTATTCATGAGATTAATAGACTCTACAACACTCTCACATCAGCACTTTGCATGTCTACAGCAACACCATCATGAAGAAGATTCTAGGTTCCGTATTGAGAGTAGAAAAGATCTATCATAGGAAAAGACCAACCGGACTCCACCCATGCTTGACGTTCATTCGTGCGTAACATCCCTTTCGCAATCCCTTCATTCCAAAGTAAGTTCCCCGTGCTTTCGTTACCATTACCAATCATCAGGTCGTAAGGAGGGTATCGAAATGCGCTAGACATATCCCGTGCAGAGAGGTTCATGTTTGCTCGCTTGCCCAAAGTACCTAATGTTTCAAGGCGTACGAGGGTTCTTCGCAAGTTTGCTCAGGGCGCCGAGAAGACCTGCGGGATGTGTTAGTGAAGTCTTGTTAAAAAAAATCAAGAATGCGAACTTACCGGTTGCGCCGTTGGGCAATGTCGACATGGCGATTGAGTTGCGATCACCGACGGTGACGGTCTGAACATTGGGAACCTTCCATTCCTCCTTCAGCTGCTCTGCCCAGCGGAAGACACCCTCGTCACTTCGGTCGTTTCCAGCCGCGAACACAAAGTCAGGTCGGCCCTTCTCAGGGTACTTGCTGAAGATGTATTGTGAAGCAGAGGCCTTGTCAAAGTCGATTGGCTCGATGACAACTGAGTCCTTGGTGGGAACCGCCTTTATGCGCTGCTGCTCACATGCATCGTTAATGTGGTTGGCACAGTCACCAGCATGTCGGCTTGCGGAATCATCCTTGTCGTTGGGCGCTCTGTAGTGGAAGATCATGGAGCAGTGGCGCTCTTCAACCCAACTACCCTCGACACGCTCGAGATAGTACTGCAAGATGGGCTTGACGGAGTCTTTCCACTTCACAGTCTTCTCTTCGTCGGGGAATTGTATCCACTCTTTCGCGCTGGGCTCGCGCAAGAAGCAACCATTCTCCGCGATGAGACCGAGACCTCGCACGCGGTTAAAGATGAGCTCAGTCTCTCGAACAGTACGTCCAGTCATGACGTAAACATCGTTCTTGTCATCAGCAACAAGGTCGTTCAGCACGACAATGACACGCTCGGTGTTCGCCAGGACGGTGTTGTTAACAGATCCGTAGGATGCGAGGGTGCCTTCGTAGTCGAGTACAAAGAGTCGTCGCTGAGATGCCTGGTAGGTACGCGCAAGATTGCTGGACGAAAGACGGGGAATGGACATGGTGTCGCGCTTGAACTGCTCCTCGTGGACCTTTGAGAGATGGCAGCTGAGGTTGTTAACCCAGAAGTCACCAGTCTGGTGCATAACCGTATCGCGCAACTTGGTATATCTGCGTTCCTTCTCGGAATCAGTCATCTCCAAGGCGACCTTGAACGCTTGTGCGATGCTGTTGTAGTCCCAGGGGTTCACAGCCAGGTCGGCACCTTGGAAGACTGAAGCACTTCCGGTGAACTCACTGAGGATAACAGGACCGTGCTTCTTTGGACTCGCGCGACCATCCTGGCAGATGACGAATTCGTGGCAAGTAAGGTTCATGCCTTCACGAAGACTGGTAATTGCGAGGGCATCGGCAATGGAAAGAAGCGCGAGATATTGCGAGAATGCGATATCCTGCCTCAGGAAAACGAGAGGGTTGTGCGTCAAGGTTGAATGAACCGCGTCGATACGAGTGACGATCTCGGAGACGGTTGCAGCGAGTTCGGTGTCTTCGGTGGTAGATGTGGCGACTTGAATCATAACAACCTTGTCTTTCCACTCGGGGTTCTTGTTGAGGAACAACTCGAACGCTAACAGCTTCTGCCTGACACCACGGATGTTGTCGAGCTTGTCGCGAGCAACGATGACCTTCTTGCCCTCGTACCGCTTCTGCATGGTCTGAATCCACTCTAGCACCTCGGGTTCCTCGCGGGCCAGGGCGAGAGCGCGAGGATCAATGCCGATAGGCGACGAGTGTACGTTGACGAAGCGGTTCTCAAGTTGGACACCGTCCTCAGTAGCCTCGACGGAGAGAATTCGACTGCACGTCTGCAGGAAGTGGTGGGAATACTCTGGTGTCTGGAAAGCGACTAGGTTCGCCCCGAGCATGCCGTTGAGCAGCTCCTTCCGCGCGGCCAAGCAGCGGAAAACTTCGGAGGAGGGGAACGCAGTGTGGAGGAAGAAGCCGATCTGTGCATCTGGAAGCTTCTCGCGGATCATCTGTGGGACCAGACACAGGTGGTAGTCGTGGATCCAGATGACATCTCCGCGCTTGTAGTTCTTGACGACCTTGTCGGCAAAGGCCTGGTTGACCTTGACGTAGAAGACCCATGAGTGGTCGAGGAAAGCCTTGCTCTTGGGGTGGTCGGGGATGATGTGTGTTCCTAGGCTGTTTCCTG
>JGI20283J13201_100061_pt1 | contig 34520 bp, 23 predicted proteins | sample Plalitdecfosmids_FD_13201 | JGI IMG/M metagenome (IMG submission 13201)
CAGACCACGATCGCGCTGTTCCGTATCGAGCAGGACAATGTGGCGATCAATCCGCTGCAGGCGCCGCCCTCGGTCCCCGGCGGCCTGCCGCGCACCACTTACGAGGCGGGCGAAGGCGTGGTCAGCAAGGGGTTCGAGATCGAGGCGACGGGCGAGATCGTGCCCGGCTGGAACATCAATGCCGGCTTCAGCCTGTTCGAGGCGGAGGATGCCGCCGGCGACGACGTGCTGACCGACCAGCCGCGCAAGCTGCTGAAGCTGTTCACCACCTTCACCCCCGACGGCGGCATGTCGCCGCTGACCGTGGGCGGCGGCGTGAACTATCGCAGCCGGGCCTATTCCGATGGCGTGCTGACCCTGCCGGGTGGCGATGTCATCACGCCCCGGTTCGAACAGGGCGGCTATGCCATCGTCAACCTGATGGCGCGGTACCAGCTGACCGAGCAGCTGCAGCTGCAGGCCAATCTGGAGAACCTGCTGGACGAGGAATATTACAGCCAGATCGGCTTCTACAGCCAGTATCGCTGGGGTACCCCGCGCAACGTGATGGTGGGCGCCAGCCTGCAGTTCTGACGCGTCAGGCGCTGCCGGGCCAGCCGTGCTGCAGGAAATGCAGCGCGCAGCCGCCCAGCAGCGCCGCGCCGCGGGGCAGGGCGGCCTCGTCCAGCATCATGCGGGTGGAGTGCAGGCCGGGTTGCGCGGCGGGATCGTTGCTGTCGGCCGGCGCCACACCCAGGAAGGCCATGGCGCCCGGCGCCTGCTGCAGCACGTAGGAGAAGTCCTCCGCCCCCATCAGCGGGTGGGCCATGGGCACGTAATCGGCCTGCGGCAGCGCGCCTGCGACTTCGGCCACCAGGGCGGCGGCGCGCGGATCGTTGACGGTGGGCGGGAAGCCGTCCGTCACCGTCACCTCGGCCGTGCACTCATGCGCGGCGGCGATGCCCTCCGCCAGCCGGGCCAGCGCGGTCCGCACATCCTGCCGCCGCTCCGCGCTCAGGGTGCGGATGGTGCCGCTCAGCACCGCCTCGTTCGGGATGACATTGTGCGCGCTGCCCGCCTGCAGCGTGGTGATCGTGATCACGGTCGCCTCCGCCGCGCTGTAGCGGCGGGTGATCAGGGCCTGGATCGCGGTGACGATCTCCGCCGCGACCGGCACCGGGTCGCGCGTCTGGTGCGGCAGGCTGGCATGGCCGCCGCGCCCGGTGACGGCGATGCGCAGCATGTCCGCCGCCGCCAGCATGGTGCCGGGCCGGCAGGTCACCTGTCCGTGCGGCATGTCGGGCATGATGTGCAGCGCGAAGGCGGCATCGGGCAGCGGATCGAGCAGCCCGTCCTCGATCATGTGCCGCGCGCCGAAATGGCCTTCCTCGCCCGGCTGGAACATGAAGCGGACCTCGCCCGCCAGTTCGCTCTGCCGCGCCGCCAGCAGCCGCGCGGCGCCCGCCAGCATGGCGGTGTGGGCATCATGCCCGCAGGCATGCATCCGGCCGGCAATGGTGGAGGCAAAGGGCAGGCCGGTCGCCTCCGCCATGGGCAGCGCATCCATGTCGCCCCGCAGCAGCACCGACCGGCCGGGCCGCGCGCCGCGCAGCGTGGCGATCGCGCCGGTGGCGGAGGTGCCGGTGCGCCATTCCAGCGGCAGGTCGGCCAGTTCGGCGCGCACCTTGGCCAGGGTCAGCGGCGTCTCCAGCCCCAGTTCCGGTTCCGCATGAATGGCGCGGCACAGCGCGGTGATGCGGGGGGCGAGCGCCGTGGCGGCGGGCAGCAGGTCGGTGAACATGGTGCGCAGCCTATCGTACCGGGGCGGCGGGGCAAGCCTGCGTTCATTGACCTGCGCGCAGGGGCGCGCGCGTCTGGCAGGTGATGGTCATCCTGCCATTTTCAGGTAAACGCGCAGACACCATGAACGCGACGATCCATCTGTTCGACCAGTTGCCGGTCGCGCCGCTGGCCGATGCCGGCGCGCCCGACGCCGTGCGCGCGCCCGTGCGGGACGTGCCGCTGGTCGGCGTGATCCGCAACCAGCGCAGCCACCGCAATGCCGGCGGCGCGCAGCCGGAGATCACCTCCAGGGCCACGCTGCTGGTGGAAGCGCCCACGCGCCGGGGCGAGCTGCTGGACATCCTGCGCAAGTTCGCCGAGCAGCGGGTCGATTACCTGGTGGTGGATGGCGGCGACGGCACGGTGCGCGACGTGCTGACCTGCGGCACGGCGGTGTTCGGCCAGGCCTGGCCGCAGCTGATCGTGCTGCCCAGCGGCAAGACCAATGCGCTGGCGGCCGACCTGTCGCTGCCATCCGACTGGTCGCTGGACCGCGCGCTGGCCTGCGCGGCGCAGGGGCACGGCGTACGTCGGCGGCCGCTGGTCGTGGCGGAGGTCGACAATCCGCAGGCGCGCGTGGTCGGCTTCGCGCTGGGTGCCGGCCTCTATACCCGCGCCGTCGCGCTGGGGCAGCGGGCGCACCGGCATGGCGCGTTCAACGCCGCGGTGGTGGTGCTGACCGCGCTGTGGACCGTGCTGCAGGCGTTGTTCGGCTGCGCAAACAATCCCTATCGCCGCTCCACCCCGATGCGGCTCAGCGATGCGGCCGGCCGCCCGCTGCCGCATGTGCAGGGCCTGCGGGCCGACGAACGGTTCATGCTGTTCGTCTCCACGCTGGAGCGGTTTCCCGGCGGGGTGCGCCCGTTCCGCAAGCTGGGCGGCGCCATGCGCATGGCGCTGGTCGATCGGGCGCGCGCCGGCGTGCTGCTGCGCATTCCGCTGGCGCTGGCCGGGCTGATCGGCGGCGGCCCGGTGCGGCGCGGTTACCACCTGCTGGGCGGGCAGGAGTTCGGCCTGGAATTGGGCGAGGAGTTCATCCTGGACGGGGAGGCTTTTCCCCCGGGACGCTATCGCCTGTCGCTGGGGCCGCGGCTGATCTTCGTCACGCCATGAGCCGGCCGGCTGTGTCCATCGACCCTGCCGTGACCGCCTTCGCCGCCCGTCTGGCCGGCGGGGAAGCGGGCGCGGCGGCGGTGCTGTTCTACGGTTCCAACCTCAGGACCGGCTCGCTGGACGGCGTGCTCGACTTCTATGTGCTGACCGACGGCCCGGTGGAGCGGGGGCTGTGGCCGCGCGTGTCCTATCGCGAATGGCAGCATGATGGCCGAAATTTGCGCGCCAAGATCGCCACCATGCACCTGGCGACCTTCGCAGCGGCGGCGGCGGGGGGCACGCTGGACACCACGATCTGGGCGCGCTTCGTGCAGCCATCGGCGCTGGTGTGGCAACGCGACGAGGCGGGCGCGGCACAGGTGGCGCAGGCACTGGACGCCGCGGCCGGGACCGCCGCTTGGCTCGCCGCCGCGCTGGGTCCGACGCAGGGGCGGGAGGAGGATTACTGGCGCGCGCTGTTCCGCGCCACCTACCGGGCGGAATTGCGGGTGGAGGCACCGGGGCGGGAGGACACGATCCTGGCCACGCACCGCACCCATTTCACCGGCCTGTTGCCCCGCATCTGGGCACGCGACGGCATCGCCTTCGACGAGGATGGCGACAGGCTGATCCCCTATCTCAGTGCGGCGCAGCGCCTGCGGGCGCGCCGCTGGTGGGCGCGGCGGCGGCGCATGGGCAAGCCGCTGAACGTGGTGCGGCTGGTGCGCGCGGCGGCCACCTTCGACGGCGCGGCACGCTATGCCGCATGGAAGGTGGAGCGGCACACCGGCGTCGCGGTGGAGGTCACGCCGTGGCGCGAACGGCACCCGCTGCTGTCGGCGCCCGCCATGCTGCTGGAACTGGCGAGAAAGCGGCGGGGATAGTCACCGCAGCCATCAATGCATCAGGCCAGGTCTTGCCAGCTAGTCGATGCGTCGCGAAAGGGACCCGTCCCAAGGAGATCCGGCCCGATGCACACCCTTGTCGTCATGGCGCACCCTGCCGCCGCCTCGCTCACCCGGACGCTGGCCAACGCCATAAAGGATGGGGTGCTGACACGGGGGCATACCGCCGAAATCGCTGACTTGGTGGCCGAGCGGTTCGATCCTGTCTTTGGTCCGGCGGATCACGCCGCTTTCAACAGGAACGCTCCGCTGCCCCATTCGGTGCTGGCCGAACAGCGGCGGATCGATTGCGCGGATCACCTGGTGCTCGTCTTTCCGGTCTATTGGTGGTCAATGCCGGCGCTGCTGAAGGGGTGGATCGACCGGGTCTTCGTTGCCGGATGGGCATTTGACGAGAATCCCGACGGCACCCTGGTAAAGAGGTTGGGGCGCTTGAACGTTCATCTGGTCGCGCTGGCCGGCGCCAGCGGAGCCACCTATGACAAGCGTGGCTATCGCGAAGCGATGCGAGTCCAGATCGAACATGGCATCTTCAATTTCTGTGGGGCGGCTGTCCTTACGTCGCACCTGATCGAGAGCCAGAACGTGGATACGGGCGCCCTCGCGGCGGCGGTGCACGCCATTGTCCGGCATCTGCCGAAGACGGGGGCTGCCACGGGCACCTAGTCGCGCACCAGCGCCTGCAGGGCGGCGATCCTGTCGGCCTCGTGCACCGGCTTGTCCCAGCGGATGCGGTGGATGCGCGGGAAGCGCATGGCGAGGCCGCTCTTGTGCCGCTTGCTGACGTGGATGGAATCGAACGCGACCTCGAACACCAGTGACCGGTCGGTCTCCCGCACCGGGCCGAACCGCTTCACCGTGTGTTGCCGCACATGCTTGTCCAGCTTCTTCAGCTCCTCGTCGGTGAAACCGGAATAGGCCTTGCCCACCGGCAGCAGTTCCGCGCCTTCATCCGGGTCGCCATCCCAGCAGCCGAAGGTGTAGTCGCTGTAGAAACTGGCGCGCCGGCCGCTGCCGCGCTGCGCATACATCAGCACGCAATCCACCAGCAGCGGGTCGCGCTTCCACTTGTACCACAGGCCGGTGCGCCGCCCCGCGACATAGGGGCTGTCGCGCTTCTTCAGCATCACCCCCTCGATCGCATCGTCGCGCGTGCCTTCGCGGATGGTGGCGAGATGGGCGAAATGGTTGGCGGCGATCACCGCGGAGATGTCGAACCGGTCGGCCGGCAGCCGTGGCAGCAGCGCTTCCAGCGCGGCGCGACGCTCCGTCCACGGACGCTCGCGCAGATCCTCGCCATCCAGTTGCAATACGTCATACAACCGCACGAAGGCGGGGGCTTCAGCCAGCATCTTGGCGCTGACCACCTTGCGCCCGAGCCGTTGCTGCAGCGCGTTGAAGCTGGCCGCGCCGCCTTCCTCGCCCCCCTGATGCGCGCCGCGCACCAGCAATTCGCCGTCCAGCACGGCGGGGATCGTCAGCGCCTCCGCCATCTCGGGGAAGGTGCCGGTAATGTCCTCCCCGCCGCGCGAATAGAGCCGTGTCTCGCCGCCGGCATGGGCCAGCTGCACGCGGATGCCATCCCACTTCCATTCCGCCACATAGTCGAGCAGGTCGACCTCGAGCTCCTCCAGCGGGTGCGCCAGCATGAAGGGGCGGAACAGCGGCAGCGCCGCCGTGTCGGGCGGGGCTGCGCCGTTGGCGGCCCAGTCGAACAGGGCGGTGTAGGGGGCGGGGATGGCGTGCCAATATTCCTCCACCTCCTCCACGCTCACATCGAAGGCCTGCGCGAAGGCGGTCTTCGCCAGCCGCGCCGATACGCCCACGCGCATCGCCCCGGTGGCCATCTTCAGCAGGGCATAGCGGCCATCCGCATCCAGCCGGTCGAGCAGTTGCGCCAGCTTCACGCTCACGGTGGCGCGCGTCATCTCCGCCAGCAGCGCCACCGCCTCGCTGACGGTGGGCGGCGGGGCGGGGGGCATGTGCGGTTGCGGCCAGAGCAGGCTGGCGGTTTCCGCCGTGTCGCCCACGAAATCGCGGCTGAGCGTCCACAGCACCGGGTCCACCCGGTCGTGCAGCAGGTTGCGGATGGTGGAGGACTTCACCGCCGGGAAGTCCAGCCCTTCGGTCAGTGCCGCCAGCGCCCAGCCGCGATCGGGATCGGGCGTGCGGCGCAGGTAATCGGCCACCAGCTGCAGCTTCGCATTGCGGCTGGTGGTGTAGACCAGCGAGTCGATCAGGGCGGCGAATTCTTCCACCGTCAGTCGTCCTCGTCCTCATCGTAACCGACCAGCGCCAGCGCGCGCGCTTTCCGCTGATGCAGCTCGCACCAGCGCAGCAGCGCTTCCTCACGCCCGTGGGTGATCCAGCTTTCCTGCGGGTTCACCTCCTGGATGGTCGCGATCAGCTCGGGCCAGTCGGCATGGTCGGAGATGATCAGCGGCAGCTCCACCCCGCGTTGCCGCGCACGCTGGCGCACCATCATCCAGCCGCTGGCCATCGATGTGACCGGATCGGGCAGGCGCCGGCTCCAGCGGTCGTTCAGCGCGGATGGGGGCGCCATCACCACGGCCCCGTGCATCTCGTCCTTCTTCGCGTCGCTGACCAGCCGCAGCTCGCCAAGGTCGATGCCCCAGTCCTCGTACAGGCGGCACATGCGTTCCAGCGCGCCATGCAGGAAGACCGGCCGATCATGCCCGGCGCGCCGCAGTTCCGCGATCACCCGCTGCGCCTTGCCCAGCGCATAGGCACCCACCAGCACGCAGCGGTCGGGCTGGTCGGCCAGCCGCTGCAGCAGCTTGGCCATCTCGCCCTCGATCGGCGGATGGGTGAACACCGGCAGGCCGAAGGTCGCCTCCGTGATGAAGATGTCGCAGGGCGTGACCTGGAAAGGCGGGCAGGTCGGGTCGTGGCGGCGCTTGTAGTCGCCCGTCACGATCACCCGCTCGCCGGCATGTTCCAGCAGGATCTGCGCGCTGCCCAGCACATGGCCGGCGGGCAGGTAGGTCGCATCGACGCCGCCGGGCAGGCGGATCGTCTCGCCATACTCCACCGGCACCGCGCCTTCGCGCGTGTTGTAACGCAGCTCCATGATGGCGAGCGTGGCCGGCGTCGCCACCGTCTGCCCATGCCCGCCGCGCGCATGGTCGGCATGGCCGTGCGTCACCAGCGCATGCGGCACCTCGCGCGCCGGATCGATCCAGCAATCGGCCGGCACCACATGGATGCCCCACGGCTCCGGCCGGATCCAACTGAAGTTCGCGGGCATACCTCCTGCCAATGAGACAGGAGGTATGCAGTTCCTGCCGCTCAGCCTGTGTTGCCGGGCGCGTAAGGGAAGCTGAGCGACTTGTAGTAATCCAGATCGCGTGGCGGAGCGGCGGCGCCAGCGGGCATTGGCAGACCGTTCAGCGAACGCCAGTAGGCGATGCTGGCATCGCGCCACCATTGCGCATCGCGCTGCTGGATCGCCAGAAAGGCGGCGGTCTGTTCGTGCCGCTCCGCATCGACCAGCGGGGCCAGCGCGTCCCACTGCCGGCGCATCTCCGCCACGCTGCCGATCCCCCGGTCATAGCGGTGCACCAGCTCCGCCCACAATGGACGGCCGGACTGCATCCGGTAATCCCACGGCAGATGGTGGAACCACAGCAGGTCCGCCTCCGGCGTGGTGGCGGGATCGGCGAAGCGGGCGGCGAGCGGTGGGGCATATTGCGCCACCGCATTGCTGCCGCTGGCGGTACGGTCGAAGCCGATGCCCTGTCGGTCCGCCTTGTGGTAATAGGCCGGGTTCCATTCGGGCCGCGCCAGATCGGCGATCCACGGCGCGGGGCCGTAATGGTGCCCGGTGCCCATCAGATGCGCCAGGCCCAGCGGGGTCATGTAATCGACCACCGACTGCCGCGAGCCCATCATCATGGCGACGACCGGCCCGGTCAGTGCCGGATCGGGCGTGAAGGTCAGCGCCGCCCATTCGCGCGCGATCACCTCCGCGGGCAGCGTGTGATCCCAGGCGAGGCGACCGAACGCATACCAGTTCGCCTGGTCGAAGGTGGAGCCGGACCAGTTGCGATCCGCGCCGATATTGGCGACCCCGGCGATGCCGGTCAGCCGGTGCCCTTCCAGCGAACCATCCACCACCCGCGCCACCGTGGAGCCGGCCCCACGCACCATGGTGTCGGCGTCCAGCACCTCCTCCCACATGGTGCCGAGATAGGCGAGGTGCGTGTTGAAGCCGAGATATTCCTTGGTGATCTGCAGCTCCAGCATCAGCGGGGTCTGCGGCATGGCGCCGAACAGCGGGTGGAACGGCTCGCGCGGCTGGAAGTCGATCGCGCCGTTCTTCACCTGCACCAGGACATTGTCGGCGAACTGACCGTCAAGCGGCTTGAACTCGGTATAGGCCTGCTTGCCGCGATCGTCCGGGTCGGTGTCGGCATAGACGAAGGCCCGCCACATCACGATGCCGCCATGGGGCGCCACCGCGCGGGCCAGCATGTTGGCGCCATCGGCATGGCTGCGGTCATAGTCGCGCGGGCCGGGCTGGCCTTCGCTGTTGGCCTTCACCAGGAAGCCGCCGAAATCGGGAATGGCCCTGTAGATTTCAGCCGCCTTGGCATCCCACCAGGCCTGCACCTGCGGGTCCAGCGGGTCGGCGGTTGGCAGCCCGCCGAGTTCCACCGGGGCGGAGAAGCGGGCCGAGAGATAGACCTTGATGCCATAGGGGCGGAACACCTCCGCCAGCGCCGCCGCCTTGGCGATGTAGGGCGCGGTCAGGCTGTCGGCCTTTGCGTTCACATTGTTCAGCACCGTGCCGTTGATGCCCAGCGCGGCATTGGCGCGCGCGTAATCGGTGTAGCGCGGGCCGGTATATTCGGGCAGCGTCCACCAGTCCCAGATGCTTTCGCCGGCATAGCCGCGCTCCACCGATCCATCCAGATTGTCCCAATGGTTCAGCACGCGCAGGCCGATGCGCGGGGCGGAGGCGAGGTCGATACCAGCCAGCGCCCCACCGCTGCCCAGATGGCGCAGCAGCGCGAAGGCGCCATGCAGCACGCCGATATCGCTGTTGCCGGTCACCAGGGTCGCGGGCGCGTCATCCAGCCGCACCTGCCGGATCAGGTAGCCCTCCCGTCCCAGATCACCCAGCGGCAGATCCAGCGCGGCCACCGGCAGGTCGGCGGCACTGGCCAGCACCACACGCGCGCCGCGTCCCGGCGTGTCGCCCGCCATGGCGGCGAAGGCGCGGGTCAGCTCGGCTTCCGCCGCGCGCAGGGTCGGCGTGTCGCCACGCCGCTCCACGCCCGCAGGCAGGGCAGCCGCGCCTTCCGCAGCCAGCGGTCGATAGCGCAGCCACAGATCGTAGCCGTCCTCCGCCAGCGCCGGTGCCGGCAGCAGCAGGATCGCGGCAAGGACCAGCAGCCAGCGCCTCAGGGGGGTGAACATCCTTGCATCTCCATCGTGCCCGCTTGTCGGGGCTTCGCTGGTACCGCTAACACCTCTGCCCTTGTTTACAAACCCCGGGCGGAACCGGCAGGTGCTTGCGCGTTCTGTCAGGTGACACCCCGACTTCAGGAAGCGGACCCGTACTGCCATGGCCAACATCCCCTACCAGCCCGATCCCGCCCGTTATGACGGGCAGATGCCGTATCGCCGCTGCGGCCGCAGCGGGCTGGACCTGCCGGCGATCTCGCTGGGCCTGTGGCAGAATTTCGGTGGGGCCGACGTGTTCGAGACCGGCCGCGCGGTGTTGCGCCGCGCCTTCGATCGCGGGGTGACGCATTTCGATCTCGCCAACAATTACGGCCCGCCCTTCGGCTCGGCGGAGGAGAATTTCGGCCGCATCATGGCCGCCGATTTCCGCGATCACCGCGACGAGTTGATCATCAGCAGCAAGGCCGGGTGGGACATGTGGCCCGGCCCCTATGGCGGCCCGTCCGGCAGCCGCAAATATGTGATCGCCAGCTGCGACCAGAGCCTGCAGCGCATGGGCCTGGATTATGTCGACATCTTCTATTCGCACCGGGTGGACGAAAGCACGCCGCTGGAAGAGACGATGGGCGCGCTCGCCCACCTGCACCAGCAGGGCAAGGCGCTGTATGTCGGCATCTCCTCCTACAGCCCGGAGCTGACCCGGCAGGCCGCGGCGATCCTGGCGGAGCACAAGGTGCCGCTGCTGATCCACCAGCCCAGCTATTCGCTGCTGAACCGCTGGATCGAGGGTGGGTTGCTGGACACGCTGGAGGATCTGGGCACCGGCTGCATCGCCTTCTCCCCGCTGGCGCAGGGCATGCTGACGGACAAGTACCTAGCCGGCGTGCCGGAAGGTGCGCGGGCCAGCAAGGGCCGGTCGCTGAAGGAAGGCTTCCTGTCGGACGAGAACATGGCCCGTATCCGCGCGCTGGCCGACATCGCCGCCGCCCGCGGGCAGAGCCTGGCGCAGATGGCGATCGCCTGGGTCCTGCGCGATCCGCGGGTGACCAGCGCGCTGATCGGCGCGCGCAACGTGGAACAGCTGGACAACAGCCTGGACGCGGTGAAGCGGCTGGACTTTTCGGGCGAGGAGCTGAGCGCGATCGAGGGGCAGGCGCTGGAAGGCGGCATCAATCTGTGGGAGGTGTCCTCCCGCATCACCGCCGTGCCGCCGGCGGGTGGCGTGCCGCGGGCGAGGTGAGGGCGCCCGGCCCGGTGATCGGGGCGGCTTGACAACAGGCGGCCGCCGGGTGAGCTTCGGCCATGCTCAGCCCCCTCCTGCTCCTGATGGCGCAGGTCGGCACCCCGGCGCCGACTGCAGCCCCGACCGACGAGATCATGGTGATCGCGCAGCGTATCGAAAAGGAGCTGGCGGCGTGCCTCGACCGCGACTGTCCGCCGGCGGAAGAGATCGGGCTGTCGCTCCAGCTTTCCGTCAACCAGTTCGCTGACGGGCGATACACGGATGCGCGGCACACCCTGGAGCGCGCGATCCGCCGCAACCGCACTCATGCCGCCGAACTGCCCGGCCCGGTCTCCATGTTGTACGCCACTCTCGCCTCCGTGGCCGAGCATGAGGGCGAACCGCGATTGTGGCGACAGGCGGCCCGGAACAACGTGCTGGTTCTGCGCCGCCATCTGGGCGAAGGCCACGAGGCCACGCTTGGACAGGAGCTGATCTTCGGGGATGGCATGGTGGCGCGGGGCACCCTGGATGTCGCCGCGGCCACCTATCGTGCCGTTCAGCGCAAGGCCGTGGCGAGCGGCAATGCCCGGCTCGCCGCCGGCGCGGCTTTCCGCGAGGCCTGGCTCGCGATGATGCAGGAGCATGATCGCGATGCCCTGCGCCTGGCTGACGAGGCGGTCGCTCTTGCGGGCCCGGATAGTCGGCTGATGACGCAGATGCGCGACATCCTGCGGACGCGGATCGCGGTGCGCCAGGGTGACGACAATGCGGTCGATGCCCTGGCGGCACAATTGCGGCAGTCGGCGTCGGAGTCCCCACGGCTGCTGTTCGCGCCCGATTACGAGAACATCAATTCAACTCCCGCCGTGGAGAAGAACCTCCTGACCGGTTCGCGCCTCCGGCTGGCCGATGTGGGCTACTGGATCCGGCCCGACGGGCGGACATCGGATGTCGAGATCCTGAGCGATACCCGGCTTGGCCAATGGGCTCCGGGCATCCTGCGCCAGATCAGAGGCCGCCGCTATGTCCCGTTCGACGTGGAGCCGGGACATCCGGGCATGTACCGGATCGAGCGCTTTACCGTTCGCGGCACCAAGGGATCGGCGACCGGCTCCCGCATCGCGCAGCGGGGCAACAATCTCACCGTCCATGTCGCCGATCTGACCGCAACGGAGGCCATGAACGAAGCGTATCGCGCCCATCTGCGGGAAGAGGCGGCAGGCCCGACCGGCTGAGGTCGCCCCGCGATGGCGGCGGATGCCGGCACCAGCCGCATCCGCCACCATCTGCGGCTCGCCGCCGCCTACTTGAACGGGCTGATCGTGCGGATCGTGCCGTCCGGGTTGTAGGTCAGCTCCGTCACCTTCACGTTGCGCAGGCGAGTCTGGCCCGACAGCTGCGTGTCGGCATAGAACAGCCACCACTTGCCGCCCTGCTCCACGATGGAGTGGTGCGTGGTCCAGCCTTCCACCGGCTCCAGGATGCGGCCGCGATAGGTGAAGGGGCCATAGGGAGAATCGCCGGTGGCATAGACCAGGTAATGCGTGTCCCCGGTCGAGTAGCTGAGATAATACTTGCCGTTATATTTGTGCATCCACGCCGCCTCGAAGAAGCGGCGGTCGGTGTCGCCGCCCAGGATCGGCTTGCCCGCCTCGTCCAGGATCTGCACATCGCGCGGGGCTTCGGAGAAGGTCTTCATGCCGCCATCCATGCGCGCGATCTTCGGCATCAGGGCCGGAGCGTCCGGCTGCTCCAGATCGGTCTTCGATCCGTTCGCCTGGTAATTGCCGGTGGCCCAGCGTTGCAGCTGGCCGCCCCAGATGCCGCCGAAATACATGTAGGACGCGCCATCATCATCGGTGAACACGGCCGGGTCGATGGAGAAGCTGCCGGGGATCGGCTGCGGGTCGGGCGTGAACGGGCCGGTCGGGCTGCTGGACGTCGCGACGCCGATGCGGAACACGCCCTGCTTGTCCTTGGCCGGGAAGTAGAGGTAGTAGGTGCCGTTCTTGAACGCCGCGTCGGGCGCCCACATCTGGCGGGCCGCCCACGGCACCTGGTCGACGTCCAGCGCCACCGGATGCACCGTCACCGGCGCGCCGACCCGGTCCATCGACAGGACGCGATAGTCGCGCATCTCGAAATGGCTGCCCAGATCGTCTTCCGGCGTGGGACCGTCGATGTCGTGGCTGGCATAGATGTACATCCGCCCGTCGAACACATGGGCGGACGGGTCGGCGGTGTAGATCTCGCTCACCAGCGGCTGGGAGAGATATTCCCGGCCATCGGAGGAGCGCGCCTCGCCCTCGGCCGCCTGTTCCGGGGCGGAGGTGCAGGCGGCGGCGCACAGGATGGTGGACGCCAGCACGGCGGCACGAAGCAGTTTCATGGATTGTCCTCTCCAGGATGTATTTTGCGATAACGCTATCATGGTCGCGGCCAGCGGCGCAAGGCTCAGCCGACCTCCAGTACCGCAGTCTGCAGATTGACCGAGTCCGCACCGGTCATGATGTCGAACCGGCCCGGCTCCACCACTTCGCGCATGTCGATGTCCCACATGGTGAAGGTGCGGCGGTCCAGCTTGAAGCGTACGGTGCGCCGTTCGCCCGGGGCCAGCGTCACCCGCTCGAACCCCTTCAGTTCCTTGATGGGCCGGGTGACGGAGGCGACCTGGTCGTGAACATAGAGCTGCACCACCTCGTCGCCCGCGCGGGTGCCGGTGTTGCGCACATCGACCTCCACCTCCACCGTGCCGGCCAGGCCGATCCGCTGCGACGACAGCCGCGGGGGTGACAGTTCGAACGTGGTGTAGCTGAGCCCGTGGCCGAAGGGGAACAGCGGCGCGGTCGTGTCGAACAGGTAGCCGCGCCCGACCGACGGCTTGCTGTTGTAGAACAGCGGCAGCTGCCCTTCGTTGCGGGCGACCGTGACCGGCAGCTTGGCCCCGGGATTGATGTCGCCGAACAGCGCATCGGCAATGGCGGTGCCGCCCTCCTGCCCCGGATACCAGCATTCCAACAGCGCATTGGCGCGGGCGGCGATGGCGGGCCAGCTTGGCGGGCGGCCGTTGATGGCGCACACCACCACCGGCTTGCCCAGCGCATGCAGCGCATCGAACAGCTCGTTCTGTTCGCCCACGATGTCGATATCGGTGCGGTCGCCCAGATGGTTCTTTGCAAAGCCTTCGCGGCTGGTCTGCTCCGTATCGCCGATCGCCAGCACGATCAGGTCGGCACCACGCGCCGCCTCCACCGCTTCGGCGATCAGGCGGCGGTTCTCCGTCGGATCGGCCAGCAGCACCTCGCTCTCGGATCTGTCTTCCGTCCGGGTGATGCGCACGCCTTGCGCCACGATCAGCCGTTCGGCGGGCAGGCGGGTGCGCAAGGCATCGGCCAGCGTCACCACCTGCCGCGGTGCTCCAGAATAGCCGCCCAGCCGAGCGACCTGCGCGTTCGGGCCGATCAGCGCGATCGTGCCGGCACGCGACTGGTCCAGCGGCAGCGTGCCGTCATTGGTCAGCAGGCACAGCGACTTGCGCGCCGCCTCTAGCGCCAGCGCGCGCGCTTCGGCATTGCCGGTGACGCGCTGCGCCTCCGCCAGATCGGCATAGGGGTTCTCGAACATGCCGGCGCGGAATTTCAGCCGCAGCATGCGCGCGCAGGCCTGGTCCACCGCAGCCTCCGCCACGCGGCCATCGCGCACCTGTTCCACCAGCGTGCGGAACGCCTCGCCATCGGGCAGTTCCGAATCGACGCCCGCCGCCAGCGCCAGCCGGGCCGCGCCCTCCTTGTCCGCCGCGACATGGTGGATGCTGGCAAGCTCCGTCACGCCGCCATAATCGCTGACGATGGCGCCATCGAAACCCCATTCGCCGCGCAGCACCTCGCCCAGCAGCCAGCGATTGGCATGGCTCGGCACGCCGTCCAGCTCGTTGTAGGACGGCATGACGGCGGCCAGCCCGGTGCGTTCCACCACGGCGCGGAAGGGCGGGAAGAAGAACTCGCGCAGCTCCCGTTCCGCCAGCGGGGCGGGGCCGATATTGTTGCCGGCCTGCGGCTGGCCATGGCCGGTCATGTGCTTCAGCGTGGTGAAGACATGGCCGGGCGCCAGCGTGCTGCCTTCGCCCTGCAGGCCGATCACGCTGGCGACGCCCATCTCGCCGCACAGATAAGGATCCTCGCCGAAGGTCTCCTCGATCCGGCCCCAGCGCGGATCGCGGGCGATATCGACCACCGGCGACAGGGTCAGGTGAGCGCCATGCGCGCGCACCTCCAGCCCCGTCTGCCGCTGCACCCGGCGCATAATGTCGCGGTCGAACGCACCGGCCAGCCCGATCGCCTGGGGGAACATGGTGGCGTCCGGCGCCATGTAGCCGTGCAGCGATTCCTCGTGGAACAGCACGGGGATGCCCAGCCGCGTCTCTTCCGCCGCCCAGCGCTGCACCGCATTGACGAAATTGACCGTCGATTCCGCCCCACGCCAGCGCGCCCCGGTGCCGCCGGCGACCTCTGCCACCGCCGGCCCGCCGCGCCGGTCGGACGGGCGGGTGACCTGGCCGATCCCGTGGGGGTAGGCGCGGCTTGCCCTGCGGGCGTCGAAGTCCAGCGCGCCATCGCGCATGATCTCCGACTTGGCGGCCCACAGGGCGATGATCTGGCCGACCTTCTCCTCCAGCGTCATGCGGCCCAGCAGGTCGCGCACGCGCAGGTCGATGGGTGCGGTCGCGTCGCGATAGAGCGGTCGGTCGCTGCCTTGCGCAAAGGCGGCTGGCGTGATCCCGATGGCGGACGCGCTGGCCAGCAGGCACAGAGCCCGGCGGCGGCTGATATTGGTCATGACCTCTCCCTGGTCGAATTTGTTAGCGCTAACGAACAGGCTGGGCGGACATGTGTCAAGGGGCGCAGGCAGCTTGCCCATTGCCACGCCTGCCGGATCGTGACAGCAGCTTTCACATGGTGAAAACCTCCCGCCGCCAGCGCTCCGCCCCCACGATCATCGATGTCGCCAAGCGCGCGGGCGTGTCGCCCATGACCGTGTCGCGCGTCATCAATGGCGAGAACAATGTGCGGCCGGCCACGCGCGAACTGGTCAATAGCGCGATCAGCGCGCTGAACTACGCGCCCAATCCGGCGGCCCGCAGCCTGGCGGGGGCGGGGCAGAGCCGGATCGGCCTGCTCTATTCCAACCCCAGCGCCGGCTATCTCAGCGAATTCCTGGTCGGCAGCCTGGACCAGGCCAGCCGGCGCGACGTGCAGCTGATCGTGGAACGGTGCGAGCCGGGCGACCACGAGATCGAGGTGGCGCGCCACCTGATCGAATCGGGTGTGGACGGCATCCTGCTGCCGCCGCCGCTGTGCGATTCGCCGGCCCTGCTCCGGCTGCTGGCGGAAGAACAGGTGCGCGCCGTGCTGGTGGGCAGCGCGGTGCCGCCGGCCGGTCAACTGGCCGTCAGCATCGACGATTGCCAGGCCGCCTATGCCATGACGCGGCATCTGCTGGGTCTGGGGCACCGGCGGATCGGCTTCATCAAGGGCAATCCCACGCTGAAGGCCAGCGCGCACCGCTATGCCGGCTATTGCTCCGCGCTGGAGGATGCCGAGGTGGTGCTGGATCTCGACCTGGTGGCGCCGGGGCTGTTCACCTATCGCAGCGGCCTGGATGCGGCCGAGCAGCTGCTGGACCTGGCCGATGCGCCCACGGCGATCTTCGCCGGCAATGACGACATGGCCGCCGCCAGCGTGGCCGTGGCGCATCGCCGCGGGCTGGACGTGCCGGGCGACCTGACCGTGTGCGGGTTCGACGACACCACGCTTGCCACCACCATCTGGCCGGAACTGACCACCATCCACCAGCCGATCGCCGACATGAGCCGCGCGGCGGTGGACCTGCTGGTCAGCGCCATCCGCCAGCAATCGCCGCCCGATCAGCGGCACTGCGTGCTGGATTACACGCTGATCCGCCGCCAGTCCGACGCACCGCCCCGTCGCAGGCCGCATTCTGCCCATCCATGACTTGCACAATGCCGCCGGCATGTTAGCGATAACAGCGTAAGGGCGCGGAGAGGCGCCCGGCAGGAGAGTAATTGCATGGAACGCCGGCCCGTTCGCCCCTTCCGTTCGCGCGACTGGTTCGCCGCGCCGCACCGGTCCGACATGGCCGCGCTCTATCTGGAGCGGTTCATGAATTACGGCCTGACGCCGGAGGAGCTGCAGGCGGGCAAGCCGATCATCGGCATCGCGCAATCGGGCAGCGACCTGTCCCCCTGCAACCGCATCCATGTGGATCTGGCGAAGCGGGTGCGCGACGGGATCATCTCCGCTGGCGGCATCCCCATCGAATTCCCGACCCTGCCGATCTTCGAGAACTGCCGCCGGCCGTCCGCCGCGCTGGACCGCAACCTGGCGGCGATGACGCTGACGGAAACGCTGTACGGCTATCCGCTGGATGCCGTCGTGCTGACCACCGGCTGCGACAAGACCACGCCGGCGGGCATCATGGCGGCGATTACCGTCAACATCCCGGCCATTGTCCTGTCCGGCGGCCCGATGCTGGATGGCTGGCACGAAGGCGAGCTGGTGGGATCGGGTACGGTGATCTGGCGCAGCCGGCGCAAGCTGGCCGCGGGCGAGATCGACGAGGAAGAGTTCCTGCGCCGCGCCACCGACAGTGCGCCGTCGCCCGGCCATTGCAACACCATGGGCACCGCCAGCACCATGAACGCAATCGCGGAGGCGATGGGCCTGTCGCTGCCCGGCTGCGCGGCGATCCCGGCACCCTATCGGGAGCGTGGCCAGATGGCCTTCCGCACCGGCCAGCGCATCGTGGACATGGCGTATGAGGATCTGCGCCCGCTCGACATACTGACCCGCGGTTCGTTCCTGAACGCGATCCGCACCTGCACGGTGATCGGCGGCTCCTCCAACGCGCAGCCGCACATCAATGCAATGGCGGCTCATGCCGGCATCCCGATCAGCGCCGCCGACTGGATGGAGCATGGTTATGATCTGCCGCTGCTGGCCGATGTGCAGCCGGCCGGCCGCTTCCTGGGCGAACGCTTCCACCGGGCCGGCGGCGTGCCGGCGATCCTGTGCGAACTGGCGGGCGCGGGGAAGCTGGACAGCGAGTGCCTGACGGTGACCGGCAAGACGATCGGGGAGAACATCGCCGGCCGCGAAGCGACTGACCGCGAGGTGATCCGCCCGTTCGGCCAGCCGCTGAAGGAGACCGCCGGCTTCCTGGTGCTGAGCGGCAATTTGTTCGACTTCGCCATCATGAAGACCAGCGTCATCTCGCCGGAGTTCCGCGCCCGGTACCTGTCCGAACCCGGGCGGGAGAACCTGTACGAGGCCCGCGCCGTGGTGTTCGACGGATCGGACGATTATCACAACCGCATCAACGATCCGGCGCTGGAGATAGACGAGCGCACGATCCTGGTGATCCGCGGCTCCGGCCCGCTGGGCTGGCCCGGCTCGGCGGAGGTGGTCAACATGCAGCCGCCCGATGCGCTGATCCAGCGCGGCGTGCTGACGCTGCCGACCATGGGCGACGGCCGGCAGTCGGGCACGTCGGACAGCCCCTCCATCCTCAACATCTCGCCCGAAAGCGCGGCAGGCGGGGGCTTGGCCTGGCTGCGCGACGGCGACACCATCCATATCGATCTCAATACCGGCCGCTGCGACGCACTGGTGGACGAGGCGGAGATCGCCCGCCGCCTGGCAGAGTCGCCGTCGCCTGCCGTACCCGCCAGCAACAGCCCGTGGGAGGAGCTGTACCGCGAGAAAGTGGGACAGCTGGCAGATGGCGGGGTGCTGGACTTTGCGCTCAAATATCGTGGAATCGCGGAGCGCACTCCGCGACATAATCACTGACAATTCAGGAGAGGGATCTGGGAATGAGTGACATCGGAAGGGGCGCGACGGCCATGGCCACGCCGCCAGAGCGGGCGAATATGGGCTTCATCGCCGCCATTGTGTCGGTGGCGACGATCGGCGGCCTGCTGTTCGGCTATGACAGCGGCGCGGTGAACGGCACGCAGGAAGGGCTGACCACCGCGTTTGGCCTGTCCGAAGGCGGGCTGGGCTTCACGGTCGGATCGCTGCTGATCGGCTGCTTCATCGGCGCCTTTTCCGCCGCGACGCTGGCCGACAGCATCGGCCGGCGCAACGTGCTGCGGCTGGCGGCGCTGCTGTTCCTGATCGGCGCGCTGATCCAGGGCTTCGCGGGCAGCCAGCTGGTGTTCGTGCTGGCGCGGATCGCCGGCGGCATCTCCGTCGGCGCGGCCAGCGTGCTGTCGCCCGCCTACATCTCCGAGGTCGCCCCCGCGCATATCCGCGGGCGGATGACCACGGTGCAGCAGATCATGGTCATTACCGGCCTGACGGCGGCCTTTGTGGTGAACTACTTCCTGGCCCAGGCCGCCGGCGCTTCCACCAATATCTGGTGGGCCGGTCTGGAAGCCTGGCGCTGGATGTACCTGATGCAGGCGGTGCCCGCGGCGGTGTTCCTGATCGCGCTGTTCTTCATTCCGGAATCCCCGCGCTTCCTGGTGAGCAAGGGACGGCATGACGAAGCCGGCGGCGTGCTGACGCGCCTATTCGGGCAGGTGACTGCGCAGGCCAAGCTCGTCGAAATCCAGAACAGCTTCGCCGGCAGCCGCCCGCCCAGCCTGTCGGACGTGCGTGCACCCGGCACCTTCTTCCGCCCGATCGTCTGGGCCGGGCTGGTGCTCGCCGTGTTCCAGCAGCTGGTCGGCATCAATGTGATCTTCTACTACGGTTCCACCCTGTGGCAGCTGGCCGGCTTCACCGAAGACCAGTCGCTGCTGATCAATATCGTGTCGGGTGCCCTGTCGATCGGCGCCTGTTTCCTGACGATCGCCTTTGTGGACAGGATCGGGCGCAAGCCGCTGCTGCTGGTCGGCTCTGCCGGGATGACGGTCACGCTGTTCGCGCTGGTCTATGCCTTTTCCAACGGCACGCTGGATGCGGAAGGGCAATTGCAACTGTCCTCCAATCTGGGCACGCTGGCGCTGGTCGCGGCCAATCTCTACGTCATCTTCTTCAACATCAGCTGGGGCCCGATCATGTGGGTCATGCTGGGGGAGATGTTCCCCAACCAGATCCGCGGGTCCGCGCTGGCGGTGTGCGGCTTTGCGCAGTGGTTCTCCAATTACCTGATCGCGCAGAGCTTCCCGGTCATGGCAGCCACCCTGGGGCTGGCGGTCAGCTACAGCTTCTACGGCGCCTGCGCGCTGCTCAGCTTCTTCCTGGTGAAGCGGTTCATCCACGAAACCAAGGGCAAGGAACTGGAAGAGATGCAGGGCTGAGCCCCGCGAACCTTCCGGCCTGACAAGGGCGGGGCAGCCACATGGCCGCCCCGCCCTTTTACTATCCGGCGCAGACGTCTTCGCCTGGCTGTGCCGCGCCGGCCGGTACCGGCAAGCCCCCGGCCGCTGCCGCACGATCCAGCCGCGGGCTGGGGCCGGGCAGCGACAGGTCGGTCGCGGCGACGTAGAACGGATCGGTCTGGGCCTGCTCCACCGGCACGAAGCGGAAGCCGAGTTCGCGGTACAGCGCCAGCAGGCGCGGCATCATGCGCGCGTCGAACGCGCCGGCATGCAGCAGCAGCACATAGGGGATGTCCCGCCCCAGCGCGCCCTGCGCCATCGCCCGCGCATTCAGCGCGTCGATACGGGCGGCCTGCAGGTAGCTGTCCTCCAGCGCGGCGATCGCGGCAGTGTCGTCCTTCGCCACGCAGCGCGCATAGGCGCCGTTCCAGGCCCAGTCGCCGAAATCCATCGTTACCGCCGCGACGCGGTAGTTGCCGCTGCGCAGGGTGTCCCGCGCCGCCGCCACCGTCGCTGCATCGTCGCCTTCGGACAGGTAGGGGTAACGGAACCAGCGCCAGTCCTCCCCCGCCATCAACCGGGCGAGCACCGGCTCGTTGCGGGCGACCTCCGCCGCGAAGGCCTGCCGGTCCACCGCGGTCACATTGGCGTGGGACCAGGTGTGATTGCCCAGCGGAAAGCCGGCCTGCCGCCACGCGCGCAGCACCGCCTCTCCATCGGCCTCGGCCTTGCCCGCATTGACGAAGCCCATCGGCGCGGTGGCGCCGGCATCGCGGAAGGCGGCGATCAGCGCGCGAGTGACCGCCAGATGGGTCTCGCCCGGCGGCAGCGGGCCGTGGGCCGGCAGGTCGTCCACCGTGATCGCCAGCATCGGCGCAGCGTCTTCGGCCTCGTCCGCGAACAGGTCCAGCGGCACCGCCGCCGCCATGGCGGCATAGCCCACGGGTGACGGGTGCAGGTGGTCGCCGGAATCGAATGCCGCCGCCATGCGCGCCGGGTCCGCCGGATCGCGCAGTGCGGCGTCGAAGTCGATCACCGCATCAAAGGTGCCGCTGTCGCGGATAAAGGCGTTGATCGCCTGCCGGTCCGCCTCGCTCTCCGGCCCCGGATGGTAGTAATCGTTGCCCATGAAGGGCGTGATCGTGCCGCCGATCAGGCGGATGCCGTGCGCGTGGGCGCGCTCCGCCATCTGGCGGTAGGCGCCGGTGACCTCCGCCACGATGCGGGCATGCTCCTCCGCCGTGGCGGGCGCATCGCGGGTCAGCGTGCCCAGATCGTTGACCCCTTCCAGCAGGATCACGTCCGTCACCCCGCTGCGGGCGATCACGTCGCGGTCGAACCGGGCCAGCAGATTGGGGCCGATCCCGTCCAGCAGTACGCGATTGCCGCCGATCCCGGCATTGATCACGCCGACATGCTCCGTCCCCGCATGGCCGCGCAGCCGGGTCAGCAGGTGGTCGGTCCAGCGCTGGTAGGTGTCGGGCTGCACGCCGTAGCCGTCGGTGATGGAATCGCCGATCGCCACGATCGTGCGCGCCGACGCGACTTCTGCCGTGGCATCCACCTCCACATCGGCCAGCAGGTGCCAGCCAAGGAGGGCGGTGGCGCCGGCGAAGGCGGCGTCCTCCACATGATCGCCGGCCAGCGTGAAGGCGGTGGCGCGCGATCCCGGATGGCCGGTGCGCACCGCCGGCGCGGCGGGCAGATGCAGCGTCACCGCCAGATCGGCCCCCGCCTGCGTCGGCAGATCGACCGGGTCCGAATACATCTCCGCACCGGGCGGGATGCGCACCCAGCGCACCCCGGCAAAGGTCAGCGGGCGGCTGTCCTGCACCGCCGCCTGGCCGGGCGTGAGCACCAGTCCGACGGCCGCGCCATCCACCAGCAGCGGCTGCGTGCCGAACAGGTTGGACAGGCGCACACGCAGGCGCGGGCCGCCGATCGACAGACGCACCGGCTGACGCACCGTGACCGGGCCGGGCAGCGGCGCCTTGTCCGCATCCTGCCCTTCCACCCGGATCTGCGCGGTGCCCCAGCTGGCGGTCCAGTCCTGCGCCCCCGCGCCGGTCGTCAGCAGCAGCGCCGCTGCGCCGGTCAGCCAGCGCGACATCAGCCAGCGAGACATCAGCTTGCGGGACATTGCGCACCCTCCGGATCGGTAACCAGCCGTGCCTCGGCCAAGGAGAGCGTGAAGGGCGCATCGGCGCGGATCGCGACTGGCGCGTCCACCGCCGCCATGTCGCCGCCCGCCGCCTGGAAGCAGCGCAACGGCACGCGCAGGGTGCGCCAGTTTCCGCCCGTGCCCATCAGCGTGGCGACGTCCAGCACCCCATTGCCCAGGATCAGCTGCACGGGGCCGGACGGTGCCCGGTCCACCCGATATTGCAGCTGCAGCAACATGTCGCCGTTGGTTTCCCGGCTGAGGCCCAGCACCGGCCCGGCGATCCGCGCCGTGCCCGCGCCGCGCCACCGCAGCTGCACCGCCCCTTCCTGCAATTGCGGGCTGTCCACCGCCGCCTGCGCGATCGTGTCGTCCAGCTGCAAGGCATAGGGTTGCGGCACCCGGCCACGGGTGAAGAACAGCGTCGTGTTGGCGAGGCTCGCATCCACGCCGGCGTCCTCCGCCAGCTGCGGCACGCTGCCGCCCTCGGCATAAGACAGGCCGTAGCCGAGCGGGAATAGCGGGTCATAGCCATCCTGCCCTTCGTTCAGCGTGAACTGGCCCGCATTCTTCGGCCAGCTGAAGGACAGGCGCCCGCGGAAATCGTGCCGCGCCGCCCCGTCCGCGCCGGCGATCAGCACATCGGCGATGCCGCCGCCTTCCGATCCCGGCAGCCAGCCGGCGACAAAGGCGTCCGATGCGTTCAGTTCCGGATTGACCCACAAGGGCCGGCCGGACAGAAACACCGACACGGTGGGGATGCCCGCCGCCTTCAGCCGGCGCAGCAGCTCCAACGAATGCTTGTCGCCCGCCTCGAACTCCAGCGTGCGCACATCGCCGCGCCCTTCGGCATAGGGCATCTCGCCGAACACCACGATCGCGGCATCGGGCCGGTCGGTAAAGCTGCCATCGACGCTGAGCGTGGCGGAGCCGCCGCCGGCGGCCATCGCCTCCGCAATGCCGGCATGGATCGACTGCCCGTTGGGGAAATCGGCATTGCTGTTGCCGTCGCCCTGCCAGCTCAACGTCCAGCCGCCCGATTGCAGGCCGATATCGTCCGCATGGGTGCCGGCGACCAGCAGCTTCGCATCGGGCCTCAGCGGCAGCACGCCATCATTCTTCAGCAGCACCAGCGACTGGCGCACCGCCTCGCGCGCAACCGCGCGATGCTCCGGCGCGCCAATTACGCCGGCGCGGTCGGTAAAGGGCCGGGCGGCATCGAACAGGCCCAGCCGGTGCTTGACGCGCAGGATGCGGCGCACGGCATCGTCGATCCGCTCCAGCGGGATCGTGCCGGCGCGCACCTGCGCCAGCGTGGTGTCGAACAGGCCCTGCCAGCTGTCGGGCGCCATCGCCATGTCCAGCCCGGCATTGAAGCTGGCTGCGCAATCGGTCTTGGTGCAGCCGGCCACCTGCGCATGGCCGTTCCAGTCGCCCACGATGAACCCGTCAAAGCCCATCCGCCCCTTCAGCACATCGGTCAGCAGCGACCGGTTGCCGTGCATCTTCTGCCCATTCCACGAATTGAACGAGGCCATGATCGTCATCACCCCGCCGCGGATCGCCATGGGGTAGCCGGGATTGTGCGTGGCGATCAGCGCGGCTTCCGACACCTGCGTATTGCCCTGGTCCACGCCATCGGTGGTGCCGCCATCGCCCAGGAAGTGCTTGGCGCTCGCCGCCACCCGCCCGACCTGAATGGTGGTGAGGCCAGGCTTGCCCTGCAGCCCTTCGACCATGGCGCCGGCGAAGGCGCGCACGAACTCCGGATCCTCGGAATAGCCCTCGTAAGTGCGGCCCCAGCGGTCATCCTGCGGCACCGCCAGAGTGGGGCCGAACGCCCAGTGGATACCGGCCGCCGCCGTCTCCTTCGCGGTCGCATCGCCGATGCGGCGGATCAGGTCGGGGTTGCGCGTCGCGCCCAGGCCGACATTGTGGGGAAACAGCGTGGCGCCCACGACATTGTTGTTGCCGTGCACCGCGTCGATGCCGAAGATGATCGGGATGGGCGTGTGACCGCTGCGCGGCTCCATCGCCACCGTCTCGAACGCGTTCACCGTGGCGGCCCAGTCAACGCCGGGCGAGCGGTCGGGCTTGCCGATGGGCGGGGAGCTGCCGCCCGCCAGGATGGAGCCGAGCGGATAGCGGCGCAGATCGTCGGGCGTGATCGCGCTGGTATCGGCCTGGATCATCTGGCCGATCTTCTCCTCCAGGCTCATGCGCGCCATCAGCTGCGTCACGAAAGCCTCGGTGTCGGGATCGACCAGGCCGCGGCTGCGCACCTCGGGCCACAGTTCCGGATGGGCGGTGCTGGCCGGCGCGCTGTCCTGCGCCATGGCGGTGGAGGCCAGCAAGGCAGCGCCCGCCACCGCCCAGATCCCCGTGCGTCTCATCCCGAACTCTCCCCGCCCTGTCTTGTCTCGCGCGCCCGGGGGCCCACATTGCCCCCGTATCGCTCTGCTGTTAGCGTTACCGGAAGCTGCAGCACGGATCAATCAGGGCGCCGGTCCCCGGCACCCCCCACAGCGACAAGGATCACGAACCGACCATGGCCACACAGACCGCAACCCCCAGCAACATGCTCCGCTCTATCGATGCCGCCACCGGTGAGCCGTTCGGCGACGCCTTTGCCACGCACGGCACCGATGATGTGGACGCCGCCTGCGCCGCCGCCGCCGCCGCGTTCGACGATTACCGCAGCCGTCCGCTGGAAGACCGCGCCGCGTTCCTGGACCGGATCGCGGACGAGATCGTGGCCATCGGTGACCCGCTGATCGAGGCGGCGATGCGTGAATCCGGTCTGCCGCGTGCCCGGCTGGAGGGCGAACGCGGGCGTACCGTGGGCCAGCTGAAGCTGTTCGCGCAGGTGGTGCGCGCCGGCAACTTCCTGGGCCTGCGGGTCGACCCCGCGCTGCCCGATCGCCAGCCGCTCCCCCGGCCGGACCTGCGGCTGCGCAAGGTGCCGCTGGGCCCGGTCGCCGTGTTCGGCGCGTCCAACTTCCCGCTGGCCTTCTCCACCGCGGGTGGTGACACCGCATCGGCGCTGGCCGCCGGTTGCCCGGTGGTGGTGAAGGGCCATGGCGCCCATCCACGCACCGGCACGCTGGTGGCGGAAGCGATCGCCCGCGCGGTCCAGACCTGCAACATGCCGGCGGGCGTGTTCAACCACCTGCTCGGCCCCGGCAATCAGGTCGGCAGCGCATTGGTGCAGGATCCGCGCATCGCCGCGGTGGGCTTCACCGGATCGCGCGCCGGCGGCATGGCGCTGGTCAAGCTGGCGCAGGCCCGCCCCGTGCCGATCCCGGTCTATGCCGAGATGTCGAGCATCAACCCCGTGCTGCTGATGCCGCATGCGCTGGCCACCCGTGGCGCCGCGCTGGGCACCGCCTTCGTCGGTTCGCTGACCATGGGCGCGGGGCAGTTCTGCACCAATCCCGGCCTGCTGCTGGCGATCGAGGGCGAAGGGCTGGACGCGTTCCTGGATGCCGCCCGCACGGCCCTGGCCGATGCGCCGGCCTCCACCATGCTGACGCCCGGCATCCACGCCGCCTACACCAAGGGGGTCGAGGATCTGTCGAGCCACGCAAAGGTGGAAACGATCGGCCGCGGTGCGGTGGGTTCGGGCACCTGCGGCCAGGCCGGCCTGTTCGCCACCACGGCGGAAGCCTTCCTGGCGGACGAGGCGCTGGGCCACGAGATCTTCGGCGCCAGCAGCCTGCTGGTCCGTTGCCGTGACGAGGCCGAGCTGGTGCGCGTGCTGCGCGCCGCCGAAGGCCAGCTGACCGCGACGATCCAGATGGATGGCGGCGACACCGACATGGCGCAGCGCCTGCTGCCCGTGTTGGAGCTGAAGGCCGGCCGCGTGCTGGTCAATGGCTGGCCGACCGGCGTGGAAGTGGCGCATGCCATGGTCCATGGCGGGCCGTTCCCCTCCACTTCGGACGGGCGCACCACCAGCGTCGGCAGTATGGCGATCGACCGCTATCTGCGGCCGGTCTCCTACCAGAACCTGCCGGCGGAACTGCTGCCGGCCGAACTGCGCGACGACACGACGCTGCCGCGCATGATCGACGGCAAGTCTGCCTGATCAAGAGTGGCGGGCGGCCTGCGAAGGGCCGCCCCGCCACCGTTACGTTACTGTGCGCCCTCGCCGGTCTGCGCCATCGCCGCATGGACCAGCGCGACATAGCTGGGCGTCATGTTCACCACATATTCGTTCTGCCCCCAGAAGAACGGCCAGTCCTCCTTGTTCTCCGGGAAGTCGGGCTTCAGCACCAGCACGCCCGGCACTACGCCGCCGGCGATGAAGGAGAAGTCGGCCCGATTCATGCCATAGGCGACCTCCTTCGACTGCGCGCCCACCGCAGACACGAAGGACAGATTGTGCCCCGGATGCGTGCCGTGGAGGTAGTCCAGCGCGCGGAACACCTGGCCGCCGTCGCTCAGCTCCGGGAAGGCGGTGTGGATCGCGTGGTCGGTCAGCCCGGCCTGGATCACCGCGCCATTGCCCGCCCAGCCGCCGGTGGTGATCGGCACACCATAGGGGTTGGGATCGGTTTCCATCGGTGCGGCCTTCCACGCCCGCGCGGCCTGTTCCACCTGGCCGCGATATTCCGCCGGCATGTGCGGCAGCGCCTGGATCGCGGTTGCGGCATAAGCGCCGAACCGCTGCGACACTTCCGGCCACAGCCGCATGATCGCTTCCCCATAGGCTGCGTCCTGCGTGGTCACCAGCAGCTCCACCGCGGCGGTGAACTCCTCGCCCGGCAGCCAGCCGCCGGTCGTGTTGCCATGGCTGAAGGTGTTGGGCGCGTGGCTGTGCTCCTCCGACCAGACATTTTGGGCGATCCGCAGCACCTTGTTGGCCAGCTCGTCATTGTGGCCGCGCAGGGCGCGTGCGGCGGCGGCTAGCGCGGCGGCAGAACCATAATTCAGCGCGCTGGACTTGCTGGTGAACACCCAGCGATCATCCGGCGTGCCGCTGCGGCCGTTCTTCACCTCCCCGAAGGCGAGCGACGGATCGTAGACCATTCCGTCGGTCTTGGAGGCGGGGTCGCCCAGATGAGTATATTGCGCCACATCCGGCTCCACCACGCCATGCACGGCATAGCCGACGGCATCGTACATGGAGGTGAGATACAGCGCGCCATGTTCGATCTGCTGCAGGATGTCGGGCTTGCCATCGGGGACATGCAGTTCCACCCGGCGCAGGCGATGATCCACCAGCGTCTGGTCGCGGGTGGGGCGGTGATCGTCCCACAGCCCGACCAGGCTGCGCATCACGGCATATTGCGTCTGCGTGCGGATGTCGAAATCGCCCGCATCCAGCCAGCCGCCGACATTCAGGCCGGGGATATGCTCGCCCGGCGCAAACTTCGTGTCGGTGGTCGGTCCCTGCCGGTACAGGTCGATATGCTCGTGGTTGACGGGTGCCTGCCGCGCGTCGTCCCGATGCGGCTCGCCGTGCCAGACGCGATAGGCCTCGTTCACCAGCATGTGGTCCATCTGCACCGGCATGTAGACGTCCATGCCCGGGTGCCAGGCGGTGGCGTAGACATCGGCGCCGATGCGGAACGGCGCGGTGCGCTGCCCGGCATAATCCAGCTGGTACAGCCCCGGCTCCTGCACCCCGCTGAAGTCGAAGGTGGCGTAGTTGTAGCGCAGATACTGGCCCCAGGGCTTTGCGGCGCCGGCTGCCACCGCTTCCGTGCCGTCCTCCGTCACCCGCAGCAGCGTGACGTTGCCGCCGCGCTCGTCCTGCTTGTCCAGCTCCAGCACCGCGACCTTGGCCTGCCCGGGGGTGTAGCCGACCTGCGAATGGCCGATCACCGGCGCGCGCAGCCAGCCGGGGACCAGCGTGGGCGACAGGGTCCATTCCACCACGCGGCCGGTCCGCCCTTCAGGGATCAGGCTGCGCGCCACGAACCAGCCATTCTGCGCCTGGTTGCGGCCGTCATACAGGCTGATCGTGCCGGCTTCGGCCCGGATGCCGACGCGCCGTGCCTGATCCTCCGGCGCCAGCACCAGCTGCTGCCCGGTCGCCAGCGGCAGCGGCTCCGCGCCGGGGCCGATGTCGCGCCCGCTGGCGGCATTCCGCTCGCCCCCAGCCGCCATGTCGCTGGCGGGATGCAGCGGGAAAGCGCCGCCCTTGCCATCCGCCAGGTAAGAGTGATGGAAATAGGCCGAGGGCAGGAATTCCAGGTTCAGCCCGGCCCGGCCTGCCAATGCGGCGGGCAGCGGCTGGTCCAGCACCACGGACAGCTTCACCGTGTCGCCATCCGGTTCGGCCAGGATGCGGTACTGGAACTGGTAGTCGGGATATTCCAGCAGCACCTCGATCCGGCCGGTGGCGGGATCGACATTGCGGCTGACCAGCCGGCCGATCTCGTCCCACTGGCCGGGCGTCGGCGACAGGCGCACATCGCCATTGGTGGCGATGCGCGTGCCCTGCTGGATCAGCTCGACGCCCGAATGCTTGGCATCGGCGAACAGCCCGTCATACCAGTTGGAGAAGACCAGCACATTGGCGGCGTCCCCTTCGTAATATTCGGCCTCGTTCAGCGTCAGCTGATCGTCCTGCGCCAGCGCCGGCATGGCGGTGGCGAGGGCCAGGGTGGATGCCAGCGCGGCAAGCCTGTGGCGGATGGTGCGATTCATAGGTTCTGCTCCCCGATTATTGTTGTTGATCAGATTGTTGACGGCCGAACAGCCGGTCTGCGGCCAGCGCCAGGAACATGTAGTTGGTGGCCCCGCCGCCCATCACATATTCGGCCTGCTGCCAGAAATAGGGCCACTCCTTCAGCTCCGGCAGGTCGGGCCGGATCAGGTTGGTGCCGCTGATGACGCCGCCCGGAATGTAGCTGAAATCCGCCCGGTTCAGGCCATAGGCGACCGTGGCGGAGCGTGCGCCCACGCCGGACACGAAACTGCTGGTGTTCGATCCCGGGTGCACGCCCAGCACGAAGTTCAGCGCGTTCAGCCAGCCATCATTGCCGGTGACCTGCGGCCAGCCCTTGGCAAAGAAGAACTGCCGCACGCCGCGTTCCTGGATCTGCCAGCCGGCGCCCCAGATCTCCGGCGTGTAGGGCACGCCATAAGGGCTGTCGGTCCGCGCGCTCTGCACCACCTGCGCCTGATGCGCGGCGACTGCTTCGGCCAGTTGCGCGCGGAAGTCGGCGGGCAGGCGATCCTGCACGCCGTGCAACATCCAGCCGGTGCCGGCGACATCGGCCAGGATGCGCGGGGCGAGGGTGGCCAGCCGGTCGGCATAGGCCTGATCGCCGGTGGTCTGCAGCAGTTCGGCCAGCGCGAACACTTCGGGCGCCAGGGTCTTGCCGCGTCCCTGCGCCCTGGCGGTGATGTCGCGCGCTGCCGCCAGCGCCTCGGCCGCCATCCGCGGGTTCTCCGTGCGCAGCACGCGGGCGGATGCGGCCAGCGCGGCGACGGCATCCAGCTCCCGATCCGGGTTGTCCTCCGTGAACACCCAGCGGTCGTCAGCCGGGATCGGATCGCCATTGTTGTCGACGCCCAGATCGGTGCCGCCGCCCGGCTGGTTGTCGGTGACGTTCACCGTATCGCCCAGCAGCACATATTGCCGCAGATTGGGCACGATGATCCCGCGATACAGCCGGCCCATCGCGCGATAGCCGCCCAGGATCGACAGCAGGCCGTGCTCGATCTGCTGGATGGCATCGTTGCGCCCGTCCGGGTCGCGGATCTCCACCGACTTGGTCGCCTGGTCGATGCGCGTGGCATCGTAATCGAGGCCGAACTCCTCCACCATCTTGCTGAGGATCCACACCTCGCCCGCCTGCGATTCCACGCGCAGATCGTCGTCGCCCGCATCGTGCCAGCCGCCCGCATCCAGATGCGGCACGCGCTCGCCCGGCTGGTAGCGCGCGAGGGTGGAGGGCCCTTGCGCATAGCCGTCGAAATGGTTGAGGTCGGTCGGCGCCATCAGCGCGTCGTCCAGATGGTCGCGGCCGTGCCAGACGCGGTATTTCTCGCGCACCAGCATGTGGCACATCTGGATCGGCAGGAAATATTCCAGCGTCGGCTGCCACGCCCCGCGCGCGAACACCGCGCTGTCGATGCGGAACGGTTCGGACAGCTGCTCGCCATAGCCGATCTGGTAGAGGCCCGGCTCCGTCACCCCGCTGAAATCGAAGGTGCGGTACTGATAGCGCAGGAAGTCGCCCCAGCGTTCCGGCGTGGCGGACAGCACCGGCTCGCGCCCGTTCTCGCCCAGCCGGAACAGCTGCGCCGGCGTGTCGCCCGCATCACTCGGGTCCAGCTCGATCACAGCACGCTTGGGCTGCTCCGGCGCGTAGCCGATCTGCGACACCTGGATAACCGGTTCGTACTGCCAGCCGGGGATCACATTGGGCGTCACCACCCATTCGACCGCGCCGGTCGTGGCGCCGGCGGCGACCGGCTGGCGCACGATGTACCAGCCATTATTGTGTGCCGAGCGCCCGTCGATCAGCTGCAGCCGGCCGTTGGTGCTTTCGATGCGGATGCGCTGTGCATCTGCCTCCGGCGCGACCAGCAGCACCTTGCCTTCGGCCAGCGGCTGCGCCAGCGGCTGGCCGACCAGCGGCTGCACCGGGCCGTTGGCGTCCACGTTGCGCGGTACCGGCAGGTCCGGGCCGCCCGCGCGTACCACCGGGCCGCCGGGCTGGCGCGGGAAGGTGCCGGCGGCATCGTCCAGCACCCAGCCCTTGCCGAACAGGGGTGTGGGAAACAGCTCCAGGTTGAAGCCGACCTTGCCGACCCATTCGGCCGGCAGCGGCTTGTCCAGATCGACGCTGATGCGGAAACCGCCATCGCTCTCCGGCGTCACCTTCACCTGATAGGTCAGGTCCAGATCCGGGTAGAAGATCGGGTTGAAGCCGGTCCCGTTCTTGGCGGGATCGGGGTAGCTGAGGCGTTGCGTGATGGTGCCGGTCGCCCGGTCGATCACCCGCTCGCCTGCCGACACCGGCATGGGCGACCATTGGCCGGGTTCGGGCTCCAGCCGGAGGTCGCCATTGGCGGCCACGCGCGATCCGTGCTGGATGATGGTCACGCCTGTCTGGTGCCCATCGGGGTAGATGTCGTCGAACACGATGACGTCCAGCCCCGGCTCCGTCAGATAGCCGCGCTCGCCCAGACGCAGGCCGTCCTGCGCCAGCGCAGTTGTCGCCAGCAGCAGCGGTAGCGCTATCATCGGCGCTCGCAGCCAGCGCGGCTTATGTCCGGTCATCCTCATGTCCCCCGATTGTTGTTGTTCAGGCAGCGCGTGGATCGGGCGGCGCGCCGCCATGCCGATCCAGGAATTGCTGATGCGTGGGCAGATCGGCCACCGATGCGGCGGTTGCGGCCTGCATGGCGGCCAGAGTTTGCTGCAGCCGATCCGGCGGCATCAGCCGGGCCACATGGTGGTGACCCTCCGGCTCCAGCCGCTGGCCCAGCATCACCTGCACCCAGCTATCCACCCGGAACAGATCCTCCGCCCCCTGCCAGGCATGCGCCGCCTCGCGCCACACGGCAATCCGCTCAGCCAAGCTGTCCGGCAGCTCCATCTCGCGCATCCGCTGCCAGAAGGGTTCGGGCCGCTGGTTTAGGACGTAATGCAGCATGACGAAGTCGCGCACCCGCTCCAGCTCCCGCTGGGCCAGATCGTCGAACCGGCGGGCGAGGGCAGGCGTGCTGCCGTTGAAGGGAAACAGCTGCAGCAGCCGGGTGATGGCGATCATGGTCAGGTGGATGCTGGTCGATTCCAGCGGCTCCACGAACCCGCTCGCCAGGCTCAGCGCCACGCAGTTCTTCACCCAAACGCGCTTCCGCCGGCCGGTGGTGAAACGGATCAGCCGCGGCTCGGTCAGGGCCTCGCCTTCCACCATGCCGGCGAAGCGATGGTGTGCCTCGTCATCGGACAGGTAGTCGCTGGCATAGACCAGCCCGTTGCCCATGCGGTGCTGCAGCGGGATCTGCCAGCGCCAGCCGGCATCATGCGCGATGGCGCGGGTATAGGGCATGGCCGGCCCGGTGGCGCGGGTCTGCATCGCCAGCGCGCGGTCGGTCGGCAGCCAGTGGCTCCAATCCTCCCACCCGGCCTGCATGTCGCCTTCGATCAGCAGGGCGCGAAAGCCGGTGCAGTCCAGGAACAGGTCGCCCGCGACGCGGGTGCCATCCTCCAGCACCAGCGCGGCGATGTCGCCGCTGGCGCCATCCCGCTCCACCCGGGCGATCCTGCCCTCGACCCGGGTCAGCCCCTGCGCCTCCGCCTGCTCGCGTAGCGCCTTGGCATAGAGCCCGGCATCAAGGTGATAGGCGTAGTTCAGCGTGCCCTGTTCGTCCGTGGCGAAGCGGCCCAGGCGCGCGGCCTCGTGCTCCGCGCAAGCGGCGCTGACCGCTCCGCCGAAGCCTTGCGCGCGGGCCTCCAGCCACATGTGGTGGAACTCCGCCATCCAGGTGCCGCGGCCCAGCGCGCCGAAGGAGTGGATGTAGCTGTCGCCCTCCCGCGCCCAGTTCTCGAACTGGATGCCCAGCTTGAAGCTGGCCTTGGCCGCTTGCAGGAAGGCGCGCTCGTCCAGCCCCAGCAGCGCGTGGAAGCTGCGAATGGTGGGGATGGTCGCCTCGCCCACGCCGATGGTGCCGATCGCATCGGATTCCACCAGCGTCACCACCACCTGATCCCGCAATTGCCGGGTCAGCGCGGCCGCCGCCAGCCAGCCGGCGGTGCCGCCGCCTGCGATCACGACTCTCTGCACGCCCGTTTTCCCCGTCATCGGTTCAGCTTCTGCAGCAGCCGCGCGCGCAGGCGCCGGGCGCCGACCTCGTCCAGCGGCGCCAGCGCGCCTTGCGCATGTTCCGGCAGATGCGCGGCAGCCTCTTCGGGCGGGCCCCAGACATAATAGTCGAACATCGCCCGCCACGCCTGCTTCTCGGCCTCCGGTCGGTCGCGCAGGCTCAGCAGCCCGTGCAGCAGCGTGTTCATCGGCGTGTCGGTGAAGCGCGGGACCGGGTTCCACCAATAGTTGATCATGGCATTGAACGGGTCCAGCGCCTCCACATTGTGCCACCACAATGCGGGGTAGAACAGCACGTCGCCCGCTTCCATCTCCGCCACCTGCGCTTGGGCCAGCGCATCGGCGAAACGGGGATAGCGGTCGAGATCGGGCGCGCGCAGGTCGACCATGGACACGACCTGCCCGCCGGGCGTCGGCTCCAGCGGGCCGGGGTAGAGATTCGCCACCTGATCGGGCGGGAACAGGGTGAAGCGCCGCCGGCCGACGGTGCAGCAGGCGATATTGTTCGACATGTCGTAATGGGTGGCGGCGATCGTGCGGTTGCCGATCCAGATGCTCGCCACCGGCTCCGCGCCCAGCAGGTCGGCCCCCAGCGCCGGCCCGTTTTCCGCGCGCAGGCCCGGCAGGAAGGTGTCGAGGTCGGCGGACCCCAGATAGAGCGACGGCGCCGCCGGATCGCCGGCGGTGGCCGCCATCCGTGCCAGATAGTCGGCCAGCGTCACCTGTTCCGCCGTGAAGTTCAGGCCGGTGATGTCGCTGTTGTAGAAGAACCGCCCGCCGATCGCCGGATTGCCGGTATAGCCGACCATGCGGTGTCCGGCATCGAAGCGGCGCAGATATGCCATCGCCGCATCGGCCCCGTCCTGCCCGGCGCGCACCAGCGGCCAGTCCCGGCCGAAGCCCTTCAGCAGGACCGGCTGGCCCTCTGCCATCAGCTCGGCCACGGGGATCGTGTCCATGCCGGCGGCGTCGATGACGCGCACAGGGGGTGGCGCGTCAGCCACGGCGCGCGTTCTTCAGCTCGATCAGGTGGGCCATGTTGCCCAGCGAAGCCTGCACCAGGAAGGCCAGCCGCAGCACGCCCGCACGGTTCAGCCGCGCCAGCGTGTCGCCGTCCAGCTCCGCCAGCCGGTCTGCGGCGACGGTGTGATACTGGTTGAGGGCGATCTCCCGGCTGCTGTCCAGCGCCACGGTGATCGCCACGGGTTCGATCAGGCCGGCGCCGTCCAGCGCGGCGAACATCGCCTCGCTGGCGGGCAGGCCTTCGCCGATCAGCTGCAGGCTGCGGGTTGCGCGCTGCAGGGCGGGCGCATGGCCGCCATGGGGCAGGAACAGGGGTTCGCCTGTGTCGCGGCTGATGCGCGGATCGTCCAGGTCGACATGGATCGTCGCCTCGCCCGTATCGGGGCGCAGCGCGACGGAGAAGGGGCCGCGGGCCTGCACGGCGGGCACCGTGCGGCTGGTCCAGCGGTCGCCTTGAAGAAACAGGTTTTCCCCGCGCTCCAGCCCCAGCAGCACCACGGCGCGCCAGGTGCCGGCATCGTCGCGCCGGAACAGGATGGGAAATTCGCGGGCCAGCGGTTCGAACTCGCCGGGCACCGCCAGCAACTGGTTCACCGCGTCGCCGTGATCCGGCCCGTGGCGCATGGCCACGCGCAGATCGTGATGGTCGATGGTGTCGAGGGGGACGGGTGTGGTCATGGGGCAAGCTTACCGCAGGCGGGGCCGCTCGCAAGCGGCCCCGCCC
>JGI20283J13201_100113_pt1 | contig 34463 bp, 31 predicted proteins | sample Plalitdecfosmids_FD_13201 | JGI IMG/M metagenome (IMG submission 13201)
GAAATTGAAGAAGCGTTTGCTAGCTGCAGGAGTTAATAAAGATGTTAGGGGATGGGAGAAAAGTAGCGATCATTGTCCTGTATGGATCGAGATCAAGGATAAATAGGGCAACTAAAGCAGACGTTCTTATTCGTCATATTAATTATAAGTGTCACTTTCTACAGCAATTTAATCATTCAGTTTTCTTTAAATTGACTAGTTTTAAACTATGAAAAATGTAAGCATGGAATGGCTTAAGTCCCTCGAAAGCTTAAAAGATGTACCTGAAGAACAGCTACAGTGGTTCATGGAACAGGTAACGCTACATGAATTGAAAGCTGGATCTAACTTATTTAAAGCTGGCGACCCAATACCCGGACCTTTCTTAATCTTATCAGGACGGATTTTACTGAGTGTCCCTCGTGGACAGGAATTGCTGGAAGTAGGAGTTTACGAGCGCGGAATGATAGGTGGTCATTTACCGTTTTCACGCGGTAAAATCGCTAACGTAGTGGCGGATGTTATCGAAGATGTGACTTATCTGCAATTATCTTTAGAAAAGTTAGATGAGATGATCCATTCGCAATTTGATCTCACCCAGGCTTTAGTTCACGTAATGGCCAACCGGATCCGTGAATCTACCGCTTTTGAGCAACAAAGTGAAAAGATGATGGCCTTGGGAAAGTTGTCGGCTGGTTTGGCACATGAATTAAATAATCCTGCTGCGGCAGTAGTCCGAGGCGCTGTGTCTTTACTGGAACACCTCAAGCAGGTACCCGATGCTTTTCAAAAAGTAGTTTCTTTAAGGTTAGACGATAACGAAATACAATTCGTAAACGAAATACTGGTCTCTGCACTTTCAAAGACAAATAAGCCGGTGCTCAGCATGTTAGAGCGTTCCGCCCTGGAAGATGATTTACAGGATTGGTTGGATGATAGTAAAGTTGATGCTGCGGTAGATACGGCTGAGAATCTTGTAGATTTTGGCTTCCGTGTGGAAGACCTGGACGACTTGAAAGCACATCTTCCTGATAATGCCATCTCAGGCGTATTCAGCTATATCAACAACAACTTGGTCACAGAGAAAATTGCGGTTGATATACATGAAGCTTCCAACAGGATCTCTGAACTGGTAGGGGCTATTAAATCGTTCACTCATATGGATCAAGGTCATGGAAAACAATATGCAGATATCCATATAGGCATTCGGAACACGTTGAAGATGTTGCAGCATAAGATTAGAAATGGCAACGTACAGGTAATAGAACAATATGATACCAGTTTACCGGAGATAAATGGTTTGATTGGTGAATTGAATCAGGTGTGGACCAATTTATTGGACAATGCGCTTGATGCCATGGAACCAAACCAAAAAGGGCAGCTTACAATTACCACCAGTAGGGCTAAAGAATGTGTTCGAGTCACTGTTTCCGACAATGGTCCGGGTATACCTGAAGATGTAAAAAGCAGGATATTTGATCCTTTTTTCACTACAAAGCAAATTGGCAAAGGAACCGGACTAGGGTTGGATGTCGTCATGCGAATTATTAAACAACACAAAGGTGCTGTAAAAGTCCATTCTAAACCCGGGCAAACTGACTTTATTGTCGAGTTTCCTATCAATGGGTAATTACTCTTCTTTTAATCCTATTTTTGACTATACATATGAATCTTCCAATTATATTTTGCATTGATGATGATGCGCAGGTGTTAAGGGCGATTACCCGCGACTTAAAAGGCCAATATAGAGACCGTTACCGGATCTTGGGCACTACAGATGTACAGGAAGCCTTAAATAGTTTACGGGAACTGAACAATAAAGGAGAGGCAGTTGCATTATTCTTGTCAGATCAGCGGATGCCCGAAATGCAGGGCGTTGAATTCTTGGCTAAAGCAATGCAAATCTTTCCCGAAGCTAAACGTGCATTACTCACCGCTTACTCAGACAAAGATTCGGCAATTAAAGCGATAAATGAGGTGAAGTTGGATTACTATCTGATTAAGCCTTGGGATCCACCGCAGGAAAAGCTGTTTCCGGTAATTGATGACCTGCTGAATAACTGGCAGTGTGATTATCATCCCGTGTTCAAAGGAATCAAGGTTATTGGTTATCAGTATTCTCAAAGCTCTCATGTTATTAAAGATTTCCTGGCTGGCAATTTGGTTCCTTACCAATGGTTGGACATTCAGACAGATAAGGAAGCAAAGAAATTAGTGGCTAATAATGCGATGCAAGAAACAGATTTGCCAGTAGTCTTTTTGGAGGATGGCACTTACTTTTCTAAACCAGGATTGGTAGAACTTGCCAGTAAGATTGGGTTGAATCCACACGTAGAACGTCAGGATGTTTATGATGTGGTGATCATTGGTGCCGGACCTGCAGGATTAGCGGCAGGGGTTTATGGTGCATCAGAGGGATTAAAGACCTTACTTATTGAGCGTCGTGCGCCCGGTGGACAAGCTGGTACCAGTTCAAGGATAGAGAATTATCTTGGTTTTCCTACCGGATTAAGTGGTGCCGAATTAACCCGTAGGGCTATGACTCAGGCGGCTCGATTAGGTACTGAGTTTCTATCACCACAATCTGTTCGCGCTATTGAAGAAAAAGATGGTTATAAGAAAATCGTTTTAGATGACGCGGAAGATATTATTGCCCGTAGCGTGGTCATCACAACCGGGGTTGATTACCGTAAATTAGAAACTGCTGGCATAGCCGATTTTACTGGTGCAGGGATATATTACGGTGCAGCTATGACGGAGGCTACTGCTTGCAAAGACAAAGATGTTTATGTAGTTGGAGGAGGTAATTCTGCAGGGCAAGCTGCCATGTATCTATCTAAATTTGCCAGAAATGTCTATATCTTGATCCGCAAACATGATTTAACTGAAACTATGTCTGCATATCTGATCAATCAGATAGCAGGAGAAGCCAATATTCAGGTTAAAGGAAGGGTAGAAATTACCGCTGCACATGGCACAAAGAAATTGGAAAGCCTTGATATACAATCATTAGACACAAAGGAAATTACTAATTATACTGCAGCTGCGCTTTATATTTTTATTGGAGCAAAGCCATTTACCGATTGGATTGAATTGAACATTATCAAAGATGCTAAAGGCTTCCTTGAAACGGGACGTGACTTGACTGCTCATACAGATTATGCTAAAATATGGAAAGAGAAGCGTGATCCTTATTTACTAGAGACCAGTTGTCCGGGTATATTCGCTGCAGGCGATGTTCGGGCTGGTGCCATGAATAGAGTAGCTTCTGCAGTTGGAGAAGGTTCTATGGCGATCAGTTTTGTACATAAATATCTGGCAGAAGTGAAGTAGGGGAGACTTCAATCTAATCAATATCAACAAACTTCAGGTAAATTTAACAAATAGGGTATTTTCAGTAATCCCCATCTGCATAACATATAACTATATATTTAGTTATATTAGCGTTGTAATTTTATAACCTGCCACTATTTATGCTATCATGGGTCATAATTCCAAGTATTCGAAAAACTAAGTTTGTTACAGTTATACTGATATTCGGTTTTCTGCCATATGGGTGTACTTCCTATTTATACCAGGAAGGTGGGAGGGTAGAAAGTAAATACCGGAACTATTATTTTAACGACAGTTTAAGAGTAGGAGCCGTTCTATATGGCGACATGGACTTAACTATTGGTGACAATCAGAAATTGTCAGCTAAAATAAGTCCGTTCGGAAAGACAGTATTAAAACGATTTGGCCTTTCAAAGTCAGACCGCTTTCTATTTACGAGTATATCTATGAAATACAGCTTAATTGGCTTAGTTAGGAAATCAACGGATTTAAGTATCGGAAAATTTGAAGTAGTTACGGATCGAAAAGATCGGTATTTATTCAAAAGCCAGCATTACAAAGATATTGAGGCTTATGAAGGCTTAATCCCATTGGATTCTAACAGATTCCTGTCCTTAATTGATTTTGGAGAATCCAACAGAGAAAATGCAAAAGAGGGCTTTCATACCATTATGATCAATAGCGCGCGTAGGGTTAAAGCTGGTGAAGCATTGAGCACGGTTTTAGATCCTTTTGAAGATGCAGAGGAACTATTTGAAGCACATGGATATTTAGCTCCTTACAAACTAGCCACAAATGGAAGATCTTATAAAGAGCAAAAGTTGTATAATCAAGCTTTAGCAACGTATTATTCTTTTAGTGGCGATCAAAAGTTTGCCAGGGAACAAGAAAAGGAATTTATAGGTTTCCCTAAAAAAACCTTATATGCCAAAGATTTGGAACCTGCTACATCGGCAATATTGCGTAGAACGCTTGATCAAAAGGTAGTCATGTTCAATACAGCGCACCATAGACCCGAACATGCCTATTTCGTTGCTCAGCTTCTAGAGCAACTTCGTAAGCAAGGCTTTACCCATTTAGCATTAGAAGCCCTGAGTGATTCATCTTTAGTAATGAAAAATGGATTCGCTATACAAAGTGATGGTTTCTATATTCGTGATCCAGAAATGTCTACATTAATCTCAAAGGCAGTCGCTGTAGGATTTCAAATTATTAGCTATGAGGATGATTCGGAGAATAGAGAACTCGGACAGGCGAGGAATCTTATCGAGAAGACATTCAAGAAAAAAAAATCTTGCAGAATATTGATTCTTGCAGGATACACACATATTAATGAAAGCGCTAAACCGAGAAAAATGGCTTCCTATTTTAAGGAACTTAGTGGTATAGATCCATTGACAATTGATCAAACGCAGTTGATGACCAGTGAATGCAACGACTTGGATAAAAGTAACAAGGAAGAATGTTTTAATTACCTAGCAAAGGACTCAGACTCTGGTGTTGATATGCAAATTTGGAATATTATATCTTTAGAAAACAATCCCATTGGTCTTGATAAAGGGATGCCTTCAATAAACGTATCGATTAATTTACCTGATTCATTAAAGCAAAAAGATTTGCTGGCTATTGCAACTATTTTCGATCAAACAAGCTTTCTCAAAGATGCAAACGCTATTCCCTTACACGTTAGTTTGCTCCCAATTAATACGGATAGCATTAAGTTTAATTTTTATCCGGGTAGCTACATTCTGCGAATACAAGGAGCGTACAAAGAAGTTTTGTACACTAAGGAGTTACAAGTTAAATAGCAAATTGGCTGTAGGTTAAGGTTTTCAAAGATAGCTAAGGTATCTGACGCTATTTTTCCTTCTTAAACTTATCATAGCTCTCTTTTATGTATAAGATCAATTGGAAGTCAGACCATTTTCTGAACTCTTCTATTTTCGGAGCATAATTATCTGTAAAAGGAACAATCTCTTCCTCCTTAATTGGTATGGCGGCTTTTATGAACGAAGGATTAAAGCGTTTGCTAATTTCTTCTTCAATTAAGGCGTTTGCTGCGAGCTGATTTAAGCGTCTTACTCGTTTGCCATCTTTACTGAAAAGTTCATAAAAGAAGGTTATAGGTCTACCTCCAAAAGGGGAAAGCAACGCAATTGGTGGTTTCCCTCCGTAATAAATACCTTTCTCTTTACTATAGGCACGGCTTGCTTCTTTAAAATTTTCTGAGGCACTCTTTTGTGCATTTACCTTTACCTCGAGTAATTGATTCGAAAGCTTCATGTAAATTCTGGAACCTTCAAATGCAGTCACTTTATAGTAAACATCCTGATAGCCAATTTTATAAATAACTAAAGAGTCGCCTATGTCAGCTGATATTTCAAACACACCAAAATTATCAGTTCTTTTTCTTATTCTGTTATTGAGATTTTCTACAATGGCATCCTGAACTTTCTCTTTTGTTCCATCCTGAATAACCGCTGCACGAAATAGCTTTGTAGATTGTCCCAATAGGTCATTGCTTAACAAACCAACAAACATGCAAACCAACAAAGCTTTTTTAAGCATTGTTCTTGCTGATTGGGCCAGCATTAAGTCGATGCTTAAAGACAAGTATTCATTCAGAAAGAAATATGTTTTGGACTTCAATGTTAATGTATTTTGCAGCAAGGGAGCTTAGTTTAAACTAAATTGAAGCATAAAATATTAGAATCAAATACTTATTAAGATTATTAACATTACTTAACGTTTAATATAGGGTGCTTAATAAAGATTAGCAAGCTATTGATACATTGCTTTGAATACCTAAAGTTTTAAGGACCTTATAAACTATAGAGCCAGGTGCCCAATCTTACAAAATATCCAATCAACAGGCGGTTTTATAAAGACTTTGTCTTATTGGCGTTATGTTTCTTTTCCATAAATGAAACAATCAATATTAAGGTGGAATATGCAAATAGGAGTAAAGAATCTACAGTTTCAAATTTATCAATAGTCAGGCCTCTGTAGATAGCTACAGAAAGCAACAATCCTATCAGAGTAACGAGAACTGGCTTCAGAATTTTCATACTTATAAATCTAATTGTAATAAATGTTTTTTAGGCAATAAATGATTTTAAATCAAATAAATGAATTAGAAAACTTTGGCCGCTTCATTTGTTCAATTTAAACCATTAGCTATCCTAAGCAGATAATTGAATTTTATGAAGCCTTTAAGATTAAACCGGGCGATTCTTATATGTAGCTCCAAAAGACAGGGTCAAAGTCTGGTGTTTACTATTTGGCACTATATTTACCACCTTTGCGTTAGCAAAATCGCAAATGAATATGAATTATCCAGATACCTATAAAGGACCTGTTAAAGACACTTATTTCGGAACTATAGTTGATGATCCCTATCGCTGGTTAGAAGATGATCAATCTGCAGAGACTAAGGACTGGGTTAAGCGCCAAAATGAGGCCACGCAATCCTATCTGGCACAAATTCCATTTAGATCAGCTATTAAAGCGCGCCTGACCCAATTGATGAATTATGAAAAATATTCTCAGCCATTTTCTGAGGGTGCATATACTTACTTTTATAAGAACAGTGGCCTGCAAAATCAAAGTATATTATATCGTCAGCAGGGAGAGGAAGATCCAGAAGTCTTTTTAGATCCAAATACTTTTTCAGAAGACGCTACGACTTCCTTAGCCAATATTAAATTTAGTAAAGATGGCAGTCTGGTTGCTTATCAGCTTTCTAAAGGCGGCTCAGACTGGACCAGCGCAGTAGTTATAAGGGCAGAGGATAAATCTGTTATTGGTGATACCTTGGTCAACATTAAGTTTTCTGATATCGCCTGGCAAGGCAATGAAGGTTTTTACTATAGTAGTTACGACCAACCTAAAGAGGGTAGTCCGCTTAGTGGCCTCACTCAGCATCATAAACTTTACTATCACAAACTTGGAACCCCTCAGAGTGATGACCAGCTTATTTTTGGTGGCAATCAGACACCGCGAAGGTACATTGGGGCTTACCTAACGGAAGATGAGCGTTACCTTATTATTTCAGCTAGCAATTCCACCTCTGGTAACGAACTATACATCAAGGACCTCAATCAAGAAGGTTCAGAAATAATTACAGTGGTTGATAACTTCGATAGCAATCATTATCTGGTTGATAATGTTGGTAGCAAGCTCTATATATATACTAATCTTGAAGCACCTAATGGTAAAATAGTCACAGTTGATGCTGCACAACCTCAACCGTCGCATTGGAAAGATTTGATACCAGAAACAGAGAATGTTTTAAGTCCGAGTACGGGTGGCGGAAAGATTTTCGCCAATTACCTAAAAGATGCCGTATCGGTTGTTTATCAGTATGATAGGAGTGGTAAACAAGAAAGTGAAATTCAATTGCCTGGTCCTGGAACAGCAATCGGATTTACAAGCAAGGAATCAGAGAAAGAACTATTCTATATGTTCACCAGTTATGTATATCCAACCACTATTTTTAGATATGATCCGCTGACTGGAAAGTCAGAACTATATAAGAAAGCAGGCGTAGATTTTGATCCTTCTTCATATGAATCGAAGCAAGTATTTTATCCTTCAAAGGATGGAACCAAGATACCGATGATCATCACTTATAAAAAGGGAATTGACCTAAATGGCAAAAACCCAACCTTATTGTACGGCTATGGAGGTTTTAATATAAGTCTTACACCAGCCTTCAATACTTCCATTGTGGTGCATCTGGAGCAAGGCGGAGTTTATGCGGTGCCAAACCTTCGTGGTGGGGGAGAGTATGGTGAGAAATGGCATCTAGCAGGAACTAAGTTGCAAAAGCAAAACGTATTCGATGATTTTATTGCTGCTGCGGAATACCTGATCAGCAACAGCTACACGTCTCCAGATTATTTAGCCATCATGGGTGGATCTAATGGTGGCTTGCTGGTAGGGGCAACAATGGCACAGCGACCAGAACTTTTTAAGGTGGCATTTCCCGCTGTCGGCGTTTTAGATATGTTGCGTTACCACCAGTTTACATCGGGAGCAGGCTGGAGCTTCGACTACGGAACGGCCGATGATTCAGAAGAAATGTTTAAATACCTGCTTCAATATTCACCAGTACATGCACTCCAGGCTGGTGTGAGCTACCCGGCAACATTAACTACAACTGCAGATCATGATGATAGGGTTGTGCCAGCGCACTCCTTTAAGTTTGCTGCTACATTGCAAGAAAAACAGGGTGGTGCCGCACCGGTACTGATTCGAATTGACACCAATGCAGGGCATGGCGCAGGCAAACCTACAGATAAAGTTATTGAGGAAGTTGCCGATAAATGGGCTTTTATGTTACATCAAATGGGAATAGGTTACCAACCAGTGAAATAGCTAAAGAGATAAATCATTAACTATACTTATCCCTTTACTCAATCATCCAAGCCTTTTCCATCCAGGATATGTTGCAAGTATTTCTCTACTCTTGCTTCTCTAGTTTTTGCTTGTTTAGCAGCAGAGAAGTAAAGCAGGTAGCCCCTTTGCCTGCCCGGTGTTAAGGAGTAAAAAGCATCCTTTACCTCAGGCATGTTACGTAATACGTTTTTGAATTCATAAGGTATCTCATATTCCGCTGTCTCTTTTAACTCAAGTTTTAATCCTGCTTTATCAATTTTTATGGCCTCTTTAATGTAAGAGGTGATAATTGATTTGCTTGTTAAAATTTCTTCTACATTCTTAAAGCGAAGTTGTCGTGCGGATTGAACATTTGCGGTTTGTTGTATCAATAGTCCTTGATCGTCTTTCATTAAAGCACCCTGCATAAATAACAGCGCGCAGTAGTCTTTGAATCCGTGAATTAGAACAACATTGCTTTTTTGCACAACGTAACAGGGACATCCCCACTTCAATGTCTCTATAAGTCCGCAATCCAGAACCAATAGTCTCAATTCCGAATATTCTTCCTGCCATTTCGTATCTTTAGTAAAGAACCAATCTGCCTCCATAACTTCTAATTAGGTATTAAACTTAATTTTCTATCGATAGGTCTGAAGTACCAGGATCCAACGATCACCATTAACAAGAATACAGATGGCAATATATCCAATATTCCATCCCTGTTTGCAAGATGTGAAAACAAGGCGCCTGACATCACAAAGAAAAAACCGGCATAAGCCCATTCCTTCAGAAGAGCAAATCTGGGAATAAGAATGGCTATTACACCCAGTATTTTCCAAATACCTATAATAGTTAAGAGGTACAATGGATAACCCAGTTTCAGTACAATCATATCAACATAGCCTTGCACATGCAGCACTTGAGTAATGCCTTGCGCTAACATCCCGAATGCTAAAAACCCGGTAAATATCCAATACGTAACGGTTTTTGAACGTTGATTTGTCATGTTAAGCGTTGTTAAATTTAAGTGTTTCCAATGCATCGTGGGCCATATTTAAACCATAAGCAAAAGGCAATTTCATCTGTTCTGCGCGGTGCTTTTCCGACTGATAAATGATTCTGATGCTTAGCATGCTCTTCTCATCGCTAATTGCTTCGAAGGTCAAGAGCTCAAGTTGAACACCAATAGTCATGTTTTCCATTTCAAAAGTTCGAACAATGCGCTGGTTTTCAATAACCTCGTGGATTGTTCCATGTGCCTTAAATACCACATTACCATTATAAGAAGTTTCAAATTCATAACTTCCATGGGTTTTATTTTCTAGCTTCAGCACCTTTGTTCCCATCCATTGCTCAATAAATTGAGCTTCAGAATATGCTTTATACAGCAGTTCTACAGGTAGATTGAACTCCCGGGTGATGACTACGTCCTGTTTGCCCTCAAGGGCTTTAATCTTTGTTTTTTGTTCCATTTTTAGCGTTGTTATGTGCTTGCATTACTGATTCCAGTGTATTGAATTTCTCTTCCCACATCTTCCTGAAAGGTTCGACAAAGTCAGCCACTTCTTTCATCTTTTCCGGGTTAAAGTGATAGTAATTCTCTCTCCCGAGTTGCTCTTGCTTTATCAAGTCACACTCGGTTAGGATCTGAAGATGTTTGGAAACGGTAGGTCTGGCGGTATTAAAATTAGCTGCAATTGCACCCGCCGTCATGGATTGTGTGGTTAACAGAAGAAGTATTGCCCTTCGTGTCGGGTCTGCAATGGCTTGAAATACATCACGTCTTAAATTCATTGTGTAGCTATTTGACTACAAATATATATGTAGTTATTTAACTACGCAACTTATTATTGAAATTATTTAAGGCGAATAAGATCTTTCAAATATTACAGGTGAATTAACACAGAGACTTTCAGGTCACATACTGCGATTGTAGTTGTGTTACGTTGTTATAAATACGAACTTTACCCTATTGCTCCATTAGCAGTCGACATAAATTGCTTAAAAATCCAGGCTTTGAATCCAGATCTATGATGTTAAATCCAAGAATATCTTTTACCTCTTTCTTAGCCATCTCTATCCTTAGCACTGTAGCTATCAAGGCTCAATGGAAGAAGATCGATGAAGAAATTGTTTTCCAATCACCACCATTTAACAACTGTCACGCATCAACTCTGGTAGAAACTAAAACAGGCACGCTTTTGCTTTCCTTTTTTGGTGGAAGTCAGGAAGGCAAAAAAGACGTTTCAATATGGTTATGTGCTTTGAATAAGGGCGATAAACATATTCCATCGGTAGTTGCAGATGGTATGGTTAGTGACACACTTCGTTACCCGGCATGGAATCCGGTCCTTTTCGAAGAAGCTAAAGGTAAGTTGTTCCTTTTTTATAAAGTTGGGCCTAATCCCCGGGAATGGTGGGGACTTTATAAAACTTCTGAAGATGACGGCAAGTCCTGGTCTGTTCCTGTAAAATTACCCAAAGGTGTTTTAGGTCCGATTAAGAACAAACCTATACAACTTTCTAGTGGCGTTATATTGTCTCCTTCGAGTACAGAGGAAGAAAATGGCAGATGGAAAGCCCATATCGAAAGATCTGTAGACGGCGGAATGAACTGGAGCCTGGTACAACTCGATACCAATAAAAAGTTTGACATCATTCAACCAAGTATTCTTACATACCCAAATGGACGTCTCCAAGTACTTTGTAGAAGTAAACAAGGTATGGTGGTTCAGGCTTGGTCTAATGATCAGGGAAATACCTGGAGCAAGCTATCGGCAACTAAATTATTAAACCCTAATTCAGGTACTGATGCAGTGACATTGAAAGATGGACAACAATTGATCGTCTACAATCCTGATGTTCCTGGGAAGGACTGGTTCAATGGTCGAGGCAAATTAAGAGTTGCATCATCTATTGACGGTATAAATTGGAAAGATATTATGATCCTGGAAAATGGAACTAAAGAAGAATATAGTTACCCTGCTATCATTCAAACAGGAGATGGTCTAGTCCATATTACGTATACTTACGACAGAAAAAATATTAAACACGTTGTGCTTGAAAAATCCATGTAATTCAGCTGCAATAATCAAATAAATAAATGCGTAAATTATCAACTTCCCTAGCTGTAATACTAATGTGCTGCAGTGCTGCTTTCGCTCAAAAAATTTCAACCTATCAAACCAGTAATCCATTATTGGCGCGACCAATTACGCTGCCTGCTATTATTCCGGCGCCTATATCAATTGAGCTTAAGGAAGGCGCTTTTATTTTAGGGAATTCAGTGACTTTGGTGGTGAGGCCAGGCACCGGCTCGGAGACTGTGGATCTAATCCATAAGATCCTAAAATCAGCAGGGGTGGAAACCATCACAACGGCTAAGAAGCTGCCATCGGCTGTAGACCGACCATACATCCTTATTGGCACTGGAGAAGTACAGCCTATAAAATCTGCGCTTTCTCGCAGCAATGCGGTACTCGATAAAAATGCTGAAGGTTATACCATTACCAGCGAAGCAATAGGTGCCGGCGCAATAATAACGCTTGCCGGCAGGGATGCCGATGGATTGTTTCATGCCGTTCAAACTTTCCGTCAACTTGCCCAAAGTCAGGTTATTCCAGCTTTGGTGATACAGGATCATCCTACTATGCCGATCCGTGGAACCATTGAAGGCTTTTATGGGAAACCATGGTCGATGGAAGATCGGACAAAGCACCTTAACTTTCTTGCCAGTGTAAAAGCAAATACCTATGTCTATAGTCCTAAAGACGATCCTTATGCAAGGGATCGCTGGCGCGAAGACTATCCTGCTACAATCTTAAGCGAATTAGCCGCCTTGGTTAAAACAGCCAGGCAAAACCATGTGAGTTTTGTTTACGCCATTTCACCCGGACCATCTATTTGTTTCTCTAGTACTTCCGATTTAGAAGCACTGGAGCGTAAGTTTCAAGCTTTACGTACGATAGGCGTCCGTAGCTTTTATGTAGCCCTGGACGATATTGAATATGCCAAATGGAACTGCGACCAGGATAAGACCACTTTTGGAGCATCAGGACCAGAGGCGGCAGGCGTTGCACAGTCGCAATTGCTTAATACATTACAGAAAAGTCTTAGTGCTAAAGATCCAGGAGCACCCCCACTTATTATGGTGCCAACTGAATATTACGATGCTAAGGAAAGCCCATACAAAGCGGCGTTACGTAAAAACCTTGACTCCCGAATTGTAGTACAGTGGACGGGAACAGACGTTGTTCCTCCGGCTATCTCTATCGGAGATGCACGAGCAGCAACAAAAGCATTCGGTAGAAAAACACTGTTATGGGACAATTATCCGGTCAATGATTATGGTCAGACAACTGGCCGCTTACTGCTCGCGCCATATACACGCCGTGAAGCTGGACTATCAACGGAGTTGACTGGAATTCTTTCCAATCCGATGAACCAGGAAGCTCCAAGTCGCCCTGCTGTAACAGGCGTAGCTGCCTTTGGTTGGAATGATAAAGCGTATGATCCTCAGAGAGCATGGCATGCTGCAGCGCGTGAACTTGCTGGAGGTGACCATCAAGCCACTGCAGCCCTACTTACCTTTTTTGATACCCAGCACATGGCACCCACTTTTGGTAGCCAGCCCTGGCAAGAGCAAGCACCACGCCTCAAAGCGATACTTGATGGAGTTCGTGAAGCAATTGCATATGGTGATGACAATACCAGACAAAGGGTAATTTTGGACTTGATCGAATTTGCCGGTGAATTTGCCAATACCCCCGATATTATTCGGGCAGGTACTGTCGATCATGCCTTTGCAGAACAAGCTCGTCCATGGTTAGACGCTATGCAACAATGGGGAAGAGCACTTAAACTAACTGCGATGGGCCTAAAGGCTGCAGAACAGCAAAGTGAAGCAGCCGAGCGTTATTTTACTAATGCCAAAGATATTGCTGCTAAAGCCGCATTGATCCAGAGCATCCCTGGCGCAACCCGTTTTGACGGACCAATTAAAATTGCTGATGGAGTGCTAGACGTTTTTATAGCAGATGCGCCAAAACTATTTGCGTTGCCAGTCAAGAAGTAATAATTTTAATGACAGCAACTTTTAGTACCTAACGAGAGTAAGTATTTTAACTGCAAAATCATGTGCTCCGTATCTGATCGCGTTAGTTCTAAATGTTACTATTGTAACAAATGCAACTAAGCCAAGATGCAGAAATAATAGGTCCATACGATGAATAAGATCTGCAAAGGTATTCTAAACCAAAGGTAAGTCATTCCATTTCCATTCAAATCACCTTTCTGGTAATCAACTTGAGTCTTAGCCGCATAGATATTGGCAGGCAAAATCAGAATAAAGAAGATGATTAATAACCAGGCTGTGGTTACTCTCAAATACTCCAGCTGTAATCCAATTGCCGCCATTATTTCGATTATCCCTGTTAAGTAAACGATCTGCGTTTTAAAAGGTATAAAGGCTGGCAGCATCATGGCCATACCTTTGTTGTAGGCGAAATGTGCAATCGCCGTAAATAAAAGCATGACCGACATTGCTATCCTGCCAGATAAGTTTAGCTCAAAAATTCCGAGAAAGAATTTCGTAGCCAATAATGAGATGAGGAAGCAGCAAACTAAAACTATTAAAGGTTTCATTTAATATACTATCAGTTTTCTTCCACAAATGTTTTCAATACGCTATTTTTTATTATACCATTGAATGAACTCAAGAACATTGTGATCAGGATCAGAAAAATATACCCAAGTCTCCTCATTTTCAATCTTTAACGGGCCCCGCAGAATAGGAATTTCCATGGCTTTTAGACCATTCACAGCTTCCTCTAAATCGTCTACTTCCATGCATAAATGTGGACAGAATGGCTTCTTTAATAACGGTAATTTGTAATCATCAGTCAAATCTTGAATCAGTTCAATACGTACATTGCCAGCAGATATAAAAGCATACTCCTCCCGTTCTTCCTGATTTATAGCCCTGTGATCTAACGAAAATGCTAACTTCTCGGTATAAAATGCAATGGCTCTGTCCATATTTTGAACTTGTAATGCGGCATGATCAAATTTCATAATGTCTTATTTATTAAGTTGTTTTGAAATTCAAATGTCCGTGTTAATGACAAAAAACGCGTTTAACTATTTTAATTTTACCTGTTAAACTTTTTTAATCTTAGTATGACTTTTCCTAATCATACTTAAAAAAACAGGTGTGATTCCAAGATAAGAGGCGATGTGCTTTTGGGCCAGGCGACTTTCTATCTTTGGATATTTTGCAACTAAAGCATGATATCGCTCGGGTCCATTCAATGATATAGCGTTTAGAATCCTTTCACTTTGTGAAAGATTATAGTTTTCATTTAGCAATCGCCAAAACCGATCAAAGATTGGATAATCAAGATAAAGCTGGTCTAAAGCTTGCTTTTCTATCTGCATTACGATTGTTGCTTCGTGCGCTATAATATTTATTTCGGAGGGAAGCGATTGAAGAAAACTTCTGGTGTCAGAAATCCACCAGTCTTCAAAAGCAAAATTGAGGGTGTGTTCATTCCCAGGTTCATCAACAAAAAAGGAACGTAAAAAACCTTCGATTACAAAAAACTCATATTTACAAATCTCCCCTTGTTGTAAAAGATATTGCCTTGGTAAAACTTTCCTTAAGGTAAACAATGAAGTGAAATGTTGTTGTTCCGCTGTAGATAGATTTACTCTTTTTAATACGTGATTAATCAATAGCGCATCTGCATGTTTTTTTTCCAAAGCCATCAATCTTAAATGAATAAGTAATTAGTAGGCAATATAGATCATGTTTGACAGATATATAGGAAGGATCAGAATTTATCCGCCATGGTAAAAAGTATTAAACAGCCAGGTAACTAAAACCCAGCTCTGGTAAACAACATACTTTATTACAGTTGCTGATCGAACCGAGATTGCTAGGCCATTTAATGCTGCCAAACATTGAATTCAGAATTTCTACAAAATCCGATATTAGGTTTGCGAATAAAGTCGCAAAATGTTCAATTTAATATTTAAAGGCCGGTACAGCATCCTTTTTGCCTTTATACTTGTATTTATTTCTGTGTCTTTCCTAATTAGGGCTGGGTTGTTTTTTACCGCTCTAACAAAGGCCTCCTTTGATGTCGCTGGAATACTTCGAATTTTCTTGCTGGGATTCTTATACGATTTGGGAGTAGCTTTATTACTATCCTTAGTCTACAATTTATACTTGTTGCTGTTGCCCCGGCGATGGTCAAGTTTAACCGGGAATAAGGTAATTACCTATACCGGATTATTCCTTGTGCTGTTCATATCTTTCTTTTCTTTCTTCGCGGAACTTACTTTTTGGCAGGAGTTTGAAAGCAGGTTCAATTTTATTGCGGTCGACTATCTCATTTATACTTATGAAGTTATACATAATATAAATGAATCCTATCCATTACCAGTTCTAGTCGCTGGTGTTGTAGGTCTTGTAGTTGCTGTGATATGGATGTTTTGGAAAAAAAGGGTATTTCAAAATGCATTTAAGTCTGTAGAACCTTTTAAAACGCGGTTAGCTGTATCTGCACCATTACTTTTACTAACGATTTTATACCCGGTGTTATTGAGTAATAGCTTTGCGGAATCAGGGAAAAACCGATATGAAAATGAGCTTTCTAAAGCTGGAATCTATTCGTTCTTCTCCGCTTTCAGAAACAATGAGCTAAACTACAATGACTTCTATTCCCTATTACCTAAAGAGAAAGCTTATGAAATCGTTAGGCAAGATTTACAGCAGAAAAATACTCGTTTCGTTAAAAGTGGAACCTCAATAAGACGAACAATAACCAGCAATGGAAAGGTCTTTAAACCCAATGTGATCATGATTACAGTCGAAAGCCTAAGCGCCGATTTTATGACGCATTTCGGCAACATGGAGCACTTAACGCCCATATTGGACTCCCTTGCAGATCAAAGCCTTTTATTTACAAATATGTATGCTACGGGAACAAGAACCGTAAGAGGCATGGAGGCATTAAGTCTATCGATTCCCCCAACTCCTGGAAGCAGCATTGTAAGGCGCCAGGATAATCAGTCTTTATGTACAGTAGGGCATATCTTTGAGCAGGCTGGCTACACGCGGACATTCTTTTACGGTGGCGATGGGTATTTCGACAACATGAATGAATATTTTGGTAGTAACGGATTCAATATTACAGATAGGGGTCGAAACATTAAGATGAATGATACCTATCGGACGAAAAGAACCATCATTCCCGATAGTGATGTTCACTTTGAAAACGCATGGGGGATAAGTGATGGTGATTTGTATGATGCTGTTCTCGTTGGTGCAGATAAAGATTATAAGGCCGGTAAACCCTTTTACGATTTTGTGATGACGACGTCTAACCACAGGCCTTTCACTTTTCCTGACCAGAAAATTAACGACAAATCTGGCACGAGGGAAGCCGCTGTTCGGTATACTGATTATGCGATTGGCAACTTTTTAAAAGAAATGCATTCAAAGCCTTGGTTTAAGAATACGGTAGTAATCATTGTTGCAGATCATTGTGCGGGAAGTGCAGGTAAAAATGAGATTGAGATCAGCAAATATCATATTCCCTGTATCATGCTAAATTTACCGGTAGAAGGGAAGACGGTGATTTCAAAAATGTGCTCTCAGATAGATTTATATCCCACGCTCTTCGGTTTGCTGGGATGGAATTACGAAAGCAACCTTTATGGGCAGAATGTTTTAGATACTACTTTCCAGCCAAGGGCAGTCTTAGGAACTTATCAAAAGCTCGCTTATCTAAAAAATGATAGCCTCGTCATCCTGGGACCTCAGCAAAGTGTAGAAACCTTTCTGTACTCGAAAGCAGACGGTTCACAAAGAGCAAATAGGTTGTCTAAAACGGTCATTGATCAGGCAAAAGCAAATTATCAGACGGCATATGATTTATATAAAAACGGAAGTCTTCGTCAATAAATGAATGACAGTTTAAATGGCCGCTTGAGCAGAGTTGGCAAACTTTCCAACACTTACTTATCTTCCATATCCGTATCTTAATCGAAAGTTATACTATGCAAATCCAATGATATGATAGGTATCCCGGGAAACAAGAATGGACATATGGATTACAACCTGATGAGAAGATTTTAGCCTGTGAAAGTATTGATCATCGAAGATGAGCCAGAACTGGCAAAGAGCATGATAGATTACCTATCCGGACAACAGTATACTTGTGAATTAGCTAGCAATTATGACCAGGCACTGGTAAAGATCTCAGCTTACCAGTATGATTGTATCTTACTAGATATTATGCTCCCAGGCGGTAGCGGCATGCAGATCCTTGATCAGCTTAAATCCCAAAACAAACAGGATGGGGTAATCATTATATCGGCTAAGAGTTCCTTGGATGACCGCATTAAAGGTTTGGAACTTGGGGCAGATGATTATTTGTCCAAACCTTTCCATCTTTCAGAACTGGCGGCTCGGATATTTTCTGTGATCCGTAGAAGAAAGTTTGCCAATGCAAATATTATTGTTCAGGGGGAGTTAACAATTGATTTACCAGCCAAAAAGGTAGAAGTTGGTGGGCTTGTTATTCCCTTAACAAAAAAGGAATTTGAATTATTGATTTATTTAATTGGAAATAAGAATAAGGTGATCTCTAAGAGTGCGCTAGCAGAGCATTTGTCTGGTGACTTGGCGGATATGCTGGACAACCACGATTTTGTTTATGCCCATATTAAAAACCTAAAGAAGAAATTGACGGAGGCAGGATCAGGATCCTATCTCAAAACTTTATATGGTAACGGCTATAAATGGGAAGTATGAATAAACTGCTGAACACATCATTGAAAAGGTTCACTATTTATGCTGGAATTGTATTAGCAGGTAGTATTCCTGTGTATTATCTTGCAATTAGTGGGTTATGGCAATATGAACTAGATGAACATCACATCATACTAACTGCCGAAGCCGGTAGAGAAGATACCTATATCATTTTAGGTGCTATTACGCTGCTAACGGTATTCTTTTTTGCGCTGATATTGGGTGGATTTGTTTGGCTCAATCGTAGGATATCAACTCAGCTTTGGCAGCCATTCTATCAAACATTGGAGCAGGTCAAAGCCTTCGATCTGAACAGTAACGCAACTGTTGAATTTCAATCCGGAAACATCATTGAATTTGAAGAATTAAATAGCAGTATCAATAAGCTTCTGGCGAGTAATATCGCAACGTTCCGGCAGCAAAAGGAATTTACGGAAAACGCTTCGCATGAGCTTCAAACACCATTGTCTATTGTACAAAGCAAGCTAGATTTATTACTTCAGGACGGCGATCTTAGTGCATCACAGTCTCAAATTATTGAACAAACTAATTATGCGTTGTCCAGGGTTTCCAGAATAAATAAAAACCTGCTATTGCTTTCTAAAATCGAGAACAATCAGTTTATGGAACAGCAACAGATTTCAGTTGCTGAGTCAATTACTGAGATCATGGATCTACTTGCCGATTTACTTGAAGGCAGGACGATTAAAAGTGTCATTAATTCCGAATGCATCGTCAAAGGAAATAGAATGTTAGTTGAAATTATGCTGACTAATTTGCTCATGAATTCGCTACGACACACCAAAAAAGGGGTTACAATCTTTATTTCGCTTACAGACGCTAAACTTGTGATTGCTAACCCTGGTACTTATCCGCTGGATAGTCTAAGATTGTTTAAAAGATTTACGGCTGCCTCAGACCAAACCCCGGGAAGTGGACTCGGACTTTCCATCGTTAAAGAAATTTGCAGGCGATATGGATGGGAAGTCACGTACAATTTTATTGATTATCGCCATGAGTTTGCAGTTAACTTCCATTCATCTTTTGAATAAAGCTATCTGTTAGCTATTCTATGGAACTTCAGGTTAAGATTTATTTTGCTTATTTTTAATAAACGAATTCCTATCATGAAGAACATTTTCCTGGCTTTATTACTGATTGTGGCAATTGGCTGCAAGAAAGACAAATTTAGTGATGATGACACAACCCTTTATCAGTGGAAGAGAGACCTATATAGAGCGTCACTTCCAAAAGAGGGACCAGCTATGTTTCTTACTAAAGAAGGAGGTCTAGAGGATTTTCATGGTTCACTATTGCTTAGCTCAGATATCGTTATACTCACAGAGTACCGTAGAGATAAACAACAGGATAGTATTTTCAGGTCCAGTGGCAGAATGCAGGTATACAAATATGAAAAGAAAGATAAAATAAGTAATTAAGATTAAAAAGTTATGCTTCGTTTTTTAGACGGAGATTTTGTTACTAACGGTATTTTTTAAAGTCTTTAAACCTTATTTATTCCTTTAAAAAATGCTTGCCTGTATGATTGCCCTATTGGGATCACGGTCTCGTTTAACATGATTAGCTTTTCTTGTGTAATCCGTGCTATATGTGCCTTATTTACAATGTAAGATCGATGGGTTTGCAGAAAAACATCGCTGTTTAATCTCTGTAGAATACCTTTCAGAGTATGATAGATTATAAACTGGCGATCAGAAGTAATGATTTTTATATAATCTTTACACCCTTCAATGTAGATAATATCCTGTTGTCTAATGTTTAACAGACTATCTTTTTCCTTAATTACAAGCATATGTGTAACAGGAACAGACACATCAATCGTCTGACTGATCTTATCTATGGCTTTCACAAACCGTTCGTACGAAAAAGGCTTTAAAAGATAATCTACTACTCCAAGTTCGAATCCTTCGAAGGCATACTCTTTATAGGCTGTCGTAAAAATAGTGTTTGGTTTATGAGTCAGCGCTGAAAGAAAATTAATACCGTTAATCAATGGCATTTCAATATCAAGAAATAGCAGATCCACTTTATGATTGTTTAAATATTCGTACGCTTGTACAGAATTTCTAAAACCCGCTACCAGTTGTAGCCTCGGCAGTTGGTTGATATAATGCTCTAAAACCTGGTGCGCGAAGGGCTCGTCATCTAGTATTACACACTTCATATTAAATTTTTATACTTAGGTTAACCACATATTTTTGTTCTGTCTCAACAATTGACAATGTAAATCTATCTGGATAATACAATCTCAGTCGCTTGTTGATATTACTCAATCCTATGCCTCCTCTTAATTTACCATCTGAAGCCGTTATTGGAAGACATTCATTTTCGATAGAAAAGTACAAAGTATTTTTTTCCATGGATATCTTGGCATAAACCCCAGCATGATCTTCTAATTTATGCAATCCATGTTTAAAGCTATTCTCTACCAAGGGGAGAAACAATAAAGGCGGGATATTTACGTCAGGAATATACTCCGGAACTTTCAATTCAATGTTAGCAGCGGGGAATTTCTTTTGTTCAATCTCAAAATATCCCTGCAGAAAGGCCAGTTCTTCTTTAAGGGAAACCACCTCATTATTGCAGTCGTATAAAATGTATTGCATCATTTGTGAAAGCAACAAGATAAATCTCGGGGTTTCCTTTGATCCAGATAAGCTCATGCCATACAGGCTGTTAAGTGTATTGAAAAGAAAATGTGGCTGTAGTTGTGCCTTAAGCTGGCTGAGTTGCAGCTGTAAATGATCGGTTTCAATTTTATGTCGCAACTGTTCATTCGTATAGGAAAATCGAGAGAATGCGATACAGAGAAAGGCGATGCTATCTGTCATGATCAAATCCCAATCCATGTAAAAGTGATACTGTTCCCGTTTAAAAAATTGATGCACAACCATGCCCTGAGTGGGCGACTCTAATATCCAGGCTACCATCATCCTAAAATATGGAGGTATGAAAAGAAAAACTACAACTGATATAATAAACATCCAACCATACTTTTTTGATAAGAGTAGATTCGGTACCGCCCAACGGTAATAAGGAATTAGAAAGACTGTCGTACAAATAGCGAACAGGCAAATCTGCAGGTATGGAAAATCACTATTTGGGACTCTTGGCAAGTCTGCATATTCGAGATAGTAGGAGTATTTATAAAACAGCACGTAAAAGATCCAGATGAGGATCTCAAGTATCACAGAGAAATTGAATACAGTTTTCTTTACCACAGCACCAAAGTCGGAATATTTATCTTATCTAGTACAGGTCTTCGACTAAGGCATGGTTTTGCACGACGAATGAGATCTAGGATAAGTTAGTAGCGTGATATGCTTAGCTGGTCGAATTATTAAAATCTCTTGTATTCCTATTCATTTATTTGTGGAAAAGAAATAGATATGAAAATTAGAAATATCCTGATTGTAGCGGTTCTAGCCTTTAATTCATTCAGTCCATTGATGGGCAAAGCCCAGCAAAAGACCCTGAGCATTTTACAGCAAGATGCTTTAAAACCTATTAATTTAGATAACTACAAGGCTTTTAAAAAGTCGATTGCTCCCTTGGTTAAGGAAATGGGCACTAAGAAGATTGTTGGTCTGGGAGAGGGTACCCATGGAACCGCAGAGTTTTATAAGCTGCGTTATTATATCACAAGGATCCTAATTGAAAAGTATGGATTCAACCATGTAGCCTTTGAAAATGATGTTACAGAGGTTTGGCAATTTAATCAGCAGTTGGCTTCCACTAAGGATCTTAAATCCCTGATGCAGAAATATCTTCTTTCCCTATGGCAGAATGAAGAAACAAAGGAGCTTTTTGCCTGGATAAAGAAATACAATGCTTCGAATAAGAGAAAGGTCAGTGTAGATGGCATAGATTATCCTTCACAATTACCTGATGTAGTAATGATTAAAGAACTTTTGGCGGCCGCTAAGAATACCTCTTTCGCTAATACGCTAACAACCATTACGAAGGCGGCTACGATGCAGGATGATGCATGGAGCGGAATGAACAAAGAAGGATTCAAAACAGACTGGAAGGAATTGGGCGCACTTGCTAAGCAAGGTTATATTTCTACTGATTCCTTGGAAAAGGTTATTAAAGTAACGGCGATGGACACTGTAATAAAGGCAAATCTGGTGCTGGCGATCGTGAATTTAAAACAAGGTTTTGAACCATTCTATAGACGTACCCCTGAAGGTGCCCGTGATAGTATTATGGCGTACAATACGGCAAAGTTGATTAAAACAGATCAAGATAAAGTGGTGATCTGGGCTCATAATGCTCATTTGGGCAAAACCGGGATTTATAATAATGCTGTAGGTGGAACGGGTGGATTTATTTTAAAGCATTTTCCTGCTAATTATTATGCATTGGGCACAGGCACAGCAATAGGAACTTTCGGTGGAACGAAAGATGCAAGAGCAGTGAATAACAGTATTATCGCACCTTACAAGCTTGAAATTCCGATAGCTAATTCATGGGAAGAACTTTTAAGTACAGCGAGTATGCCTAACTTCTACTTTAATCCGCTGACTTTAAATCCTGATAAGATGTTGAAACCACTCCGTTTTGTTGGTTATGGAATAAAAAGCGGTGCAAAATCTTACGATACTTCCAACCTGTCTGACCTATTTGATAGTTTTATATTTATAAAGTCGTCCAATGCCCCAACACCATTAAAATAATTTCATACTCATTTAAGTTCTTACCCAATTTAAAACTTACCCATGAAAAAAATACTTTATACGCTGTGCCTAATTTTCTCTTCGTACACGTTATCTGCTCAGGTAGAAACGCAAAACGCCAGAACCCTTTCTGCGTCTTTTCAAGAACAATATAATACTCAAAACTATGATAAGATCTTTGCCATGTTCTCCCCTGAGCTTCAATCGGCACTTCCATTAGAGAAGGCAATCAGCTTTTTAAAAGGCTTGAATGGCGACGCAGGAAAGATACTGAGCAGGAAATTCTTAAAATACGAAGAGACTTATGCGTCTTATTTAACCACATTTGAGAGGAAGACCTTCCTAATTAACATTTCAACAGATAACAATACTAAAATAAACGGTCTAGCTATCAAACCTTACGTCATTGATACTGCCCCTACACCGGAGCGGAACATGACCACCCTCGCACTTCCTTTTAAAGAAGAATGGACTGTAGTATGGGGAGGGGATACGAAGGCATTGAACTATCATGTAGAAAGTAAATCACAGAAAAATGCTTTTGATTTTCTTATAACCGACAATACGGGCAAAACTTTTTCAGGGAATGGTAAGCTAAATGCAGATTACTATGCATTTGGAAAACCGATAACGGCACCAGCCGATGGCATCGTTGTTTCTGTTGTTGATGGTGTAAAAGACAATGTTCCGGGAAAGATGAATACTTTTAATGTGGGCGGTAATACCGTTGTTATAAAAACAGCAACTGATGAATACCTGGTTTTTTGTCACCTGCAACACCAAACCATTAAAGTAAAAGAAGGTCAGAAAGTAAAGAAAGGAGATTTGTTAGGGAATTGTGGCAATACAGGCCATTCTTCAGAACCACACCTGCACTTTCATATCCAGAATGTGGAGGATCTCAGCAGTGGTACAGGGATTAAAGCTTTCTTTGAAAAATTACAGGTTAATGGTTCATCAAAGACAGATTATTCACCTATCAAAGGGGATAAGATCAGGCAATAAGTTTTTAACCCTGCACAATAAACATCAGGTTTAAACGCTTTAGTATATGAGAGCTTTAATTTAGATAAGAGGGACTATGATCACAGATCAGGGTCCCTTTTTCTTTGCATTAAAGACAAGAAAAATCAATTGGATGTCTTTTTACCTGTAGAATCGTCATTATTGATTTTACGTTGAATCGCTTTTACAGTATTGGTAGTCTTTCCAAACTTATAATTAAGGCTGAATGTAAAAGAGCGGAAGTAATTTACATTTGTACTTGTCTGCCTGAAGTTGGTGCCTGTACTTACAAGCTGAAAACTCCTATATTTTGAAAACGGATTGCTCATGTTACCGGAGGCAGTTAGCTTACCCGGAATTAGATCTTTGTCTACACTAAATGAAGTATAAATATTTGGCCTGAATTTTCCTTGAAGCGTGATATCGGAACTTTGGTATTTGATATCAGCATTTAGATGAAAACCTTTATTTACGGTAAAAGCCCCTCTGCCAAACGCAGTTCCTTTTACTCCATTACTATGAATGAGTTCTCCGTCTACAAAACCTTCCAGCCAGACATAAGCCAGGTTACCCCCAGCTGCTATCAACAAGTTGGATGTTACAGGATAGTTTATATTGAAGTCGGTTCCTATCAAGCGATCTTTTCCAATGTTATCGTAGGTGGTTCTGGTAATCCTCGAAGTGTTATCGTAAACAGAAATCTGCTGAATGGTATTGTTAGCAAAGGCATAGCTAATACCAACATTTACAGATACTTTCTTCAAATTGCCATAGTTTAAGGTAATGTTATTACTTTTTACCGGGCGTAAAGAAGGATTTCCTGCAACTTCAAAATTAGGGTTAGATCTATCAACAAAAGGATTTAAGTTCCAAATATTAGGCCTTTGAATCCGGCGCGAATAGCCAAAATTGAATGATTGTCTTCCCTCATCAAATTTCCAGGTAGCTGAAACGCTTGGCAACATATTAAGATAATTGTCCTTAATTTTAGGAGCGGAAGAAATGAAATCTGAGGTAAGCCTAGTTTCTTCCAACCTTAAGCCAGCTTTTAAAGTGATGCGCTTAAGCTGATATTGATAAGAGTTATACACGCTGAAAACATCCTGGCTATTGTCGAATCTATTACTTTTAGCGTTTTGAAATTCATATACAGAGGTCTGGTCATTATAGGCACTATACTGGAAATCACTTTTATTTTCCCTAAAGATCGCTTTTACACCTCCTTCAATAACCAATTTGGAGAACGCGTTATAGTAATCCAATTGTGTGGTTTGTTCACTAATTTCACTGTTATTTATTTGTATAAAGCTGGGTGAATCATAGTTAAAGCGGTCTTTGATGTTCAAGCTGTAATCCATGTCATCACTAGAAGTAGTGTTCTTGTAGGATAATGTCAGCAATTTGTTTTTCTTCTTCTTAAAACCTAATTCATAATTTAAACTAATGTCTAGTCCATAGAAGGGATTTTTAAGCGTATTATTTACCGAATAGTGCTCTAGCAAAGATTGCTGTGCATCTGATAGTGTGGTGTTTTGCAGGTTGTAGGATTTATACGATCCATCATTATACGCAAGCTCTCCTGAAATGAGGTTTAAGGAGTCAATCTCGAAACTTAAATTGGAAGAGAAAGCATGGTATTGGGCGTCAAAATTATTTATTCTATTTTGATCCAATAGCGTTGGATTGTCACCGCTTGTAACCCTGTTATTCAGCCTCAAGGATTTCGGAGAATTATTGGTGCTCAGTCCTCCAAAGAAGTTTGCGCCAAATTTGCCGCTCTTGATGTTGATTGAGCCGCTTGTTGTTGGGCCACCTACCGGAAACTTATAGTAAGAATTTACGTTTCCGCTATATCCATTATCCAACTTTTTGTTGGTAATGATATTAATGATCCCAGCCAGGCCTTCACCATCGTACTTGGCGGGCGGGGTACTGAGGACTTCGATCCGCAGGATGTTTGATGCGGACATGCTTCGCAATACGTCCTTGGGGCTACGGGCGATCATACTGGATGGTTTTCCATTTATTAAGATCCTAAAATTTGCGTTACCCCTGAGCTGAATATTATCCTCCGCATCAATATTGATCATTGGTATTTTTCGCATCATATCTAACACACTTTTAACATTGCTTTCTGGATCTGCTTGCACATCGTAGGTGATGCCATCAATCTCCTGTTTGATTATTGGCCGGTCGCTCGTGATGAGCACCTCTTTAAGATTTAAATTGTTTGCTGATAGCAGTATAGTGCCAACTATTAGCTGATGATCAGAAAGTGTTTGAAGGTTTGCAAGGATGTTTTTATTCGAAAATCCTAATGTTGAAATTTCAACCCTATAGCTTTGAGGGTGTAGATCAGTAAAGCTAAATTTACCCAGACTATCAGTGAAGGTTGATTTTAATGCTTTTCCTAGGCTATCCTGAAGAATTACTGTCGCATACTCTATAGGAGCATTCCGACTAGAATCCTTTACCATTCCTTTTAAAACTACACGCTGGATAGTTGATATTTGTCCGAATACCATGTTGTTCAACAGGACAAAACAGAAGAGTATGGTGAATTTACTTAGCGTAGCTGTTGATGGTTTCATAATTAATTTAGTCAATAGGAGGTTGCCCCACAGAATTCCTGTAGGTATATTATTTACTGTTTTGCTATTAAAAAAGGCTATGCTAATCTTGCTCTTTGTCGGATGATTTCTGTTTAATAAGGAGGTAGTATATGAATAGCCCTAAAGAGATAAAAATGAGCTGAATGCCATATGGCACTGCAGAGGTATACAGATCGAAAGGCAGATATTCATTTACAATCAATCCTGCTCCACCAAACAAAGCAAGCAATCCCCATTTAAGGACACTTCTAGCTTCTGCTTTTGATCCGCCAGGTTGCAGGATTGCTTTGATTTGAGGCTCGTCCACTGCACCTGAATTCAATACCTTATTCTTAAGCCAGTATTTCATCAGGTTTATAATGATTACAGTAATCATTATGAATATAGCGATGAACATTATAAATGGAGCCAGGTTAGTTAGCATGATATTTTATTTAAGATTCTTAGTACAGTAGACTTGAGCATTTTGATAAAAGTTGCAGATATATTTAAAAATAATTTACTATTTGCTGCAACTTTATCTGAACACCTGGAGTCTATTGGGATATGATCGATGAAAAGGAGATTATTCCCCGAATAATTAAAGGAGATATAAAGGCCTTTTCACTTTTATTTGATGAATATCAAAATTTGGTATTTCATGTAGCTAAAAGGATGATTCAGAATGATGCTGATGTGGAGGACGTTTGTCAGGATGTCTTCATTAAGATCTATAAGAACATAGGGAGTTTCGCTTTTAAGTCTAAGCTTTCTACCTGGGTAGCACAAATCACTTACTCTACTTCCATTGATTATTTAAAGAAGAATAGGAGACATTATATTGAATTTGTCAGTGATGACGACAAGGATTATCAAACAGATGACCATTCACCGGCAGATCTTTTGGAGCAAAAAGATTTATCTCGATATTTAAATGAAATAATTTCTGAATTACCAAGCCCTTACAGATTAGTCATTACTTTATTTCATTTGGAGGAATTCTCTATTCAAGAAATTGGAGATGTAACTGGAATGCCTGAGGGAACTATTAAAAACTATCTTTTTAGAGCGAGGAAGCTTATGAAAGATAAAATTAAATTGTATTTAAGAAACGATCATGCAGGACGATAAGGAAAAGTTACTACAGCAGATAATGGAGTCAGGTAAGCCTCAGCAGAATGCTCCAACAATAACCGATCAGGAAGATTTTACTGCCTATAAAATATTGTATTCGGGCTTGAAAAAAGAAACGGAGGGCGGTTTTTCCTTGAGCTTTAAATCTAAGGTACTACGACAAATTGGATTAGAAAAAGCACGTAGAAACGATATCAAACTCTATGTGATCGCTGGTATTGTAATAATTATTGGATTGATATTTATGACCGCTATTGTTTTCTTTCATGCAGATGCCATTTCAAAGTATGCCGACGTCATCATTAAGATAGTGGTATTCCTCGTTTCGGCGTTGCTATGCTTGACAGTTTTTCATTATTTTGAAGAGAAGTACCTTAAGTTAGAGAAGTAGCTATTGCTGGGTGCTGAATTTATGTATTGAATAATTACTTAAAAATTTTTAACCCTGCACAATAAACATCAGGTTTAAACGCTTTAGTATATGAGAGCGTTAATTTAGATAAGAGGGACTATGATCACAGATCACGGTCCCTTTTTCTTTTAGCTTAGTTAGCCTAAACAAATAGTCTCGTCTTAAGAGGAAATACTAGGGCAACTTTAACGCTCTTTATTTATTGGAGGAGGAGTCGTAATTAAAACTTCGACTTCCTGAAATGCTTTTTTGTCGTAAACCGAAGTATCATCACTTACTTTGCCTAGAAAAAAAAACATTTTAGTTTTACTTTCACCAAAGTCTTCATTTACGTTAGCTCGAAGCATATTCATGTTTTTCTTTTTTGCGCTGTTGAACACAAAAGTGTATTTCACTTTTGCGACTTGTCTATTGTATTCGATCACAAGTGTGCTATCTTGATAACTTCCTTTGTAAACTAGCTTTTTCGGATCTTTAATCTCCGTGCCATCGTCAAAAGCTTGGCCAATCTCTGTAATTTGAATTTCTTTTTTTACGTTGTCAACACTGTGAATCCTCCATTGTACCGCTCTTAGAGATTTTGGAGCGCCGTCTTTTGGGGTGTTAACATATGTACCAAACCAAGTACCTCTAATATTACTTGATATAGTATCCGTTGTGGTTGACTGCGCAAATGCAGTCTTTCCAATAAAAATAAGAACAAATAGGATTAAGGATTTAATTGAAGCGTTCATGGTATTAAAGATAATACTAATAGCCAATTAAAAAAGGGCAAAGCACTTAAATGCTTTGCCCTTCTTCCAAGATTTTAATAACGGTTCCTTAGCTTAAATTTATCTCTTTACCAATTCAACTCTACGGTTTTTAGCCATATTTAATTCGCTGTCATTTGCCACCAATGGGCGTTCCGCACCGAAACCTGCTGCGGTTAATCTATCAGCAGCAATGCCTCTTGATGTTAAAGATTTCAATATGGTATTGGCTCGGTTTGCTGAAAGACTTTTGTTGTGTTCCGCTCCACCAGCATTATCCGTATGCCCCTCGATCGCTATTTTTAGGTTAGTATTGCTCTTCATTAAAGTTAAAATTTCATCTACTATCTTCTGACCATCTGGTTGAAGGTTTGCTTTATCGGTATCAAAATTAATATTCAATATTGCTTTTCCATTTGCATCAATATCATCTTTCATTTGAGCTGCTGTAGGTGCTTTAATGGTCTGCTGAAAAGCAGCAAGTTCTACTACAGCAGCTTCACCGCTGGCAGAATTAGAAAATACCTGAAACATAATTTTCCCATTTTTATGGTTCAAGGCATAGAAGCGAACAGGTTCATTGTAAGGATCGCCTACAATGTGATTGTAGATCGTCATGTCGTCGTCCTTGTTTAAAAATTCTTTCTGAGCATTATTAACCTTAAGTTTTCCGAGCAGTTTAGCACCAATACTTAATAGATATTTGTCGACGCTACTATCGAAGCCATATTGGTTCCAATCGGCATCTTCGTTCTTCATCCTAAATTTTAGTTTTGCTACTTTTCCCTCGGCGTTATAGAACGACTGGCCGTTAAAAATGATCAGTTTATTAAAGTCTTTCAGTTCAGAATATCCAGTCTTGGACTCATACGATCTATCTCCATCTTGAATAAAGAAGCCAGCAGGAGCAGTGATGTATGGGAATGATCCTATTTCGCTTGTTGATTGTGGAACATTGCTCCAATCGAACTCTTTAAAAATCTCTGTACTTGATACCGAAGATTCCGTAGTTGTCGGTTCAGCGACTGTAATAGTGTCTTCAGCTACTTTTTCTTTATTGTCAGAGGAACTGCAACCTGATACCGCGACAGTTAACATTAAGGCAAAAAAAGTCTGTTTAATAAATAGAGAATTCTTCATTTGAGATGTTTATTTATCTAAAGTAACAAATAAATAAAAAGAGTTCAAATGCGGGAAAGTACTAGTGTATCGCGAAGGTAAACAGAACTTTTACCCTGCAGGAATTACGATATCAGCTGGAGCTATTTCAGCAACAACTTCCTTTCTCTTTCTGCTTAGATATGGTTTCTCAAATATCAGGAAAAATACATAACCCAAGGCAACGATAAATATTGTACCCATAATAATTAAAGTCATGGAGGCATAAAAGGGACTTAGCTTAAAAAGAGGCATTACCTGCACATAAATGATTTCCAATACAGGTGCATGTATGAGGTAAATGCTGTAAGAAAACATTCCCATAAAAACCAATGGTCTCCAGGAGAACATTTTTTCAAAATACTTGAAAATGTTATGCTTATAATTTTCGCTCGAACAGATTCCAAGCAAAGCAAAGCAAACTATTCCAAAAAGGACATCTGCAATAATATCATGCATATGGCTAGTAACATCCAATTTGTATTGTAAACTTCCCTTATAAGCTATAAAAACACCAAATGAAACCAATAAGATAATTATCCAAGGAACCCTAACCATCTTACAATCCCTTTTCGAGTTTGAGAAAGATAGATCTGCAGCTAACATTCCCATTGCAAACAATATGATATAAGGATTAACCCCTGAAGTAGTGATATTAATATCTGGATTGGTGTTGCTTAAAAACACTAGGGTAATACCTAATATTGCTGAAAGGGCAACAGCTAAAGTTAACGCTAACCAAGGACCGGCTTTTCGCCAAACCAATAGCAACAGCGGAAAGAATAAGTATATGCGGCATTCTACAGGGATGGACCAAAGTGAGTAATTTAACGTATAAACATCTGACGAAAAAAAATCATTTACAAGAAGCACGTGCAGCGCGATGCTTTTGAAAGAAACAGATTCCGTCCATGAAGAACCTGCATCTAAATACATTGGTATTAAGAAGATCGATAGTGCCAATGCAAAATAATATGGAGGCAGAATCCGTCGCATTCGACGTTTATAAAAGTTCAAGGTATCAACCTCATAATCTTTTCTTATAGATGGCAACATCAGCGAAAAACCAGATATCACGATAAACAAATTCACTGCGAAGTGCCCATGGTTAAATACTGCGATCAGTAACTTTTGAGCTAGTGACGTTGGTTTAAGATCATACCGCGACATGGCATGATGCATGACAACATACAGCGCAGCAGCACCTCTTAAGCCTTCAAGGAATACTAAATGAGTTCTAGCTTTAATGTTTTCCATTACCGGGAATTATTTATAATTCAAGGTAATTCGATAGCGATCAAAAAATATTTATAAACCCTTTTGATAGTTAATCCAATTATAGGGGCGATAATAATTTCAGCCTCATAGATCGGATCAATTTTATCTAAGGATTTATAAATATGGATAGCATAAAGAGAAGCGTTGAATCAGTTCGATTTATATTTGGTTAGATTTCAATGATAACCTCAACAACTATATATTTCTGTGTTGCAATTGGTTACATCGTTATGAAAGTAGAAATTATTTTACGGCATTTTAATTTTAATAGCAGAATGTATACTACTGAGAAAAATCAGGAAGAAACTTCACACGATGAAGTTGAAACGATGTACCGAAACTGATAGATGAAAATTGTATTGAAGATACAAATACTCCAATAGCAGAATTACCCTGGAAATTTGACTCCGCTTATGTCCTGACATGCATTGATAAACTCTTCCTGCAAAGAGATTAGTCCAGCTTTTGATTTATATTTTGATTCAGTTTTGTGATAAAAGTAACGTCCCGTTATTTTTGCTTTTGAATTATCACTTTCTGCCAGCCATACTTGTGTTTCATATCCTTTGTCAAGATTTTCTGGCGCTGATTTACCGCCCATCTTTGTGGGTACCCAGCCTGGATCTACTGCATTGGAATACACATCTTCCCATTTTCTTGCGACGATTAGAGAAAGCATCAATACATAAAATTTTGAATCGGAATAGCTGATAAGTTCAATACCTTTTTTTGTAAAATCAATGGTAGGACGACCCTGCCTATGCATATCTGAACTCAGGTAAATTAGTCGCTTCGGTTTATTGATTAAGCTGGTCAACACGAAAGGAGCGAGGATATTCACAGAAAATATATCTGATGAAGCAGCCTGATAAAGTCCCGCATTATGGATTATAGCATCAAAGCTTCCAAGATCATTCACCTGCTTAGCTAAATACTTCGTCTCTTCCAGATTTGAAAGATCCCCAATAACGACTCCTTCGAGACCTTTTACATCCCCAAGCCCTTCCAACTTTCTTTTCTCATTTCTGGCATGTGCAACAACCTGATGTCCTTTTACTATTAAAGACTTTGCGGACAGTAAACCCAGTCCGTCTGCAGATCTTTGATTCACCCTGCAACCAATCGTCTACATCCGACGTCTTAATATCAATAGATATAATATATGAGAAGATCCTATCTGTATGTACTAGCAATAAGCTTATTTAGTCTATCACCTGTTTTTTCTCAGGAAAATTTAAAAAGAGATAAGATAGCGGAGTTTGAAAAGGGATTGCCATTAGGCGTAATATTTAAAGATAGCACGCAAACGACGTTTAATATTCGTGAAAGAATGAAGCATTATCAGGTGCCGTCAGTTTCTATAGCGGTTATCGATGGAGGGAGAATCATATGGTCAAAGGCCTATGGAAATCGTGAGCTTGCATCAGAAAGCAAGGCCGATGTGAACACGGTGTATCAAACGGCATCTATAAGTAAATCTATTAATGCTATAGCAGTATTGCGACTAGCTCAGGAAGGTAAGATCTCGCTAGAGAAAGATATAAGAGAATATTTAACAAGCTGGAAGCTTCCAGAAAATAACTTTTCTAAATCAAAAAAAATTACAATATCCCAGCTCCTTAGTCACACAGCTGGTTTAAGTACAGGCGGCTTCTTTGGATATCAAATAAATGATACCATACCAAATTTAAATCAAATTCTTGACGGGATCCATCCTGCAAATAGTGATGCTGTAAGGTCAATTAATGGACCGGGAAATGAATATTATTATTCAGGAGGTGGTACTACTTTAATTAGAAAGATCTTGGAAGATAAACTTAAAACGAATTATTCTTCACTAATGCAAACTACGGTTTTGAATCCGCTTAGGATGGAGCAAAGCACTTATAGCCAGCCCTTGCAGCCCTCGGCGGTTAACTATGCCCAGGGTTATATAGGAGATGGTCAAGTTGTTCCGGGCGGCTATCATATTTTTCCAGAGCTAGCTCCCGATGGCTTATGGAGCAATGCTTCTGATATTGGAAAGGTTATCATAGAAGTTCAAAAGTCCCTTAAAGGGAAGTCAACATATCTGAAGAAAATAACTACTCAAAAAATGTTTGCTAATGTTTTACCATCATCAAATTACACCTTAGGTTTTGTTGTAGACAAGAAACCAGGAGAAACCTATTTCTCGCATAAAGGGGCAAATTATGGATACCGAAGTGTATTTTATGGTAGCATGGAATCTGGCAAGGGTGTAGTTGTCTTAACCAACTCAGAAAATGGCGAAATGCTTATAAACGAAATTGTTAATAGCGTGGCAGTTGTATATAATTGGAAGGGGTTTTACAATCCCTTAGTAAAGGAATTGGTAAAGGTTGATGCTGCGCTTATCAAACAAGTGATAGGAAATTACACCAGTGGAGAGGCCAAATTTCCTATTACCGTAGATAATGGAAAGCTGATGATGACAGGTAATGCTTCTGAACAACTATATTACGTAGGAAATCATAACTTCTTTCTTCTCTCAAATCCAAATATTCAAGTTCAATTTTCTAGTTCAAACGGCAGTGAAAGTTTTGATGTTTTGGAACTTAAGGAGAATGGAAAGCTTCTAATAAAGGCTAATAAAACTTAAGGATGTAATGTTTTTATAAGAAATTATGGATAGTTAGATCTTTGAAATTGAATTACTAGAACCTTCGTTTTTTAAGATAAGATCTTTCTTAACTCAGATATAGTATTCTCTTAACCATTGATATAAAGATATAAATGTATAATGATATCATTATACCCTTGGCTGTTATCGGAAATTACAAAAACAACTAGAAGAAAAACAGGTTAGTTACCTTCGATTAAGACAAGTCCTAAAAAATAAATGCAAAGGTTTGGTTTAAATATTTATATTAATTTGGAAAGAACACATATAACTAATAAATT
>JGI20283J13201_100001_pt1 | contig 34415 bp, 33 predicted proteins | sample Plalitdecfosmids_FD_13201 | JGI IMG/M metagenome (IMG submission 13201)
GCACCCCGGTCGGGGTCAGCGTCTCGTTGCTCGGCAGCGAAGGCTGCGGCGGCTCGTCTGGCGGCGGAGCGCCGGCGGTACCGGGAGTCGCGCCGCTGCGGGCCAGATCGTCACGCCAGGCGCCGTTCAGCCAGCCCTGCACCGCCATCCCGGCGACGCCGTTCTGCAGTACCACCGCCGGCGAATTCTCGGCCGGGGCGTCGGACAACAGCGCCTGCCACAGCTGCTCGAGCTGGGCCAGGTCGCGCGTCGAGGGCGATTCACGGCGCAGCAACTGGCCGCCAATCACGCGGTAGCTCACCACCTGCAGGCGCGACGGTTCGTGTTCGACATACGATTTGCGCACCAGCGTCAGGCGGTCGACGCCCCACAATAGCGCCGGGCGGCGCACCATGATGTCGACCCCGGCCAGGTGCTCGCAATCGCTCTGCATCTGGGCAAACGCGAGCTGCATGCCGCGCGTGGTCTCCATGTCGGCCACCAGCGCCACGCGCGCGCGCACGATGCCGTCGAGCCCGCGCCAGCCGAGCACCGCGACCATGGCCAGGATGCCGATCGCCACCAGCAGCTCGACCAGCGTGAAGCCGCGGACGCGCCGCTGCTGCGCTCTGGTAACACGCCAATTGTGCTTGCCGCCGTTCATACCGGAGATGGCCTCAATACCAGTTGAATCAGTTTGACAATGCGACGGCCGGGATTGTCGGCGTCGAACACCGATACTTCGATGCGGCGCAACAGTGGGTTGGGGCTGGTCAGGACTTCTTCTTCGCAGATCAGATTCAGGTCACCTTGAGCGCAGGGAAAGCTGCGCTTGCCGATCTCGGGAAACTCGCGGCCGATGCGGATCTGCACCAGCCGGTTCTCAGCCGACCAGGTCGCCATCATCGAGGCGCGCAGGCCGGCGCTGTTCGAGGTCAGGCTACCCACCGCGCGCAGGCCAGCGGCCAGCGCGGTGCCGACGATGACGAGTGCCACCAGCACTTCGAGCAGGGTAAATCCGGAAGATTTGCGGGCGCACATGATGTTCATTCGACAGTGAAATGGCCAACGCCATCGGCCCGGATCGCCACCGCGTTGCCGCCGGTGGCCAGGGTCAGTACAAACGGCTTGTCGACCGGTTCGCGCCCGAACGTGATGCGCAGTGAACCGGGACTGTTGGTGCCGGCCGGTTCCAGCACCAGCTGCAGCGGCGCATTCTTGAAAGTGCGTTCGCGCAGCAGGTCGTCACGCGTGACCGGCTCCCAGCCAGTGTCGCCGCGCACCAGAAAACGGTAGCGCTCGCCATTGGCCTCGAACGACACCAGGCGATTGCGCACGATGGCTTCGTCGCGCGCCAGCTGCAACAGCAGGGAAAGGCGCTGAGCCTCCTGCTGCAGATCCTGGCGCGGGCTGGGAATGGCGTTCAGCGTGGCCAGCCCGAGCGTGATGCCGATGATCACCATCACCACCAGCAGTTCGACCAGCGTGAAGCCGCGCGCAGCCCGGCTGGCGGCTGCGCGCGGCAAACGTGGCGCGGACCAGGCCGCCATGGAACGGCTTATTCCCAGGAGCCGACGTCGGCGTCTTCGCCGGTACCGCCGGCCTGGCCGTCGGCGCCGAACGAGAACACATCGACTTCACCGTGGATGCCGGGCGACAGGTACTGGTAGGGTGCGCCCCACGGGTCCTTCGGCAGCTTCTCGATGTAGCCGCCGGCCTTCCAGCCATTGGCGGCCGGGCCGCCGGTCGGCTTGGTGATCAAGGCGTTCAGGCCCTGCTCGGTGGTCGGGTAGCGTTGGTTGTCGAGCTTGTACAACTTGAGTGCCTGCATCATGGTGGCGATGTCGACCCGCGCGGCGGTGACGCGCGATTCGCCGGTGCGGCCCAGCAGCTTGGGCACGACCAGCGCGCCGAGGATGCCGATGATGACCACGACAACCATGATCTCGACCAGGGTGAAACCACGGGCGCGGGTGCGGCCGGGGCGGTGTGAAGAGCGCTGCAAGGTGCGTTGCGAATCGATATACATAAGTTTCTAGGCAGGGGAGTCGGTGGAACCGGAACAGTATAAGCCCGAATTATGACAACCGTACCGGCCTTGGAAGTGCAATTGTAAGTTACCTGCGGCGTGGCCGACACCTTTAATGAGCCCCGTTAAGACCCGCTTAATCGGGCTTACTGCCGGGCTTGGCAGACTGAACACACCGGACAGACCGGGTTGCGCGCGACGCCGATCGCGGTCCATTCCATGGCGCGGCCGTCGAGCAGCAGCAGGCGTCCCGCCAGCGACTGGCCGATGCCGACGATCAGCTTCATCGCCTCGGCCGCCTGCACCGCACCGACCACGCCGACCAGCGGCGCGAACACGCCCATGGTGCTGCAGGCAACGTCTTCGGCGCCGCTGTCTTCGGGGAACACGCAGGCGTAGCACGGCGCATCGGCGCGGCGCGGGTCGAACACCGACAATTGACCGTCGAAACGGATCACGGCGCCCGACACCAGCGGCACGCCGGCCTGCATGCAGGCGCGGTTGACGGCGTGGCGAGTGGCGAAGTTGTCGCTGCAATCAAGTACGACCGCGGCCGAGCGCGCCAGTTCCAGCAATCGCGCGGGACCGCCCCGTTCGCGCAAGGCGACCACGTCGATGTCGGGATTGATGGCCAGCAGCGCTTCGCGGCCGGACTCGACTTTGGATTGGCCGATGCGCGCATTCGTGTGCATGACCTGGCGCTGCAGGTTGGTGAGCTCGACCGTGTCGTCGTCGACCAGGGTAATGCGGCCGACCCCGCCCGAGGCCAGGTACAGCGCGGCCGGCGAACCCAGGCCGCCGGCGCCGATGATCACGACGTGCGCCTCGAGCAGGCGTTGCTGGCCTTCGATGCCGATCTCGTCGAGCAGGATGTGGCGCGAGTAGCGCAGGAGCTGGGTGTCGTTCATGGATGTGGGACTGGAAGAGCGTGGGGTATGCTGGCGGAACTTGGGCCCCCGCCTGCGCGGGGAGTCGTTGCTGCCAGTGGCAGCAACGACGTTTTCAGGTACGAGGCCGATGAGAAATCGTCACTTTTCTCGCAGTCCGTTTGCTTGGTACGTCATCCGCGCGCTGGCGGGGATCCAAGTTGGCAGCACCGCAACCGTACAATTATTTCTTCGGCGCCGCCTCGAGTTCATGCGGCTTCTGCTCGGCCCCCGGCAACGGTTTCGGCGCCGCCTTCTGTTCGTCCGGCACGCCCTTGGCCAGTTGCACCGGCAGCCCCTTGAAGTGGTTGATCGCCTGCGCCAGCTGGAAGTCGTCCTTGCCGCCGAACTCGAGCGGCTTGCGGTCTTTCAGCAAGGCCAGTGCGCGTTGCTGCTGGGCCAGGTTGGCGGCGACTTCCTTGCCTGCGACCTCTTTCTTTTCGCCCTCGCCGACCAGGTGGCGCTGCAGATCCGATTCGCGCACGCGCAAGGCGTTGAGCAGGTCGCCTTCGGCCGATTCGTCGACCCGCATATCGGGCGTGACGCCGGTGGCCTGGATCGGGCGGCCCTTCGGGGTGTAGTAGCGGGCGGTGGTCAGCTTGATCGCGGTGTCGGCGGACAATTGACGCAGGGTTTGTACCGAGCCCTTGCCGAAGGTGCGGCTGCCCATCACGATGGCGCGCTTGTAATCCTGCAGCGCGCCAGCCACGATTTCGGACGCCGATGCCGAGCCGCCATTGACCAGAATTACCATCGGCACCGTCTTGAGGCCGGCCGGCATGCCCGCCAGCGGGTCGCCGCGCTGGGCGTAGAATTCGCGCCGGCCATAGAAGGCCTGGTTCGAATCGGGCAATTGCCCCTTGGTGGTGACGATCACCTGATCGGGCTGCGGCAGGAACGCGGCCGAGACGCCGATCGCGCCTGGCAGCAGGCCGCCGGGGTCGTTGCGCAGGTCGAGCACCAGGCCCTTGATGTCGGGCTGTTCGGCGTACAGGGCCTTGGTTTTCTTGGCCAGTTCGTCAAGTGTGTTTTCTTGGAACTGGCTCACGCGCACCCAGGCGTAGCCGGGCTCGACCAGCTTGGCCTTGACGCTCTGGACCTTGATTTCTTCGCGCGCCACCGGCACCACCCATGGCTTGTCTTCGCCGGGACGGGCAATCGTAAGCGTGACCTTGCTGCCGACCTTGCCGCGCATGCGCTTGATGGCTTCGTCGGCCGACATATTGCGCACCGGAACGTTGTCGATCCGGGTGATCAGGTCGCCCGACTTGATGCCGGCCTTGAAGGCGGGGGTGTCCTCGATTGGCGAGACCACCTTGATGGCGCCGTCTTCGTTCGAGATTTCAACCCCGACGCCGACGAACTTGCCCTGCACCGCTTCGCGCATGTCGCGAAACGCCTTGGCGTCGAGGTAGGTCGAGTGCGGATCGAGCGAGGCGACCATGCCGCCGATTGCCTGGGTCAGCAGTTTCTTGTCTTCGACCGGCTCGACGTAATCGCTCTTGATCAGGCCATACACATCGGCCAGCTGGCGCAGCTCGTCGAGCGGCAGCGGCGCGCTGGCGCCGGCCTTTTGCGCATGGGCCGAGAGCTGGAATGAGGCGGCCACGCCCAGCACCACGCCCAGTCCGATGAAGCCGAATTGCTTTGCTTTGCCCATGTGTTTGCCTAAATTTTCCTTGAGATAAACCGTCGGTTCTAGAATCTGACCCAGCCTGCCGGGTCGAAGGCCTTGCCGCGATACCTGAGCTCAAAGTATAGCCCCGATTCTTCGTTGCCGCCGGTGTTGCCCGCGCTGGCAATGACCTCGCCCGCGCGCACGGTGTCGCCCGGGCGTTTCAGCAAGGTCTGGTTATTGCCGTAGATCGACAGGTACTCGCCGCCGTGATCGATGATGATCAGGTTGCCGAAGCCGCGCATCCAGTCGGCATGCACCACGCGCCCGACCGCCACGGCGCGCACTTCGGCGCCTTCGGCGGCCTTGATGAAGGTGCCCTTCCAGGTCGGGCCGTCGCCGCGGCGTCCGCCGAAGCGGGCCACCACGGTGCCGCCGACCGGGGCGCTCATGCGGCCCTTGAGGGCGGCGAAGGCGCCGGCCGGGGCGGCCGGGGCCAGCGAGACTTCCGGTGGCGGGGCGGTTTCAACCGGCCGCGGCGCCACCGGTTCGCGTACGACCGGACGCGGCTGCTCGACGATTTTCGGTTCTTCCTCGCGCGGCGCCGGGATCGGCTCGGGCTTGGCGCCCGGCTTGGCGTTCTGGCGCGCGATGCGTTCGCGTTCGGCGCGCTCGGCTGCGGCCTTGGCGCGCGCCTGCGCCAGCGCACGCGCTTTCGCTTGCTCCGCCGCCAGGGCTTCGGCCCGGGCCTTGGCTTCGGCCGCCGCCTTGGCCTTGGCGGCCGCCAGCGCCACCTGGCGCCGGCGCTCGGCCTCGGCCTGTTCGCGGATCAATTGGGTCAGGCGGTCGACCAGGCCCGACATGCGGCCTTCATCCTGCTCGAGGCGGCTGGCCTGCTTGCGCTGGTCGGTCAGCTGGCTCGACAGCGAAGTAAGCAGTGCCGCGCGGCGGCCCTTTTCTTTCTCGAGCAGCGCTTTCTGGTCGCGCTGCTCCTGGGCGATTTCTTCCAGTTCCTGCTTGGCGTTCTCGACCTTGTCGCGGTTGGCCTCGACCTGGGCCAGGTTGCCGCGCAGCGATTCCAGCAGGCGCGCCTGGGCCTGCGAGACATACGCCATCAATTGCAAGTCGCGGCTGATGCGGTTCGGGTTGTCGCCCGAGAGCAGCAGTTTGATGCGGTCTTCGTTGCCGGCTACATAGTGCTCTCGCATCAGCTTGCCCAGCTGCTTTTTCTGGGCGGCGATGGTCTGCTCGAGCCGGGCGCCCTGGTCCGCCAGATCCTGCAAGCGGGTATTGGTCTCGCCCTGCTCGGCATCGAGGTCGCGCAGCGCGCGGTTGGCGTCCGAGATCGCCGCCTCGGATTCGGCCAGCGTGTCGGCGGCATCTTCCTTGGCGCTTTCGGTGCGGCTGATGTCGCGCTTGATCGCTTCCAGCTTTTGCTGGATGCCGGCGCGCTGTTTCTCGGCCGCTGCTTTCTGGCGGCTGCGCTCGGTCTGGCGCTGGGCCCAGGCGTCGCTCGAGAACGCGCCCGAGAGCGCGACCGCCAGCAGCGTGCTCAGCAGCGCACTGCCGGCGTACTTCATGAATGGCAAACGCAAGAGTTACTTCGCCTTCCCTTGGTTGGCCACGGCCGCGGTGGCGGCGGCGATCGCTTCCTGGTCGCCCAGGTAGTAGTGCTTGATCGGCTTGAGATCGGCATCGAGTTCATACACCAGCGGCTGGCCGTTGGGGATGTTGAGGCTGACGATGTCGGCATCGCTGATATTGTCCAGCATCTTGATGATGGCGCGCAGGCTATTGCCGTGGGCCGAGATCAGGATCTTCTTGCCGGCGCGGATCGCCGGCGCGATTTCTTCGTCCCAGGCCGGCATCACGCGCGCCACGGTGTCCTTCAGGCATTCGGTAAGCGGGATCTGCGACGCGTCGAGCGCGGCGTAGCGCGGATCGTCGAACGAAGTGCGCGGATCGTCTTTTTCGAGCGCCGGCGGCGGCGTGTCATAGCTGCGGCGCCACACCAGCACCTGCTCGTCGCCGAACTTTGCCGCCGTCTCGCCTTTATCGAGGCCCTGCAGGGCGCCGTAGTGGCGCTCGTTCAGGCGCCAGTCATTCTTGACCGGCAGGTACATCGCGTCCATCTCGTCCAGCGCCAGCCACAGGGTGCGGATCGCGCGCTTGAGCACGGACGTGTAGGCAACGTCGAAGCTGAAGCCGGCGTCCTTGAGCACGCGGCCGGCGCTCTTGGCTTCGGCCACGCCTTTCTCGGTCAGGTCGACATCGGTCCAGCCGGTGAAGCGGTTTTCGAGGTTCCAGGTGGATTCGCCATGGCGCATGAATACGATCTTGTACATGTGGTCTCTTCTTGAAGAAAAATTTCTGGTTGAAGTCCGGTCCAGCATCTATTTTATAATGCTCCGATTCAGTTCAACCAAACGGAAGCCTTGTGAATTTCATAGTCGATAATATTTTCATTGTGGCGATCGCCCTGATCTCGGGCGGCGCCCTGCTGTGGCCGGCCCTGGCGCCGCGCGGAAAACGCGCCACGCCGCTGCAGGTAACGCAGATGATCAACCGCGGCAAGACCACGGTCGTGGACGTGCGCAGTGCGGAAGAGTTCGCTGCAGGCCACCTGCGCGACGCAAAACACATCCCGCTGGCAGACTTGGGCAATCGCATCGGCGAACTGGACAAGTCAAAAACCCGCACCGTGGTGCTGGTTTGCCAGAGCGGCGCACGCGCCGACAAGGCTGCACGCCAGTTGCAGGCGGCCGGTTTCGAGGACGTCCACAGCCTGGAAGGCGGTTTGACGGCCTGGACCGCGGCTGGTTTGCCGGTAACCAAGTAACCGACCGAGCGCATCAAGGCTTGGTCACGATAAGGAAGGAAATACCATGACCGCACACGTCATCCTGTACCACACCGCCAGCTGCCCATATTGCGTGCGTGCCGAGCGCCTGCTCGAAGCCAAGGGCATCACCGACATCGAACGCATCCGCATCGACCTCGATCCGGAACAGCGCCAGATCATGATGCAGCGCACCGGCCGCCGCACTGTACCGCAAATCTATGTGGGCGAGACCCACGTCGGCGGGTTCGACGACCTGTACGCACTCGACCAGGCCGGACGCCTGGACCCGATGCTGAAGGGGGAGTAAGCTAAGGTGCGGTGCTTCCGATGAAGCACCGCAGTCCTGACCTCGTGACGCTCACGTAAAACACGGCCGAGGCATAAAGCGCCGTAATGCGGCGTTATGCGGTGCGCTTCGGTTGGCGTGCTTCTTTTTGCAGCGACCAAAACGCCTATTGCAAGCAAGTTGATTTTGCTACAATTGTCGCGCGTTTCATCCGCAGTCGCGATCGACTCAGCACCCGGAGTGGCCAGCCGCTCCCCACTATTATTAGAAAGCGTTCCATGTCTGACGAAAACCTGCAACCAGTATTCCAAATCCAACGCGTCTACCTGAAAGACATGTCGCTGGAACAACCGAATTCGCCATCGATCTTCCTGGAACAGGAAGCGCCAGCGATCGAAGTGTCGCTCGACGTGGGTGCAGAAAGCATCGCCGAAGGCATCTACGAGTCGACCGTGACGATCACCGTGACCGCCAAGGTCAAGGACAAAGTCGCGTTCCTGGTCGAAGGCAAGCAGGCTGGCATTTTCGAAGCCCGCAACATCCCGGCTGACCAGATGGATCCGCTGCTGGGCATCGGCTGCCCGAACATCATCTATCCTTACCTGCGCGCGAACATCGCCGACGTGATCAGCCGTGCCGGCTTCCCGCCAGTGCACCTGGCCGAGATCAACTTCGAAGCGTTCTACCAGCAGCGCGCCCAAGCGATGGCCGAAGCCGCCACCGCACCGGCAAACTAAGCACTGCCCGCGGGGCGCAGCCTGGCTGCGTCCCGCATCAACGTTTCAGCCCTCCCGGCGTCCCGGTCCACCCACAACCCAGGCCCGCCATGTTCCCTCCCCGATCTTTCGCCGGTACATCCCTGGCCGCCGCATTGGCATTGCCCTTGGCATTGCTGGCCGCGCCATCGGCTTCGGCTTCGGCTTTCGATTTCAGGACCGTCGGCGCGAATGGGGCGATTTTGTACGGCACGCCTTCGGCCACCGGCGCCAAGCGTTATATCGCGCCGCCCGGCATGCCGCTGCAGGTGATGCTGGCGTATGGCGAATGGGTCAAGGTGCGCGACATGAATGGCGAGGTGGCCTGGACCCAGGCACGCAGCCTGGTTGCGCGGCGCAATGTGCTGGTGCGCACGCCGGGGGCCCGGGTGCATGCCGGCCCGGACGACGGCGCGGCGGTATTGATGACCGCCGACAAGGGCGTACTGCTCGAGCTGGTCGACCCGACTGCCCCTGCGTGGGCGCGCGTGCGCCACCGCGACGGCATCGTCGGCTATATCAAGGTGTCGGACATCTGGGGCCTGTAGTTTGGCCCAGTCGTTGCGGCCATTTTGTTTGGCCCAGATTTACTCCAGGAGTTCCATGCAACAAAATAAATCCCCTTCCAAAATCACTGTCCTCGGCGCCGGCGCCTGGGGCACCGCCGTGGCCATCGCGCTGGCCAGTCGCCACGAGGTGCTGCTGTGGGGCCGCAATCGGCAGCAAATGGCCGAGATGGACGCCGCACGCGACAACCTGGCCTACCTGAAAGGCTTTCCGCTGCCGGCCAACCTGCAGGTGAGCGCCGACTTCGACGCGGCGCTGGCGCATGTCATCGAGGCGCCGGCCGACAACTTGCCGCTCTTGATCCTGGCCTGCCCGGTGGCCGGCCTGCGTCCGCTGCTCGAGCAATTGCGCGGACGCGCGATTCCGAACGTGGTGTGGTTGTGCAAGGGCTTCGAGGCCGGCAGCGGCCTGCTGCCGCACCAGGTGGTGGCGCAGGTGCTGGGCGACAGCGTGCCGGGCGCGGCGTTGTCAGGCCCGTCGTTCGCGCAGGAAGTAGCACGTTCGCTGCCGTGCGCATTGACCGTTGCATCGGCTTCGCGCGACTTGCGCGAACGCGTGGTGGCGGCGGCGCATGGCGACAACCTGCGGGTCTATTCGTGCGACGACCTGATCGGCGTGGAAGTGGGTGGCGCAGTCAAGAACGTGATGGCGATCGCGACCGGCACCGCCGATGGCCTGGGCCTGGGGCTGAATGCACGCGCGGCCCTGATCACGCGCGGCCTGGCCGAAATCACCCGCCTGGGCGTGGCGCTGGGGGCGCAGCCGGGCACCTTCATGGGCCTGAGCGGAATGGGCGACCTGATCCTGACCTGCACCGGCGACCTGTCGCGCAACCGGCGCGTGGGGCTGGCGCTGGCGCAGGGCAAGGCGCTCGACGCCATCGTGGCCGAACTGGGCCATGTGGCCGAGGGCGTGCCATGTTCGAAAGCGGTACGCGAACTGGCGCGCCGGATGGAAGTGGATATGCCGATCACCGAAGCGGTGGCCGGGGTGCTGTTCGATGGGGTCGATGCAGCGCAGATGGCGGCCAGGTTGCTGGCGCGCGATCCGCGCATCGAAGTGGCCTGAATTTGAGCCTGAGTTTGCGTCTGGCTGACTGAATCAGTTGGCCGCGCCGCGCGGGTCGTGCGTCGGCCCGCCCGAGCGAACCGGCCCCATCAGGATGGTCATCAGCGCCACCGCATCCTTGGTGGCCCGAATCGTGTGCGGCTCGCCGCCGGCCAGGTACAGCATCTCGTTCGGCTGCAGCACCACGGTGCGCCCGTGGGCGTCGATCGCGAGCTCGCCTTCGAGGCATTGCAGCGTCACCTCGCCCTCGACCTTGTGCTCGGGGATCGGGCGCTCGACCGGCAGCACCAGCCGGATCAGTTCCATGTGCTCGGTCTTGACCAGAGCCACCGAGGTGAAATGGGCGATATCATCGTCGCCGCGTTGCAATGCGATTTTCTCGCCGGATACTGCGTGTTGCAAGGCCATGTCGCCCTCCTCTATTCGTTGTCTTCCTGTTGTGGCACGCCACGCAGCCAGCTGACCAGCGCGAACGCGTCTTCGAATCCATCCGCCAGCTGCGGCACCAGCTTTTCTGGCGCGTTGAGCGCCAGATCGACTTCGGTCCACACGAAAAAGCTCTTCAGCTTCAGGTACTCGACCAGCGGGTGATCCGCATCAAAACCCTTCGGGGGACGCTGCAACTTGTCTTCGGTGAGCAGGTCGCCGTAGGTGGCGCGGAGATGCTTATTCTTCAACACTTTGGCAAATCCCGTCGCATCGTTGACCACATGCTCACGGATTGCCTTCAAGCGCGGCCCAGGTGGCAGGTACTCACCTACGCCGAAACCGAGCTTGCCGCTGGGCTCGATCTGGAAGTAATAGGTCGAACCGCCGCCGGCGCTCGGACGACGCTTGTCATTGGGCGTGATGCCGGCCGAGAAGCGCGTCTTGTACGGCGTTTTGTCGTTCGAAAAACGGATGTCGCGGTTGATCCGGAACATGGCTTTCTTGGGATTGCAGGCGGCCACCTGCTTGTCAAACTTGGTGATCGCGCGGATCAACTCGGTGACGACTTCCTCGAATTCTTCGCGCAAAATGTCGTAGCGCGGCTTGTTCATGATGAACCAGGGACGGTTGTTGGTTGCGCTCAGTTCAGTCAGGTATTGGGTCAGGTCGCGCAGGTGCATGGTGGTCGGTCGGGTTTCAATGAATAATTTACTGCGCCTGGCGCGGACGGCGCCCGACGGTGACGTCAAGCGTGGCTTCGCGCCGCTTGCGCAGGATGGTCATGGGTGTCTTGGCGCCAGGCTCGAGGCGCGCGATCAGGTTCAGCATGCCGTTGGTGTCGGTCACCCGTTCGCCGCCCACGGCCACCAGGATATCGCCCGGCTGAATACCGGCACGGTCGGCCGGGCCGCCGCGCACCACGCCGGCAATGATGGCGCCGCTGCGCTTGGCCAGGCCGAAGCTGTCGGCCAGCTCGGGCGTGATGTCCTGCGACTCGATGCCGATCCAGCCACGCACCACCTGGCCATGCTCGACGATTGATTCGAGCACCATCTTGGCGGTCGAGACGGGAATCGCGAACCCGATGCCGACCGAGCCGCCGGTCTGCGAATAAATCGCCGCATTGATGCCCAGCAGGTGGCCATCCGTATCGACCAGCGCCCCGCCCGAGTTGCCGAAATTGATCGCGGCGTCGGTCTGGATAAAGTTTTCGAAATGGTTGATGTGCAGGTTGTTGCGGCCCAGCGCCGAAATAATGCCGAAGGTCACGGTCTGGCCGACGCCGAAGGGATTGCCGATCGCCAGCACCACATCGCCCACACGCGCGCGCTCAGGGTCGCCCAGCGCCATCACCGGCAAATTGCGTTCGCTGATGCGGATCACCGCCAGGTCGGTCTCGGGATCGGTGCCGACAATGCGCGCCTGCGTCTTGCGGCCGTCGGCCAGGCCGACCTCGATCGCATCGGCGCCGTCGATCACATGGAAATTGGTCAGGATATAGCCGTCGCTGCTGACGACGACGCCCGAGCCGAGGCTGGCCAGCTGCTCGTCGGGCGGCCCCCGGTCGCCAAAAAAGCGCCGAAAGAACGGATCTTTGAGCAAGGGATGCGATTCGCGCGAGGCCTTGCTGGTGAAGATATTGACCACCGCCGGCATCGCCTTGGCGGCAGCGTCGCGGTAGCTTCCCGCCAGCGCCGCGGCGGGCGCCTGCAGCACCGGCACGCCGTTACCAGGGCCGCCGAGCTGCAGCGGTTTGGGCTTGCCTTCCAGCCATTCGGGCTTGAGGGCGGCCACCACGAACCACAGCGCGAGCGCGACCGTGACCGTCTGCGCAAACAGCAGCCAGAAGCGGCGCAGGGGGTGCGGCCGCCGCAGTTCGTGGACGATGTCGTCTTTCAAGGGGCAGCTTTCACTTCTTGAGCGAATCCCGAATTTCGCGCAGCAGCACGATGTCTTCCGGCGTCACCGCCGGCTTGACCTCCACCACTTCGACCGGGCCGCGCAGGCGATTGATCACCCTGACCATCTGGAAGATGACAAACGCCAGCAGGACAAAGTTCAGCAAAATCGTCAGGAAATTACCGTAAGCCAGCACCGCGCCGCCTTTCTTGGCTTCTGCCAACGGCAGGTAATAGGCCTGGTCGTTGAGCGGAATATAGTAGCTGGCGAAGTCGAGGCCGCCGAACAGCTTTCCGATCGGCGGCATGATGACGTCCTGCACCAGCGACTCGACGATGCGTCCGAACGCACCGCCGATGATCACGCCCACGGCCAGATCCACGACATTGCCGCGGACAGCAAATTTCTTGAACTCTTCCATCATCGCCATTTGGAAACTCCCCTTTATTATTGAACGAGAATTTATTGATCTAGCATCAGCATGATACCGGAAGCGGCCCACTGCCACGTCTCGCGACCGGGTCATTATCGGCCGACAATGCTGCAAATGCACATGGAATAGCCCGTATTACGCTGACAATTTTTTCCAACAGGTATTGCCAATCACATATAATTTTGAGGTGCTGGCAGCTCTGTATTAATTCTTAAAATTCGTCTTCACGGAAACGGGGTTGGTATGAGTATTGAAAAGCAGGTCGATTCAGGTCGACGCGGCTTGCTGGTCGCCACGTGCGCGGCCGGCGGTGTCGTGGGAGTGGCAACCGCGGGAGTTCTGGTCAGTACCTTCCAGCCTTCCGAGCGCGCCCGTGCAGCGGGTGCGCCGGTCGAGGTCGACATCTCGGACGTGGCGCCGGGCGAAATGAAGGTCGTCGAATGGCGCGGCAAGCCGGTCTGGATCTTGCGCCGCACGCCGGCCATGATGGCCACCCTGACCGAAGTCCAGGATGAACTGGCCGACCCCGCATCGGACAAAGAGTTCCAGTTGCCGGTGCCGCCCTACTGCAAGAATCCGCAACGTGCGCGCAAGGAGCATCCCGAAGTGCTGGTCACGGTCGGCATCTGCTCGCACCTGGGCTGCTCGCCCTCCTCGCGCCTGGCGGCCGGCCCGCAACCGAACCTGCCGAATGACTGGCCGGGCGGCTTCCTGTGCCCCTGCCACGGCTCCACCTTCGATTTGTCCGGCCGCGTATTCAAGAACAAGCCGGCGCCGACGAATATGGACATCCCCCCGTACATGTACCTCTCGGATAACAAGCTGATCATCGGCACGGACAACGAGAAAGGCGAGGCATAAAAATGGGCGCTTTCGAGGAGACACAACTACCGAGCACGGCGTCCAGGCCCGAAAAGGCGCTGGCCTGGGTCGATGACCGCTTTCCATTGTCGAAGATGTGGAAAGAACAATGGGGCAGTTATTACGCCCCCAAGAATTTCAACGTCTGGTACCTGTTCGGTTCGCTATCCATGCTGGTGCTGGTGCTGCAGATCGTCACCGGCATCTTCCTCACCATGCATTACAAGCCCGATGCAGCGCTTGCATTCGGCTCGGTCGAATACATCATGCGCGAAGTGCCGTGGGGCTGGCTGGTGCGCTACATGCACTCGACCGGCGCCTCGGCCTTCTTCATCGTGGTCTACCTGCACATGACGCGCGCATTGATGTACGGCTCGTACCGCAAGCCGCGCGAGCTGATCTGGCTGTTCGGCTTCGCCATCTTCCTGTGCCTGATGGCCGAGGCCTTCTTCGGCTACCTGCTGCCATGGGGCCAGATGTCGTACTGGGGCGCGCAAGTCATCGTCAACCTGTTCGGCGCGATTCCCGTGATCGGCGGCGACCTGTCGGAGTGGATCCGCGGCGACTATGTGGTCTCGGACGCCACCCTGAACCGCTTCTTTGCCTTCCACGTGATCGCCCTGCCGCTGGTGCTGCTGGGTCTGGTGGCGGCGCACCTGATCGCCCTACACGAAGTGGGCTCGAACAATCCGGACGGCATTGAGGTCAAGGACAATATGGGTCCGGACGGCAACCCGATCGATGCGGTGCCGTCGCACCCGTACTACACCACCAAGGATCTGTTCGGGGTGTCGGTGTTCCTGCTGCTGTTCTCGGCCGTGGTGTTCTTCGCACCAGAGATGGGCGGCTACTTCCTCGAGTACAACAACTTCCTGCCGGCCGACTCGATGAAGACGCCGGCCCACATCGCGCCGACCTGGTACTTCACGCCGTTCTATTCTGTGCTGCGCGCGACCACGGCCGACTTCATGTACGTGGTGATGGCGGCGGTTGCGCTGTATGTGGTGTTCGTCTGGCTCAAGTCGCGCCTGGCCTACCGGATCAAGGTGGCGATCGCCGTGCTCGGCATCGTGCTGATCGTCGGCATGCTGCCGCAAGTGCTCGACGCCAAGTTCTGGGGCGTGGTGCTGTTCGGCTCGTCGGTGATGATCCTGGCCTTCATGCCCTGGCTCGACCATTCCCCGGCACGCTCGCTGCGCTATCGCCCGTCGTGGCACAGCTACCTGTATGTGGTGTTCGGGTTGGTGTTCGTCACGCTCGGCTACCTCGGCACCCAGCTGCCGACGGCGGCCTACACCATCATCTCGCAGGTATGCACGCTGGCCTACTTCTCGTTCTTCTTGTTGATGCCGTGGTGGAGCACGATGGGCACGTTCAAACCGCTGCCGACGCGCCTGACCTTCACGCCGCACTGAACCCGGACCGAGGATATTCCATGAAAGTTTTTGTAAAGAAACTGATCGCGGTCCTGGCGCTGGCGCCGGGACTGGTATTCGCGGCCGAGGGTGGCTTCGCGCTCGACCGCGCGCCCGAGCGCAACGACCTGGCGTCGCTGCAGAACGGCGCCAAGATTTTTGTCAATTACTGCCTCAACTGCCACTCGGCATCGGCGATGCGCTACAACCGGCTGCGTGACCTGGGCCTGAGCGAAGACCAGATCAAGAACAATCTGTTGTTTTCTGCCGACAAGGTTGGCGCCATGATGACAACCGCCATGCGCCCTGACGACGCCAAGGCCTGGTTCGGCGCCGTGCCGCCGGATTTATCGGTGATCGCGCGCGCCAAGGCGTCGCCGGGAGGCACTGGCGCAGACTACCTGTACACCTATCTGCGCACCTTCTACAAGGACGATACGCGGCCGACCGGCTGGAATAATATGGTGGTGCCGAATGTGGCGATGCCGCACGCCATGTGGCAGCAGCAGGGCATACGCGCCGCGAAGTTCGCCGACCAGCCCGATCCACACGAAGCCGGCAAGATGGTGCACACCTTCACCGGCTTCGAACTGGTCGAGCCAGGCACCATGAGCTTGCAGGAGTTCGACACCGCCACCGCCGACCTGGTTGCCTACCTGGCGTGGATGGCTGAGCCAGCGCAAAATACGCGCAAGCGGCTGGGCGTGGTGGTGCTGATTTTCCTGTCGATTTTCGCGTTCCTGGCCTGGCGCTTGAACGAATCGTACTGGAAACAGGTGAAGTAATTCGCTTTCATTGCCCGGTTGGCTATAATACGGGCAATCATTTCTGTGGGGTGAGTGCTTGGCGCACCACCCCTTTGTTTCTTAAGGAACTATAAACCATGATGGTTCTCTACTCCGGCACCACGTGCCCGTTCTCCCAACGCTGCCGCCTGGTCCTGTTCGAAAAGGGCATGGACTTCGAAGTGCGCGACGTCGACCTGTTCAACAAGCCGGAAGATATTTCGACCATGAACCCGTACGGCCAGGTGCCGATCCTGGTCGAGCGCGAACTGATCCTGTACGAATCGAACATCATCAACGAGTACATCGACGAGCGCTTCCCGCACCCGCAGCTGATGCCGGCCGATCCGCTCATGCGCGCCCGTGCCCGCCTGATGCTGTTCAACTTCGAAAAAGAGCTGTTCGTCCACGTGCACACGCTGGAAAGCGAACGCAACAAGTCGAACGACAAGAACCACGACAAGGCGCGCGCCGAAATCCGCGATCGCCTCACCACCCTGGCGCCATTGTTCCTCAAGAACAAGTACATGCTGGGTGACGAGTTCTCGATGCTGGACGTGGCCATTGCCCCACTGCTGTGGCGCCTGGACCATTACGGCATCGAACTGTCGAAGACCGCAGCCCCGCTGATGAAGTACGCCGAGCGCATCTTCTCGCGCCCGGCCTACATCGAGGCGCTGACCCCGTCCGAGAAAGTGATGCGTCGCTGATCCGACGTTGAATCAGCCTGGGCGCGACGAGCGGTCGCACCCAGGCTGCGCACTTTACACGCCAGACATGCCACGCCCTGCGGGCGAATCCGGTAAACTGGCGTGACCGCTGTAATCAAGACGACAACACCATGGCTGACATCTCCACCAAACCTTATCTGCTGCGCGCCATCTACGAGTGGTGCGGGGACAGCGGCTTCACGCCCTATATCGCCGTCAAGGTTGACGGGGCAACGACTGTGCCGATGGAATACGTCAGGAAGGGCGAGATCATCCTCAACATCAGCTTCGGCGCCACCTCGCGCCTGAAGATGGACAACGACGCAATCCAGTTCAACGCGCGCTTCAACGGCGTGTCGCGTGAGATCTATATCCCGGTTAACAACGTGCTGGCGATTTACGCCAACGAAAATGGCCAGGGGATGGCGTTCGAGGTGAACCCGACGGCTTCCGAGATGCCGGCGCCGGATGCCGAACCGGCGTCTGCCGCGCCAGTGCTGTCGGCGGTGCCGTCGAAAGGTGTCGATTCGCCTGTGGTGCAAGACATTGCCCCAGTGCCGGACGGCGACGATGAGCCGCCCAAGAAAGGCGGACGTCCAACCTTGACCCGCATCAAATAGCGTATAATTGTTGCTCTAACGATCACGCCGGCTTAGCTCATTTGGTAGAGCAGTTGATTTGTAATCATCAGGTGGCCAGTTCGAAACCGGCAGCCGGCACCAGTATCATCAAGCATTAGCCCAGCCTTCATGGCTGGGCTTTTTGTATTTCGCGGCCAGGATAAGTATTGTTCAGCCAAATCCCGCCGGCTGCATATACACTGTAGAAATCATCCCTCCCGTCAAAATTACTGATCGCAAGATTAGTTTGACCCTCATTTCACCCGATGCTATAGTCGGGCCAAGCCGATGGTAACGTTTCCAAACGTGCTAAAAAAATAACGGCTGGACACGGAGACACAATGGTCACACCCCGCACGAAGGCTGCAGCCTGCGCATGGCTGTGGGCCGCCGCATCTGCGCTATCGCTGGCGCTGCCTTCTGCACCGGCCCACGCTGCGGCCCGCGCAGAGGTGATCCATTGGTGGACTTCGGGCGGCGAGTCCAGCGCCGTGAAGCAGGTCGCGCAAGCCTTCCGCAATGCGGGCGGCGTGTGGGTCGACAGCGCCATCGCCGGTGGCGACCAGTCGCGCGCCGTCACCATCAACCGCATCATCGGCGGCAATCCGCCCACCGCCGCCCAGTTCAACACCTCCAAGCAGTTTACCGACGTCATCGAGCAGAACATGCTCAACAACGTCGACCTGGTCGCCAAGGCCCAGGACTGGGACCGCATCCTGCCGCAGCCGCTGATCGACGTGATCAAGCACGACGGCCACTACTATGCGGTGCCGCTCAACATCCACATGCAGACCTGGATCTGGTACTCGAAGGCCGCCTTCAAGAAGGCCGGCATCGACAAGGAGCCGGCCAGCATGGGCGAACTGTTCGCCGCGCTCGACAAGCTCAAGGCCGCCGGCCTGGTGCCGCTGGCGCATGGCGGCCAGTCGTGGCAAGAGACGGTGCTGTTCTCGGCGCTGCTGGCCAATATCGGTGGGCGCGACCTGTACCTGAAAGTGATCCGCGAGCGCGACCAGGCCACCATCAAATCGGCGGCCATGCGCGACGTGCTGCTCGCGTTCAAGCGCATGAAGTCGTACGTCGACGCCGGTTCGCCAGGGCGCAACTGGAACGACGCCACCGCAATGCTCATCAGCGGCAAGGCCGGCATCCAGGTCATGGGCGACTGGGCCAAGGGCGAATTCACGAATGCCGGCCAGCTGCCCGGCCAGCACTATGGCTGCATCCCTGGCCTGAATCCCGATACGCCCTACCTGATGCAGGGCGACGTCTTCGTGTTCCCGCGCACCGATAACCCGAATGCGATCAAGGCCCAGCAACTGCTGGCCAATGTGGTGTCGCAGCCCGAGCTGCAGGTGGCCTTCAGCAAACTGAAAGGCTCGATTCCGGTGCGCCTTGACGCCAACGCCGCGGTGCTCGACCTGTGCGCGCAAAAGGGCATCGAGATCATCAAGGACCGTTCGCGCCAGCTGGGCGTGACCGAGGTCTATCTGACGCCGGACCAGAACGGCGCGCTGCAGGACATCCTCACCGCTTACTGGAACATGGACATCAAGGTCGACAAGGTCCAGCGCAGCATCGCCAACGCCCTCAAATACTGACGCCATGCTCGCCCGCCGCCTCGTCAAACTCAGTCCCCACGTTGCCCTGCTGCCGATGGCGTTGACGGTGCTGCTGGCCTACGTCGGCGGCGCGCTGTGGACCCTGCGCACCTCGTTCACCGCGGCGCGCACCTTCCCGTCCGATAAATTCATCGGCGTTGCGCAGTACGTGCGCCTGTTTGACAACGAACGCTGGCTGCTGTCGCTCCATAACCTGGCCGTCTACGGCGCCCTGTTCATCATCGCCTGCATGGTGCTGGGCTTCTTGCTGGCGGTGTTCATCGACCAGAACGTCAAGGGCGAAGGCGTGCTGCGCACCGTGTTCCTGTACCCGTATGCGATGTCGTTCATCGCCACCGGGCTGGTATGGCAATGGTTGCTGGCGCCGGGCAGCGGCATCGAAGGCGCGCTGCGCCAGATGGGCTTTGCCGGCTTCTCGTTCGACTGGATCGTGCACCAGGACCTGGTGGTCTACACCGTCGTCATCGCCACCGTGTGGCAGGCCTCGGGCCTGGTGATGGCGCTGATGCTGGCGGGCCTGCGCGGCATCGATCCGGAGATCTACAAGGCCGCGCGTCTCGACGGCATCCCGGCCTGGCGCACCTACCTGCAGATCGTGCTGCCGATGCTCGGCCCCAGCGTCGCCACCGTCTTCCTGCTGCTCACCACCGCCGTCGTGAAACTGTACGACGCGGTGGTGGCGATGACCCAGGGCGGTCCCGGCATCGCCAGCGAAGTGCCGGCCAAGTTCATCATGGACCACCTGTTCCTGCGCTCGAACATCGGCCTGGCCTCGGCCGGGGCGGTGACGCTGCTGGTGCCGGTATTGGCGCTGCTGGCGCCCTACGCGTATGCGCGCAGCCGGCGCGCCCGCGCAGGAGGCGCACACGCATGAGCCATCATTCGCTGCAGGCGGTCGCGCCGCCGCTACCGATGACCAATGCCGCACCCTTGAAACGGCGGCGCCGCGTCACGCCCGCGCGCCTCGGCGTGTATGCCTTCCTGTTCAGCGCCGCGCTGTTCTTTCTGCTGCCGCTGTACGTGATGATCATTACCTCATTCAAGCCGATGCCCGAAATCCGCAGCGGTAACGTGTTCGCCCTGCCCGCCATGGCCACGCTCGACCCGTGGCGCCAGGCCTGGGGCGCGGTCAGCCAGGGCTTCTGGAATTCGGTGGCGATCGCGGTCCCGAGCACCGTGATCCCGATCCTGCTCGGCGCCATCAACGGCTACGCGCTGTCGTTCTGGCGCCCGCGCGGCGCGAATGTGCTGTTCGGCGTGCTGCTGGCGGGCGCCTTCATTCCGGTGCAGGTGATGATCTATCCGCTGGTGTGGATGATGGCGCGCGCCGGCGTGTTCGGGTCGCTCCCGGCCATCGTGCTGGTGCACGTCATCTTTGGCATGCCGCTGATGACGCTTTTGTTCCGCAATTACTATGCCTCGGTGCCGCACGAATTGTTCCAGGCCGCACGCATCGATGGCGGCGGCTTCTGGCGCATCTTCCTGCAGGTGATGCTGCCGATGTCGCTGCCGATCGTGGTGGTGGCGGCGATCATGCAGGTTACCGGTGTCTGGAACGATTACATCCTGGGCCTGGTGTTTGCCGGGCGCGAGAACCTGCCGATGACGGTCCAGTTGAACAACGTGATCAACACCACTACCGGCACCCGCCTGTACAACGTCAACATGGCCGCGACCATCCTCACCGCGGCGGTGCCGCTGGCGATCTATTTCATTTCCGGGCGCTGGTTCGTGCGCGGCATCGCCGCCGGCGCCGTGAAAGGTTGAACCGAATGTCGAACGTCACCCTACGCAATCTGTGCATCACCCGCGGCGGCACTTCGATCCTGCGCGACCTCGACCTGCAGATCGAACCGGGCGAATTCCTGGTGCTGCTCGGGCCCTCGGGCTGCGGCAAGTCGACCCTGTTGCACAGCATCGCCGGCCTGATCGACCTCTCGAGTGGCACGATCGAGATCGGTGGCCGCGACATGAGCGATGCCGATCCGAGCGAACGCGGGATCGGCATGGTGTTCCAGTCGTATGCGCTGTATCCGACCATGTCGGTCGAGAAGAACATGTCGTTCGGCCTGAAAATCGCCGGCACGCCGAAGGCCGAAGTGCAGCGCCGCGTGCGCCGCACCGCCCAGATGCTTCAGCTCGACGCCCTGCTCGAGCGCAAGCCGTCGCAGCTCTCGGGCGGCCAGCGCCAGCGCGTGGCGATCGGGCGCGCGCTGGTGCGCGAGGCCGGCGTGTACCTGTTCGACGAGCCGTTGTCGAACCTGGACGCCAAGCTGCGCGCCGAACTGCGGCGCGAACTGAAGATGCTGCACCACACGCTCGGCTCGACGATGGTCTACGTGACCCACGACCAGGCCGAGGCCATGACGCTGGCCACCCGCATCGTGGTGATGCAGGCCGGGCGCATCCAGCAGATCGGCACCCCGGCCGAAGTGTATGATCGCCCCGCGAACCGCTTCGTGGCGGGCTTCCTGGGATCGCCGTCGATGAATTTCATCGACGGCAGCATCGATGCCAGCGGCCGCTTCACCGCCGGCGTGCTTGACCTGCACTTGCCGCAGGCGGCGCCAGGCGGGATGACGCTGGCCGCGCGGCCAGAGCACATCCACATCGATGAGAATGGCCCACTGAATGGCACGGTCACGCTGGTCGAGCCGATGGGCAATCACCAGGTGGTGTGGATCGATTGCGGCGGCCATTCGCTGTCGGCGATCGAACACGGTGCGCGGGTGCTGGCCGGTGGCCAGGCGGTGCGCTTCGCGATCGACGCCGGTCGCGTGTCGCTGTTCGATCAGGGCAGCGGTGAGCGCGTGTGAGGTATGCCGTCGGCATGCGGATGCAGTATGCTTGACGGTTGTTTGAATCAGATATTTCGAGAACAGGATCGTTGGTGGCAACAATCAAGGATGTAGCGCGTCTCGCCGGCGTCGGCCTCGGCACCGCCTCGCGCGTGGTCAGCGGCAAAGGCTCGGTCTCTCCGGCCACGCTCGAACGCGTGCGCAAGGCGATCGACGAGCTGGCGTTCCGTCCGTCGCATGCGGCGCGCGCCCTGCTGTCGGGCACCAGCCGCATGGTGGGCGTCTACATTCCCGTGTTGTCCGGCACCTTCTATACCCCGATCCTGCAGATCATCGACACCGAACTGCGCGCCGCCGGCCTGCATATGGTGGTCGCCTTCGGCGTGGGCCTGGGCGACGCGCGGCGCCAGGCGATGGAAGGCATCGAATTCTTGATCGAGCGCGGTTGCGATGGCCTGATCATGATGACCAGCGCCCTGCTCGACGAAGACATCGCGGCGCTCGGCATCAAGCAGCGCCAGTTGGTGGCGCTGAACCACGACTTCGCGGCCATCCCCGAGCAATGCTTCACGGTCGACCATGCGCTGGGCGGACGGCTGGCGGCGCGCACCCTGCTTGACCATGGCCACCGCGACATCGCCGTCATCGCCGGTCCGAATGCGCTGGGCGACAACGTGGCGCGTATCGGTGGCTTCATGCAGGAGCTGCAGGCGGCCGGCATCGACAGCAAGAAGGTGTGGAGCGTCGAGAGCGATTTTTCGCCGCACGGCGGCTGGCTCGCGGCCAGGGCGCTGATCGAATCGGGCACGCCATGCAGCGCCCTGTTCTGCGCCAACGACGAGATGGCGGTGGGCGCCCTGTCGTACTTCCAGGAAGCCGGCATCAGCGTGCCGCGCGACCTGTCGGTGATCGGCTACGACGATACGCCCAGCGCCGAATACTCGGCGCCGCGCCTGACGTCGGTGCACATGCCGTGGCGCGAGATGACGAAGAATGGCATCAACGCCCTGCTCAATCGCTGCTATGGCCTGACGCGCCCGGTGACGCGCAGCTTCCCGGTTGGCGTCACCATGCGCGCCTCGCTGGCCAGGGCCGCAGACGCCAAGGGCAAAAGCAAGGGCAAACCAAAGCCGGACAAGACGCAGCGATGACGCGCCTACCCTTGCGGCCGCACGCGGCCTTTTTTTTGAAACCAGACTGGAAAGCTTTCCAACAGCTTGTTAAGCTCTCTCCAAACGATTGTCCAGACCAACGCCACTTCAACAACAGCGAACCATGACCACATCCGACCGCCCCGAACCTGCTGCCCCGCAGCGCAGCGATTTCGCCCGAGACTTCCTGTGGGGCTGCGCCACCTCGTCCTACCAGATCGAAGGCGCCGGCCGTGAAGACGGCCGGGTCGAATCGATCTGGGACCGCTTCGCCGATACACCCGGCCGGGTACGCGATGGTTCGAACGGCCTGGTCGCCTGCGACCATTACCACCGCTGGCCGCAAGACTTCGACATCGCGCAGGACATGGGCCTGAACGCCTACCGTTTCTCGATCGCCTGGCCGCGCATCTTCAGCACCATCGGCGGCGCGCCGAACCAGAAAGGCCTGGACTTCTATTCGCGCCTGGTCGACGGCATGCTCGAACGCGGCCTGCAGCCATGGGCCACGCTGTACCACTGGGATCTGCCGCAGGCGCTGCAGGACATCGGCGGCTGGGAGAACCGCGCCACGGTCGACGCCTTCGTCGACTTCGCCGACGCCATGACGCGCACGCTGGGCGACCGCATCAAGCACTGGATCACGCACAACGAGCCGTGGTGCACGGCCATCATCGGCAACTACGAAGGCTGGCACGCACCTGGCAACACCAGCCTGAAAACCGCGCTGCAGGTGGCGCATAACGTGCTGGTCTCGCACGGCAAGGCGGCGCCGGTGATCCGCGCCAACGTGGCCGATGCCAAGGTCGGCATGGCGGTAAGCCTGCATCCGCTGCGCGCCGCCAGCGCCAGCCCTGAAGACCAGGCCGCGAAAGAGCGCCACGACGGCCTGCGCTACCGCTGGTTCCTCGATCCATTGTTCGGCCGCGGCTATCCGCAAGCCACGCTCGACCTGATCAAGGATGCGGCGCCAGACGTCGCGCCGGGCGACATGGAAGCAATCGCCGTCAAGACCGACTTCTTGGGTGTGAACTACTACTTCCCCGAAGTCGTCGCCAACGATCCGGGTCATGCGCCGTTCTATGCAAAAGTGCTGCCGACAACCAGTGGCGAAATCACCGCGATGGGCTGGCCGGTGGTGCCGGAAGGCCTGGCCGAACTCTTGACGCGCATCGAGAACGACTACCACCCGGGCCCGATGTACGTCACCGAAAACGGCTCCGCATTCGAGGACACGGTCGGCGCCGATGGCGAAGTCGACGACGTCCAGCGGCGCCACTACCTGATGCGCCACCTGGCTTGCCTCAAGGACGCAATCGACAATGGCGTGCCGGTCAAAGGCTACTTTGCCTGGAGCCTGCTCGACAACTTCGAATGGGCCGAAGGGTATCTGAAACGCTTTGGCTTGGTCCACATCGACTACGAAACCCAGCAGCGCCGCCTGAAGAACAGCGGCAAGTGGTACCGCGCTTTCCTGCGCCAGGACTGACCAGACAATTCAACCGACAACAACGACGAGACACGACCCATGACCCTGACGCTTCGCCCTACCCTGCTTGCCATCGCCATCGCGTGCGCCCTGCCGACCCTGTGCGCGACCGCCGCCACCAATGCTCAACTGACCGACTGGCCGCAGGTGCGCAGCGCCATCGCCAAGGACGCCGCACTCGAGAAACGCGTGCAGGAGATCGTCGCCAAGATGACGCTGGCGCAGAAGATCGGCCAGATGACGCAGCCCGAGATCAAGGCCGCCACGCCGGACGACGTGCGCACCTATTATCTGGGCTCGGTGCTCAATGGCGGCGGCAGCTGGCCGAACGGGAACAAGAACGCGTCGGCCAAGGAGTGGCTGGCACTGGCCCAGGCTTATCACGAAGCGTCGATGAAGACCGACATGGCAATCCATGTGCCGGTGATCTGGGGCACCGATGCGGTGCATGGCCATAACAACGTCCCGGGTGCGACGCTGTTCCCGCATAACATCGGCCTGGGTGCGGCGCGCAATCCGCAACTGGTGCGCGAGATCGGCGCCGCCACCGCGAAAGCCGTGCGCGCGACCGGCATCGCCTGGGTGTTCGGCCCGACGCTGGCCGTGGTGCGCGACGACCGCTGGGGACGCACCTACGAAAGCTACGGCGAGAACCCGGAAATCGTGCGCAGCTACGCCGGCGAATACGTCAAGGGCATGCAGGGCGTGTTCAAGGATGACGCCAACACCATCGCCACCGCCAAGCACTTCATCGGCGACGGCGGCACCGAGAACGGCAAGGACCGCGGCGTGACCAAGGCCAGTGCGGGCGAGCTGCTCAACATCCACGGCGCCGGCTACCTGCCGGCATTGGAAGCCGGCGCCCAGACCGTGATGGTGTCGTTCAACAGCTGGACCGACCCCAGCACCGGCACCGAATACGGCAAGCTGCACGGCAGCAAAGCGGCGATGACGGACATCCTCAAGAACAAGACCGGTTTCGATGGATTCATCGTCACCGACTGGAACGGCATCGGGGAAGTAAAGGGCTGCCGCAACGACAGCTGCGCCCAGGCGATCAACGCCGGCGTCGACATGATCATGGTGCCGGACGACTGGAAGGCCTTCATCGCCAACACCACCAAACAGGTGCAAGCCGGCGAAATCCCGATGAGCCGCATCGACGACGCCGTGACCCGCATCATCCGCGTCAAGCTGCGCGCCGGCCTGTTCGACAAGAGCCCGGCCCAGAATGCCTATGCCGGCAAGGACGACGCGATGCAGGCGCGCGCGCTGGCGCGCCAGGCGGTGCGCGAGTCGCTGGTGCTGCTCAAGAACGAAGGTCCGGCTTTGCCCTTGAAGCGCGGCCAGAAGATCCTGGTGGTGGGCAAAAGCGCCGACGACCTGTCGAACCAGAGCGGCGGCTGGAGCATCACCTGGCAAGGCACTGCCAACACCAACGCCGACTTCAAGAATGCCGACACCATCCTGGCCGGCATACGCGAAGCAGCGGGCAGCGAGAACGTGACCTTCAGCGCGGACGCCAAGGGCGTGGACGTGTCGAAGTTCGACGCCGTCGTGGCCGTGATCGGCGAGCGCCCGTATGCCGAAGGCGACGGCGACATCCACCCGTCCGGCACCCTGCGCCACAGCAGCCGCTATCCGGAAGACCTGGCCGTGCTCAAGGCCGTTGCCGGCAAAGGCAAGCCGGTGGTCACGGTGATGGTCACCGGCCGCCCGGTGTACGCCAACGACCTGCTCAATTTGTCCAGCACCTTCATCTCGGCCTGGCTGCCGGGCTCCGAGGGCAAGGGTGTGTCCGACCTGCTGGTGGCCGGTGGCCAGCGCCACGACTTCAAGGGCAAGCTGCCGTTCTCGTGGCCGAAGTCGGTGTGCCAGACCAGCCTGAATGTCGGCGACAAGAATTACGCACCGCTGTTCGCCTACGGCTACGGCCTGCAGGCCGGCACCCGCTCGAACCTCGGCAAGCTCGATGAAACGGTTCCCGCCGGCGGCTGCAGCGCCAGCAACACCTTCCCGGTGTTCAGCCAGGCCGACCGCACCAGCTATCCGCTGGCGATCCGCACTGGCAAGGAGAACAAGGTGCTGGGCGCCGACCTGAACGCCACCTTCACGCTGCCCAATATCACTGCCGCGACGTCGCAGATCAACACCCAGCAGGACGCAAAGCTGATCACCTGGAGCGGCCCGGCAACCTTCGAAACGCGCGGCGCACGCGCCATGCAACTGCCGGCAGCAGCAGCGAAAGACGGCGCGCTGCGCTTCGACACCATGGTCACCAAGGCGCCAGCCGGCAAGGTGACGCTGGCGATGGGCTCGAGCCAGCTGGACGCGACCGCCCTGTTCAAGCGCCTGGCCAGCGCCGGCAAGCAGACCGTGAATATTCCGCTGGCCTGCTTCAAGGGCGCCGACCTGGCCAAGGTCGACACCCCGTTCAGCGTCACCAGCGACGCCGCCTTTGCCGCCGCTTTCGCCAACATCGAGATCGCGGGCGGCGGCGCCAGGGAGTCGGACGCAGTGCGCTGCGAGGAACTGAAATGATCGATCGGCCGGCACCCGAACTGCGCCTGCTGGCCGACATCGGCGGCACCAATGCGCGCTTCGCCCTGCAATCCGGCGCCGATGGCTTCGACGACATCGAAGTGCTGCCCGGCGCCGCCTACCCGAGCCTGGGCGAGGCGATGCGCGCCTATCTGGCCAACGCCAGGGCACGGGGGCTGGCGGTCGACGGCGTGCGCCATGCGGCGCTGGCGATCGCCAATCCGGTCGAGGGCGACGCCGTCAAGATGACCAACCACCACTGGAGCTTCTCGATCAAGGCGCTGCGCCAGGAGCAGGGTTTGACGACCCTGCTGGTGGTGAACGACTTCGCGGCGCTGGCGATGGCGCTGCCGCACCTGGCGCCGGCGGGCAAACGCCGCATCGGCGGCGGCGTCGAGCTGGCGGATCGTCCGATCGGCCTGATCGGCCCCGGCACCGGCCTTGGCGTCGCGGGCGTGATTCCCACCGGCGGACGCTGGACCGCGCTGGCCGGCGAAGGAGGCCACGTCAGCTTCGCGCCCTGCAACCGCGACGAAGTGGCGATCCTCGAAGCCTTGTGGGGCGAATATGGTCACGTCTCGGCCGAACGCCTGCTCTCGGGCATGGGCCTGGAACTGATTCACTGGGCGCGCACCGGCAAGCGCATCGAGGCCTCCGCCATCACCGGCGCCGCGCTCGATGGCTCGTCGGGCGACTGCCTCGGCACGGTCAACCTGTTCTGCGCGATCCTGGGCAGCGTGGCCGGCAACGTGGCATTGACGCTGGGCGCCACCGGCGGCATGTACATTGGCGGCGGCATCGTGCCGCGCCTGCAAGGCCTGTTCGACGCATCGAGTTTTCGCGCGCGCTTCGAGGACAAGGGACGCCTCGGCGACTACCTGGCGCGGATCCCGACTTACGTAATTACTGAACAATACCCCGCGCTGCGGGGCGTTTCGGCTATGCTGTCGGATCGTGTGAATATGCTGCAATAACAACGGAGACCGCATGCAGAATCCAAGCCAGAACCCGACCATGGCCAGCGCCGCCGCGCAAGGTGAACACAGTCAGAACACCGGCGCGCTGGTTATCGTCACCATCCTGTTCTTCATGTGGGGCCTGATCACGTCGCTCAACGACGTGCTGATCCCGCACCTGAAATCGATCTACACCCTCACCTACATGCAGGCGATGCTGGTGCAGTTCTGCTTCTTCGGCGCTTACTTCATCGTCTCGCTGCCGGCCGGCGCCCTGATCCGGCGCCTGGGCTACCAGAACGGCGCCGTCACCGGCCTGTTGATCGCGGCCGCCGGCTGCGCCCTGTTCTACCCGGCCTCGAACGGCGGCTACGGCATGTTCCTGTTCGCGCTGTTCGTGCTGGCCAGCGGCATCACCATCCTGCAGGTGGCGGCCAATCCGTACGTCACCGTGCTGGGCCCTGCGCGCACCGCCGCCAGCCGCCTGACCCTGACCCAGGCCTTCAACTCGCTCGGCACCACCGTGGCGCCAACGCTGGGCGGCATCCTGATCCTGTCGACCGTGGTGCTGGGCGCCGACCAGCTGGCGCTGCTGCCGGCCGCCGAGCAGGCTGCCCATAAAGCCGCCGAAGCGGCCGCCGTGCAGGGCCCTTACCTGGGCCTGGCCGCGGCGCTGGCGCTGCTGGCGGTGCTGTTCGCACTGGCGCGCCTGCCGAAGATCGCGTTCGAGGACACCACCGTTGCGGTCGACGGCAAGGGCGGCGCAATGGCCTACCGCCACCTGGTGCTGGGCGTGCTCGGCATCTTCCTGTACGTCGGCGCCGAAGTAAGCATCGGCAGCTTCCTGATCAATTTCATCGGCGAGCCGCATATCGCGGGCCTGAGCCACGCCGATGCGTCGCGCTACGTCAGCATGTACTGGGGCGGCGCGCTGGTCGGCCGCTTCATCGGCTTCGCCGTGATGCGCTATGTCAGCCCGGGCAAGTCGCTGGCAGTGACCGCCCTCGGCTCGATCGCGCTGGTGCTGACCGCGACCTTCACCAGCGGCAGCCTGGCGATGTGGGCGATCATCGCCGTTGGCCTGTGCAACTCGATCATGTTCCCGACCATCTTCAGCATGGCGCTGCACGGCCTGGGCAAGTTCACCGGCCAGGGTTCGGGCTTCCTGTGCATGGCAATCGTCGGCGGCGCCGTGGTGCCGTTCATCCAGGGCATCCTGGCCGATACCATTGGCCTGCAGATCTCGTTCCTGGTGCCGGCCGCGTGCTACCTGTTCGTGCTGTACTACGGCGTCAAGTACGCCAACCTGCACAAGCAGACCGTCGCGCTGGACTGATCAGCTGAAGGTTAAAAAAAAATGCCCGCGAATTCGCGGGCATTTTTCATTGAAGGTCAGCTTTTATTTCGGCGCGGCGCAGTAGCGCTGCACATACTGCTGGTGAGTCGGCAACTGGCTCACCGTCTTGTCGACCGAGCCCTTGATCGACCCGAGGAAGTGCGACAGTTCGGCGTCGCCCATCAGGTCGGCCGACTGGTGGTGCTGCAGCGGCATGATGCCCTGCCCGATCATCACCTGGATCCACGAGTTCTCGGCGAACAGCTCGTTCGGCACCCGGAACACGCGCCCGGTCTGGCGGAACAGGTCGATGCGGTGCTGCAGCGAGGCCGGCACCGTCATGTCGCGCGCCTGGCGCCAGTACAGGGTGTCGGCGCGGTTGGTGACCTTGTAGTGCAGGATGATGAAGTCGCGGATGTGTTCCACTTCAAGCGCGGCCTGGCGGTTGTATTCTTCGATGTCGCTGGCGGCGATACCGTCGGACGGGAACATCTGCATCAGGCGGATGATCGAGCGCTGGATCAGGTGGATGCTGGTCGATTCGATCGGTTCCAGGAAGCCGCTCGACAGGCCCACGGCGACGCAGTTGCCCTTCCAGACCTGGCGCCGCTGGCCAGGCGTAAAACGCAGCACGCGCGGCTTCATCAAGGCTTCACCTTCGACGTTGTCCTGCAGCGCCTGGACCGCCTGCTCCTGGTCGACATGACGGCTGGAGAACACGATGCCGTTGCCGACCCGGTGCTGCAGCGGGATGCGCCACTGCCAGCCGAAGCCGTGCGCGATCGAGCGTGTGTAGGGCACGGCGTCGCCGACCGACATCGTCTGCAGCGCCGCCGCGCTGTCGTTGAACAGCCACTGCGACCAGTCTTCGTATTCCACGCCCAGCGCTTCGCCGATCAGCAGCCCGCGAAAACCCGTGCAGTCGATGAACAGGTCGCCCTCGATATCGGCGCCCGAATCGAGCGTGAGCGAGCGGATATGGCCGGTCAGCGCGCTGGTGGTGACGTCGACGATCTTGCCCTCGATGCGCTGCACGCCGAAGCGCTCGCTGAACGCGCGCAGGTATCTGGCATAGGCGGTGGCGTCGAGGTGATAGGCGTAGTTCATGCCACCGCGCGGCAGGTGGGCAAAGCGATTCTCCTGGGCTGCGCGCAGCTCGAGGCAGTAGTCGCCATAGTCACCGGCCAGGCCGCGTTCGCGGCCCTTGCGCCAGAAGTGCTGGAATCCGGCGCTCCAGTGGTCGGTGCCGGTCATGCCGAACGAGTGGATGTAGTCTTCACCCACATCGCGCCAGCCTTCGAAGCCGATGCCCAGCTTGAAGGTGGCGCCGGTAGCGGCCATGAACTCCTGCTCGTTGATCTCGAGCAGGTTGTGGAAGTTGATCAGGGTCGGGATGGTGGCTTCGCCCACGCCGACGGTGCCGATCTGGTCCGACTCGATCAGCTTGATCTCGAGGCGCTTGCCCAGCACCTTCGAGATGCAGGCCGCCGCCATCCAGCCGGCAGTGCCACCGCCAGCGATGACCACGCGCCGGATCGGGCGGCCCTTGAGTCCTGTGTCTGCGTTGTTCTTGTTGTCCACCTGCGGTCTCCTGTCAGCGGTTGATCCGCTTTAATAATTGGGCGCGGATCGCACGCGCCGCGTTGTCGTCGATGGGTCCGAGCATGCGGCGCGCGGCCGGCGGGATGTGTGCTGAGGTTTCCTCGTCGGCCTCGAACACGTAATGGCGGAACAATTCAGCCCAGGCCCTGCGCTGCGCCGGCGGCAGGTCGCGCACCGACAGCAGTGCATGCATCAGGGCGTTGGTCGGCGTGTCCATCCACTCCGGCGACTGGCGCCACCAGTAGTTCACCAGCACATTGAAGCGCTCCAGCGCCTCGACGTGGTGCCACCACATGCTGGGGATGAACAGGGCGTCGCCCGGTTCCAGCTCGGCCACCTGGGCATGCGCCATCGCCTGCGCGAAGCGCGGGAAGCGTTCGAGGTCGGGCCAGGCAAAGTCGACCAGGCTGATGGCCTGCCCGGCCGGGGTGAAGTCGAGCGGGCCGACGTACAGGTTGTGCTGCTGGCCCGGTGGGAACAGCGTGAAGCGGCGCCGGCCCACGGCGACACAGGCCAGGTTATCGGGCAGGTCGTAGTGGGCGGCGATCACGGTGTGGTTGCCGATCCAGATGCTGGCCAGGGCCTCGCGGCCTTTCAGGTCGACGTCGTTCTCGCCGCGAAAACCCGGCAGTGCACCTTCGATCGAGGTCGAGCCGACGTAGATCGTGGGCGCCGGTTCGGTTTGTGCGTGCTTTTCCAGCTCGGCCAGCACGGTGTCGAGCCGCACCCGCACTGGATAGAAATTAAAGCCTGTCAGGTCCTCGTTGTAACCGAAGCGGCCGTCGATCTCGGGCGCGCCGAGCATGGCGTTGACGGTGGCGTCGCGGTAGAAGCGGCGCAGGTAGGCGTCGGCCGCCTGGGGCGAGGCCAGGCCTGCCTGCACCATCGGCCAGTCGCGCACCAGACCACGTAACACCACTGGCTCAGTTGACGCCAGGATCTCGGCGCCCAGATCGCCCGCGCGCAGGCCCGAGATTTCGCGGATCGGTTTAGCGGCGGGCAGCATCGCGTTTGTTCTTACGCTCGACCAGGGCGCGGAAGTTCGACAACGACGCCATGGCGAAGTAGATCGGCGGCAGGTAGCCGGCCGCGTGCAGCTCGCCAATGGCGGCTGCATCCAGCGCGGCCAGGCGTTCTTCGGCGATGGTGAAAAAGCCCGCCAGGCGATTCTGTGAGCCGTCGTCCAGCGTCAGGTCGAACGTGAAGCCTTCCAGCAGCTCATGGCGCATCAAGGCGTCGATGAAGCCGACATCGGCCTGCACGCCCTGGTGGATGTTCGACAGCACTTCGTTGATGTGTTCCAGGTATTCGCTGGCACCGCCGTGCTCCTTGAAAATCGGCTGGCCTTCGGTCTTGCTCACGCGCGGGTTATCGAGGTCGATCTGGATCATCAGTTCGTCGCCGCTCCTGCCGATCATGAACGGTTGGCGCTCGAGCAGCAGCGGCACCGTGTGCGCGTCCCAGTGGCCGTCGGCGAGGAACAGGTTCTCGTCTTCCATGAAGCCGAGCAGCGCGATGGCCTCAAAACGCTTGCCATCATCGGACTGGCGGAAGATGATCGGGTAGTGTCCCTGCAGCGCGCGAAATTCGGTGGCAAAGGTCGGCACCCAGGCGACGTTGCTGCCCAGGTCCGGGCGGTGGCCGGTGATGATGCGCAGGTCCTTGTGCTCGATGTTGTTCAGCAGGGCGATATTAGGCATGTAAGTCTCGTTGTCATAATGGTGGTGCCGGGGCGGCGCTCTTGTCGGCCAGGGGCGCGCAAAGAAAAAAGCGGCGCGCCGGTCCGGGACCGGCCTGCCGCCATCGTTGACCAACGCAAAGCATGGTGTTCTTCACTGTAGGAATTCAATGCGCGACTTCCTGAAAACCGATCAGGCAAGTCTACCCCGAAAACGGGCCGTGGCGAAACTGGCCACGGCCCGTTTTGTCATGCGCGACAGGTCAGAACTTGTAGCGTGCGGCGAGCATGTAGCGCGGCCCGGACTGGGTCACGAACAGCGCCTGCGATTTGTTGCGACCGTGGATGCGCTGGATCTCGTCAGTGAGGTTGATGCCTTCAAACGATACGCTCAGGTTGTCGCTGACGTTGTATCCGACGCTCAGGTCGAGTTGGCCGTAGGCTTCGACATATTGCGGGTTCGGACCGGCGTCGTCGGCGAGCGACGTCAGGAACTTGTCACGCCAGTTGTAGGCCGCGCGTACGCTCCACTTGTCGTTCTCGAAGATACCCACCAGGTTGGCCGAATCGCTCAGGCCGGCCAGCGCGAATTGCTGGCTGACGTTGGCATTGTCGTACTGCAGGCCCGATTTGACGTAGGTGTAGTTGGCCTGGACGCCGAAGCCGCTGTTGCCGAACATGTGCTGGAGATTGAATTCCAGGCCGCGGATGCGGTCCTTCCTCTGGTTCGCATACGAGGAGATGCGGAAATTCGCGACCGGATCGGCCGCGGTGGCGATGATATCGCCTTCCGCGTTGCCGGAAGCGTTGTCCGGGCGGTTGACGATGCCCGGCTGTCCCGCATAGGTGCGCAGGATGTAGTTGCGGATGCAGGTGGTGTCTGCGGTCGCGCAGCCATTGGCCAGGGCCGCGTTCCAGCGCGGACCGCCGACCGGCGTGCGGATCCCGAAGGGCTGATCCTGGATCTGGATCTGGCCGGCGTAGTTTTCCAGGTGCTTGCGGAAGTGGTTGACCGAGAAGTAGCTCTGGCGATCGTAGTACCACTCCAGTGCCAGGTCGATGTTCTTGGACTTGACCGGTTCCAGCGCCGGATTGCCCTGCGAGCCGGTGCCGCCGTCGACACGCGCCTGGCGATCGAGCACCTGGCCGCCGGCGATCTGGTCGTAGCGCGGTCGGCCGATGGTTTCGCCATAGCTGAAGCGACCCTTGATGTCCGAACGCAGCGCGATGTCGGCGTCGAAGCTTGGCAGCACATGGCTGTACTTGCCCTTGAGCGTGGTGAAGTTGCGGCCGTCGAACATGACCCCCAGTTCATTTTGCGACACCCACTGCAGCGCGGTCGGCGTCTGCACCAGCGCGCTCGATGTGACGTCGGTCTTTTCGTAGCGCACGCCGAGCGAGGTGGTGACCGGGAAGCGGCCGTCCCACTCGGTGTTGAACTGCAGGTACAGGCTCTTCGACTTTTCTTCGGTGCGCTGGTCGTTGTCGTAGGTGGCCTTCGGCAGGTACTCCGCCGGCTTTCCGGTCGCGGCGGCGGCGAGCTGACGCACCTGGTCGAAATTGAAGGTGTTGAAGGTATTGAACAGGGCCGGATTGCCGCTGCCGTCGATGTTGTCGAAGTACTTGGACAGAGTCTCGGCATGGAACACGCTGGCCGGGTAGTCTGCTGGGCTGGTGGCGCCGCCCCAGGTGTCGCGCTGCATCACCGAGAATGCCGAGCGATAGTCGAGCTTGGTCGCGCCGAGGCCAAATTTCAGCTCGGACGCTTCCAGCACCTTCCAGCTGCCGTGGGTCTGGATCTGGTCGATCTCGGTCTTCATGTAGCCGTTTTCGAACACCGAGCCGGTGACCTGCTGCGGCGCGCGGTTGAAGTCCGCGCCCTGGATGCTCAGGACCGGGAAGTCTTCCCTGAAATCGACGGTGGTGTCGCCGCGGCTGAAGCTGGCGGTGCTGAGCGTATTGCTCGAGCCGAACGGGCTGTTCGGAGTCGACTCGGCCGACGAGCTGTGCATGTCGAGCTCAA
>JGI20283J13201_100101_pt1 | contig 34412 bp, 35 predicted proteins | sample Plalitdecfosmids_FD_13201 | JGI IMG/M metagenome (IMG submission 13201)
CATCCGAAGATCAGCAGTTCAACCTGTTGATAGTACGTACTAAGCTCTCATGTTTCACGTACTAAGCTCTCATGTTTAACGTACTAAGCTCTCATGTTTAACGAACTAAACCCTCATGGCTAACGTACTAAGCTCTCATGGCTAACGTACTAAGCTCTCATGTTTCACGTACTAAGCTCTCATGTTTGAACAATAAAATTAATATAAATCAGCAACTTAAATAGCCTCTAAGGTTTTAAGTTTTATAAGAAAAAAAAGAATATATAAGGCTTTTAAAGCTTTTAAGGTTTCACGCCTGGCTCTACAGCGAGTTGCTAGGCGTTCACAACGTAGAGTCGGTTATTCAGTGCTCCGAAAGCATCTTCAAGTGCTTGGCCGTGCAGCCCTGCACCAAGATGCTTTGCGACCATAGCCAGCTGCGCGGTAATTGGCAGGGCATTAGTACCAGCAGGGGCGGGCAGTACTTCGACCACCTGGCTGCCCTAGGCGTTCAGTACTACGCCTGGGTGTACGCGCCAGGCTACACCGACCGCCTGGCCATGGAGCGTTCTCTCTTCTTAACCCAGCGCCCCATGGCGGCCCTCTTCGACGATGTGGCCTCGGCCTACGACTGGCTCCAGCGCTGCCCACGGCAGCCGCCCGTAGGCACATTTTCCCGCTGATGCGGCGACCCGTTGCGCGCATGCCGGCTACCAGCCGCTGCAGGGGGGAGGCTCGCGAATAAGCGCGCACACTTGCAAGAATTGCCAGGCTTTTTCGAGCATTAACGAGGTGCTAACAATCTGTCAAATAAAAAATCAACGAAAGTCTTTCCTTGGTTTGCTTGGAGGGAGGTGAGCCTCGGCACGGCTGCTGACTATTTGAAGAAGCATTTCGGCTTTAGATAATAGCCGAATACCTTTGCAGCATGGAAGAACTGCGTTGCTTGCTGAATTCTCCGGGCCTACGTGTGTCCTACGATGCGCCCAACGGCTGGCTTTACAACCAGTGGCGTGGCACGCATGACGCGGCCTCCATTAAAATGCACGCCGATGGCATAGCGGCGTGCCTGGCGGCGCAGCCCTGCTCCAAAATCCTGAGCGACCACAGCGAGCTTACCGGCACCTGGCACGGGGTGGCCCCGTGGATTGGCGGGTACTATTTCGACCGTTTGGCTGCGCTGGGCGTGGCGCATTTTGCCTGGGTGTGCGCGGCCGACTACCACGACCGCATGGCCATGGAGCGCGCCTGCTTTCTGCTGCCCCGCCCCGTGGTAGCCATCTTCTCCGAGGTAGCCTCGGCCTACGACTGGCTGCAGCGCTGCCCCAGCCAGGCCAGCCAACTAGCGTGGGGCTAGCAAAAAGCCCCCCCGAGAGCTCGGGGAGGCCTTAAGTAACCCTGGTTTGGAAAAGGAAAGTGTTGGAAAGGATGAACTTTGCACTCCCGCAGGTGGGGAGTAGTAGTGCAAAGAAAGTCCAATAAAACGAAGTACGAAAGGACAAACTGGGCCAGTTTGTGACATTGATATTTTTCTTTAAAATAGCACAAGTCATAAAATGTCATTTATAAATACAATTTTTAGTTATTCTTGGCAGCTAATTATTAGGCAAAATGCTGTTTAATAGTACGTTGTGTAAAATATGTTTTTTGGTAAATGCAGCGGGAAGTGACTTTTGCAATTCACACATCTCTTCTCTTATTTCACTCCTATCTGGTGCTGTCACCCCTGGGGCTAGCTAGCTAAATGGCTACCTAGCCGGCCAGGCAGCGCTCAGTAGGCACAATTAATATATTAAAACCCGGGCTTTGCGGAGTTTTGGCGCTTTCATAGCTGGATACTGTAACCACTGGCTGGGCCAATTACGTATACTATAGATGGACCAATCTACCTTGTGCCCGCCCAGTTTGCTGCCCACGGGCAGTGATGCCAAAGACAATGTGAAACAACTTGCCACGGCTCACCCAGACCTGATTTTTATGCAGGACCTGGGGATGCTGCCCAAGCGCATTGTTTCGCCGGGCCGCGTAGGTCCGGCTCCCAAAGCCGAACGCCAATGGCTAGGGACCGACTTTTCTCATATCATCGTTTCGCACTAGCCTCATCGCTAGTAGGCCACGGCCAACATTAAAAAGAGAGCGATGATTATTCGTCGCTCTCTTTTTTTGTAGATAACTATTATTGAGTGAGATATTTAGTTGGCAATCAATGAATTGATGCCGCCGGCTGGTAGCTCGTAAGGTGCTTGCTGGCACATGGTATCGGTGCAGCCTTCGCCCTGGGTTATGCGTATTAAGCGCTTACTGCGGCTTCTGCGCTAGTTGCCGCGCCCTTCACCTTTTCCTGGTTTTTACCCATGCTACTTGCCATTCTGCTGCCTAGCGTGTCGATGTTTCTCAACGGCCACTTCCTGAAAGCATTTATCTGCTTTGTGCTGCACCTCACCCTCATCGGCTGGATTCCGGCTGCTATCTGGGGGGTAGCCTCGCTGACCGAGGACCGCGCTCGCCGCCGCCAGGAAGAGCTGCTGCGCGCTGTGCAGCGCCCCTAACGCCGGCCGCACGCCGGAGCGGCCCCGGCCGCCTGTTACCTTTGCGGCCCGCTTCGGCCCAGCCCCGCGCTGTGGCCCGTTCCCTGCCTCATGCTCAAAAACGACCTCCTCCTCCGCGCCGCCCAGGGCGAAACCACCGAACGTACTCCCGTCTGGCTTATGCGCCAGGCCGGCCGCATCCTGCCGCAGTACCGTGCCCTGCGCGGTCGCCTCTCGGGCTTTAAGGAGCTAGTCGAAACGCCCGCTCTGGCCGCCGAGGTCACCATCCAGCCCGTCGATGCGCTCGATGTGGACGCCGCCATCATTTTCTCCGACATCTTGGTGGTGCCCGAGGCCATGGGCCTCACCTACGAAATGGTGGAAGCCCGCGGCCCGCTCTTCCCCGAGGTGATAAAAAGCGCCGCCGACGTAGCCAAGCTGCGCGTGGCCGACCCCGAGGAGCACCTGGGCTATGTGCTCGAAGCCCTACGCATTACTAAAAGGGAGCTGGCCGGCCGCGTGCCGCTTATCGGGTTTGCAGGCGCCCCCTGGACCATTTTGGCCTACATGGTGGAGGGCCACGGCTCCAAAACCTTCAGCAAGGCCCGCCGCCTGCTCTACCAGGAGCCCGCGCTGGCCCACCAGCTGCTCGAAAAAATTACGGTTACTACCATTGCTTACCTGCAAGCCCAGGTGGCCGCCGGGGCCGACTTGGTGCAAATTTTCGACTCGTGGGCCGGCATTTTGCCGCCCGCCCACTACGCCGAGTTTTCGACGCGCTACATCAGCCGCATTTGCGCGGCGCTGGCCCCGCTGGTGCCGGTTACCATCTTCGCCAAGGGCGCGTGGTGGGCCGTGGAAGACCTCGCCCACACGCCTTGCCGCACCATCGGGCTCGACTGGAACCAGTCGCCGGCCCAGGTGCGCCAGCAGGCCCCCGGCAAAACCTTGCAGGGCAACCTCGACCCCTGCGCCCTCTACGGCACGCCCGCCCAGGTGAAAGCCGCTACCGAAGCCATGCTGCGCGAGTTTGCTGGCGGCCCGCACATTGCCAATCTCGGCCACGGCGTGTACCCCGATACCAACCCCGACAACGTGAAGGTTTTCGTGGAAACGGTGAAAGCGTGGCGCGGGTAGAGGGGTGTTGTTTATTACGGCTTAAATACTAGAAATGAGTTTGTCCCGCTACCTGGCAATTCCGGCTAAGTTTAGATTTGTTGAGCGCTTTTATGGCAATAAACCCTTTCGGCTCTTAGATATTGGCGCGGGAAACCACTCGGCATCAAATGCCAAAAAGTGGTTTCCAAACTGTGAGTACCACGGCGTTGATTTAGATAAGAACTACAACAACGATGAGCGGGACTTTGCGGTAATGACCGCCTTCTATGAGATGAACCTGGAGGAGCTGAATTTCAGCGCCATCCCCGATGGGTATTTCGATTTTATCATCATGGCCCACGTTATTGAGCACCTGCGCAACGGCGATGCCGTGCTGGAAGGCTTGTTGCCAAAGCTTAAAAAAGGTGGCATGCTGTACGTGGAGTTTCCGGGCTTCAACTCCACAACCTTGCCCCGCATGAAAGGCACGCTAAATTATTTCGACGATGATACGCACGTGCGTATCTACTCACTTAGTGAACTCTATAACCTGTTTATGCGCCAGCGATGCCAGGTAGTAGCCGGGGGCGTGGTGCGGCGCTGGCACACTATAGCGCTCATTCCCTTCAAAATACCCCACAACCTCCTCAAATACGGCCGCATCGTGCCAAGCATTTTCTGGGATTTATTGGGTTTTGCCGAGTATGTCTTGGTCAAAAAGTAGTCGTAATTTAGTTGAAATCAGCTTCGCATTAGTAGCCGCATGGACGTAAAAGACAGCAACGGTACCCTGCTCGCCGAGGGCGACGCGGTTACCCTCATCAAAGACCTCAAGGTGAAAGGCTCGTCGCTGACGCTTAAGCGTGGCACGCTGGTGAAAAACATCCGCCTCACCAACTCGCCCGCCGAGATTGAGGGGCGGGCCGGCGGCAGCACCATGGTGCTCAAAACCGAGTTTTTGAAGAAAGCCTAAAGCGAACGATAGCGATGGTACGCCCGGTATTCGGAACTGGCTTTATGGTAGTGTCGCTGGTGGTTTCCGGCGTGCTTTTCTTTGTGTGGCGGCGGCTGTTTAGGCGGCTGCTGCGCTCCGAGGCCGCGGTGGTTATTGCCACCGCCATGGCGGCTATCATCACTACGCCATTGGTTTTGCTTGCGCTTCTCTGGCTCTGGGGAACGCTGATTGCTCACTAAATCAACACCGTTTCGGGATGCCGAGTGAAGAGGAAAAAATGCTGGCCGGTGAGCTTTACGCCGCCTTCGACCCGGCGCTGCTGGCGGCCCGCACCCGTGCCAAACGCTTGCTGCACCGCCTCAACGTAACCGAGTACCTGCTCACCGATGCTGCCCGGCCGGTGCTGGCCGAGCTGCTGCCCCACGCGGGCGAAAACCTGTACATTGAGCCGCCCTTTCATTGCGACTACGGCAGCAATATCTACTGCGGTAACAACGTGTATTTCAACGTGAACTGCGTGGTGCTCGATGCGGCGCGGGTCACCATCGGCTCCAACGTACTCTTTGGGCCTGGTGTGCAGCTTTACGCAGCCACCCACCCGCTCGACGCCGTGGTGCGCCGCACCCTGGAGTTGGCTCGTCCCATCAGCATCGGCGATGATTGCTGGCTGGGGGGCGGCACTATTGTGTGCCCCGGCGTCACGATTGGCGCGGGCTGCGTAATTGGGGCTGGCTCCGTAGTGACGAAAGACGTGCCCGCCTATTCGCTGGCCGTGGGCAACCCGGCGCGAGTAGTACGTAGCCTAGCGTAGCGCAGGTAGTACGCGCTACAAGCCGGCCGTTTCGGCTTCGGCCAGTAGCAGCCGCTTCTCAATAGGCACTACGCCCACTTGCTCGCACACCAGGCCGCCACCCAGGTTGGCTAGTGCCGCCGTGAAGGCCGCGGGCTGGCCCAGCGCCACGCAGCAGGCCGCGATGCTGATAACGGTATCGCCCGCGCCCGACACATCGGAAATGGTGCGCAGGTGGGCCGGGAGGTAGGTTTTCTGGTTTTCTTGCTGGGCAAACACACCGTACTCGGAGAGCGTGACCAGCACGATTTCGGGCGTTAGTACTTCGCGCAGGCGGGCCACGGCGGCCTCGAAGCCCGGCCGGTCAGTATCGGGCGTGCCGAACTCCAGCTTGAGGCCTTCGCGCAATTCTTTCAGGTTGGGCTTGAAGAGGGTGCAGTGGCGGTAAGCCAGGAAGTTTTTCTTTTTGGGGTCTACCACCGTGGGGATGCCGCGCTGCCGTGCCCGCGCAATGCATTCAGTGATAATGCTTTCACTCAACACGCCCTTGTCGTAGTCCTCAAAGATGACGACATCAGCGCGGGGCAGTAGGTCGTCGTAAGCGGCCAGAAGTTGGGTGGCTTCTTCGGAGTTGAGGTTGGTTTCGACCTCCGAGTCGATGCGCACGAGTTGCTGGCCGTGGGCCAGAATGCGCTGCTTGAAGGTGGTGGGGCGGTGCGCGCTCCGAATAATGCCGTCGGCGGGTAGGTGGTGGTCGTGCAGCAAGCGCAGCAGCTGGTCGCCGCCCTGGTCGTCGCCCACCACCGAGCACAGCAGCGGCGTGGCCCCGAGGGCCTGCACGTTGAGGGCCACGTTGGCGGCCCCGCCGAGGCGGTTCTCGGTGCGGTCTACGTTCACCACGGGCACCGGGGCCTCGGGCGAAAGCCGGCTGGCGCGGCCCCATACGTAGGCATCAACCATCACATCGCCCACAATGAGGACGTGTAGATTATTAAATTTCTCGAACAGCTCGGTAAGTGGGGTAGGGGCAGGCATGGGGCAAAATTAGCCCCGGTTTGAAATTAAGAATGAGGAATTAGGAATGAAGAATTATGGCTTAGCTAATTCTTCATTCCTAATTCCTCATTCTTAAATACTTATCATCCCTCGGCGCGTAGCACCGCCAGCGGCGGCTGGCTGAGTACCGAGCGGCTATTGAGCCCGCCGATGAGGGCCGTGAGGCCCGCCACCAGCGCCACCAGGGCCGGGAGCCACAGTAGGCTGCTGCCCACAAACGGCGTTTCGAACACCCATACGGCTAATGCCCAGGCGGCTAGCCCGGCCAGTAGCACGCCCGCCAGCGCGGCCAGGCTGCCCAGCAAGGCATATTCGAGCACCGTGATGCGCAAAATTTGGTTGCGGCTGGCACCCAGCGTGCGCAGCAGCACGCTTTCGCGAGTGCGCTGGTAACGGCTGATGAGCACCGAGCTAGCCAGCACCAGCAGCCCGGTGAGGATGCTGAAGCCCGCCATAAAGCGGATGACAAACGAGATTTTGCCCAGGATTTCATCCACCGTTTGCAGAATCAGCCCCAGGTCGATGGCCGACACGTTGGGAAACTCGCGTACCAGCGCCCGCTGGGCCAGGGCCAGCTGCTGGTTGTCTTTCACGCGGGTGAGAATGACGTGAAACTGCGGTGCCTGCTCCAGCACGCCAGTGGGAAACACCACCAGGAAGTTGGTTTGCACCCGGGCCCAATCGACCTCGCGGGTGCCGCCCACCACCACGGCCAGCGGCGCGCCTTGTACGTTGAACGTCAGCGTATCACCCAGCTTGAGCTTGACGCGCTGGAAATAGTTGGCATCGACCGATACGCGGGGCAAGCCACCGGCCACCGCCGCCTGCGGCGGCGTGCCGGATACCAGCTTCTCGCTGGTACTCAGCGTGTCGCGGTACGTAACGCGGTACTCGCGGGTGAGGGCAAAGAGCGGTACGCCGCTGGCCGTGTCTTTGCGCAGCTCGCCCACCGTGCGCCGGTTGATGGCCGCCAGGCGCATTGTCACAATGGGCACCCGCTGCATTATCGGAATGCCTTGTTTCAGAAGCAGTTGCTCCACGCCACGCTCCTGCTCGGTCTGGATATCAAACAGCACCAGATTGGGCTGCTTGCCGCTGGCCGAAAGCTGCACCCTACTCAGCAAAAGTGCCTGCGTGAGGAAAAGCGTAGCCAGCAAAAACGTGCCCAGGCCCAGCGAAATAATGAGCGTAACCGTCTGATTTTGGGGCCGAAATAAATTGGCCAAGCCCTGGCGCGCCACGTAGCTCCAGCCCACCGGGAAGTAGCGCCGCAGTAGGTAGCGCAAACCCAGGCCCAGCCCGGCCAGCGCGCCCAGCGCCACCAGCAGTCCCGCCGTGAAGCCCAGCGCCTGCTTCCACTCGCGCGTTTGGGCGTAGGCAAAGCCGACCACAAACAGCAGCACCGCGCTCAGTACCAAATAGCGCAGCGGGTCGGGCGTGGTAGTATCCTCGTCAAACGAAGCCCGCAGCACGCGTAGCGGTGACACCCGCCGGATGGCCAGCAGTGGCAGCAGCGCAAACAGCACAGCCATTGCCAGGCCCGTGAGCAGCCCAATAGCCACGGCCGTGGGCGATACCGACACGCTCACCGCCACCGGCAAAAAGCTGCCCAGCACCTTGGGCAGCACCAGCTGCACCACCGCCCCCAGTGCCGCTCCAATGATGGCGCCCAGCAGCCCCAGCCCCGAAGTTTGGATGAGGTAAATGAGCAGCGCCTGCCGCCCGCTGGCCCCCAGGCAGCGCAGCACGGCCACTGCGGCCAGCTTTTCCTGCACGTAGAGGTTCACGGCGCTGGCCACGCCTACGCAGCCCAGCAGCAGCGCCACAAACGCCACCAAGCTCAAGAACCGCGTGAGGTCCTGGAAGGCGCGGCCGGTGCTTTGCTGCCGGCTGGCCACAGTGTCGGAGTCGATGTTGGCCTGTTCCAGCTTGGGTTCCAGGGGCTTGATGGTGGCCGCTACGTCGGTGCCGGTGGCAAACTGGAAGTACATGCGGTATTGCACCCGGCTGCCGGGTTTTACCAGGTTGGTCTTGGCGAGTAAAGCAATAGGTATGAATACCTTAGGAGCTACAGCCGCGCTAAAGCCAGTTTGGCCCGGCGTGCTCAGCACCCGGCCTACAATGGGTAACGTGAGGGTACCCACCTTCACCGAGTCGCCCACCTTGGCGTCGAATTGCACCAGCAGCACGTCATCAACCAGCGCGCCCGCGGCCTGCCCGGCCTTAAACTGCGCGCCCGCCGCGGCGGGCTGGGTTTCCCAGTCGCCATAATAAGGGAAGCCTGCGCCCAGCGCCCGCACCTGCGCCAGCCGCACGCCCTGCGTGCGCGGAAACGACACCAGCGAGGCAAACGACGCTTCCTCGCTGCGCCGCTGCCCCAGTTTCTCCAGGGTTGGGGCCAGCGCTACGGCCAGCGAGTCGCCGGGCGTTTGGGGGCGGCCCCGCAAGGTGCTGGCCGTGAAGGGCTGGCTCGACGACAGTACCAGGTCGGCGCCCAGCAGCTCGCGGGCCTGCTCGCGGATGCTACGCGCCAGGTTGTCGCCAAAAGAATTGATGCCCACTAGCGCCGCAATGCCCAGCACGATGCTCGACATAAACAGCGCCAACCGCGACCGGCTGCGGCGCGAATCGCGCCACGCCATCGTAACTAACCAATTGAAATTCATAGAGAAGTAGCGCGGGCTTGGTAGTCCGCGTATCGAACGAGATAAAAACGGCGCGGGTGCGGGCTACAGGGTGCGCGCCGTGGTTTCTTCTACCACCTTGCCGCCGCGCATCCGCATGATTTTCTGCGTCTTAGCGGCCAGCTCCAGGTCGTGGGTCACGAGTACCAGCGTGGTGCCGGCTTCCTTGTTCAAATCAAAGAGCAGCTCTACCACATTGGCGCTGGTGTCGGGGTCGAGGTTGCCGGTAGGCTCATCGGCAAACAGAATCTGGGGGCGGTTGGCAAAGGCGCGGGCCAGGCTCACGCGCTGCTGCTCGCCGCCCGAAAGCTGGGTAGGGTAGTGGTGGCCGCGCTCGCCCAGGCCCACGCGCTCCAGCAAGGTTTGGGCTTGGCGGGCCACGTTGCGCTCGCCGCGCAGCTCCAGCGGCACCTGCACGTTTTCGAGGGCCGTGAGCGTGGGCAGCAGCTGAAAATTCTGAAAAATGAAGCCCACGTGCTGGTTGCGCACCGCCGCCCGCTGGTCTTCGCTCAGCTTATCAAGCTGAATGCCTTGCAGCCACACGCTGCCGCTGGTGGCCCGGTCGAGGCCGGCGCAGAGGCCCAGCAGGGTCGTTTTGCCGCTGCCGCTCGGCCCCACAATGGCAAACGTATCGGCGGGCTGCAAGCTAAAGCTGACTTCGTGCAGCACCGTGAGCTGGCGGCCGGCACTGGTATAGGTTTTGGTGAGGTTTTCGACTTGCAGGCTGGTCATCAAGGAAATATGAAGTAGGAGTTACGAGTTGTCTGGGCGGGTAATCAACCGTTCTTTTACAATGCGATAGGCTATTTAAAAGAAGCAAGCGCCCAAAAAGTCTTTCGGAAAGAAAAACGTCTTCCCGCTGGTTATAGGCTACGTACGACGCGCAACAGTGGCTTATACTTTTGCGTGCTTTTTGATTTTGCTCTTATGAAACACTTAACCCGGTTGGTTTGCTTGCTGGCCCTGGGCGCGGCAGGCTGCCAGTCCGACACCCCCGCCACTAAAACGACCGCCCCCGCGGCTGCTACTGCGCCGGCCGCCAAAACCCAGGCCGCCATCCTGTTCTTTGGCGATAGCATCACGGCCGGCCTCGGCGTAGACCCCGACGAAGCCTATCCGGCCCTCATCGAAAACCGGGTCGATTCGCTGCACCTGCCCTACGCCGTAGTCAACGCCGGCCTCAGTGGCGAAACCACCGCTGGCGGCCGCTCGCGCATCAACTGGGTGCTCAGCCGGCAGCCAGTGAGCGTGTTTGTGCTGGAGCTGGGCGGCAACGACGGCCTGCGCGGCCTGCCCCTCACCGACACCCGCCAAAACCTGCAAGCCATTATCGACACGGTGCGCCAAAAAGCCCCGCAGGCTAAAATTGTGCTCGCCGGTATGCAGATTCCGCCCAACATGGGCCCCGCCTACGCCGCCGATTTCAAGAAGCTCTACGCCGAAATCGCGACCAAAAACAAGCTCACGCTCATTCCCTTCCTGCTCGAAAACGTGGGCGGCATTGCCCGCCTCAATCAGCGCGACGGCATTCACCCCACGCCCGAAGGCCACCGCTTGGTAGCCCGCACCGTGTGGCGCACCGTGCAGCCCCTGCTCTAATGACTATTCCCGTCCTCGAAACGGCCCGGCTACGGCTGCGTGGCCATTATCCCACCGATTTGGTGGCCTCATTGGCGATGTGGCAGGAGCCCGCGTTTTACCGGTACCTGGGTGGCCAGCCTCTGCCCGAAGAAGAAGTGTGGACCAAGATGCTGCGCCACTTGGGTGCGTGGTACGTGTGTGGCTACGGCTTTTGGGCGGTGGAAGAAAAGGAGACGGGTGAATACATCGGGGTCGTCGGTTTCGGCGATTGGCAGCGGGCCATTGAACCTTCGCTGAAAGGCTGGCCCGAGGTGGGCTGGGTATTTGCCCCGCACATCCATGGCCAGGGCTACGCCGCGGAGGCTGCGCAGGCGGCCCTCGCCTGGGCCGATGCGCACCTCGACCAGCCCCGCACGGTCTGTCTCATTCACCCCGACAACTCGCCTTCACTGCGCCTGGCGGCTAAGTTTGGGTACCTGGAGTTCAGCCGCACCTTGTATAAAGGCCAGCCTGGCATACTGCTGGAGCGGTTGAGAACTGCCTAAATCACGCGCAGGTTGTCCACGTTCACATCGTCGCGCAGTAGCTCCAGGTTGCGGTAGGCGCGGGGGCGGCCAGCATCGGTGCTCAAGGCGGCGGGCGCGCCCAGCTGCGCCACATCGAGCACCAGCTGCGTAAACTTGCGCTCGCCCAAGTATACGGCCGCCGGGCGCCGCTGATTTTGAGCCTGGTAGCCCGCCAAAGCCTGGTCTATCTCACGTAGGATGATGCTCATAGTAGCGTGATAATGAGGGATAACGTACTTTAAAAATAAGCAATAGCACCGTCATCCGCAAATCTGTGCGCCGCCCGCGGCCGGGCGCAACCACTGCGCGGCCCGACCTTTGGCCTCCCTATGAATACCCCGACTCCCGACCCGGCCGCCCGGCCCATTGGTATTTTTGATTCCGGCATTGGTGGCCTCACGGTGGCCCGCGCCGTGGCCCAGCGCCTGCCCCACGAGCGGCTAGTGTATTTCGGCGATACCGCCCACCTGCCCTACGGCGAGAAAAGTACGGCTGCCATCCAGGCGTATTCCATTAAAATCTGCGACGTGCTGCTGCGCCAGCACTGCAAGCTCATTCTCATCGCCTGCAACTCGGCCTCGGCCGCAGCCTACGAGCTGGTGCGCGAATACGTGGGCTCTAAAGCGCAGGTAGTGGGCATGATAGACCCCGTGGTGGCCTACGTGGGCCAGCACTACGCCGGCCGCCCGGTGGGCCTTATCGGCACCAAGCAAACGGTGGGCTCCAACATCTACCGCAAAAAAATCGACCAACTCGACCTCGGCGTAGACCTGCACGCGCTGGCCACCCCGCTGCTCGTGCCCATGATTGAGGAGGGCTTCTTTGCGGGCCGTGTATCGGAGGAGATTATCCGGGCCTATCTCGACCACGATGCCCTGCAAGATATTGATGCGCTGTTACTTGCCTGCACGCACTTCCCGCTCATCAAGCCCCAAATGGAGGCGCACTACCAGGGCCGCGTGGCCGTGCTCGACCCTTCCGATGTAGTTGCTGCCACCGTGGCCGAGGCGCTGGCTGCCCGCCAGCTGCTAGCCCCGGCCGCCGCGCAGGGGCCGCGCCACCACTTCTACGTGAGCGATTTCACGCGCTCCTTTGAGGAAAGCACGCGCATCTTTTTTGGCCAGGAAGTGCAGCTAGAGCATTACCCCTTGTGGGAGTAGCACTTAACTACGCGCTATAGTTTAGCTGGGTAGCCGTACCGTAAACGTAGTGCCCACGCCCAGCTCACTCTGCACCGTGATGGTACCGCCCGCGTTTTCTACTATCTTCTTCACCATGTATAGGCCCACGCCCGAGCCCTCTACGTGGTTGTGCAAGCGCTGAAACATGGTAAAAAGCTGGTTCTGTTGCGCTGCGCTCAGGCCCAGGCCATTGTCTTCTACCTGCAGCACCAATTGGCCGGCCGCCACGTAGCTGCGTAGCTGCACCACGGCTGGCCGGTCCTGGGCGCGGTACTTGATGGCGTTGCTGAGCAAGTTGTAGACAATGCTGCGCAGGTTTTTAGGCGAGAAGGACAGGCTGGAGTTGCCGCTTACTTCTACCAGTAGCTGGGCCTGGGCGGCGGCCAGCTCGGGAGCTAGGTCGAGGCGCACGTCTTCCAGCAGCGCGGCGAGGTCTACGGCTTCGGCCGCTTGGTCATGAGCCTGCTGAAGCTTAGAGATGTCGGTGAGATGGGCAATGGTTTTTTGGAAGCGCTCCACCGCTCCCTCCATCATAGCTAGCAATGGCTGCACCTGCTCGGCCTGGCGCACCTCGGGCGGCAGTTGCTCTTGCAGGGCCGCAAGTAAGCCGTCGATGTTGGTGATGGGCGCCTTAAGGTCGTGCGAGGCAGTGTAAATGAAGTTATCCAGGTCCACGTTGGTGCGGGTGAGCTGCTGGTTGGCCAGGTCCAGCTCGGCATTGGAGGCGCGCAGGCGCTCATTGGCCTCAGCCACTTGCCGGCGGGCGGCCACCTGCTCGGTTACCTCGGTGGCCACAATGGCTATGGAGGTGAGGTGCCCCGCTGCGTTGCGCAACGGCTGGTACACGAAGTTGAGGTGCACGGTTTGCAGGTCCTCCTTGCGCCGCAACAGGGTGGTTACCTCTTGCGCGGCAAAGGCTTCGCCAGTGCGCAATACCTTGTCAAGCAGTTCTTTAAAGCCCTGGTCACGCACTTCGGGCAGCGCCTCAAACATGGGCTTGCCCAACAGCTGCTCAGTAGGCCGCCCCCAAATGCTGGCAATGAGGGGGTTGGCAATCTCAATCACGTACTCTGGGCCCCGAAGAATGCCAATGGCGACCGGGGCCTGCTCTAACACCGCTTGCAACTGCGCCTGCGCCGTAGCCCGCTGCTGGCGCGCCAGCACTTGCTCGGTCACGTCGTAGGCAAACACGGAGATGCCCGCCGTTTGGCCGATTTCCTGGTAAGCTTGGTAGGTGAAATTGAGGTAGCAGGTTTCGGCCGGCGCATTGGCCGTCGAGGTCACGTGCAGGGGCACCTCATTGCCGTAGTAGGTTTCGCCCGTGCGGTACACACGGTCTAGCAGCGCAATAAATCCTTGGGCCAAGGCTTCGGGCTGCGTTTCGCTGATAGTGCGGCCCAACATCTGCCGGCCCGGAAAGAGCTGCTGATACGCGGGGTTGAAGTAATCTAGGCGGTGCTCGGGGCCACGCAACAGCGCAATGGCTGCCGGTGTGCGCTCAAACAGCCGGTATAGGTCTTCGCGCTGCTGTATTTGGCGCTGCGCGGCTACCAGCACTTCGGTTTGCAACGCTTTGGCCCGCTGCTGGGCCAAAAACTGCTCCGTCATGTCGAGCGCAAATACCAGCACTCCATCAATGCGGCCGTGCTCATCGTAGCGGGCCTGCTGAATGTAGTGAAAGTAAAAATCTTCCAGCGGCCCGCCTGTGTGCTTGGCTATTGGAATACGGATGCCAATCTCTTCGTGCATTTCGCCCGTTTCATACACCCGCCGCAGCGTGTGCCATACGGGCTGGTTGGCCAGCTCGGGTAAGGCTGCTAGCAGCGGTAGTCCCAGCAGCTGCCGGCCCGGAAAGAGCTGCTGATAAGCCCCGTTCACCAATTCAAAGGTGAGCTCGGGCCCATCAAGAATGCAGATGGCTGCCGGCGCCTGGCTGAAAAACCGTGATAAGCGCTGGCGCTGGCGCTCGGTTTCGGCTTGGGCCAGCACCAGCGCCTGGGTGCGCTCGGCCACGCGGGCCTCCAGGTCCTGGTTGAGCTGGCGGAGTTGCAGCTGCACCTGCCCCAACTCCGCATTGCTAGTCAAAAATTCCTCGTTGGCGGCTAGCAGTTCTTCGTTGGTAGCGGCTAGCTCCTCATTCAGGTCTTGCACCTGGTGGCGGGCCAGCACCTGCGCCGTCACCTCGTAAGCGAATGTAAAAATGCCGTCAATGGCGCCTGTCAGACTGCGGCGGGCTTGGTAAATGAAATTATAGTAGCGCTTTTCCAGCGCCTGAGGCTGGTCGTTGTCGTGGTCGAGCTGCACCAGCATCTCGGTGGCGTAGCAGGGTTCACCGGTTTGGTACACCCCATCAAGCAGCTCAAAAATGGGCTGGCCAGCGAGCTCGGGCATGGCCACGGCAATGGGCATGCCCACCAGCGGCCGCTGGCCCACCAGAGCCTGGTATGGTGGGTTCACAAACTCAAACACGTGCTCTGGCCCGGCAAATACGCATATCATGGCCGGGGCCTGCTGCAAAATGCTGTGCAGCTGCTGGCGCTGCAAGTCGGCTTCGGCGCGGGCGGCCTGCTCGCGGGCCTGGCTGGCGCGCAGCACCTGCTCTACCGCCGAGCGCTCGTGGTGGGCACTGTCGCTGAGGCTCACTACCAGGCGCGGCCCAACTCGGCGGGCGGCTACTAAATAGGAGTGGTCGCTGCTAGCGGCCGAGTAGTTGAAATTGTAGGTGCTGGCCTCACCCGTGGTGAAAACCTGGCGGTAAAAATCCAGCAAGCCATTGGTGTGCGCGTGCGGAAACAGGCTGCCGAATGTACCGGCTGGTCGTTCGGGCAGGTTGGCTAGGCGCTGGCCGGCGGGGTTCACGTACTCCAGCACAAAATCGGTAATCTCGCCCTGGGGGCCCAACACCGGCTGCAACAGGTTGATGGCCGTTAGCGAAACGGCCAACGTAGCTTGGAGCAGCTCGTCGGCCAAGGAGAACGCAAACGGGGGAGGGGTATTAACCATCAAACTGAACAAGAGAAGCAGTTTGGGCCCGGCAATTACTAGCCTTTAGTCACCGCTTACACACCCGCAAGTTATAAAAAAGGCCCCCGTGCGTGCTGCACGGGGGCCTTACTTGCTTTAGCTGATAGGTACTTATACCGAGAAGCTTTCGCCGCAACCGCATGAGCGTGAGGCGTTTGGATTGTGGAACTGAAAGCCCTTGCCATTGAGGCCATCCGAAAAATCCAGCTCCGTACCTGCTAGGTACAAAAAGCTCTTCATATCGACCACCACGCGCACGCCTTTGTCCTCAAACTCCTGGTCCATGGGGCGAAACTCATTGTCAAAGTCCAGCTTATAGCTCAGGCCCGAGCAGCCGCCGCCGGCCACTGAGGCGCGCAGGCGGTAGGTGCTATCGAGCTGCGAGTCGCGAATCAGGTGCTCCACCTTTTCCTTGGCTTTATCCGAAACGGTTATCATACTGCGTAAGTAATAGAGGTGCGTAGAGAGAATGGGCCGCCCCGTCCGGCAGCGCTTCTATAACAAAGATACCACTAAGAAGGATTCTAAATAGCAAAAAAAAGACGCTCCCAAACTGGGAGCGTCTTCCTTAAAGGCGAGTCAGCTTAGTGGTGCGACTTCTCTAGTTCCAGGGCAGGCATGCCGTTTTTTACGCGGTAGTCGTTGATAGCCATCTTAATAGCATCTTCGGCCAGTACCGAGCAGTGAATTTTAACGGGCGGCAGCGCCAGCTCTTCCACAATCTCCATGTTGTCGATGGCCAAAGCCTCGTCCACGGTTTTGCCCTTCAACCACTCCGTTGCCAGCGACGACGAGGCGATGGCCGAGCCGCAACCAAACGTCTTGAACTTGGCATCGGTGATGGTATTGGTAGCCTCATCTACCTCAATTTGCAGGCGCATTACGTCGCCGCATTCAGGAGCGCCTACGAGGCCGGTGCCTACAGTCTTCTTGCTTTTGTCGAGCGTGCCCACGTTGCGGGGGTTGCTGTAATGGTCGATTACCTTATCGGAGTAAGCCATGGGAATTTCAATTAACAGTTATCAATTAACATTTAACATTCAAAGGTCAGCAAACAGTCAACTATCAACAAATTTTAACGAGTGTTAAATGTTAATTGATAACTGTTAATTGGCCTAGTGTTCTGCCCACTCGATGGTGCTGAGGTCAACACCTTCTTTGTGCATTTCCCAAAGCGGCGACATTTCGCGGAGCTTGGTTACGGCCTCTTTTACGTGGCCGATAGCGTACTCGATTTGCTCGTCGGTGGTGAAGCGGCTTAGGCCGAAGCGCAGGCTGCTGTGGGCCAGGTCGTCGCTCAGGCCCAGGGCCTTGAGCACGTAGCTAGGCTCCAGCGAGGCGCTGGTGCAAGCAGAGCCCGACGATACGGCCAGGTCTTTTACGCCCATCATCAGGCCTTCGCCTTCAACATACTTGAAGCTGATGTTGGTTACGTGGGGCAGGCGATGCTCTACCGAACCGTTCACGTAGCTTTCTTCGAGGGGCAGCAACGACTGCTCCAAGTGGTCGCGCAGCTTGCTGAGGCGCTCGGTGTCGGCAGCCATTTCGAGGCGGGCCAACTCACACGCTTTGCCAAAGCCCACGATGCCGGGTACGTTGAGGGTACCCGAGCGCATGCCGCGCTCGTGGCCGCCACCGTCCATCTGGGCAGTCACTTTCACACGGGGGTTTTTGCGACGCACGTAAAGCGCGCCCACACCCTTGGGACCGTACATTTTGTGGGCCGTGAAAGCCATAATGTCAATGCCATCGGCCTGCACGTCCACCGGGATTTTGCCGGTAGCCTGGGTGCCGTCGCTCATAAACAGCGCGCCGTGCTTGTGGGCAATGGCGGCAATCTCGCGGATGGGCTGGATGGTGCCAGTCTCGTTGTTGCCGTACATGATGGTCACCAGAATGGTCTGGGGCGTCATGGCGGCTTCCAACTCTTCGAGGCTAATCAACCCCTTGTCGTTCACGGGCAAGTAAGTCACCTTACCGCCGAGTTTCTCGATGTGCTTACAGGTATCGAGCACAGCTTTGTGCTCGGTGGTGGCGGTGATGATGTGATTGCCACGCTGGCTATACATCTCATACACACCCTTGATACCCAGGTTGTCGCCTTCGGTAGCGCCGCTGGTGAAGATAATCTCCTTGGGGTCGCAGTTGATAAGCTGGGCAATCTGGTTGCGAGCGTAGTCCACGCCTTCTTCGGCCGCCCAGCCAAAGGGGTGGTTGCGCGAAGCCGCATTGCCGAACACGTCGGTCAGGTAGGGCATCATGGCCTCCAGCACGCGCGGGTCGAGCGGCGTGGTGGCGTTATTGTCCAGATAGATAGGTAGCTTAAGCATGGTGCTGGGCTGGATGTTGCTGGTAAGGTCTAAAGTTAAGCTTGACTGTCTTTGAAACAGAATTTTGGCCTAAACAGTTTTTTAGAATCCACAAAAATAGCCGCTAGCTTGCCAAATACCGCGTGGCCCCGCTGGCTACCCGCCGCAGCCGGTAGCTTTGCGCGGCTGGCCCGGCCGGCGCTTCCCTCCCTATGCTTACCAACCTCGAACACCTGGGCCTAGCCGTGCGCGACCTGGCCGCCGCCACCGACCTCTATACCCGCCTGCTGGGTGAGCCGCCCTACAAAACCGAGCATGTGCCCAGCGAGGCCGTAGACACGGTTTTTTTCCAGGTTGGCGGCTCCAAAATCGAGCTGCTGGCTGGCACCAGCCCCGACAGCGCCATCACCAAATTCTTGGAGAAGAAGCCCGAGGGTATCCACCACGTAGCCTTTGAGGTTGCTGATATTGTGGCCGAAATGGCCCGACTGCGCGTCGAGGGCTTCGTGTTATTAAATGAAGAACCCAAGCGCGGGGCCGACAATAAGTTGGTCTGCTTTGTGCACCCTAAGAGTGCGGGCGGCGTACTGGTGGAGCTGTGCCAGAGCGTGTAGCGCGGGCTTTGGCAGTGCGCTAGCCCGCGCCAACTGCGCCCTAATGGTCGGGCCCTTTCCGTTGCCTACGCTGGGGTAACGGATTCATTTTGTCTTTCTTTACCCATGAATTTTTTTCGTCAGGAAGTTGATATGGCAGTCGATGCGCTGCTCACGCAACAGGTTATTCTTTACCCCACCGATACCGTGTGGGGCCTGGGCTGCGACGCCGAAGTGCCCCGCGCCGTGGAGAAACTCTACAAGCTGAAAGGCCGGCCCACCGGCACCCCCAGCATTGTGCTGGTGGCCGACCTGGCCATGCTGCGCCGCTACACCACCGAGGTGCCCGCTGAACTAGAAGCCGCCCTGGCCGCCCAAACCCGCCCCACCACCTACCTGCTGCCCGCCAGCCGCGCCGTGGCCCCCGGCCTGCTGGCCCCCGATGGCACCGTGGGCCTACGCGTGACGCAAGACGAGTTTTGCCACATGGTGGTGCGCCGCCTGGGCCACGGCTTGGTGAGCACCTCGGCCAATAAAACGGGCGAGCCCACCCCCGCCGTGTTTGCAGAGGTAGACCCCGCTATTGTGCGGGCAGCCGAACACGTGGTGAGCTGGCGGCAGACCGACGACGCCCGCGTAGCCCCCTCGCGGGTGGTGCGCCTGGGAGCCGGCGGCACCCTCGAAGTGGTGCGCGAGTAACGCGGCGTGGACGCGGCAAAATCTGCCCTTGGGTGAAGCGAGCAACTGGCATGCGAATCGTTCGGCGCCCTCTGCTAGCTCCGCTCACGCGTGGACTCTGCCGAGTCCACGCTACTTTTTGCAGCGTTCACGCCGAACTTTGTGGCTATGACTACGCCCACGCTGCCTGACCTGCCCATCTTTCGCACCATTGCCGACGCCGCCCAGGAGCTGGGCCAGCCGGCCTACGTTATTGGCGGCTACGTGCGCGATTTGGCGCTGCAACGGGCTAGCAAAGACATTGATGTGGTAACGGTGGGCGATGGCATCCAGCTGGCGCAGGCGGTGGGCCGGCGGCTGCCGGGCCGGGGCCGCGTCACGGTGTTTAAGAACTTTGGCACAGCTATGCTGCCCACCGAAGAGGCCGGCGAAATCGAGTTTGTGGGCGCTCGCAAGGAAAGCTACCGCGCCGAAAGCCGCAAACCCGAGGTAGAAGCCGGCACGCTGGAAGACGACCTGGCGCGCCGCGACTTTACCATTAATGCCCTGGGCCTGAGCTTAAACGCCGACGACTTTGGCGCGCTCGTGGACCGCTACGACGGCATGAAAGACCTGGCGGCCAAGACTATCCGCACGCCGCTGGGACCCGATATCACGTTCTCGGACGACCCGCTGCGGATGCTCCGCGCCATCCGGTTTGCGTCGCAGCTCAACTTTGATATTGAGCCCGACACGTTCGACGCCATCGGCCGTAATAAGGAGCGCATCAAGATTGTATCGCAGGAGCGTATCACCATCGAGCTCAATAAGATAGTGGAGTCGCCGGTGCCCAGCTACGGCTTCAAGCTGCTGTTTCAAACGGGCTTGCTCCAGCTCATTTTTCCGAAGATGGCGCTGCTGCACGGCGTGGAGAAGGTAGGCCAGCACGCCCACAAGGATAATTTTTATCATACCCTGCAAGTACTTGATAACGTGGCGGCTGCGGGCGGCGACCTGTGGCTGCGCTGGGCAGCTATTTTGCACGATATTGCCAAGCCCGCCACCAAGCGCCTCGACCCCAGGGTGGGCTGGACGTTTCACGGCCACGAGGACAAGGGCGCGCGCTGGGTACCGGGCATTTTCACCGACCTCAAGCTGCCGCTGGGCGAAGAAATGCGCATGGTGCAGAAGCTCGTGCGCCTGCACCTGCGGCCCATTGTGTTGAGTAAGGCCATTGTAACCGACTCAGCAGTAAGGCGTTTGCTATTTGAAGCGGGTGATGATATCGACCGCCTCATGCTGCTGTGCCGGGCCGATATCACCAGCAAAGACCACCAGCGCAAAGCCCGCTACCTCCAAAACTTTGACACGGTAGAGGAGAAACTGCGCGAAATTGAGGCCAAGGACCACCTGCGCAATTTCAAGCCCGTCATCACCGGTGAGGTCATCATGGAAACCTTCGGCCTCAAGCCCTCCCGCCAGGTGGGCGAGCTGAAGGAAGCCGTGCTCGAAGCTATCCTGGAAGGCGAAGTGCCCAACGAGTGGGAGCCCGCCTACGCGCTGCTGCTGGCCCGCGGTGCGGCGCTTGGGTTGGTGGCCCAGGAGCCGCCAGCGGCCGGGTAGGTGGAGTTATAACGGGTAACAGCCCACGGTAGCCGGATAGCACGTAGCACTTATTCCAGCAGCAGGCGCTGGCTTAGCCACTGGTCCCGGCTGCGCAAGTGCACCTCGTAGAGGCCGGCCGACAGCGAGGTGGCGTCGAGGTGCAGGCTGGGGCCGGTGCCTTGCTGGCGGAATACCACCTGGCCCAGGTTGTTGTAAAGTGTCAGCTCCACGGCCTGCCCCTGAAAAGCAGCTGGCAGCTCTACCGTGCATGCGTGGTGGGCGGGGTTTGGAAACAAGGCAAAGGTGCCGGCGGCCCGACTGGCGGCGGTTGCCAGCGGCGCTAGGGGCTGGTTGAAAAGCACTTGCGTTAGGAGTGGCTGATTGGCTGTGTTGGCAAAGCCCCCAAGTACCAAGTCCAGGTCGCCGTCGCCATCCATGTCGCCGAGGGCTAGGCTGGTGGCAAGGTAGGCCCCACGCGTTGGGGTAGTAGCGCGGAAGTGGCCGCGCCCGTCGTTCAGGAAAAGCTCTGTCTGGTCTATGTTGGTGGCGTAAGTTCTGGTGCTCAGCAGCAGGTCCAGGTCACCGTCGCCGTCCACGTCGCCCAGTCCGGCATCGCGCACTAAATCACCCGTAAAAGTGTCGGGAGCTGCCGCGAATCGGCCGGTGCCATCGTTGAGCCGTAGGCTGAAGCCGCTGGCTCCCCCGCCAGAGCCGGCTCTGCCCTTGTTGGCCGTTACTAGGTCCAGGTCGCCATCGCCGTCCAGGTCAGCCAGTTGGGGTCGTACGGGGTCGCTACCTACCAGGTACTGGTTGCTGAGCGCAAAGCTGCCCTGGCTGTCATTGAGCAAGATGGTGGCAACCCCCAAATAATTGGGGGCGGTGCTTGCTTGCGTAATTAGTAGGTCGAGGTCACCATCCTGGTCCACATCGCCCAGCGTGAGACCAGTAACGGCGCTGATGGGCAACTGGTCGGTGCCGCTAAAGTTGCCGGTGCCATCGTTGAAGCGAATAAGCACATCGAAGGTGCCGCTGCCCGAAGTGTTCCGGGCGGCCACTAAATCCAGGTCGCCGTCGGCGTCAAGGTCGTCCAGCACCACGCGGCTGGTAGTGCCCTGCGCGGCCACATAGTGGTCGAAGGCAAAGTGGCCGGCCCCATCGTTGAGGCACACGGGCAGGTAGCCGGAAGCCCCGTCGCTAGTAGCCAGCACCATATCCAGGTCGCCGTCGCCATCCACGTCGCCCAGGGCTACATCCTCCGCGTGGGCAGGGGCACTGAGGTACTCGGGGCTAGGAAAAGTGCCCTGGCCTAGGTTGCGGTACAGGTGCACCTGGTTAGTGGGCCCCCAGTGCAGCAGGTCGAGGTCGCCGTCGCCATCCACGTCGCCGGTCAGCACGTGGGGGGCGGCCAGCATGTTGCTGGCGCCGATGATAGCGGTACCCGCCGTGAAGGTGCCCCGGCCGGTGCCACCCGCCAGCACGTTGAAGTGGAACACCTGCGGGGTGGCCAGCACGCCCGCCGCCGTGCGCAGGCTGGCTGGCACGCTCACGCTCACTTGCTCGCCGGGCATGAAGGGCTGCGCCAACCCAAACGTGAGCGTGCTGCTACCCCCGCCGCTCAGCGTGCCGCTCGCCCGGCCCCGCGAAGTAGTGCCGAACAGGCGCAGCCCCCCGGCCGAGGCCGCGGTAATCGGGGCCGAAAACTGCATGGTCAGTGGTCCACCCGCGGCGGCCTGCTGGGTGTTGGCGGCGGGCAGCGTGCTCGTTACCTGCACCGAAGTCAGCACGGCGAAGGCCGTGGGACTGGTGCGCGTGCCGGCCGAGTTGGTTACCTGCAAGCGGCCCGTGGTGGCCGTGGCCGGCACGGTTAGCTGTATTTCGGTAGCCGACACTGCCGTAAAGGCCACGGGCATTTGGTTGAGCAGCACGCTGCTGACTTGCAGGAAGTTTTTGCCCGTGGCCCGGAAGGTGCTGCCCGGCAGGCCTCGGCTAGGTATGAAAAGACTAATTTCCGGCGGCGGTAAAAAGGTGGCCGTGCTGGTGGTCGTGCCGGCTGGGGTCACTACCGTGAGCGGGCCGGCCGTGACGGTAGCTGGCGCCAGCGTCCGTAGCTGCGTGTCAGATAGAACGGTGAAGGACGCGGCGTTGACTCCGTTGAAGCGAACGGCTGTGGTGCCGGTAAAGTAGCTGCCCGTTAGCACTACCTCCGTGTAGGCCGGGCCGGTGGCCGGGGTGAAGGAGGTAATGACCGGGGCGGGTGTAGTCTGGGCCCGCGCAGTTCCCACCAGCAGCAGCATTAAGGTTGACAGGTAGCGTCGTAAAATGTTCGTAAATAGAGCCATATAAATAAAAATGAGCGCCTAAAGGTAGGTGGTGGGGATACACCGTACAAGCCGGGGACAACTTACCCTTAAAGGCGGAGTACGCTACTCACCATCAGCCGTGTGAAAAGCTGGTAGCTAAGCTTTTCCTACTACTATTCTACCCGTCATGTCTGTACCCGCGCCTGCCCCCATTCCCGCCATGCCCCTGGGCCGCCCGCGCCTGGGCTGGCGGCGCGAAGTGCTGCTGGCTTTGCTGCCCACCATCACGGTGCTGGGCTTGCTGTGGCTGCTTAAATTGCTGAGCAATCAGCAGTTGCTGTTTGCCTCGCTGGCTTCCAGCTGCTTCCTGATTTACGTGGACTCCAGCCACCCCACCAACAGCACCCGCACGCTGGTAGTCAGCCAGCTGGCAGGAGCGGTGCTGGGCTACGGCTTTCACGCGTGGCTGGGGCCGGGTTACGTAAGCGCCGCACTGGCGCTAGTAAGCGTTGTCGGCGTCATGATTACCACCAATACCATGCACCCGCCGGCAGTGGCGACGGCCCTCAACTTTGCCTTTCGGGCCGGGGCTGGCGAGGGCAATTTGCTGCTGTTTGTGCTGGCGGTGGCTTGGTACTGGTGCTGCTAGCCGTGCAGCGCGGCTCGGCATATCTGGTGCGGAGATTTGCTGCAACTAGTTGATTGATAACACTATGAAAGAAGTTTCGGGTACCGTTTTTTCGCAAACTGAGGCCTTGGTAGTGGCCGGCGTGCAGTGGCTTAAGCTTGGGGCCGAGCTACTGGGGGCGCTGGTTATTTCGCTGGGTGTGGTGGTAGCAGGCGTGCTGCTAGTGCGGGCGCTACTGGCCCGGCGCACGGCTGATTTTACGGCCATCAGGCTCACGCTGGCGCGCTACTTGGCCCTGGCGCTGGAGTTTCAGCTGGGGGCCGACATCCTGAGTACGGCCATTGCGCCCGGCTGGGAGCAGATTGGTCGGCTCGGGGCCATTGCGGTTATCCGCACGGCGCTCAACTTCTTTCTGTCCAAAGAAATGCAGCAGGAACGCCGCGAAGATGGCGGCGAGCGAGAGGTGACGGACCGGGCCAAGCCCGACTAACGGGGCATCATAATTAGATAAGTCGCAGAAAGGATTAACCCAGGATAACCGGTTAGGAAACGTAGCGCCTAACTACTTATACTTGTGTTGTATTCCCACCTATACTGTACTTTTCGATGAATAAATATTTACTGCACTTTCGGGTGAAGCGTCTGTCCCTGCTAGCGGCCTGGTCACTTGGCGCAGTGGCGGCTTTGCCCGCGCAAAGCAAAGCCGCCCCACGGGTAGTTGCGGCCAGCCCCGCGGCGCTCGCCATCACGGGGCGCATTATGAATGAAAAGGGAGCCCCGCTGCCCGGCGTATTTATTACGCTGAAAGACGCGGCCGCCAACGCAACTACCAACTCGGCTGGCAATTTTCTGCTGAATAGTGAGATAGTTAACCCCGTACTGACGCTCAAGTGCGCTGGCTATCAAACCCAAACGGTGGCGCTAAAGGCCGCTGGCCCCGTTACGCTCACCATGCACCCGGTGGGCGTGGGCGGCAACACCGCCGCCGCGGGCGTGGAGGTAGTAAGTGGCCTGCTCAACCTAGCCGACGAGCAGCCCGCCTACCCCGGCGGCGTGGAAGCCTACCGCACCTACTTGCAGCAAAACGTGCGCTACCCCGAAGCAGCCAAGGCTAAAAATTTGTCCGGCGACGTGTTCGTCAGCTTCGTGGTGGACGAGGCCGGGCGCATTCTCGATGCTGAAGTGGCCAAAGGCATCGGCTCGGGCCTCGACGAAGAAGCCTTGCGCCTGGTGCGCCTCATGCCCTGGTGGACGCCCGGCCGCCTGGCGGGCAAGCCTGTGCGGGTGCCCGCCACCCTGCGCATCCGCTTCAGTATGCAGCAACAGCAACAATAAGTGACGCTCGGCGCGGCGCGTTGGGCCGGCCTAGGGACAATTGCTCAGTGCGCGCTGATTCTTAGCCGGGCCCGCTCCACGTCTTCGGGGGTATCGATACCGAAGGCATCTAGCTCGGTAACAGCAGTTTGTATTTGAAAGCCGGCTTCCAGCCAGCGTAGCTGCTCTAGGCTTTCGGCCAGCTCTAGGGGCGAGGGCGGTAGCAGCGTGAGTTGGCGCAGCACGGCGGGTTGGTAGGCATATAGGCCCAGGTGGCGGTAGTAGCGGTGGTGAGCTAGCCACTCGGCGGGGGCGTGCTGGCGCTGGTAGGGTAGGGGGTGGCGGCTGAAATACAGCGCGTTACCCCGCTGGTCGGTAACTACTTTGGGTAAGTGGGGGCTGAAAAGCTCTTCCTCCGTAAGCACTGGCTTGATGAGCGTGGCAATGGCCGGCGGCTGGCTTTGGGCGAACAACCCGACCAGGGCATCAATCTGCGCTGGGTGAATAAATGGCTCATCACCCTGGATATTCACAATGCAGCTTACCTCGGCCGGTTGGCCCAGCAGTTCAAACGCCTCCCACACGCGGTCAGTACCGCTGGGGTGGTCGGCGCGCGTGAGCACCGCCTCGCCCCCAAAGCCACGCACGTGGTCGAGGATGCGCGCGTCGTCGGTGGCCACCACCACCCGCGCTAGGCCGGCCAGGCGGGCCTGCGCCACTACGCGCTGTATCATAGACTGGCCGCCCAGGTCTACGAGGGGCTTGCCGGGGAGGCGGGTGGAGGCGTAGCGGGCCGGAATGATGCCGAGAGCAGACATAGGAAGTAGGGAGCGGTGAACAATAAACAAAGAGCAATTAGGTTGCTGGCTCAACCCGCAACCAACGGCCAACTGGCCAGCTCTGGGCCCGAAACTACCGCCGCCCGGCCGCTAGCTATTTACTTTGCCTACCGCTGGCACTGAGCCGGGGCCGGTCGGGGACTGGTTTTGGTACATATTTAGCTTTGCTTCTGCGCATGAGTCTGCTTGCTTCCTTCTTAATTCTTCATTCATTGCACGGCCCACTAGCCGCGCAGCCCGCCAACCACGGCTTGCCTACCGACTCCATTGGCCAGGAAATGCGCAACGGCCAGCGTTTCGTGCGCCACCGCGTAGCTCAGGGCGAAACCATGTTTGCCCTCAGCCGCCGCTATAAAGTGACGGTAGACCAGATTACTGCCGCCAACCCGCAGCTCAAAAACGGCCTCGGCATTGGCGAAGTGGTGCTGGTGCCGCGGCCCAGTGGCCGTGCCGCCACCGTGGCCCCGGCTACGGCCACCACCCCAGCCAAAGCGGCAACTGCCGCTGCGCCCGCTGCTACCGCCGCCATGCCCGACCGCTACACCGTGGCCAAGGGCGAAACGCTGTTTGGCATTGCCCGCCGCTTCAACCTCTCGCCCGCCGAGCTGCTGCAACTCAATCACTTGCCCAGCGGAGGCTCGGTGCGCGTAGGCCAGGAACTGCTGCTGCGCGCCGCTGAGGCCGGGGCCGCGCCCGTGGCGGCTACCCCCGTAGCGCCCGCCCGCCCCACGGCGCTGGAAGCCACCCCGCCCACCCGCATCAACCCCGCCGCACCGGCTCAGATTGCCACCGTAACCGCCGCCACGCCCGCCGAAAAGCGCGAGGAAGCCATCGAAACCCGTAGCCCCGCCCACGCCAGCGAGCTGGTGAAGCGCACCACCGACGTGGGCATTGCTGCCCCCATCGGCAACAGCGGCACCGACAAGTACTTGGCCCTGCACAAAACGGCCCCCGTGGGTACTATCATGCAGGTAAAGAACCAGATGAATGGCCAGTCGGTGTACGTGCGCGTCATCGGCCCGCTGCCCGACACTGGCGAAAACGAGAACATCCTGGTGCGCCTCTCGCCTCGCGCCGTGCAAAAGCTAGGTACTTCCGATGCCAAGTTTCGCGTCGAAACTAGCTACGTGCCGTAGGGCCAGCCGGAATTATATCAGGTAAGTACCGAGTTAAGAGAACGTCATGCTGAGCTTGCCGAAGCATCTCTACCGCCTCGTTAGGTGAAGTGGTAGAGGTGCTTCGACAAGCTCAGCATGACGTTCTGATTTTTTGCCAAGGTTAAGTAGATGAATCCTCTAAAAATTGATGAGCTGCGCACGTTACTCGACGCGCGCGCCGACCAGTACAACCAACCCGCTTTCCTGCTTAAAGACCCGGTGAGTGTCCCGCACCGCTTCAGTCAGTTGCAGGATATTGAAATCAGTGGCCTCTTTGCCGCGCTGCTAGCCTGGGGGCAGCGCCCCACCATCCTCAAAAAAACTGCCGAACTGATGACGCGCATGGACGATGCGCCCTATCAGTTCGTGACCCAGCACCAGGACGAAGACCTTAAAAAGCTGCTCAAGTTTTGCCACCGCACCTTCTGCGACACCGACTTGCTGTACTTTGTGCACTGGCTGCGCTGGTTCTACGAAACGCATAACTCGCTGGAAGATGCCTTCTTACACGGCGATACCATGCGCGAGCGGCTCATCAATTTTCACGACCTGTTTTTCAGCTTGCCCGACGCCCCGGCCCGCACGCGCAAGCACGTAGCCACGCCCGCCCGCAACTCGGCCTGCAAGCGCCTCAACATGTACCTGCGCTGGCTGGTGCGCCGCGACGATAACGGCGTCGATTTCGGCCTCTGGACCCGCCTCTCGCCCAGCGAGTTAATTTGCCCCATCGACGTGCACGTCGAGCGCCAAGCTAGAATGCTGGGTTTATTAAAACGCGAAAAAGTAGACTGGCCCGCCGCCGAGGAGCTCACCGCCAACCTACGCCTACTCGACCCGAACGACCCGGTGAAGTACGACTTCGCGCTGTTTGGGGAAGGGGTGGGGTAGGTGCTGTGTAATGCTTGGCTGGTGGTAGCAATCAAGTAATTACTAGCACCCCCTATCTTCTTGCATATGCGTTCGCAGTTCGAATTAAGGCTCTGTAATTACACACTGTTTGCTTGGCTTGGCTTTGTAGGATTGATAGTCTCAATATCTCTGGCAGTACTGGTGGTGAAGCTTAGCAATTTGCCGAAAGGAAATCTACAGTTTATAACTCTTCTTTTGGTTGGTGGGAGTGGGTTTTATATCGTGTATAGGCTGTTAAAGGAAGTGGTAATGAGCACTGTTCTTCTTACAGTTAAGCCTGACCTTCTTGTTATTAAGTACCTGTCTACTGATGAAACAATCGTCGTTCCGTTTGCTGAGGTTGCCTCGTATCGCGATGAGTTTCTTCGCGATGGCCGGGAGCTGCGGTTTCGTCTGCATTCTGGCAGGAAAGTGAAGCTAGCTATTAATTCATTTTTAGGGCCTACCGGTGATTACGACGGCTTACTACAGTCGGTACAGCGTGCCATATCGGAATTTAATGATACGCACCCAGTAGTAATATGTCGCGAAAAAAGCTTCTTTGAAAAACCATTTGCCACCGTTTTACTAATAGTTATTAGCGTGGTTGTGCTACTTGGCGCTAGCGACATAATTATTAAACAGAAACCGTTAACAGGAAATTTTATATCTGCTGTTGGTGCGTGTATTAGCTATGCTGGTATGTGGTATGCGGCTCGGTTTCGATAAAAGCAGTCGTAACATCTTGAAAACAGAAAACAAGTTACTATGCTCAAAAACTCAAAAGGCCCCGAGCTGCCCGCTTGGGTATTTCTGGCCCTACGCCTGGGCGCGCTGGTAGCCGTGGCCGTAGCCGCCACGCTGATAGCGCGTTGTAACGGCTGAAGGTTGCTGGCGATAATGCAGCCTTAAACAGCCCGTTATGAAGTTCAACTTGCTGCTCACAAGCCGGCGCCGGGTGCGTTGGTTGCTGTGGGGCGCGCTGACTTACCCGGCGCTATTGGGGCTCTTTACGCTATATAGCCAGCCATCTTTTTGGGCGATAATGGCCCTGCCGCTGGGGCTGTTGGCCGCGCTGGTTGGGTTCGATAAGCTGTTTCGGCAACCTGGCTGGGCGTTGGTAGAGCCCGACGCTCTTGCCTGGGCCAACCCCGCCACCGGCCCCGCCCACCGCGTGCTATTGGCCGAGGTGCACGCCTATCGCTTTGCAGTAAGCCGCAACGGTATAGCCCTGCGCCTGTGCTTACGCAGTGGCGAGCTGGTCCGCTTCGAGGGCCGCCTCGACAGCGAATTTGTGGCGCTGTGGCACGCAGTTGACCAAGCCGTGCGGCGCTACAACCAGGCGAACCCCGGTGCAGAAATCGGGCGTGAAAAAGAGGCGCTTGAAAAATTCTTTACGCGGCGAATTTCCACCACTATTCTGTTGGGGCTGGTGGTGCTGAGTGCGGCCTGGGTACTCTGGTGCCTTAGCCGGGCGGCCCCCGCTGTGGTGTACCTGCCGCTGGGCCTGCTGCTGCCCTACCTGGCCGTGTGGGCCAATTACTATTATGCGCGCAACTAGTGGCCGCGCGCCGAATCTTCCCGCCCCGTTTGCTGTTTTACCTTCGCGGCCAGTTAGTCCCTATTCCCGCTCGTATTCGATTTGTTAGTACCCCAAAATTTTGAAGCCAAAATTGGCTTCACCACCCTGCGCGAGCTGCTGGAGCAGCTCTGCCTCTCGGCCCTGGGCCGGCAGCACGTGGCCAACATGCAGTTTATCACCCAGCACGAGCAGCTCAGCAAGCTGCTGGCCCAAACCGACGAGTTCCGGCAGTTGCTGGCCGGCGGCAGCGAGTTTCCGGGTGCCTATTACTACGATGTAACGGTGCACCTCAAGCGCGCCTCACTGCCCGGTGCCTACCTCGACGCGGCGGCGTTCTACGAGGTGAAGATGAGCTTGCGTACCATTCGTTCGGCGCTCACGTTTTTCACCCAGGCCCCCGACAATCTTTACCCCAACCTGCGCCTGCTGGGCATCGGCATTCAGGCCGACCGCAACCTGCTGGCCGCCATGGATAAAGTGGTGGACGACGATGGCCAGGTGCGCGACGATGCCTCGCCGCTGCTACGCCAGGTGCGCCAGGAGCTTATTCAGCGCCAAGGCCAGCTACGCAAGCAAATTGCCAGCGTGCTGCGCCACGCCAAGTCGGAGGGCTGGATTCCCAGCGATGCCGAGCCCACCATTCGGGGTGGCCGCCTGGTGCTGCCCGTGATAGCCGAGCACAAGCGCCGCGTGCGTGGCCTTATTCACGACGAGTCGGCCTCGGGCCAGACGGTGTTCATTGAGCCCTCGGAGGTGTTTGAATCAAACAACGACATCAAGGACCTCGAAAACGCCTACCAGCGCGAGTTGATTCGCATTCTCACCAGCCTCACCGACCAGCTGCGTCCGCACCTGCCCGACCTGCGCAAGGCCTACGGCTACCTCGGCCTACTCGATTTCATTCGGGCCAAGGCCCGGCTGGCCCGCGAGCTTGATGCCCAGCTGCCCGAGCTTAGCAGTAAACCGCTCATCCGGTGGCGCGGCGTGCGCCACCCGGTGTTGGCCATCACGTTTAAGGAGCAGAACAAGGCCGCCGGCAAAGACGCCGAGAAGCGCGAAGTAGTGCCGCTCGACCTGGAACTAACGCCCGAGCAGCGCATCCTCGTCATTTCGGGGCCGAACGCGGGCGGTAAGTCCGTGTCGCTCAAAACGGTGGGCCTGGTGCAGTACATGCTGCAATGCGGCCTGCTCATTCCGTGTGACGACTACTCGGAGGCCGGCATGTTTGAGGACATCCTACTCGACATTGGCGATGAGCAAAGCCTTGAGAATGACCTGAGTACGTACTCGTCGCACTTGCTGGCTATGAAGCAGTTCGTGACCGTGGCCAACAAGAAAAGCCTCATCCTGATTGACGAATTTGGTACCGGCACCGAGCCTGCCCTGGGCGGTGCCATTGCCGAGGCCGTGCTGGAGCAGCTCAACCAGGCCCGCGCCTTTGGGGTAATCACCACGCACTACACCAACCTCAAGAACTTTGCCGAGAAAACCGAGGGCCTGGTAAACGGCGCCATGCGTTACGACCCCGAGCGCCTGCAACCGCTCTACCGCCTCGAAATTGGCAAGCCCGGCTCTTCATTTGCCATCGAGATTGCTCGCAAAATTGGCCTGCCCCGGCAGCTTGTGGAGCGCGCCACCCAGCTAGTAGGTAAGGATAAAATCCGCTACGACCGCCTGCTCGAAGGCCTCGAAAAAGATAAAACCGAGCTCGAAGCCAAGCTAGCCGAAACTGAAAAGCTGCAAAAAGGCCTGCGCAAGTTCACCCAGGAATACCTGGACCTGAAAAAGCACCTCGACGACACCCGCAGCGAAACCCTGCGTGAGGCTAAGAATCAGGCTAAGAAGCTGCTGCAAAATACTAATCAGCAAATTGAGGCGACCATCGGCGAAATCCGCCGCTCGCAGGCCGACAAGGATACCACCAAGCTGGCCCGCGAAAAGCTCGAAACCTTTGTGCGCCAGGAGTTGCAGGTAGAGCCACCCAAGGCCCGCCCCACCCGCGAGCTGGCCGAGGCTCATTCGCTGCTGGCCGGCGACCGCGTGGCCATTCTGGGGCAAGACGGCCACGGCGAGGTGGTGAGCGTGAAGGGTAAAACTGCCGAAGTCCTCTTCGGTGGCATGAAAACCTTGGTGAAGGTGGCCCAGCTTGAAAAGCTAAGCCGCGCCGAAGTGCGCGAGCGAGAAGCCACCGCCCGCAAAACTGCCGCCGCCAACAGCGGTGGCCAGAGCCTCGACATTACCGGGCGCATGGCCAGCTTCAGCCCCACCCTCGACTTGCGCGGCGAACGCGCCGAGGACGCCCTTACCAAAATCATGAGCTTCGTAGACGATGCCGTGATGCTGGGCATTCCGGAAATAAAAATCCTGCACGGGCGCGGCAACGGCGTGCTGCGCCAAGTGGCGCGCGACTACCTGCGCCGCAATCGCGCCGTAGCCAGTGTAGGCGACGAGCACGCCGACCGCGGCGGCGACGGCGTAACGCTGGCCGTACTTAAATAATGCTGAGCCTTTTGCCCCTAAAAGGGCGCCGGGAGGCTAATGAGTAGTCCTTGAATAAAGACAAAAAGGCCATATCGCTGTAGGTGATATGGCCTTTTTATCTTAATCTTTGCCCTAGCAATAAGAGAGGAGCTACCTATTCAGCGCTATTGCTGCCCGGTTTATCGGAGTTTTTTAGCCAAGCTACGGCTCCCGCCTAGCTGGCCTAGCTTAATCGTGCTGAGGTTAAATACTGCACGTAAGTTGCTGAAAATAAATAAGCTGCTTATTAGTGCTACTTCACAAATGCTTTGTGGGCCGCTGTTGCTTAGGCAGCATATTGGGTAGTTAATCTCCTCAACTGTCGAAGCTGCCAAGCGATAGTAGTAGTGTGCCAATGCTCGAAGTTCATCCCAATACAACTGTACTCCTTCAAAACGCGGCCGGCCAGGTGCTGGCCGACCCCGCCGGCTTCTTGCGCCTGGAATGGGGGAGCCAGCCCCGAGCTCTCGCCGATATCCAGGCCATGTTTACCACCGCCGCGCAGGCCCTGGCGCAGCGTGGCTGGAGCCGCATACTTATTAATCAGGTCGGCATGATTCCGTTTAGCCCCCAAGCGCAGCAGTGGATAAGTGAGGAGTGGCTGCCCGCGGCTGTAGCAGTGAACGGCTACCGGGCGGGGGCCGTAGTGGTGGCTACCAATGTGTTAACGCGCCTGGCTACGGCCTACATCACCACCAACGTGTCGAACTTGCCGCTACGCTACCGCTCCTTCGATACGGAAGCAGACGCAAGTAGCTGGCTACTGGACCAGCCGCTGTAAGGCGTTGCCTCACAGCAGCAGCACATCGATGCGGTGGGCGTGCACCCGGCCCAGCGCAGCCGACCACGAGAAGACCGTGAAGTTGCCGTCTTGCGAGGCTACCAGTGATACTGCGTCGTGCTGGTCGTGCACAAACTGGGCGGCGGCCAAGTGGCGGGTGCCACCGTTTTTGGCGGGGTGCAGGGTGGTGGCGCTGCTGCCCACCACGGGCTCGGTAAGCACGATTTCCTCTACCGCCGTGCCACTGGTGCGGCGCGTTACCTTGGTGCCAAAGGCTAGCAGCCGGTAGTCGCGGGTGAGCACGGTGGCCCCGTCTACGGCCGTGTAGCCGCCCACTATCTCAATGGCATCCAGCAGGTTCTCCTGCCAATCGCGGTGGCTGCGGTCGGCATCGGTAAGTAGGTTGGCGATGCCCGCGAAGGCCGGTACCACTGGGTAGCCCAACGGCTGCACCACCGAGGCCCGCCATGTGTCGGAGCCCGGCGGCACCAGCAGCAACAGGCCGCCGCGCCCGTGGGCGCGCATGGCGCGGGCCAGTTCCAGCAGCACATCTACGGCCCGGCCGCCGGGAGCCGTGGCCGGGCACGGAATGGCCGGCAGCGACTCGCGCAGCGCGGGGTAGTCGCCCAGGCCCATAGTTTCCTCGTCTACCACCCTGATTTGGTCGCCCCGCAGCACGGCCACGTTGATGAATTTGCCGAAGCCATCGGCCCGCCGGTGCTTGGCTACCAGCAGGCCCGGCTCTACCACTTCGAGCACAAAGCACACTGGCGGCACCTGGCTGGCCGTGCCCCAAATGTAGAGGCCGTCCGCATCGTAGCTCACCCCCAGGTGAATGCCAGGGTGCTCCACGGCCGGGGCTAACTTAATGAGCACCTGCGGTGTAAGGCGCAGGCGGTGCCCAAACAGTAGCGGCTGCCCCGCCTCCTCGGGCTCAAGCAGCGCCAGCGAAATGCGGGGCGGCCGGCCCTCCTCCCGCCGCAGGCTGGCCCAAAATGCCACATCAATGATGGCTTCGAGTAGCGCTGCCGGTGGGGGTGGGGGCAGGGGCGGCCCACCCAGCCGTGCGGCATCGGCGCGGTGCTGGGCAAAGTGATTTTCGAGGGCGGGGGCTACCATGCGGGCGGCCAGATAAGTAGGTTCGGAGAACATAAGGCGAAAGCGCGACGAGTGGCCCAAAGCCACCCATTACCGCGAAGCAGTAGAACAAGAGCAAGCCAAAGTTGCTTAGCCCACGCTAAAAATCAGGGTGATTGACCAAGCTTTAATCACATGCTTTGAATTGCAAAGTTCTTCGCAATATATTTGCCCAGCGATTCACTTACATGGCAGCCGCCAACTGAGGAAGAGCGAGCCGCTATATCTCATCACCCATTCAATATGCAGAACTTGCTCAACGCCAAATGGCTATTGCTGCTCAATACGTTGCCGCTGTTGCTGCTGGCAGCCCTGTGCTACGGCGAGTTTTCAGTAATTGAAACGCTGTTGCCGGCCGAGAGCATAGCCGTATGGCAGCACTTGTCGCTGGCACTGGCGGGGCTGGGCGGGACCACGCTGTTGTACGCGGCTTGGCGGTGGTGGCACGGCCAGCCGCTGAGTGCCTGGTATGCGGGCGCGGCGCTGGTGGCCTATACTGCCTATTTGGCTTGGTACACGGCCAGCAACGAGGTGGTACTGCCCCGCGAGATTCCGCGCTGGATGGTGCCCACCGATTTGCTTATTTATGTCTGGACCTTCGTGATGCCCACCTTGGCCCACGCGCTATTGGTGCTGGTGGTACGCAGCGTACCAGTTAGC
>JGI20283J13201_100112_pt1 | contig 34334 bp, 21 predicted proteins | sample Plalitdecfosmids_FD_13201 | JGI IMG/M metagenome (IMG submission 13201)
CGCCAGCTGAGCCCTCGTTCCCGACAGACCTGTTCGAGCAAGAGCGACGCGCGACGCCGTTGCAGCCGGGCGCCATGCTGCTGGGCGGCTTCGCCCTCGCCGAAGCCTCCGCCCTTCTGGGCGAGATCGCGCGGATCGAGGCGACCAACCCGTTCCGGAATATGGTCACGCCGGGCGGCTGGCCGATGTCAGTCGCCATGACCAACTGCGGGCGTGTCGGCTGGGTGACGGACCGGAGCGGCTACCGCTACGACCTGCTCGACCCCGAGACGGGGCAGCCGTGGCCGGCGATGCCCGAGACGTTCCGCCACCTTGCCGAACGGGCCGCCGAGATCGCCGGCTATCCCGGCTTTTCACCCGATTGTTGATTTGCACTGAGAGTTGACCCGGCGTTTTCATCGAGAAGTGACCCGGGTCGTGGGTTAATGTCAGGCCCGCAGGGCTGCGGGTCAAGTTGCAGCCTTCTCCTTTTTCGGCTTGCCGGCCTCTGAGCGGACGCGGAAGCGGAAGCTGTCGTTTCCGGTCTCGACGATGTGGCAATGGTGGGTGAGCCGGTCGAGGAGCGCGGTGGTCATCTTGGCGTCGCCGAAGACGCCGGCCCACTCACTGAAGCTGAGGTTGGTGGTGATGATGACGCTGGTCTGCTCGTAGAGTTTGCTGAGCAGGTGGAACAGCATGGCGCCGCCCGAGGGACTGAACGGCAGGTAGCCCAGTTCATCGAGGACGACGAGATCGAGGCGGAGCAGACGCTCGGCGAGCTGCCCGGCCTTGTTCATGGCCTTCTCCTGCTCGAGCGCATTGACCAGGTCGACGGTGGCAAAGAAGCGGGCTTTCCTGCGGCGGTGTTCGATGGCCTGCACGGCGAGCGCGGTGGCGATGTGCGTCTTGCCGGTGCCGGGGCCACCAATCAGGACGACGTTGTCGGCGCCGTCGATGAAGTCGCCTTGGTGGAGCTGGCGAACCATGCCCTCGTCGACTTCGGCGGAGGTGAAATCGAAGCCGGTCAGATCCTTGTACGCCGGCAGCTTGGCTGCCTTGATCTGGTAGGCGATGGACCTGACCTCGCGCTCGGCCATCTCGGCTTTCAGCAACTGGGACAGGATGGGAACGGCCGCATCGAAGGCAGGCGCGCCCTGCTCGATGAGGTCGCCGACGGCCTGGGCCATGCCGTACATGCGCAGGTCGCGCAGCATGACGACGACCGCGGCGCTGGCGGGGTCATGACGCATGACGCACCTCCTTCATCAGCGTGTCGTAGCGACCGACATCGGCCTGAGGCTCGCGGCGCAGGATGAGCGCCTGGGGTGCTGCGATGGGTGCGACACTGGCGGTCTTGCCGTCGACCAGCCGGTGCAGGACGTTGAGGATATGCGTTTTGGTCGCGACACCGGCCTCAAGCGCCAGTTCGACCGCGCAGAGCACCGCCTGTTCGTCGTGCTGGAGCACGAGCGCCAGGATATCGACCATCTCCCGGTCGCCACCTGTTCGCCTGAGCAGCTGTTGGCGCAGTTGCCGGAAAGCATCGGGCAACTCGGTGAAGGGCGCACCGTTGCGCAGCGCGCCAGGCTTGCGCTGGACCACGGCCAGATAATGGCGCCAGTCGTAGATGGTCCGTCCCGGCGAGCGGTGTGTCCGGTCGATGACCCGGACATGCTCGCACACCCTTTGCCCCTCGGCGACCACGACGATGCGGTCGGGATAGACACGCAGGCTCACCGGCCGGTTCGCGAAGGAAGCCGGGACGCTGTAGCGGTTGCGGTCGAAATGCACGAGGCAGGTCGGCGACACCCGTTTGGTATGCTCGACGAAGCCGTCGAACGGGCGTCCCGGCTTCATCAAGTCCGGCATTTCTCGCGCCCATACCTCGGCAACGGTGCCAGGCAGGTTGCCGTGCGGGATCTGCGCCCACTCGGTGATGCATTGCTCCTCGAGCCATAGGTTGAGGGCGTCGATGTCGGGAAATTCAGGCAGTCGCTGCCACAGTCGGCGACGCGCATCCTGGACGTTCTTCTCGACCTGTCCCTTCTCCCAGCCCGACGCAGGATTGCAGAACTCCGGTTCGAACAAATAATGGCTCGCCATTGCCGCGAAGCGTGCGTTGACCTGCCGCGCCTTGCCCGTGCCGATACGGTCGACCGCCGTTTTCATGTTGTCGTAGATCCCACGCCGCGGCACCCCGCCCAGCACCCGGAAGGCATGCTGGTGCGCATCGAACAGCATTTCGTGCGTCTGGAGAGGATACGCCCGCACAATGAACGCCCGGCTATGCGACAGCTTGGTGTGGGCCGCCTGCAGCTTCACCCGCTCGCCACCCAGGACGGCCCAGTCCTCGCTCCAGTCGAATTGAAAGGCTTCGCCGGCCATGAACACCAGCGGCACGAACGTACCCCGGCCCGTCGTCTGCTCCTGGACCTGACGGCTCGCTCTCCACGCCCGGATGAAGGCCGCTACCCGACTGTATGATCCGTCATAGCCCAGCGCGACCAGGTCGACGTGGATCTGCTTGGCCGTGCGCCGCTGCTTGCGGGACTTGGCCGTCTCGGTCTTCAGCCAGCCCGATAGTCGCTCGGCATACGGGTCCAGCTTGCTCGGGCGGTCGACCAGCTCGAACTTCGGCTCAACCGCATCCGACCGCAGGTATTTGCGGATCGTGTTGCGCGACAGCCCGGTACGTCGGGTTATCTCCCGGATCGACATCCCGTCTCGGAATGCCCAGCGCCGGATGACGCTCAGTAACGCCATGTCTATCACTCCTTGACCCCCCGACAGCCCGCCGGGGAGAGGTTGAGACACGGGTCACTTCTCGGTGGAAATTTATGCCTCCGCCGGGTCAGCTCTCAGTGGAAATCAACATCCATATGTCTTCGGCACGTTTGCGGCATCGCCCGAGCGCGCCTTTACTACGAGCGATCGGCGGCTCTCGAACAACATGGCGGAGCTATGGCTGAACTTCATGCGCCGGGGTGATCCTAACGGCCCAGGCCTGCCCGCTTGGCCAGCACTGATCACCACCGCGCCAACGATCCTGCGCATCGACGATCTTTCGCGTCCGCAGCCGCTGCTCCCGCCCGTCACGCTGGAGCTGATGCGGCAGTCTCGGGCGAGAGCAGCGCAGACACGAGCGGATTGATCGAGACTATCGCCGGCCCGGAGAGGGCGGAGGAGACCCACGGCCAGCTGTTCAGGTTGGCGTTATGGCGATCCGAAATGGTGATACGTTTAAATCGTCGTGCAATGTGATCGGGCCGAAGATGACGCTGTGACACACCGCTCGCCACGGTGGCGGATCCCGCCCGAGGGCCGGTGTGGATTCTCTACGTCAATGGGCCGGGGGCGCGGTAGATGCGCGGACGACCAACTCGAACGAATGGTGGCGGTGGCTGATGAAGGGCCGACCGTCCAGTTGCGCGATGACCATGCCGGTCGCCGCGATCGCCATGTCGAACACCGGCTGACGAACCGTCGTCAGCTGCGGCCACGTCATCCGCGAGGTTTCCGAGTCGTCGAAGCCGACGATCGACAACTCCGCGGGAACCGACAGCCCGATATCGCGGGCCGCGAGCATCGCCCCCGCCGCCATGTCGTCGCTCATGGCGAGAAGCGCGGTCGGGCGATCGTCGCCGGTGAGCAACCGCCGTGCGGCGGCGTGACCACCTTCGCGAGTGGACATCCCGGTTTCGATCCGGTCGGGCCGCATCACCACCCCGGCCTCGTGATGCGCCTGAGCGTATCCGAGCAGACGGGTGTCGCTCGAGGGCTGCGTGGGATCGCCCGTGATGACGGCGATGTCGCGGTGACCGCATCCGAACAAATAAGCGGCACTCGCGCGCGCTGCCGCGACATCGTCGAACATCGTGCTGGGCCCGACATCCAAGGCGAGACTGGGCCCGACCCGCGCGTAATGAATTCCCACCTTGTCCAGCAGCGCCAACAGCTCGAGGTGATCCGACAACGGCGGCGCGACCACGACGCTGTCGATCGCGGCTGCCTGCAGCAGCCCCAACAGCTCGCCAGCGCTCCGTATCCCTGATTTGATCGGGACGACGACCATCCGATACCGCTCGCCATCGAGCCGCTCAATCATGCCCTTCTGCAGTTCGACCACGTAGCTTGTGCTCGAGCCCTCGTAGACCAACCCGATCAGGTGCGATCGTCGGCGTACCAGCGCCTGGGCGAAGACGTTGGGATGGTAGTCGAGTTCGGCGGCGGCCGCGCGTACCCGCTGCTCAACGGCACCGCTGACGTGCGGCGCGGCGTTGAACACCCGCGACACCGTTTTGACCGACACGTTGGCGAGCCGGCCGACATCTGCGATCGTCGCTCGCCTGTTTCCGTATGGCACGTGCGACCGCCTCCCCTCGTCGCGGCGTTGGCGGCCGGGCGACAAACATGCGCGAGTCGATCATGTCGGGGGCATTACGGCTGGGTGAATAATGCCGATCAGCCGCGGAGCATGCGCATGACATGCGCCCGGATCGCGCCGTAGTTGCGCGGGCGCAGCGGGCCGAGGATGCCGTGACGTTCCGGCGGCAGATGCTCGAGCGGGTGCCGGCTGGTCCGAAAGGCATAATGGTCGAAGAACGCGCGCCAAGCGCGGCGCTCGGGCAACGGACGCTCCGCCACGGCGATCATCGCCAGCAAGAGCGCGGTGTAGGGAGCGTCCGGCCCGACCGCGAAGGCATCCCACCAGTAATTGACGAGCCCGTTGACCGGCTGAGTCGATTGCACCTGGTGCCACCACAATTTGGGCAGGTACAGCGCGTCGCCGGGCGAAAGATCGACGATGATAGCCTGATCGGCGACCTCGGCGAAGCGCGGAAACGCGGCCGGATCGGCGGCCCCGACCGCCAGGCTCACCGGCTGGCCGGCCATGGTGTGGTCGATCGGCCCCACGTACAGGTTCGCGATCGCCTCGGGCGGATAAAGCGTGAAGCGACGCTGGCCGGCGATGACGCACGCCAGATTGTCGAGCGTGTCATAGTGGCACGACACCGTCGACGCGCTGCCGAGCCAGATGCGCGCGCCGAGCGCGGGATCGAGGCAGGCCAGGCGGTTTTCGTCCGCGAAGCCGGGCAGATGCAGGTCCACCGGCGCCGAGCCGACATAGACGCTCGGATCGCCAGCGTCGCGCGCCAGGATCGCCGACATCGCCCCTGCCAGCGTGGTCTGGCAACGCTCGAAATTGAACGTCGCCATGTCCTCGGCATAGAAGTACCGCCCGCTGATCGCCGGATCGCCGACGAACATCTCGAGCGGCGCCGCTGACGGAAACCGCGCCAGATAGGCCGCAAGCTCCTCTCGCCTCGCCAGGGCCGCCCGCGTCACCGGCCAATCGGCGACCAAGCCGCGGATCACCGTCGGCCGGCAGGGAGGGGCCACCAAACGCAGAAACGAGTCGGGGCTGCCGAGGCTGTCGGCATCGATCTCGGCAAGGGGCGTTGCCGCCGTCACGTCAGCATGCCCAGCCGGCTGTTCTTGCGCTTCGCCAGCTGCGGGATGTTCTTGAGCGACGCAATCATGAGATAGATCAGCTGCAGATAACCCCGCCGGAACAGGTCGATCACCGCCGCATCGTCCAATGCGCGCAGCGCCTCCTGATCGATCGAATACAGATCCTCCAGCGACCGGCGGCTGCCATCGTCGAAACTGAGCTCGATATCGACCGGGGCTAGCAGCCGCAGCGTGACGAGCTTGTCGAGGAAGACGGCGGCCATGGCCGCGCCGCCGCGCAGTTCGCGCAGCGCCTCGGCGACGCCGTCCATCAGCGGCGTCGGCCCGCCTTCCTCGTCAAACAGCGGCTCGCCAAGCCCTCCTGAAAAGCGGCGATGATCGAGGTCGGCAGCGATCTGATCGCGCGCGATCCAAAATCCTTCGCGCTGCAGTTGCAACGGCCGGTAAGCATCGCCGCCGTTCATCTCCTCGAGGTAAAGGTTCTCGCCCGCTTCGACTCCCAGCGTGGCGCCGAGCAGGAACGCGCCGGTGTCCGCATTCTTGGTCACGAGTACCGGATAAGTGATGGCCGCGAGCGGCAGTTCGCGCGGGACGATCTCGACGAAATGGCGGTCAGCTCCGATCCCGACCTCGGCACCGCTCGTCACGCGCAGCGCCGAATGCGCTGCTGGATTCAAAACCGCAATGTTGGCCATGGGCTCCCTGACACGTTGCTGGAGACAGCCTTCCTTCGATGGCAGTTAAGCCGACACCATGGCAAGTGTTCGTTCATGACGGATCTGTCATTTTGCTGCACTGCAAGAGACAAAGGTGAATTCTGCTTCATGAGGGTATTTGTTCAACTAGTACTGATTGCGCTATCATTCCAGAATGGGATACGCTGTCCAGTAACGACAAGCCATCAAGGCAGTACGGGGAGGATAGCAGGTGAGGGAAGCAGCACGCAGGAAAGTTGCGCGTTCGGCACTGTTCGTCGGGGGGTCGATCGTCGCGTTCGTCACCGCATCGCCGGCGCTGGCGCAGGATAGCGGTCAGGCCGGGCCGCAGGCGGCGCCGCCGAGCACTCAGTCGACCACTCCGTCGGATCAGGCCGCCGCACCCGACCAATCCGTCACCAACGACGTGCCGACAACGTCGGACGTGATCGTGACGGGCCTGCGGGGGTCACTGCAGCGCAACCTCGATATCAAGCGTGATTCGCCCGGCGTCGTCGACGCCATTTCGGCCGAGGATATCGGCAAGTTCCCCGATTCGAACGTCGCCGCCGCGCTCCAGCGCGTGCCGGGCGTGTCGATCAGCCGCGGCACCACCAGCCTGGGTGGCCTGCCCGCGACCACCGGCGACGCGACCGGAATCACGGTCCGCGGCTTTGGCCCTGCCTTCAACGAGACGCTGTTCGACGGCCGTATCGTTCCCACGGCCACGGGCAATCGCGGCTTCGATTTCAGCACCATCGGCGCCGATTTCGTCGGTGAGGTGGACGTCCTCAAGACGCCCGACGCCGCGCTGGCATCCGGCGCGATCGGCGCGACGATCAACACCAAATATCCCAAGCCGTTCGATCACCCCGGCTTCCGCCTAGCGGCAACCGGCGCGGGATCGATCAACGATAACCAGGGCAGCCCGGCGGCGTCCGCGGGCCTGCTGGTGAGCGACACGACCGCCGACGAGACGTTCGGCGTCCTGGCCGACTTCGCGTACAGCCAGCATCGCACCGAAACGAACCATATCAACAATCAGGGTCAGGTCGGCACGCATCTCGCGCCGTGCCAACTTACGGGCAGCATCACCGCGAACTGCGCCCCGACCGCGCCGGGCGTCGGCGTGGCCGCGTCCAACGCGCAAACGGTTGTCGCCTTCTATCCTCAAGATTACGGCATCTATCAGGAGCACACGACCGATACGCGCTTCGACGGCCGGATTGCGCTGCAGTGGAAGCCGTCCGACAATCTCGTCCTGACCGTCAACGACGACTTCTCGCGCGAGAAGGTGCACGCCGATCAATATGGGTTCAGCGTCTGGTTCAACGGACCGTCGCTCACAAATGTTCAGCTCGACAAGAACGGCACTGCGACCAGCTTCGTCCAGCCGGGAACGCCAACCGACTTCCAGGGTCAAGAGAACCAGGAAGTGTTGATGAACAACGAGATCGGCGCCAATCTGAACTGGACGGTGTCGAGCCACTTCCAGGTCGAACTGGATGGGGACCATGCCGACGCCTGGCTGAACCCGAACGGCGAGATCAGCAGCATCGACGCGGACGTGGGCTATGGCGGCCCCAACACGACCAACCTCCAATTCATCAACGCCGGCAGCAACTCGGTGCCGACGGTCGCCAATTACGGTCCCGGCGGCAATACGGCGAAGCTCATCGGCAACGGGATCATCGGCTCGCACGTGCTGCCGATCAGCAGCACGCAGAACCACGATGGGCTTGATCAGGTGCGCTTGCAGGGCACGTGGTCTCAGGACAATCTGAAGATCCGGTTCGGCGGCCAATATTTCTCCGACAATTTCCGGCTTCGTAACTACACCGACTTCGTCAACAACCAGTGGCAGGCCTATTCGGGTTACGGTCCGGCATCGGGCTCGCAGACCGGCATCGCGCTGTCGCAAAGTCTGTTCACCAACAGCTTCAGCACGTCGAACTTCATCCCCGGTTATTCGGGCAACGGCGCGCTGCCGCCGCAGGTCCTGGCGTTCAGCCCGTATGCGGTGCTCAATGCGCTCCAGAGCCTCGGCAATCCGTACCCGACCAATACCGCAAGCTGCCCCACCACCTATCCGGCGGCACCGAAGATCAACGGCTATAACTACTGCGGCAGCGTTCAGAACTTCAACGGCGTGTATTCCCTCCTGTCGGACCCGACCGCCTACCAGAATATTTCGGAAGATACGATCGCTGGGTATCTGACGATGTCGTTCAAGACCGAGCTGGCCAGCATGCCGCTGAACATCAACGTCGGTGTTCGCGAAGAGTCGACGACCACGCACTCGGCAGGTCTGGCCAAGGTCGTGACCGGCCTGATCCAGCAGGTCGGCGACAAGACGGCCTTGCAGGTCGCTACGACCGACACGCCACAATCCGTGTCGTCGCGCAACCATTACCAATATCTCCTGCCGAATTTCGACGCCAGCCTCGACGTGACCGACAAGCTCAAGGTGCGCTTCGACGCGTCGCGGACGCTGACCCGGCCCGCGCTGAACCTGCTGACGCCCGTGCTCAACATCCCTGCAACCGAGCGGGTGGGCTCGTTGGTAGGTACCGGCGGTTCGCCCGATCTCAACCCGTACCTGTCCGACAACCTCGACCTCGGCGTCGAGTGGTATTATCACAGCAACTCGTACTTCGCGGTCGACGGTTTCCTGAAGCAGGTGAGCAACTTCATCGTCGGCGGATCGACCACGCAGACGGTCAACGGCGTCGTTGATCCCACCACCGGGCAGGTCGCCAATTTCGTGATCACGCAGAACGTCAACGGCCCGTCGGCGGTGGTGCGCGGTGTGGAGGTCGCCTGGCAGCAGGTGTTCGGCGACACCGGCTTCGGCTTCCAGGCCAACGGCACCTTCGTGGGCACCAACAAGCCCTACGATCCATCCAACCTGACGGTCAGCGGCTTCGCGGTGACCGGGTTGGCCAACTCGGCCAACTTCGTCGGCTTCTACGACAAGCACGGCTTCCAGGCACGCGTGGCGGTCAACTGGCGCGACGAGTATCTCGATCACTTTGGGCAGCAGCAGAACAACTCAGTGTTCGGGACCGAGCCGACCTTCGTGGACGCCAGCACGCAGGTCGATTTCAGCTCGAGCTACGACGTCAACAAGCACCTCAACGTCTTCTTTGAGGCACTCAACCTCAACGGTGCGGTGCTGGCGACGCACGGCCGGTATGACAACCAGCTGCTCGACGTGTTCAAATATGGCCGCCGCTTCACGGTCGGCGTTCATTTCCGGTACTGACCCACACGGGGGGTGGCCGATCGCGGTCACCCCCATGATCCGCGCGGCAGGCCAGCCGTGACGGGCAAGCAGGATATTCAATGACTCCGGTTCGTCACATCGTGATTGTCGGCGGCGGCACCGCCGGTTGGCTCACCGCCGGCGTGATCGCCGCGCGGCACAAGGGCCGGATGGGGCCGGACTTCACCGTGACGCTGGTCGAATCGCCCGACACGCCGATCATCGGCGTCGGCGAAGGCACCTGGCCGACGCTGCGCACCACCTTGCGCGACATGGGCGTGTCCGAAACCGAGTTCTTCCGCGAATGCGATGCGTCGTTCAAGCAGGGCGCGAAGTTCGCCCGCTGGACCTCGGGCGCGGCGGGCGACGCTTACTACCATCCGCTGATGCCGCCGCAGGGCTTCACCCGGATGAACCTCGCGCCGCACTGGCTCGCCCAAGGCGGTGACGCGAACGAGAGCTTCTGCGACGCCGTCTGTCCGCAGGGCCGGCTGTGCGACGACGGACTCGCGCCCAAGACGATCGCCACGCCCGAATATGACGGGCTGGCCAACTACGCCTATCATCTCGATGCCGGGAAGTTCTCGGGCTTCCTCCAGCGGCACTGCACGCAGAAACTCGGCGTGCGCCATGTCCTCGCGCATGTCGACCGGGTGGAGCAGGACGAGACAGGCGACATCACTGCCGTGGTGACGCGTCAGGCCGGCCGGATCGCGGGCGATCTGTTCGTCGATTGCACCGGCTTTTCGGCGCTGCTGATCGGCAAGACACTGGGCGTGCCGGTGCGCGACGTCAGCGACGTGCTGTTCTGCGATACCGCCCTCGCGGTCCAGGTTCCGCACGACACCCCCGATGCTCCGATCGCGTCGCACACGATCTCCACCGCGCAGCAGGCGGGATGGATCTGGGACATCGGCCTGCCGACCCGGCGCGGTGTCGGCTATGTGTTCTCGAGCCGCCATTCGAGCGACGACGCCGCCGAGCGCGAGTTGCGCGCCTATCTCGGCCCCGCGCACGCCGATCTGGCCGTGCGGCGGATCCCGATCCGGTCGGGGCACCGGGAGATTTTCTGGACGCGCAACTGCGTCGCCGTCGGGCTGGCGGCGGGTTTCCTCGAACCGCTCGAAGCGTCCGCGATCGTGCTGATCGAGCTGTCCGCCAAGCTGATCGCCGAACAGATGCCGGCATGCCGCGAGGTGATGGACATCATCGCGCGCCGCTTCAACGACGTGACGAGCTATCGCTGGGGGCGGATCGTCGATTTCCTCAAGCTGCACTATGTCCTGACACAGCGCCGCGACTCGGCGTTCTGGGTGGACAACACCGATCCTGCGTCGATCCCCGACCGACTGCGCGACCTGCTCCAGCTCTGGCGCTACCAATCGCCCTGGTACTTCGACGAGTTCGACCGACTGGAAGAGGTCTTCCCCGCGGCGAGCTATCAATATGTGCTGTACGGCATGGGATTCCGCACGCAGGTCGATCGCCGCGATCTCGGGCCGACCAGCGCGGCTGCCGGCCGGCTGGTCGGCGAGAATGCGGCGCTCACCCGGCAATTGCGGACCCGCCTGCCCCGCCACCGCGATCTGATCGGCAAGATTCGCGACCATGGGATGCAGGCGATCTGACCGACCGGTCACCATCACAGCACGTCAGGGGCACTGAATGAAGCGGCACATCAGACTCGGCTGCGGCGTCCTGCTGGCGGCGTTCGGCTTGACCGGATCAACGGCGGCGCAGGGGCCGGCACGGCCGCCACTGGCCAGCGTGTCGCACATCGCGGTCTATGCCGCCGACCCGGCCAAGAGCGAGCGGTTCTACGTCCACGATCTCGGGGCGGTGAAGCGGCCGGACCCGGAACAGCCGGACGGCGCACGCTACTATTTTGCGCCGACGCAATTCGTCGAGGTGCTGCCGCTGCCCGCGGGCTACCGGTCGATCAACCGGCTCGCGCATATTGCCTTCAGCACCGTCAATGCCGAGGCGATGCGCCGGTATCTCGCAGGCCAGCGCATCAAGGTGCCCGCGAAGGTCGACGCAGCGACGGACGGCAGCCGCTGGTTCGCGGTGACCGACCCGGAAGGCACCGTCGTCCAGTTCATGCAGCCGCCGGCACACCCCGCCGCGGTGCCGGCGAATCCATTGTCCGATCACGTCATGCACGTCGGTTTCATCGTCCACAATCGCGCCAACGAGGACCGGTTCTACAAGGCGGTGCTGGGCCTGCATCCGTACTGGGAGGGCGGGATGCGCGACGATCATCCCACCTGGATTTCGCTTCAGCTTCCCGACGGGCGCGACTGGATCGAATATATGGTCGTCGGCACGCCTGACACGACCGGCGTCCCCGCCGACATGTCCGCCGCGAACCTTGGTGTGCTCAACCATTTCGCGCTCGGCATTCCCAATGCGCGCGCGGCCTACACGCTGCTATGGAACGGCGACCGGCTGCAAGGACAGGATCAGACGCCCAAAATTGGGCGTGACGCCAAATGGCAGCTCAACCTGCTCGATCCCGACGGCACGCGCGCTGAGCTCATGGAGTTGCACGCGATCGGCAAGCCGTGCTGCTCGCCGTTCCGCGCGCCCGATCCCCAACGATGAGCGCGCGAGCATTCGGCTGGACGATCGCGGCGGCGCTGTCCGCCGCCGCGCCGTTGGCTGCGCAGGTGTCGCCCGAGGTACCTGGAAGCTCGGCCGCGAACAGCCCGCCCGGCGCTCCGATCGCGCCGGACTGGGCCTATCCGCAATCGACCCGGCACGACCAGGTCGGCCCCCCGCCCGGCTATCACCGCGACACACGCGTCGAGAATACGCCGATCGGCGTGTTCGATGGTCAGGCCGATGTCGGCGGCGCGGTCGTGCCCGGCAGCGCGTCGCTGGCGGGGAGCACCTACACGATCCGCTCAGCCGGCTATAACGTCTGGTACACGCGCGACGAATTCCGTTTCCTCTTCAAGAGAATGTCCGGCGACGTCTCGCTCGCCGCCGACATCGCCTACCCGGCAGGCGGGTTCGGCGATCACAAGGCGGTGCTGATCGTTCGCCAGTCGCTCGCCGACGATGCCCCGGAAGCGCTGGTCGCGCTGCACGGCGACGGCATGATCCACCTCGCGCAGCGCCCCGCGCGGGGTCAGCAGATCAGCGACATGGAATATCGGATCGGCAGCCGCGGCGGATTGCCCGGCGGCAAGTCACCCGACAGTCTGGTATTGCTCAAAGCCCGGCGGATCGGCATCGAGAAGAAGGGGAACCAGTTCACCTTGTGGGTCAGCGAGCAGGGCGAGCCCATGCACCAGTTCGGCGCGCCGATCACGCTGGTGCTGAACGCACCTTTCTACGTCGGAATCGGGTTCAGCTCGCACCTGCCGGCCGTTGCCGAAACGGCAACGCTGTCGAAACTGGTGCTCGAGAACCGCGCCGGTCGCGTCCGGTGACCCGGCGTGACGCTATGGGCAGCTATGGACGTGGAAAGATGCCGAAGCCGGCACGAGGGGAGATCGGAATGACAAGGACATGTCGTTGGTTGCTGGCGGCGACGTCGCTCGCCGGCATAGCCGCCGCGACCTGCGCGCAGACGCTGACCGTCGGTCCCGCCCAAACGCTGGAAAGCCGCGGCCTCACCGTCATGGTCGACCAGGACCAGTTCAGCCCGATCTTCTTCGACGAGAAGAACGGCGGCATCCAGTTGATCATGCACGGCGAACGCGTCGCGACGGACGGCGCGGTCCGCCTCAGCCCCACCCCGGTCCAGTGGGATCCGGTGCCGGCGTTCGTCAGCCGCACGCTCGGGACCGAGCGCAACCAGGTGATCGTCCGCTCCACCTACAAGGAGCAGGGGCTCTCCTATCAGGTGAAGGTCACCGCCGAGGCGGACGGTTTCCGCATCAACGTCGATCTCGATCAGCCTCTGCCGGCGGCGCTGGCCGGCAAGGCGGGCTTCAACCTCGATTTCCTGCCCACCGCCTATTTCGGCAAGACCTTCCTGCTGGATGGTGGATCGGGCCTGTTCCCGCGCAACCCGCAAGGCCCGATGGCCAAGGACGCGTCGGGCGATCCGCAGCCGCTCGCCGCCGGCGGAACCAGCCTGACGCTCGCGCCCGAAGACCCGCTCACGCGCATCTCCATCCGATCGGAGGGCGCGCCGCTGGCGCTCTTCGATGCGCGCAATCGCGCGCAGAACGGATGGTTCGTCGTCCGCTCGCTGATCCCGGCCGGCGCCCAGAAGAACGCCGTCGTGTGGCACGTGCGCCCCAATCGCATCAAGGACTGGACGCGGCCGCCGATGGTTTCGTTCAACCAGGCGGGCTACACCCCCGGGCGCGGCAAGATCGCGATGATCGAGCTCGATCCGAACTTCACCGCTCCGCGCGAGGCCGAGCTGGTGCGGCTGCTTCCGGACGGCGAACGCCCCGTGTTCCATGGCCCGATCAAGCCGATGGGCCGCTGGACGCGGTACGATTATGCCGCGTTCGACTTCTCGTCGGTGCGCGAGCCTGGCGTTTACGCGATCCGCTACGGCGGCGTCACCACCAACCCGTTCCGGATCGCGGCCGATGCCTATGGCCATATATGGCAACCATCGCTCGACACCTTTCTCGCCGAACAGATGGACCACGTCGGCGTCCGCGAGCAGTACCGGGTGTGGCAATCGCCGTCGCACCTCGATGATGCGCGCCAGGCGCCGCCCAACCTCGTCCATTTCGACGCCTACAACACCGGCGCCACGCTCGATTCACCGTTCAAGCCGGGCGAGCATATTCCCGGCCTGGCGGTCGGCGGCTGGCAGGACGCGGGCGACTACGACATTCAGACGCCCGACAACTCATGGGTCGTCCGCAACCTCGTGTGGACACGCGAGCTGTTCGGGACCGACTGGGACGAGACGACGGTCGATGAAGCGGCCCGCGCGGTGCAGATCCGCAAGCCCGACGGGGTCGAGGATGCGCTCCAGCAGATTCGCCACGGCACGCTACAGTTGCTCGCGCAGTACAAGGTGTTCGGGCACGCGATCGACGGCATCGTCGATCCCACGCTCGGTCAGTACACGCATCTGGGCGACGCGGGGTCGCAAACCGACGGCCGGCGCTACGACCCCAAGCTCGGCGCACACGAGGTGCAAGGCGATCGGTCGGGCGTGCCCGACGATCGCTGGGCGTTCACCACCGACCAGCCAGCGACCGATCTGGACATGGTGGGCGGGCTAGCTGCCGCCAGCCGCGCGCTGAAGTCGCTCGACCCGGCGATGGCTCGCGACGCGCTTGCCGCCGCCAAGGTGATCTGGGCAAACCAGCGCACGCGTCTGCACGTCCAGAAAGTCGGCCGCGGCGATGGTTCGGCGCCCGGCCACCCGGAAGTCGCCGACGTGGCGGCCACGACCGAGCTGCTGCTCGCGACCGGCGGCGACCCGCTCTATGCCGCGCGCCTGAAGGCGTTGCTGCCGTTCGTCGAAAGCGACTTCGCGCAGACCGCCGCTTCGGCCGCGCGCGCCTTGCCGCTGATGGATGCCGACTATCGCACGCGTCTGGCGGCGATCACGCGCACGGCCAAGATGCGGATCGACAGCGAGGTGGGACGGAACCCCTTCGGCGTTCCGATCGCCGAGGGATCGTGGGCCGGCTCGCAACAGGTCGCCGCGTTCGGCTCGACGATGTACATGCTGCACAAGGCCTTTCCGGAGATCGTCGGTACCGATTACACGTTGCGGGCGATCGACTATCTGCTCGGGCGCCACCCGGCGAACAATCTGTCGATGGTCTCGACCGTCGGCACGAAGTCGAAGCTGGTAGCCTATGGCCACAACCGTGCCGACTACACGTTCATCCCCGGCGGCCTTGTCCCCGGCGTCATCCTCCTCAAGCCCGACTTCCCGGACATGGAAGCCGACTGGCCCTTCCTGTGGTATGAGAACGAATATACGGTCAGCACGACGTCAGCATATATCCTGGCCGCCAAGGCAGCGATCGCAGCGGCCGAAGAAAATGATCGTTCATCGGGCAAACCATAGCGCTAACGCGATCTGGAATATCATAAGGTGAACGTCGTGTGCTGGATCCAGCCGTTCAGACCGAACCCCGCGATCCAGCACGGCGTGAGCAGATCTCTCCGTCGCTGTTGTTTTCATCATCGTCGATGGCCGGTTCAGGGCACGGCACATTACGTCTCCGTAAGCCAACCGACAGCTTCAAGCCGAGGCGGTCGGAGGGTCAACCACGGCCCGATCGACCGGCAATCAGCTAGGGCCAGCAGGGACCAAGCCGCCTCAGCTTGGCGCTCGTTGGTCGCTCCGGTCACTGCCGCGGACGATGGCATCGATCGCCTGCAACTTGCGCACCCGGAGTGGTGCCCTGTTCGTCAGCCCGATGCTGCGCAACCAGAGCGCCGTCGCCGAGCTCCCGTATGGCCTCCATCGCGGCAGGCCGGCACCGTTCGGATTGCCCGTTCGCATGAAGTTGATCCAGTAACGCTGGATCTTGTCGCTCAATGCGTTGTCAGCGGTCGACCAGCGTCGCTCGGGGTCGTCGTTGCCCCACACGAAGCCGAGTTCGTCGGAATGCACCGCCCCGCTCGTGCGCGATCCGTTCGATCCGGGTGGCGGGTCGTCGAACTGGTACAGAAACACAGGGGCAGCCTTCCGAGCCCTTCCCGCCTCGGCGATGCTCCAGCTTCGCCAGCCGAACCCTACGTCGCTCATCAGGTCCTGGGCGGCGCGCGTAGCCGCGACGTCGTTGGCGGCAGGGTACAGGCGCAATAGGTCGCCGGCGATCGGGCCATAGGTCGCGCGAGCGGAGCCGGCGTAACCAGCAAGCGTGGCATGATCGATGAAGCGGGCCGCTTCGTTGCTGTTCCAGCCAAGAAGGAGGGGAACGCCCGCATCCCGTCCATTACGGTACGCAGCCGTGATGTCGACAGGAACGATCGTGCCGTCCTGTATAGGACTGGTGATGGAGCGCGGTGCTCCGGGCGCGATCAGGACCGACACTGGGAGAGCGCGAAGCTCGTCGGGTGACGTTGCGCCGAGGTTACGCGCGAACGCCGCTCCGGCGTCCTCAGCCCGTTTCAGGCTCTCGCCGGCCTTGATGCCAGGCAGATCGAGCGCCGCCCCACTCTCAACGATCGCCTTCTGAAACAGACCGCGCGCCATCGGCGACTCGGTCACCAGCATCGTCGATCCGCCCCCCGCCGACTGTCCGGCAACCGTCACGTTGGCCGGATCACCGCCGAACCGCGCGATGTTGGCGTGAACCCACCGCAGCGCCGCGATCTGATCCAGCAGCCCGTATCGTTTGGTCGCCAGTCCTTCACGAGGCCTATAGGCATTTTTTAGATCAATCGGCGCTTCACGCTGGCAAAAATCGGCAGTTCCGGGGACATCTTTGCCCGCGTCGACAGCTTGAACGGCCTCGAAAGCTATTTTTCCAAAGTGCCTAAAGCCATTGATCGGAAAGGCTACGGGCACGCAAGCGACTGGGAGCCGTGGCGGATTCGGCAAGAGCGCGACGGCCTTGATCGATCGCAGTTGGAGAGAACGATACAGGAGGGCCAGCCGCGTCTACGGCGCGAAGATTGGAATTCAATAGATCGGCGCATTTCAAACCGGATATATATACCCGAAGTTCAGGATTTGTTCATCTTAGATATAGATCGCGTTCAGCATCTTCTACCTATGACAATCAACGATATTGTGCCAAAACTGCGGGAGATCGATAGGCAGCTGGAGGATGCATTCGGCGATTCCGAATGCTGAACGCTTTGACTTTCGAGCGCCGAGGCCAAACATTCGGAGAGGTATGGCGATACATCCGTTGGCTGCGGATCAAAGATCGGTGCCGTGAAAGCCTATTGATAAATGATCTATCAGCTCGGTTCAATGTCCCAATTGTGGACGCAAAGCGGCGCTGAAGCGCTGCATGGACCGGAAGTTTATTAGAAAAATCATTTATCCATTTTACAACATGTAGATTGGGCACTCAACTTTATACTTCGCTAGAACATCAGGAGCCGTGATACGTCGGCTCATGTAACAGAAGTTCTCGCGAATGACATTCGCCTACGATCAATTGGATTACGTCAAACCCTCGCGGCAGGACAAGGACTCAAAAGTTTCAAACGGGCTGCGCCAATCAATCGTGGAGACGAGCACCACCCCCATGGTGGCTAAGTGACGTGCCTGATACTCGCGGACGACCGATGTACACTCTGTTTGAACGCTAGCGATCTCCCCGCGCGCGAAGGTGCAATTCGGGTGTTTTTCGGAATCCCAGTTGAAATTAGCCACATTTCAATCTCCGGTCTGGATTTCGCTCTGACGCTGGTTCGTGGCATGATCAAGCTGGGGTCCGAGCAGCTGAAGATCGTTGGGGGATCTATGGCGGCTTCGCCACGATCATCTTCGATCGTGCAAAGGGTTGTGCAGTAGCTCAATCTATCGGGCTGCGAGCGCCAGATGCCCGACCTGCCGGGCGACTCTTGGCACGTTCCAGCAGCTGAAATGTTGGTAGAACCCCTTCCACCCTTTTCCACGGCACGAGTATGACGCACCTCCCGTCTATAAGGTCGACCGGGCTGGGCCTCGAGATGTCATCAAATTGGGACTTGGGCGATCAAGGCAGCGCACATGGAGATGTACAAGTTGTCTCACTCGCGGGAGAAGCCAATTTCGCCGCGATGCACGCTTAGGAAACCGCCGAGAAGACTGGTGAAGTACCAATCGTCCTCAAGATCTTCACAGCCGCGGTCCTTCTCGCTGACCACGACGCAATGAGGATGATCGGTGTAACCGATTCCAGCGGTATGTCTGCTATGGACGCTTCGAATTTAGTGGGGCTGTTCGCTACGCCGGCTGCTGTCAAACCAAGCGGTATCGTCGCTGTGCGCAGTCCTGACCGGAACACTTCGTGGCATTCCCGGATCAGCGTTTCCTAGCGAAGGCGACCGAATTCGCAGCCCACCAAACCCGTTGTTAGAGGACTGCTCTACCAAGCTTAGCAATCGACCCAGTTCCAGGAATTCAGCAGTATTAACGTGATACCGGAATTGGACATTGGTTCACTTCACTCCCGCGCGCTGCGACGTCGAAGCCGGCTGCTTCGCTGCCAATGAGACAATCAGATGGGCATGCCCGGCGGCACAGCCGGAACCGGGCGCTTGAGTTCGCGGGCGAGTGCTTCGTCGTCTTGGAGCGTCGCCGCCATCGCCCGCCGCCACATCGCATCGTCGCCATCGCCGTGCGCCGATGCGTAGCTGCCCGCGATCCGGGCCAGCCGCGAGTTCAGCGTTGCAGCGACGTCGACCGAGGTTTCCGGCGAACGCGCCATGCGCGCCATCTCCATGAGCGTGCGGCCGGCGATGCGGCGGCCGACCGCATCGCCAGGGTTCGCCACCGCGGCCGTGAGCCGGTCGAGCACCTCGCCCACGCCGGGGAGCGTCGCGTCGCGCGCGTGCTGGAGCTGAAGGCGGGCGAGGCGTGACGGCGCCAGCAGCGTCGCGAGCGTCGCCTGAGCGCCGATATCGGCCGCGACGAGCGGGTCGAACACGGCCGCGCCGGCATTGGCGAAGACCTCCGTGTCGAATTGCGGATCGGACCGGCCGTTGACGCCGGACGACAAGGCCAGCCCGAGCGGGGCGGGTACCGTCAGTTCGCGCGCGGACAGCGTGTCGATCAGCGCATTGAGCGCCGCGCGCTGGTCGGCAGCGCTGGCCGGCGTGGGGAGCGGGCTTCCGCCCCCCACGACGGCGTAGCGGTAGTTCACGCCGCCGAGGATCTTGCCGATCGCCACAAGCTCGTAGCGGTGGAGCAGCCACACCGGCGCGAACTTGCGCCGCAAGTCGGACAGCGGTTCGCCCGCGCGCAGCACGCCCGGCCCGAAATTGGTCAGCGCCACGCGGCGAACCGCCATCATGTGCCGGAGGTCGGCAGGCTGGTCGGCCCCGTCGGTCCACATGTTGTCGCCCGGCACCCCCAAGTCGTCGGCACGGCCGTCGATGTCGGTCATGTAGCGCATGCCCGCCGCCTCGATTGCGGTCGCCTTGCGCGCCGCGTCGGCATCGGGATCGATTCCGGGCTTCGGCTGACCATAAAGCCAGTCGACCGTGAACTTGTCCCAGCGGCCAATGCCGGTCGCATAGGCGTCGCCGAGATCGATCTTGCCGCCGTTCAGCCCGATCCGGGCGAACGGATAGTCCATCACCGACGTGCGATCCTGCGTGCTGCCTTTGAAATTGTGCACAAAGCCGATGGCGTGGCCGACCTCGTGCGCGCCTAGCTGGCGAATCCGCGCGAGCGACACGCGGATGGGATCGTTGGCCCCGCCGCCATTGTCCCCGGCCGTGCCGACCAGCCCTTCGAACAGGATGATGTCCTGCCGCAGCCTCAGCCCTTCCAGCACCACGTTTCCCTTGACGATCTCGCCCGTCCGCGGATCGATGATGCCGCCGCCATAGGACCAGCTACGCGTCAGCCGCTCGTCCCAATTGACCATGTTGTACCGCACATCCTGCGGATCGGCGTCGGCGGGCAGCACCTTGGCCTGGAACGCGTCGATGTAGCCGGCGGCGTCGAACGCCTGGTTCCACCAGCCCACGCCCTCGACCAGCGCCGAGCGGACCGGCTCGGGCGCGGTGTTGTCGATATAGAAGATGATCGGCTTCCTGACGCGCGAGCGGGCGGCACCGGGATCGATCTTGTCGAGCCGGAAGTGATTGGCGAGCTGGGTCATCACGTCGGCACCGAGCGGCGTGCCGAAATCATAGATCTGTGTGGCGTGCGTTCCCGACCTGATGTCGAACCGGCGCGGCACGAAGCCCGGCGCAGGCAGTCGGATCAGCGAATGATGCACGGTGAAGCTCACCTGCCGCGGATCGGGGGCGATATCGCTCACTTCGTGGCCCGGCGTGTCCGAGCCGTAGGTCTGGACCGCTTCCATCTCCAGATTGTCGGGAAACAGCTTCACCGAACTCGGATCGGCGGCGCTCAGGCTGTCGATCAGCTTGAACCCCTTGGCTTCGCCGTTCAGCGCACCGGCGATGTCGACGGTGTCATGCGTCAGGAACGGCGCGATATTGACGGTGGCGGCCCCCGACGGATCGGTGGACACCACGTCCACCATGGCGATGACGCTGTACGGAAAGCTTTCGCGCGCGCCCTTCTGGATGGCCGCGCTGCCGCTGGAGGTGAACCGCGGGTTCTCGAAGGTGACCGCCATCTTTTTGCCGAGCCGGCGGAAGGCGAGAACATGGGTTTCGCCGAGCATGCCATGATCGAGGCGGATCGGCGCCGACCCCAGGCCCGTCTTGAGCGAACTGGCATACAGGAACCGCCCCTGTGTGCCATCGGCGGCGGGAGGCGGCAGGACGAGGAGGATCCGCCCGTCGTTGCGATCGACCTGAACGGGGATAAGCGCGCCGCCGTCGCTCGCCGGCACGGCCGCGAGCTGTGCGGCTGCCGGCGCCGCGATTGTCACGGTAGCGGCCGCGACCGCCCGGATCGCAGAGTGCTGCCACTGGTCGAGCTTGCGCATGATCGTCCCCTTGAGCGTTTCGCCGGCAATGCCGCAATGCGGCAAAACTAGCACGAGGCCCATTGCGCTTCCCGTCATTTTTGAACAGCTTTTGCCGGTGACTTGATCGAATCAGTCGAAGGAACCTGCACATGAGCAATGATTCGGTTACGGAGGGCATCGACCAGACCGATTTCCGCATTCTGCGGGAGATCACGCGCGATGGGCGGCTCTCGGACGTCGCGCTGGGGGAGCGGATCCATCTGTCGAGCACCGCCGCGGCACGGCGCCGCAAGATACTGGAGGAGCGCGGGGCCGTGACGGGCTACGGCGCGAACATCGATCTCGAAGCGCTCGGCATCGGCATCGTCGTGCTGGTCGCAATCGAGCTCGCTACCCAGGCCGAACACTCCCTCAACGAGTTCGAGGCGGCCGTGGTGAAATGCCCGTCGATGAGCTTCTGCAGTTTCGTGTCGGGCGACACGGACTTCTTCATGATCGTGCACGTGCGATCGTTCCGCGATTACGACCGGGTTTATCGCAGCGAGTTGTCGACGCTGCCGCATGTCGCGAAGATCCGCAGCAGCTTCGTCATGCGCCAAGTTGCGCAGCGTACCGTGCCTCCGGTGATCTTCGAACGGAGCGGCTGACGCGGACGAGCGTGACGGGATGCCGGCCTCAGCCGCCTAGCGGAATCGGAATCCATCACCGAAGCCGACTTTCTTGACGGAGTCCGGCGTGGAGCCTGCGATTTAGCCTCAAGTTTTGGAGGACGCGGCGTCACCCTATGTGCAACATTTGATACCAGAAAGCCGGCTCAAAGCAGCAAAATGTTGCAGAAGCCGGACAAGACGAAAGTTGGTTGCACATCGTTCGACCGGAACGCGAGACGCATCGCTGAACCGCAAGCCGGCAGGAGCCCGGCCGCCGAACGTCGGGAGAGGATCGCCTGAAGCACAAGCTTCCAAGGGGATCTGTTTCGATGGCGAAAGTTGAAAGCGCAGGGGCCGCGAACGCTGGTGGTCATGTCCGCTTGGCCTTATTGACGTCGGTAGCCTTGGCCGCGCTGGCAATTGCGCCGGCGGTGCGGGCCCAAACGGCACCCGCACAAACTCCCTCCAGCGCGCCGACCGCCGGCGTGCTCACCGCGGACCCGAGCAATCAGCCGGATGCCGCCTCCGGTGACAATCCGCGAACGGCCACCGCGCAGGTCGGCGCGCCCGACGCCGCCCCGGCCACCGATGCGAGTTCGGGGGCGGTGGACACGCCGGCGCAGGAAGTCACCGTCACCGGAAGCCGCATCGTGCGCGACGGGTATAGCGCACCCACCCCGGTGACCGTGCTGGGTGCCGCCGAGATCGCCGCGCAGGCCCCGGCCAATATCTCCGACTTCGTCAACCAGCTTCCCGCCATTGCCGGATCGGGAACCGCGGCGACCAGTTCGGGCAGCCTGTCGAACGGCATTGCCGGCGTGAACTCGATCAGCCTGCGCGGGCTTGGTGCCGGGCGGACCCTGGTGCTGCTCGATGGCCAGCGCTCGGTCGCGTCGACCGTGGGTGGCGTGGTCGACATCAACACCTTCCCGCAGGATCTGATCGAACGGGTCGAGGTGGTGACCGGCGGTGCCTCGGCGCAATACGGTTCCGATGCGGTCGGCGGCGTCGTCAATTTCATCCTCAACAAGAGCTTCAAGGGCTTCAAGATTTCCGCCGACCAGGGGATCTCGACCTATGGCGACGGGCACAACTACCGCGTGACGGCGAGCGCGGGGCTCAGCTTGCTCGACGACCGGCTCCACGTCCTGCTCAACGGCGAATATTACCGGCAGGAGCCGGTCACCACCATCGCACGCGACTGGAACGACTCCGGTTATTTCCAGATCAACAATCCGGCCTACACGGCCACCAACGGCCAGCCGCAGCGGCTGGTCGGCTCCGGCTTCGGCCCGGCGACCTATACCGCCGGCGGGCTGATCACGGCCGGCCCGCTGCGCGGCACCTATTTCCTCGGCGACGGCCAGACGAGCCAGCTCAACTTCGGCACGACCAACACCGTGTCGAGCCCGTGGATGATCGGCGGCGACTATCAGACCACCCTCGCCGGCCACGAGAGCACCAACTCGCTGCTGCCCGACGAGGAGCGGATCGGCGTGTTCGACCGCACGTCCTTCGACGTGTCCGACAATCTCCAGATCTACGGGCAGTTCTCATGGAATCGCTACACGGGGGCGAGCTTCTACCAGCAGACGCCCAGCACCGGGGTCACCATCCAGCGCGACAACGCTTATCTGATCCAGCAATACCCGTCGGTCGTCTCCGCGCTTACCGCGGCGGGCGCGACGTCGTTCTCGATGGGAACCAGCAACGCCGGCTTCCCGGTTCCCGGCAGCGACAACGTCCGCGACGTCTATCGCTATGTCGCCGGGGCGACGGGCAAGTTCACGCTGTTCGACAATAGCTGGAAATGGGACGCCTATTACCAGCACGGCATCGTCAAGGCGCATGAAGCGCTGACCAATACCTGGAACGTGGCGCGCATGGCGCTGGCGCAGGATGCGGTGTTCGCCCCCGCGGGCAACGCGGCGGGGGTGGCGGCGGGCACGATCGTGTGCCGCTCCACGCTGACCAACCCCGGCAATGGCTGCGTGCCGATCGACCGGCTGGGCACCGCCGGCCCGTCATCCGCGGCGCTTGCCTATATCTATGGCGCGCAGCCGTACCGCGACGAGACGATCAAGGAGGATGTCGCCTCCTTCACCGTCAGCGGCGAGTTGTTCCGCCTGCCCGGGGGGCCGGTCGGCATCGCGCTGGGCGGTGAAGGCCGCAAGGAACAGATCGACGGCTATGTCGAGCAGCAGTTCCAGCCCGTCGTCAACGCCAATGGCACCACGACCAGCAACTGGCTGTACGGCAACTACCTGCCCAATCGCGGCGAGTACAACGTCAAGGAAGGCTTCATCGAAGTCGACGCGCCGTTGCTCCCCGGCCTCGATCTCAACGCGGCAGGCCGCTACACCGACTATTCGACGTCCGGATCGGTGCAGACCTGGAAGGTGGGCGGCACCTACACGCCCATTCCCGACATCAAGTTCCGCGGCACGTACAGCCATGACATCCGCGCGCCCAACCTGTCCGAACTGTTCGCCGCCGGCACCGCGCGCACGAACACGGTGATCCTGCCGGCCAATGCGCCAACGGGCGCGGGATCGTTCCAGTTCATCGAGAACACGATCGGCAACCAGAATCTGCAGCCGGAAACGGCCAACACCTGGACGGCGGGTGCCGTCGTCACTCCGCGGTTCCTGCGCGGATTCAGCGCCTCGTTCGATTATTACGATATCAATATCACCAAGGCGATCGGGACGATCACGTCGCAGAACACCGTCGACAATTGCTACAACCTGTCGCTTGCGGCTTATTGCAGCAACATCGTCTACACCGGCGGCACGCTCAGCCGGATCATCCTGCAGCCATTCAATTTCGCCAGCCAGCATGAAAAGGGTTTCGATATCGAGACCAGCTACCGCGTCGCGCTTAGCGATATCGCGGCCAGCCTGCCCGGCGACTTCAGCATTCACGCCAATGCGACCCACTATATTCAGAACGTCATCGACAACGGCATCTTCCCGATCGACTATGCCGGCGTCAACGGCGGCAGCCTGGCCGGCAGCTATAGCGAGCCCAAATGGGTGTACCGCGTCAGCGCCTTCTACAACGTCAACCAGTTCACCTTCAATCTGGTCGGTCGCGGGTTCAGCGACGGCGTCTATGGCAACGACTATATCCAGTGCACGTCGGGCTGCCCGGCCTCGACCACGCAATATCGCACGATCAACGACAACAGGATTCCCGGATCACTGTACTTCGATGGATCGATCAGCATCAAGCTGAACTCGCACGGGCATGAGGGAACGCTGACCTTCGTGGTCAACAACATGTTCAACCGCGATCCGGTGCTGATCGGTAACGGACCCGACGGGAACAACATCCCCGCCTACGCCCAGACCAACCGCAGTCTCTACGACGTCGTCGGCCGTGTCTTCCGCATGTCCGTCAGCGCCAAATTCTGATCGCCGCCGCAAAGGAGCCAACATGAGCACCACCATTTCGCCGCACCTGCGCCGTCTCGCGATGTCCGCCGCCGCCGTCACGGTCGCACTGCAACCCATGGCGGCGCAGGCCGCCGCCACCAAGGCCGAGAAGGCCGCCGCCGCCACCGCGGTGGACGCGCAGGCCAAGCAGATCCAGGTCATGGTCGACCAGGTCTTCTCCTTTGCCGAGCCGGGCTTCCAGGAAGTGCGCACCTCCGCCTATCTCGTCGACATTCTCGAGAAGAACGGCTTCACCGTCACCCGCGGCGTTGCCGGCATTCCCACGGCTTTTACCGCAACCTGGGGCAGCGGCGGGCCACTGATCGCGCTGGGCAGCGACATCGACGACCTGCTCGGCGTGTCGCAGGTGCCAGGCATCCCCAACGTCAAGCCGCTGGTGGAAGGCGCACCCGGCCACGGCGAGGGGCATAATTCGGGCATGCCGCTGATCATCGCCGCCGCGATCGCCGCCAAGGGCGTGATGGAGAAGAACCACATCCCCGGCCGGCTGATGATCTGGCCCGGCGTCGCCGAGGAGCTGCTCGCCTCGAAGGCCTATTACGTCAAGGCCGGGCTGTTCAAGGATGTCGACGCCTGCATCTTCACCCATGTCAGCAACGACTTCACAACCGCCTATGGCGACCTCGGCCAGAACGGCATGGTGTCGGTGGAATACGTCTTCCACGGCAAGACCGCGCACGCGGCGGGTGATCCCTGGGACGGACGCAGCGCGCTCGACGGGGTAGAGATCATGGACACCGCCTGGAACTTCCGGCGTGAACATCTGCCCGTCACCCAGCGCTCGCACTACGTCATCACCGATGGCGGCGGGCAGCCCAACGTCGTGCCCGGCCGCGCCGCGGTGTGGTATTATTTCCGTGACCGGACGTTCGGGGCGGTGAAGTCGCTTTACGACACGGGCAACGAGATTTCGGAAGCCGCCGCCAAGGCGACGGGCACCACGGTGGAGCACCGCATCCTCGGCTATGCCGCGCCCAATTGGGGCAACAAGCCGCTCGCCGAGGCGGCCTATGCCAACATCAAGGCGGTCGGCATGCCGAAATGGACCGCCGACGACCAGGCCTTCGCCCATGCGGTGCAGGACACCAACCACCGCAAGATCGAGCCGCTGCGCAACACCGTCGCCGACCTGTCCACGCCGGAGAACCGGCCGAACTCGCTCGGCGGAGGATCGGACGATATTGGCGACATCATGTGGGCGGTGCCGACCATCACGATCCGCTTCCCTTCGAACATCCCCAACATGATCGGCCACAACGTCACCTCGGCGATGGCGATGGCGACTCCGATCGCGCACAAGGGTGCGGTGGCGGGCGCCAAGGCGGTGGCGATGACGGTGCTCGACATGATGACGACGCCCAAGCTGATCAGCGACGCCAAGACCTATCAGACCGACGTGCAGTTCAAGACCGATCACTATGCGCCGATCCTCGACAAGCCGGCGATCTGGCTGAACAAGGAGACGATGGACCGGCTGCGGCCGCAGATGGAGAAATACTACTACGACCCGAGCAAATACGCGTCGTATCTCGACCAGCTCGGGATCAAATACCCGACGGTGACGCCGCAATGATTGGGCGGTTTACGGTCGCGGCGTCGGCGCTGGCCCTGCTCGCCCAGCCCGTCGCCGCGCAGGCCGCCGCCAGCAAGGCGGAAAAGGCCGCCGCCGCCGCTGCGGTGGACGCGCAGGCCAAGCAGATCCAGGTCATGGTCGACCAGGTCTTCTCTTTCGCCGAACCCGGCTTCCAGGAGAAGCGCACCTCCGCCTATCTCGCCGATATTCTCGAGAAGAACGGCTTCACCGTCACGCGCGGCGTCGCCGGCATTCCCACCGCCTTTACCGCGACCTGGGGCAGCGGCGGCCCGCTCATCGCGCTGGGCAGCGACATCGACGACCTGCTCGGCGTGTCGCAGACGCCCGGCGTGCCGACGATCAAGCCGATCGTCGCGGGCGCGCCCGGTCACGGCGAAGGGCACAACGCCGGGCTGCCGATGATGATCGCCGCCGCCATCGCCGCCAAGGGAGTGATGGAGAAGAACCACATCCCGGGCCGGCTGATGATCTGGCCCGGCGTCGCCGAGGAACTGCTCGGCACCAAGGCGTTCTATGTCCGCGCCGGCATGTTCAAGGACGTCGACGCGTGCCTGTTCGCGCACGTCAACACCGGGTTCGGCACCGGCTATGGCGATCTCGGCCTGAATGGCATGGTGTCGGTGGAATACAGCTTCCACGGCAAGACCGCGCACGCGGCGGCGATGCCCTGGGAGGGCCGCTCGGCGCTCGACGCGGCGGAGATCATGGACGTCGCCTGGAATTTCCGCCGCGAGCATCTGCCGGTCTCGCAACGCTCGCACGACGTGATCACCAATGGCGGCGGCCAGCCCAACGTGGTCCCGGATCAGGCGGCGGTATGGTATTATTTCCGCGAGCACGACTTTGCTTCGGTTCGCCGGCTCTATCAGACCGGTAACGAGATCGCCGAGGCCGCGGCGCAGGCGACCGGCACCACCGTCACGCACCAATTGCTCGGCTATGCCGCGCCCAATTGGGGCAACAAGCCGCTTGCCGAGGCGGCCTACGCCAACATCAAGGCGGTCGGCATGCCGAAATGGACCGCCGACGATCAGGCCTTCGCCCATGCGGTGCAGGTGGCGAACCATTTCAAGCTCCAGCCGCTCGCCGCCGACGTCACTCCCTTGTCGACGCCCGAAACACGCAAGGGCCTGCCCGGCTTCGGCGCGTCGGACGATATCGGCGACATCATGTGGACGGTGCCGACGATCACCTTCGGTTTCCCGTCGAACGTGCCCAACGTGATCTTCCACCACACCACCGCCGCGATGGCGATGGCGACGCCGATCGCGCACAAGGGCGCGGTGGTGGGAGCCAAGGCGGTGGCGATGACCGTGCTCGACCTGATGACGACGCCGAGGATCCTCGCCGACGCCAAGGCCTACCAGCGCGACGTTCAGTTCAAGGCCGATCATTACGACCCGGTGCTCACGCCCGACGACCATCCAGCGATCCACCGCAACGAGGAGACCATGGCCCGCCTGCGCCCCGCGATGGAGAAATATTATTACGACTCGAGCCGCTACCCGAGCTATCTGGCTCAGCTCGGCATAGCGTATCCGGGAACGGCCCCGGCCGCGAACTAGGCGCGACCGCCCAGCCGAGACAGGACAGCCCGAGACAGGACAGCCCGAGACAGGACAGCATAGTGCCGTACAGCGTGTTCGACCTGTTCAAGATCGGCGTCGGGCCGTCGAGTTCGCACACCATGGGGCCGATGCTCGCGGCGGCCCGGTTCACCGCCGGGCTCGCGCGCGACGGCCTTCTCGAGGCGACCGCGCGGCTGTCGGCCGATCTGTACGGGTCGCTCGCGCTGACGGGCAAGGGACACGCCACCGATCGCGCCATCCTGCTCGGCTTTGCCGGTTGCCGTCCCGCCGACATCGTGCCCGACCGCGCCGACACGATCGCCGCCGAGATCGCTGCGAGCGGACGGCTGACCCTTCCCAGCGGCTCGTCGATCCCGTTCGATCCGGCGAAGGACATCCGCTTTCTGCAACGGGAGCGCATGCCGTTCCATGCCAATGCGATGCGGTGCGTCGCCTGGGACCGCACGGGCGCGCCGCTCGTCAGCCGGCTCTACTATTCGATCGGCGGGGGCGCGATCCTCGAGGAGGATGAGGTCGTCGGCAACGCGCCGCCCGCGACGCTGGTCGATCCTCCCTTCCCCTTCTCCTCGGGGGAAGAACTGCTCGCCCGGGCGGAAGGCGCCGGGATCGACATCGCCGCGCTCGCGCTCGCGAACGAGGTCGCCGGGCGCACCGAAGCGGAGGTGCGCGCAGGTCTCGTCCGGATCGCCGCCGCGATGAACGCCTGCATCGATCGCGGCATCCGCGCCGGCGGCATCCTGCCCGGCGGGCTCAACGTGCGCCGCCGGGCGCCCGATGTGCATGCCAAGCTCCTTGCCCGCCAGGAGCGCGCACTGTCCGATCCGCTCAGCGTGCTCGACTGGGTTAACCTTTGGGCGCTCGCGGTGAACGAGGAGAATGCCGCGGGCGGGCAGGTCGTCACCGCCCCCACCAACGGCGCCGCCGGGATCGTCCCTGCCGTGCTCCGCTATTACCAGCGCTTCGTGCCGGGAGCGAGCGACGAGGGAACGCAGCGCTTCCTGCTGGTGGCGGCGGCGATCGGCTCGCTGTTCAAGGAGAATGCCTCGATCTCGGGGGCGGAGGTCGGGTGTCAGGGGGAGGTCGGCGTCGCCTGCTCAATGGCGGCGGCGGGATTGACGGCGGTGCTGGGCGGCAGCGATCCGCAGATCGAGAACGCCGCGGAGATCGGGATGGAGCACAACCTTGGCCTCACCTGCGACCCCGTCGGCGGACTGGTGCAGGTGCCGTGCATCGAACGCAACGCAGTGGGCGCGATCAAGGCGATCGAGGCGTCTCGCCTGGCCCTGCTCGGCGACGGCACGCACCGAGTCAGCCTCGATCAGGTGATCGAGACGATGCGAAAGACCGGGCTCGACATGAACGAACGCTATAAGGAGACCTCTCTGGGGGGATTGGCCGTCAACGTCGTCGAGTGCTGACCACCGAGCCTTAGGGGCTGGCTTTGAATCAGCTGTATGTCTGCGACCGGGTCGGATAGCGATCGGGGCAAAAGCTGTTTGACTGAAGCCGCCATCTCAAAGCGGACTGGCCAACTTCCATCAAGAAGGGCGTTCAAAGCCCCGCCGCGCCGCCTGAACGGGCGTCCGCTTACGCCGGTCTCCGCCCGAAAGCGGTCAGGCGGCTTTTCATCTGTGGACGCCCCTTCGGATGCAAGCGGTATTGGGAAGTTCTGACACGAAGTCGGATGCTGCCATCTGTCCGGCCTTTTGCAGCGGTGAGCTGCTGGCCCGTATGGGAGTTCGCGGACCGGAACCACATCACCAACAGCGTGCTCGTGGCACGGTGGAAAGCCCTGGTTCTTCCGGCCCCGTCTCGCCGACTGTTGTGCCATACCCTCCTTCGACCGACTGCGCCCTCCGACGCCTCTGGCCCGCCTCGGCTTACGCCGCGACTGCGACCGGAGCTCTGTAATCTTCTTGCTTCACGAGCAACGCCCAGACGGTGCGGGCCATCTTGTTGGCCAGCGCGACCGTCACCAGCATGCGCGGCTTTCGCGCCAGCATGCCTTCGAGCCACGAGCCGGCCGGCGCGCCGCGCTTGCTCGCCTGGAGCACGACCGCGCTACTGCCGATGATGAGCAGCCGCCTCAGCGTTCGCTCGCCCATCCTCGAGATCGCCCCCAGCTTCTGCTTGCCGCCGGTCGACGCCTGCTTCGGCACCAGCCCGAGCCATGCGGCGAAGTCGCGGCCCTTTGCGAACGTCTCGGCCGGTGGCGCGATCGCCGCAATGGCGGTCGCGGTAATCGGGCCGATGCCGGGGATGGTCATCAGCCGACGCGCGACCTCGTCTTCGCGGGCACGACGCCCAATCTCCTTGTCCAGCACCGCGATCCGCTCGTCGAGCGCGGTGAGCATCTCGACCATTATTGCAAACATCGGCCGCGCGGCCTCGGGCAGTGTGTCGCCGATCTCGCCGCCCTCAAGCAGATCTGCCAGCATCGCGAGGTGGGCAACGCCCTTAGGCGCCACCCAGCCATATTCGGCCAGGTGCCCGCGGATCGCGTTGCCGAGCTGGGTGCGCTGCTTCACCACCAGGTCGCGCGTGCGGAACACCAGCGCGGCCGCCTGCTGCTCCTCGGTCTTCACCGCCACGAAGCATGCTCGGCCGCTGCGCCGCTTCGCAGATCGCCTCGGCATCCACCGCATCGTTCTTGTGCCGCTTCACGTACGGCTTCACGTACGGCTTCACGTACGCCGGCGGGATCAGCCGGACCTCATGGCCTATCGCCCGCAATTCGCGAGCCCAGTGATGCGCGCCGCCGCACGCCTCCAATGCCACCAGACAGCGCGGGTGAGCAGCGAAGAAGTCGAGCAGCTTGCCGCGCGTGATCTTCCGACTGAACATGGCACGCCCCGTCGCATCCGCTCCGTGCGCGTGAAAAACATGCTTGGCGATATCCAACCCGATCGTGGTAACCTCTGACACGGACGCCTCCCTCAGTGGTGTTCAACACCTCCATTCTGGCACATCGATGCCGTCGGGGGGCGTCCACCCCATCACCAGTTTTTGTCACCCCCGGGTCACGGTTATGCATCACTCAGTCGGAACGACAGGGTGTCCAGTGAGCGGCGGGGCGCCCTTGTGCGTCGACCGTGGCGGATGGCGAAGTGTGGTGGTCAGAACAGCGTCAGCGGTATCGCATCGCCCATGGCCCGATAGCCTGCGACGGAGGGGTGGAGGTGATCGCCGCAGTCGAAGGCGGGAAGGAGATGATCGGGCGCGGATGGATCACGGACGGCTCGGTCGAAGTCGATCACGCTGTCGAAATGGCCTGCCTTCCGTATCCATCCATTGACCTTCTGCCGGTCGGCTTCGCTCTGCGAATCCGGGCGGTAGGATACCGCTCCGGCAAAGGGCAATATCGTCGCGCCGATCACGCGCAGGCCGTGCTGGTGCGCGCGGGCGATGATTTGCGCATAAGCCTGTGTCAGGCGGGCGACCAGCACGTCATGTGCCGCAGGGGGCACCGGCCCGTCGTGGGTCAGGGTTCCGAGGTCGTTGACGCCTTCCAGCAAAATCAGCACCCGTGCATTAGGCTGAGCGAGAACGTCACGATCGAAGCGAGCGAGCGCATTCGGACCGACGCCGTCGAGCAACACGCGGTTGCCGCCGATGCCCAGGTTGAGAACACTGAGCTCGCGCGTGCGCGGGTTGGCGTGCAGCCGCTCTGCTAAGCGGTCCGGCCAGCGGTCGTTGCCGTTCGTGGTTGAATGCGATCCGTCCGTTATCGAGTCGCCCAGCGCAACGACGGCGCTACCGCCTCGATGTGAGTCAACCACAACGCCGGAAAGGACGAACCAATGCTCGACAGACCGGGCGTCGGACAAAACAGGATCAGCGAGGTGATCGCCGGACGCGATGTATGACGTCGCATGCGAAGCGATGTGCCCCGTCGCCAAGCTCCCCGTGCCGGACACGCGCATGTCGACGCCCACCGTCTCGAGCGCCTCGGTCGGCATGGCGACCGCATCCGACCAGTACTCCGCCCCGGCGGGGATGGTCACCGATGAGAGGCCCTCAAACCGGACCAGACGCCCGTTTTTCACGTCAACGGCGTTGCTCGCCGGCCCGGCCGATCGAGCAACCTGAACGGCGTCGATCGTGAGCGGCGCCATGCCGAAGATGTTGGAGAAGCGCAGGCGCAGCTCCCTCCCGCCCTTGGTCAGCCGGATAAATTGTCTGACAGTGACGCTCTGATCCGACGATGGGATGGTAGCGTCGGTGGCGTTGAATTGCTGCTGTGCGGTCGCCCAGCTTGCGGTCCATTGTGGAGTTTGGACTGGCGGTCGCGCCGCTGTGACCAGTAATGCGAGAACCGGTGAGAAAAGCCGCGCTGAACCTTTCCAGCTGCCTTGCCGCATGATGTCAGTCCTCGCTTTTATCTACATCGGCCGCCGGTGCAGCACGCTCGTCATATCGGAACCAGTCGAAATCGGCGACGAACGTGCCGGTGTCGGCATCTTGGCACGCCATGCCGACGAACGCGCCGGTGAAATTGGGCAGGCCGGGCAAGGTCGCCTCGTCCGACAGGATGCTCGCGTCGAACGTTCCGGGCAGCCAGCGCCACCGCTCCTCGCCCGCCGGCCGCCATGCGAAGCGCAGCCTGTCCTCGTCGACGTCAACGCGCAACGCGATCGGGCCGTCGGGCACCGGAATCGGATCGGTGGCCGCGCTCTCGCACGCCTCGTCGGGCAGCGCGGACAGCACGCGCAGGTGCCGACCGACCGCGTCGTCGGTGGTCAGGTGGAGGTAATGGAACTTGCTGCCGTTGTAGTAGCAGACCAGCCCCGCCGCCTGCTGGAAGTGACGGGGCGCGGCGTCGAGCAGCGTGGTCGCGGTGTAGCGCCACGCGCCCTGCCGCCGCGCGACCAGCGCCTGCGTGAACTGGCTGCCGATCGTCTCGCGCCCGTACAGCCTCAGATGGCCTGAGCGCGCGGTCAGGCTGAAGATGGCGTCGGGATCGGGGGTGCGCAGCCACTGGAACGCCTCGGGCAGCATGTCGTCGTCGAACGCCGCGTGGTCGCTCACCAGCGCCGGCCGCTCGTCGCCCGCAGCCGGGGCGGCGCAGTCGAGCATCGGCAGCGCGTCGCCCGCCACCGTGCGCAACCAGCCGTCCGCCCCCCACGCCATCGGCTGGATCGCGGTCTCGCGGCCCAGCACGCAGCGCCCGCTGCCGGGCAGCGGACGCCCGCACAGATACGCCATCCACGTCTCGCCCGTCGGCGTTTCCACCAGATCGCCGTGGCCGGCGCGCTGGAGCGGCACACCCGGCCGGTCGCGCGCGGTCAGCACCGGGCCGTCGGGGTGGAGCTCGTACGGCCCGAACAGCGAGCGCGACCGCGCCATCACCACCGCGTGATTGCGCTCGGTCCCCCCTTCGGCGACGAGCAGGTGATACCAGCCGTCGCGTTTGTAGAGATGCGGCCCTTCGGTGAAGCCCAGCGGCGTGCCGGTGAAGATCGTCCGGCGCTCGCCGACCAGCCGCCCGGCGGCGAGGTCGAACCGCTGGATGACGATGCCGGAAAAACGGCGCTGGCCGGGGCGGTGATCCCACAGCATGTTGAGCAGCCAGCTCGTGCCGTCATCGTCGTGGAACAGCGCGGGGTCGAAGCCGCTGCTGTTGAGGTACACGGGATCGGACCACTCGCCGTCGATGCGGTCGCTCCACACCCAGTAGTTGTGGAAATCGCGCAGCGACGCGCCCGACGCGCCGTTGACCGTGGTACGGCCGTAGCGCTTCACGTCGGTGTAGATCAGGTGGAAGCGGCCGTGCGCGTAGGACAGGTCGGGCGCCCACACGCCGCACGAATCGGGATTGCCGCGCATGTCGAGCTGGCTCGCGCGGTTGAGCGGCCGCGCGGCGAGCGTCCAGTTGGCGAGGTCGCGCGAGCGGTGGATCTGGACGCCCGGAAACCATTCGAACGTCGAGGTGGCAATGAAATACTCCTCGCCGACGCGCACGATCGAGGGATCGGGATTGAACCCGCGCAGGATGGGGTTGCGGATCGTCATGCCGGCTTGCGCACCAGCGTCCCCCACAACGAACAAACCGGCCACCATCCCGCGAAACTGGAAAACTCACCCGGTCGCACACCGCCCTCTGTGTTAACGTTATCGCGGTTGCGTAGACC